>Ga0256830_1002662_pt1 | contig 11587 bp, 12 predicted proteins | sample 128326metaG_FD_190537 | JGI IMG/M metagenome (GOLD analysis project Ga0256830, IMG submission 190537) | Hydrothermal vent microbial communities from Lau Basin, Pacific Ocean - 128-326 | ecosystem: Environmental > Aquatic > Marine > Hydrothermal vents | place: Pacific Ocean: Lau Basin | collected...
GCTCTGGCTGGCTACTGACCGACATAGTTAAGATGTGAGTCGACTGGCTGGCTTAATGGGTATTATGCATGGATTGAGCTTAATTGTAAATGCGAATCTTTCGTATTTATGTTGACACGCAATTGAGAACTGTTATCATCTGGAACAGGACGTGTAACAAAGCCTCAATGGCGACCAGAGGGATGAGCAATTTTGATTCAGCAATGTAAGGTAATGTGATGAAAGACCCGCTAAAGCACACGCCATCAGTCAACAAGCCCGCCGCCAGTCATGTGGTCAACAAGCACTATGACAGTCAGGCGCTGTTTCACGGCCAGCAGGAAATCCTGATCAACCACGCCGGCCATGCTTACCGGCTGCGGATCACCCGTCAGGATAAATTGATTTTGACCAAATAATCCCGCTTCCTCGAACACTACGCCAGCCATCCCCGTCTCCCGACAAAGGTAGCCAGCCAGGTTTCACAGAGAAATCTGTGAGTTGGAAACTTTGTTTTTATAAAGGAGACTTTATTATGCCTGCAAAACACATTGCTCTGAGTGAGGCTGATACGCCGTTGCCGGTCCCCACAGAAGCGGCAAGCGCCAGACGCCCATCACGACAACGTAAAAAACTCTGGGAACTTCAATCCCATTTTCATTGCAGCGTGATTGGTACCTGTCTGACGCTCGAAGAGTTGCGCCGACTCTGCCGCAAGGCGAATATTATTTTCGAAACTGCGGTCAGCGATCACGCGCTACACAGCGCCTTCGTCAATGTCGCCGGAGAATCCGCCTACCCCTCCCGCCTGCTGCAAAAGCATCTGGACAATAAATATAAGCGTATCATTCAGCACGTTGTGAAAATACGTGATGCCGATGCGCTCCCGCCGCTATGGCATGAGGCGATGAAAAGTGGTGAGGTGGCCAGCGCTTTCTGGGCATTGCTGACCCACCCACAGACCTCGGATGAACTGCTCGAACAGATGTACGGTGACATTCATATGTTGTCGCATCTGGCCGGCAGCGCGGTGCGCGTGGACATGCAGAAGCTCAGCCAGCAGCACCGGCGCATAAAAGATCTTGAGGCACAGCTAAAAAAACTACGTCATGAAACGCAACGTAAATTGAACGAGAAAGATGAAACGATTCAAACTATCTCCCAACGTCTGCAACAAACATTGCGTTCAGAGCAAAAACTCGCGCAACGGGAACATAGCGGCAGATCGCCAGACATGCAGAAACAAATCGATGAACTGTCGAACAAACTAACAGCCCTGCAAACACAGAAAGAACGCGCCGAAGATTCCGCCAGTGAATGGAAGCAGTTCGCCATTCGCAGCGAAGATCGTAACCTGAGACTGGAACAGGCACTGGCCGAAGCACAACAGCAACGCGATGCACTGGAAGCCTCACTGGCTAGCCTGCTATCCCGCGACTGCCGCAATACCTGTCCTCAGGAAAAGGGTAAAAAGGATCTGGATCTGTGTAACCGATGCGTACTTTACGTAGGTGGGCGTGCGGGCCAGCACAGCCACTTCCGCACACTGGTGGAACAAAGCAATGGCCGTTTTATTCATCACGATGGCGGGCGCGAAGACAGTCGTCACCAGCTGGGTTCCATGTTGCCACAGGCCGACGCGGTAATATGTCCACTGGATTGCGTCAGCCACGATGCCGTGCGCCGGGTAAAGCGCTTTTGTAACCGTTATGATAAAACTCTGATTCTGTTACCCCGCGGTAGTCTCTCAGCCTTTACTCAGGGACTGAGCAAGGTGGCATCCTGAACCTGTAGATTCGATTTCAATCGAACAGGTGTAATGATGGTACGACTAAAGTCGTACCTACAAGCCGTACTTCAGCTATCCATTTGTGACTGTAGATAATTTTGCAGGCCAACTTTATCGATCAAACCCAGTTGTTTTTCCAGCCAGTAAGTATGATCTTCTTCGGTGTCTTTAAGTAGCTCTTCCAGAATTTCACGCGTTTGATAGTCTTTATTTGACTCGCACAGGGCAATGGCCTCTTTCAACGCTGCCACCACTTCCAGCTCAAGCGTTAAATCATTTTTAAGCATTCCCGGTACATCGCTACCAATTCTAAGAGGATCGCGTGCCGCCACATCCGGGCAACCTTCCAGAAACAGAATACGTTCAACTAACTTTGCCGCATGTTCCAGCTCTTCCTCGGATTCATGTTTTAAACGCTCATATAATTTTCCCAGGCCCCAGTCCTGATACATCCTTGAATGAATGAAATACTGATCGGCGGCAGAGAGTTCACCCGTTAACAGTGTATTTAACGTATCGATAACTTCTTTATTACCTTTCATAACTGCCCCTTTTAGTCATTCATCATTGATTGTGTATAATTCTCTATTCCAACTTTGCCAATTAGATCCGTTTGTGTTTCTAACCAGTCAATGTGTTCTTCATTGTTTTCGAGAATGCCTTCCAGTAATTCACGGCTGACATAATCTTTCACCGACTCACAAAGCGCAATTCCCGCAACCAGATCGCTATGTGTTGCCGTGGCCATCTGATGATCGCCCTTCAGAATCTCATTAATATCTTCACCAATTAACAGTTTGCCCAGATCCTGCAGGTTGGGCAGGCCTTCCAGAAACAGGATACGCTCAACCAGTTCATCGGCATTTTTCATGGCCCTGATTGAAGACTTGTATTCCTTTTCGTTGAGCTCATCCAGCCCCCAGTTTTTACACATACGCGCATGTAAAAAATATTGATTGATGGCGGTCAGTTCATTTTTTAATGCCTGATTCAGGCATTGATTCACTTTTGCATCACCTTTCATTTTGATCTCCCTTTGATCTCTCTGGTTCGGTGGGGGCTACGAGATGGTGTTCTGAAATCGCGCTATTTGTCATCAAAGTATACTGATTCTAAGCGTATTCACACCCACATAAAAGCCCTCTAAGACATTGATTTAATATGGTTATTGTTGCATCACCTCGAATACAGACAGCATGGTATTGCTAATCATTCTCATTTGCGTATATAATTCGGGCAACCAGTACAATGATGTGAGTGAGATACCATGTACGTATGTATTTGCAATTCAGTAACCGACAGAGACATTCTCAACGCCGCAGAAAACGGGGCACGTAACCTGGAAGATTTAAGTAACGAGCTCAATGTGGCAACCTGTTGCGGACGTTGTGCGACCTGTGCAAAAGGTTTGCTACGCCAATCCTGCCAGCACTCGAGCAATTCGGCCAATTCAACTCAGTAAGATCTTTTCCGCAAACAGACGGGATATCCGTTAGCAATATGGTACGACTGAAGTCGTACCTACAAGTCATACCTACAATCGCGCACACGGCAAACAGCGTCGATCAAAAAATTACCAGCAACTGTGCGGAGATACGATCATCCATGCTCTCCAGTATCTGATTCACATCCGCATCTGTCGCAGCATTGGGTGCCCGCGCATCGCGAAACGCATAATTGAACAGCACACGACTCATCTTGTTGAAAAAATATTGCACCCCCAGCGTCAGGGTTTGATAAATGCGTTCCTCCTCGCTGATGTTGGTATTGCGGTTGAGCACATCGTAGCGAATATCCAGTTCCAGCTTTGGGTGAAGCAGATAACCAAAGTCCAGATATGCGCTATTGGCCTTGCCATTCGTCATCACATTGACATCGGCAAACTCCCCTCCCGCATTACTCTCGGCCCCGGGGACGGCACCTCCATCCGTGCCACTGAAGATCATCCCATCGGCCCTAAAATATTCAGCAGCCGCACGCACCTTGCCTCGGCGCAGCGTGGTGCCAATGCCATAGCGGGTGCGATCATATTCACCGGCATTTTCCTTAATCAACGTACGTTTGCCATCCTGATACCAGCCAAACAGTTTCCAGGTATGATAACGTGCGCCGCGTGGCCCATGATGATCGGCCGACCAGACAGGCGGGGCCAGATGGGCGGCCGAGGGGAAAGGCGTCGCACCGGGAAGCAGCAGTTCCGAGGCCCAGTAGAGGTACAATTCCCGCTTGCCATCATTGTCGCCGCGGGTAATGCCATTACCATTGCCCACCATGATCGCATAACTGTGTTCCCAGTTTTCCGTATAAAACCAGTCGAACAGCTGGATACCCACATCACGAAAAGCGCCCACCGGCCCGTTGGGTTTATTGATATCGTCTGCTGAGGTTTTGCCGGTCGAGCCATCGCCATCGAAAAATCGTTCCAGCAGCAACTGGTTCGCACCACTGGTAAAGTTGATGTAATCAAGCACATGGATGGCCTGTAGGCCTTCTTCGCTCCCCGGGATCTTGAACTGCCCAATGCGCACACGCATGCCTTTGATATGGTTCAGCGTGATACTGGCATCGGTCAACTTAACACTGCCGCCCCCCTGGCGGGTAATGCCGTTGTTGCCAAACTCGGCGAGGAGAAAATAGTTCACATTGCTGTCGAGTGGAAAGCCGGTGCCGCGTACCCCGATACGGGCGCGGATAATATTGAAACCGGACTCGCTCCTGAAATCCGGACGCGTCATATTGGCGGCGGTATTCTGTCCACGCCAGGACCCCGCCTTCAGCTTCGTGCCCGTGGTTGCCTGATACTCGGGCTGAATAAATCCCCACACCTGCGACTGGGCGGAAACACCCGGCGGCTCCGTACCCTGCATTTTCAGCCAGTTGACCGCCAGCGCCGGGCCACTGCCCGCTAGCATTCCTCCCCCACATACGAGCGCCAGTATGATTTTATGTTTTGTTTTCATGACATCACATTTTTCATCCGGGGCTCTTTTATCCAGGACTCAGGGCTTAACCAGAACATAGCCCTGATCAATCAGCTCCACAATACGCAACACACCGGCTGACACCATCACCGCATGGGGATTCAATGCCGGGGTCTCGCCCAGTTTCCTGCTCATGCTTCGCAAGGTATTGGCACAGGCGCTGAACTGCACACCGTTATCTGTCAGGCTCTGAATGCGATCACTGTTCACGTTATCTTTAAACAACAGCCGCAGTCCCGAAGCAAAGGCCACAATTTCAACTTCAATCTGATCAGGCCCGTAGTGCTGAAGAAGATTGTTGGCCACATTGAGCACCAGCGCCTGTTTGAGGGGGTCCCGATCACTGATTTGCAACACAATCTTTTTCTCGGCGAATAGCTTTTGCCCCACCTCGGCCGAGGCGGCAAAACTTATGACTAACAGTATCAGCAAGCTAATGAGCAAGCCCAAAAAAGTAAACGTCCTGTGCCGTTCAAACCGCATTCATTTCTCCCGAGTCATTGTCCGGGCCACGCATTGGCCGGAATAAGCGTATTAGTGGCAGCTTATTCCAAAAATAATTTTTTTGCAGTGGGAATAATATCGCCGCTACTGTGTCAGTTTATTGAGTATAGGGGAGAAAAAATCATACAATACTCAGCGCCAGTACAATATTCTGCTCACACGGAATATCCCGCACTGGCCAACAATAAAAGTAGACCATTATGAGCTATCTGAAACTATTTGGTAAAAATCGGGAATTTGTCAGCAAGCTGGAAAACATCCGCCCACGCTTGTTCCGACTGGCCTATTCCTGGTGCCACAAACGTGATCTGGCCGATGATCTGGTGCAGGAAACGCTGACCAAGGCATTCAAAAGCGAAAAACAATTAAAGAATATCGAACAGTTCGATGGCTGGGCATTTCGCATTCTGGTCAATACCTGGCGCAACTATCTGTCACGTACCAAAGTCATGGAAAACATCGACGACTATGTCTTTACCGAGGAGCACACCCCGGAAACGCTGCATGAGCAATACCAGATAAGCAGCTTCGTTCATTCCGCCATTGATACTCTGTCACAGGGGCAACGTCAGGTGCTCACGCTGATTGACCTGGAAGGCATGAGCTATGCGGAAGTCTCCGATATTCTCGATATTCCCATCGGCACCGTGATGAGCCGGATCTGCCGCAGCCGCAAATCGCTGGCCGGCAAACTGTTTCAGGTTTCCGATAACCCCGAATACAACGCAACCCTTCTACGGAGAGTAAAATGAGTGACCGTTTTTCCGATGAGCGTCTGAATGCGTTTATTGATAATGAAATCGATCTGTCTGAAAAGCAGCAGATTTTTGAAGCTTTTCGGCGCGATGAGGCCTTGCGCAAACGCGCCTGTGAATTACAGAAGGCCCACGATCTGATCAAACTGACCTACCAGTCGGTCGAACCTCCTGAAAGTTACAATACACCACTACGGCGCCAATCCCCGCCCTGGTTCATGCGCAGCATGGCCGCGGGTATTCTGATCGTAGTGGGCTCACTGCTGGGCTGGTTCAGCCATCAACAAATGAACGCGGAAAACAAGCTGCCCGAACTGGCCAAAGCCATGCAATCGGCGCCGGTAAGCAATGCCGATGCTGCGCGTAAAATCATGCTTCATGTCAGCACCAACGATGAGTACCGGCTGAACATCATGCTCGAAGAAACCGAACACTTGCTGAAAACCAGTCAGCAGGGGGGCAACAAGATTCTGGTTGAAATCCTCACTAATGGATCGGGACTGGAGCTGGTGAAAAAATCCGGTTCACCCTCCGCTCTGCGCCTGCAGGCATTACAAAAGCAATATGACAACCTCTATGTCACCGCCTGTGCGCAGGCCATCAAACGCGTACGCGAAAAACAGGGCGTTGATCTGGAATTGATTCCCAATACCACGGTGGTACGTTCGTCACTCAGTGAAGTGCTTGAACGTCAGCGCGAAGGCTGGACCTATATCAGAATCTAAACCTGTAGGTACGATTTTAATCGTACGGGTACGACTGAAGTCGTACCTACATAATTTTTTACACCTGTATTCCTGACCGCAATACCTGATACGTCCCCATCTTTACCGCATCATTGATCAAAAACCAGAGCAACGCATAAGCCCAGATCCACAACGCCGCTTCCCAGCCAATGGGCGTGATCCAGATCCCATAGACGGCGATCAGGGTGCCCAGAATTTCGGTGCCAAAGGTCGCGCCGAACAAGAGCGGCGAAGGCCATGGCCGTTGCCAGAACCAGCCCTCGGCACGGGTAATATAGAGCGTACTGTGGCCGGCCACGATCAGTTTCAGAAACAGCAGGCTGCGGATCATGTCCTCAGAAAATCCCCGTTCCTGCAAAATAAAAAACAACAAAAAGGAAGACACCACGCCACTGACACCGAGCACACTGGAGACGGTCAGCAGCTCGTGCATGTTCCAGCGCACCGGCGACGATTGCACCCGGGTATGGTCATAGGCGATGGCAAGAATGGGAATATCGTTGAGTAGCGCCAGCAAAATGATCATCAGCGCGGTGATCGGATAGAAGTTGAAGACCACGATACTCAGGGTCATGAACAGAATGATGCGAATGGTCTCGGCAATGCGGAAAATGGAATAACTTTTCATGCGTTCAAAAGTTATCCGCGCCTGCTTCACCGCATCACTGATCACCGACAGACCCGGCGCGGTAAGAATAATATCCGCCGCCGCGCGCGCTGCATCCGTGGCATTGGAAACCGCAAACCCACAGTCGGCTTTCTTCAACGCCGGCGCATCGTTGACCCCGTCGCCGGTCATGGCCACGATATGCCCGCCCTTCTGTAAAGTATCGACAATGCGGTATTTATCCTCTGGCACCACCTCGGCAAAAATATCCACCGACTCGATCATCTCCACAATGGCCGACTCGTGGGTATGCAGAAACTCCCGCTCCAGCAGGCGCGTGTCATACAGTTCCTGCAGGCTTTGCATCACCTCATCGGCAAACTGCCGGGCCTCGCGCTGACTGACCTCACCCTTGAGCCGCCGGTAAATCGCCGCACTCAGTGCCGAGGCCAGACTCAGGAGTTCCTGACTGCCACTGCCGGAGAGCTGCGCCGAACGAATCGCTTCCTGCTCCAGCCCCAGCAGGCGACCAATTTCACGGGCAATCGCGAGGTTGTCGCCGGTGACCATTTTCACCGTCACGCCGTCCTCACGCATTTGCTCAATGACCGCGCGTGAATCCTCCCGCGGCGGATCATAAAGGGGAATCAGGCCAACAATCTCCAGTCCCCCATTATCATCCCGCCGCGCCACCGCCAGGGTGCGATAGCCCCGTGCAGCAAGCAGATCTACCGTCCGATTCAATTCATGCATGGCGGCATCGTCCAGCCCCGCCATCGCGATCAGAACCTGCGCCGCGCCCTTGATGACCACGAAACGTTCGCCCTGCCCTTCGATCTCGGCCTCGGTGCGTTTGCGTACCGGATCGAAGGGCGTGAAGGACCGCTGCCGATACGCCTTCCCGTCCAGGGCCGGAAAATGTTCATCCAGATAATGAAAAATGGGCAGCTCGATGGGATCGTTGTTTTCCAGTCTCGAAGCCAGGGCGGCGTATAAAAACAGATCCTGCTCGGAAAAGCCCTCCAGCACCACCGGATCGGCCACCTGCATTTCATTGCGGGTCAGGGTGCCGGTCTTATCCGAGCAGAAGATGTCCACCCCGGCCAGCTCTTCGATCGCGGTCAGCTTCGAGACGATGGCCTTGCGCCGCGCCAGATTCAGCGCCCCCACGGCCATGGTCACCGACAGCACCGCAGGCAGAGCAACGGGGATGGCCGCCACGGTCAACACCAACGCAAAACGGGCGATTTCAAGAAAATCTTCATGGCGGAACAGCGAAACCATGATGATCAACAGCACCAGCGCCAGGGTCAGCAGAATAAGAAAGTTGCCGATCTGAATGACCATTTTCTGGAAATGGCTGCGCTCGGCAAGCTGCGCTTCGGCCACCAGCGAAACGACACTGGAAAAATTGGTTCGCATGCCGGTGTTGATCACCAGCGCCCGCATCTCACCCTGCTTGACGATGGTGTTGGCGTACGCCACTTCGTTGATTTTTTTACTTACCGGCAGGGACTCGCCGGTGAGCGCCGACTGATCCAGCAACAGGTAATCACCCTCCAGCAACTGCACATCGGCCGGCACGATGTCACCGATGCGCAGACGAACAATGTCCCCCACCACCAGCTCACGAACCGGCAGGCTGCGAAACACGCCCCCGCGCAACACCTTCGCTTCGTTGCTCAGGCCCTGACGCAAAACCTGCAAGGCATTCAGGGCACGGTGTTCCTGTAAAAAATCCAGCACCGCGTTGACCAGCAACATGATGCTGATGATGGTGAAGTCCTCCCACTTCTGCACCAGAGCCGAGAGCAGCGCCGCGACTTCAATCATCCATGGGATCGGCCCCCAGAAACGACGAAAAATGCGATGCCAGAGCGGCTCGGTTTTTTCATCCACCTCGTTATAGCCATCCCGGTGCAAGCGGCGCCGGGCTTCGTCATCACTCAAACCCTGCGCGGCATCCACCTGCAACGCAGTCAGTGAATCGGCGACCGGCTGGTGAGCATAATCATCACTGGCTTTTTGCATGAGCGTTCTCCACAAAACGCAGAATCCATCTGGCGCATAACAGAACCCGATATCACTAACTTACGCCGCAGTTTGCCGTTTGTCTATTTGGAAACAACCGGGAAAAATATTTTTACTCACGTTAAAATGCCCCCTTCCATAAACCCCCTCACAGCAAGCTATTCGCTGTAGGTACGACTTCAGTCGTACAGCAGGGCGTACACACTGCGGGGAAGCAAACGCATCGAGATTAAAAATCGTTTCAGGAGTCCCCTATGCTGATGGGCATTCTTTTTATCTGGCTGGTAACCGCTATCGGACTATGGATTGCCAGTCTGATCGTGCCCGGCGTGCGCATTAACTCCACCGCCACCCTGCTCAAGGCCGCACTGGTGCTGGGACTGATCAATGCCTTTATTCGTCCGCTGTTATGGCTACTGACCCTGCCGCTAACGGTGCTGAGTTTTGGCCTGTTCGCGCTGGTGATTAATGCCTTTACCATCTGGATCACCGCCAAACTGGTACAGAACTTTCAGCTTAAAAGTTTTGGCTCTGCGATACTGGCCGCCATCATCATGGCCATGCTGGGACTGCTTGGATTTATTCTGATGCAATGGCTGATGATAGGGGATGTTCACTGGTATTACTTCGAACAGTCCCACGGCCATTATCCCGGTATTTTTATCTGAGTGATCACATAAGTTAAGAAAAACTCTAACCTCCGTGTCTTCCGTGGTTTAAGGTTTTTATAACTTGCACCCATGCTAGAATGCCCAGCCATGTACCGCCGCCACCTTAAACGCACACAACGTCATTATTTATCGCCCCGTAAACTGCGCCTGCGCGTGATATTCTGGGGCGGTGCGCTGGCGATTGGCGCGACGGCGGCGGCCTTTGCCCTGCTCAGTCATTTCAGTGATACCTTTTTTTACCAGCTTTATCTCGACCAGCCTTATCTTGCCTATGCCCTGCCACCGTTTGGTCTGGCCTTTATCGCCTGGCTGACGCGCAATTTCTTCAAGGGCACGGAAGGCAGCGGCATCCCCCAGGCTATCGCCGCGCTGGAAACCCACCAGCATGCGCTGCGAGAAAAAGTCCTGTCCCTGAAAGTCGCTGGCGGGAAAATTTTTCTCACCAGCCTGGGGCTGCTCTGTGGTGCGTCCATTGGTCGTGAAGGGCCGACCGTGCATGTGGGCGCTTCAATCATGTATTCCCTGCGCCACCTGGCCCTGTTTCGCGGTCGCGATCTCACCCGTGGTCTGATCATGGCCGGCGGTGCCGCCGGTATTTCTGCCGCCTTCAATACCCCACTGGCGGGGATCATGTTTGCGATTGAGGAAATGAACCGCGCCTTTAACAAGCGTCATAGCGCCACGCTAATTATTTCCGTGGTACTGGCCGGCGCGGTGGCGCTTTTCATCCTCGGCGACTACACCTACTTCGGTAAATCCGATGCCGCCCTGCCGCTGTCCTCGGCCTGGCTGGCGGTGTTGTTCTGTGGTGTGGGCGGGGGGCTGCTCGGTGGCCTGTTCAGCACCAGTCTGATTCAGGGTACACGCCGACTCGCGCCATTGGCGCTGCACTATCCGGTAAGCCTGGCCTTTGTCTGCGGCCTGCTGATCACCCTGCTCGGTATCAGCAGCGATGGCCTGACGTATGGCACCGGTTATGAAGCGGCCCATCATCTGGTCGATGGTGGTGAACCCTCACTGGCCTATCCTTTTTTGAAAATGCTGGCTACTATCGCCTCCTATCTCAGCGGCATTCCCGGCGGTATTTTCGCGCCCTCCCTGTCCGTCGGTGCCGGACTCGGCGCAGATCTGGCCTTGCTCATGCCTGAGTCTCCCGCTTCGGCCCTGATCATGCTGGGTATGGTGGGCTATTTCACCGGCGTAGTGCAAACGCCCATTACCGCGTTTATCATTGTCATGGAAATGAATGCCGATTCCTCCATGCTGTTGCCACTGATGGCCACCGCGCTGATTGCCAAAGGTATCTCCCATCTGGTTTGCCCAGTGCCTATCTATGAAGCGTTGGCGCAGGCCTATCTCAACAAAAACAGGGAATAAGCCATGCTCTGGGTCAAAGCCTTTCACGTCATTTTCATGGTCACCTGGTTTGCCGGGCTGTTCTATCTGCCCCGTCTGTTCGTCTATCACGCGGCGGCGGAGGACGCGCCTGGTCGTGAACGTTTCAGGATCATGGAACGCAAACTT
>Ga0256830_1002663_pt1 | contig 11587 bp, 10 predicted proteins | sample 128326metaG_FD_190537 | JGI IMG/M metagenome (GOLD analysis project Ga0256830, IMG submission 190537) | Hydrothermal vent microbial communities from Lau Basin, Pacific Ocean - 128-326 | ecosystem: Environmental > Aquatic > Marine > Hydrothermal vents | place: Pacific Ocean: Lau Basin | collected...
TAACCTGCTGGCAACCAGCTTCCCGATATTACATCGGCAACCGCTCCCTCCCTCACTACTTTACTGGATACCTGCTTTCGCAGGTATGACAGGTGGGCTGGTTGCTTGTCATTCTTGCAAATCCTAACATCCCTTAGAACCTCTCCCAGGATACCAGGATTACCAAGATACCAGGGTACCAAACCCCTATTCACTGTTCACTATTCACTGCTTCCCCGGTCTACAGTCTAAAGTCTATGGTCTAAAGTCTAAAATCCCCCTTCACTACTAACTACTCACTACCCGCTACTGCTTCACCTTCTCCACCAGCTCTACAAACTCTTCTTCTGAGAGCACGGGTATTCCCAGGGCTTTGGCTTTTTCGTATTTGGAACCTGGATTCTCTCCCACTACCACGTAGCTTGTGCGGCGGGAAACAGAGGAAGAGGCTTCACCCCCCAGTTCCTTTATTAGGGCTTCCGCCCGGGAACGAGTAAAGTTGGCAAGCGCCCCGGTGAATACAAACACCAACCCTCTCAGGGGAAGAGCTCCTTTTTCTTCCTCTCTTTTTAAGCGCACGCCGGCTCTTTTCAGTTTTTCTATCACCTGCCAGGTTTCAGGCTGTTGAAAGAATCTTACTATACTTTCTGCCATTATGGGGCCTATTTCCTGGATGCTTTCCAGCTCTTCCCGGGATACCCTGGACAACTCCTCCAGGGAGGAATAGTGGCGGGACAGAATTTCCGCCGCATGAATTCCCACGTGCCTTATCCCCAGGGCAAATAATACCGCAGAGAAAGGCCGCGATTTGCTTTTCTCCAGGGAGGCAAAAAGATTTTTAGCACTTTTCTCCGCCATCCTTTCCAGTGCTACTACCTCCTCATATCTCAAGGAGTAAAGGTCCCCGTAATCTTTTATCAATTTTTTATCTACCAGCTGCTCAATAAGAGCAGGGCCCAGATGTTCAATATTCATAGCATTCTTGGAAGCAAAATGCTGGATTCTTCTTTTCACCTGGGCCGGACAGGCAGGATTTTCGCAGCGATAGGCTACCTCTCCTTCCAGCTTAATTACTTCTGCTCCACACACAGGACAATTTTTAGGCATCTCAAATACGATTTCGTTGCCTGTTCTTACCTCCGGGATAGGTTTCACTACCTGCGGTATCACGTCCCCGCCTTTTTCTATTATTACCCGGTCCCCGATTCTTATGTCTTTTCTCCTTATTTCATCCAGGTTGTGCAGCGTAGCCCGGGAAATAACACTGCCTGCGAGGGGAACAGGGTCAAACAGTGCCACGGGAGTAAGTGTCCCGGTTCTTCCTACTTGAATCTTTATCTCGCGTAAAATAGTAGTGGCCTGGCGCGCCGGGAATTTAAAGGCAATAGCCCAGCGGGGGGACTTGCTGGTGGAGCCCAGCCGTATCTGCCGGGAGATTTTATTTACTTTTATCACTGTGCCGTCAATCTCGTAAGGAAGGCTGTCCCTTTTCTCATGCCACTCCTGCCAGAAAGTTAATACTTCATCCAGGCTGTCGCATAGTTTCCTGTGTTCATTTACCCTGAATCCCACTTCTTGCAGGAAATCCAGTGCTTCCCAGAGTGATTCCCATTCAATTCCCTGCACGAATCCCAGGGAATGAATGAATATTTTAAGCGGTCTCTTCGCCACTTCCCGCGGGTCCAGGAGCTTGAGGGAGCCGGCCGTGGCATTGCGGGGATTGGCAAAGAGCGACTCTCCCTTTTCCTCCCTCTCCCGGTTAATTCTGGCAAAGTCTGCTTTCTCCATGTATACCTCTCCCCTTACTTCCAGAACAGGAATAGCCCGGGAAATACGAAGAGGTATAGAGCGGATAGTCTTAAGGTTCTGGGTTATATCATCCCCCTGTACCCCGTTTCCCCGTGTAGCACCCAGGGTAAAGATGCCTTCCCGGTAGGTAAGCGAGACAGCCACGCCGTCGATTTTCAGGTCTGCCACGTAGTCTACCTTGTCTTCATCCAGCCACCTCTTTACTCTCTGGTCAAATTCTTTAACCTCCCCTTCGCTGTAAGTATTATCCAGGGAAAGCATTGGTATTTTATGGGTAATGGTAGTGAATTCTTTTAAGGGTTCACCCCCCACTCTCTGGGTGGGAGAGTCCGGGGTTATGAACCGGGGGAATTTTTCTTCCAGCTTTTGCAAACGGGAAAGCAGTTTGTCGTACTCTTCATCCGAGATAACCGGATTATTTTCTACGTAGTATTTGTGGTTGTGATAGCGTATCTCCTCTCTTAACCTCTCTATTTCTTTCCTGGCTTTCTCCGGGTCAATAGATTCATCCATCATTATGGTTTAAATTTTACCTCTTCTAAGTCCTTCCAGGTGCTTTTCCACTTCCGCGAGGGAATAAATTATTCCTGCTTCGAAGATGCTCCCTTTTTTGGGAAAATTTTTCCTTCCCTTTTCTATCAAACTCATTGCTTCTTTAAAGTTGCCTGTCAGGAATTTTAACTCTCCCTCTATTAGGTCAAGCAGAGGCGAGGAGAGCACCTTCCTGAGCATGGACAGTTTCTCCTCCGCTCCTCTGATGACTCTTTTCAGTTTATTTCTTTCTTTTTTCAGGTAATAAATGCGGGCCAGGTACAGGTCCAGGGAGAGACTCTCCACCCCTTCCTCTTTTGCCATTTCCAGCCAGCCCTGCGCCCTGTCTGTCTCTCCCTGCTCCAGGTAGATATACCCCAGGTAAATATAAGGACGCGTGTCTTTTGGGTCAAGACGCAGAGAATGCTCCAGCTCTTCTATTGATTCTTTTTCTTTTCCCTGGAGAATCATGGATACAGCCAGCAACTGCTCCAGCCGGGGGGTAATTTTCCCCTGCTCTTTTTCTTTCCTGAAGTATTGCTCCGCTGCCTCTGGATTCCCCTCGTGCAGCGCAATTTCCCCCAGCCCCAGGTAAACTCCCGGCACCTCCTCTGCTTTCTGGATTATCTTTTCGTAAACAGAACGCGCCTCTCTCCACTTTCCCCGGAGAGATAGAGTCTTTGCCTTATCAAAAAGCTCTTCTATTTCTCCCATCTTGCTTTAAATATTCCAGGCTTTCCTCTAACAAAGATTCCGGCACATCGTCTCTTATCTCCACTTCACCCGGGTTTTTCATCAGTACAAAACGGAGTTTCCCTCTCTTAACTTTTTTATCTCTCTGGAGAAATTCTTTTAAACGGTGCGGGGAAAAGCGCCCGTATCTGGTGGGAAGAGAGTACAGGGAAAGCAAGTCCTCCAGCTCTGCAAGAACTTCCTTTTTTATCATTCCCATAACATGGGAAATATAAGCAGAAGCCACAATCCCCAGGCTTATTGCTTCTCCGTGCCATAAGGCAAACTTGCTGTTTGCCTCCAGGGCATGGCCGATGGTATGCCCGAAGTTAAGAATCATCCGCAGCCCTTTCTCCTTTTCATCCTCTTCTATTACCTTTGCTTTAATCTGTGCACACTGAGAGATAAGGGATTCCAGCACCTCTCCCTGCTGTAAAATCTCTTCCCGCTTCTCTCTTAACAGCGCAAGAATCGCAGGCTCTTTTATAACCCCGTACTTCACCACCTCTGCAAATCCATTCAGGTAGTTCCTCTCCGGGAGTGTTTTCAGGGTGGCTGTATCCGAGATTACCAGCGAGGGCTGGTAAAAGGTGCCCACTATGTTTTTGCCGTAGAAATCCACCGCGGTCTTTCCTCCTATACTGGAATCCACCATGGCCAGGAAGGTGGTGGGAACCTGTATGCACCGCACGCCTCTCATGTATATGGAGGCAGCAAAGCCGCCGGTATCTCCCACGCTGCCTCCTCCCAGGCAGAGGAAGAGCGAGTAGCGGTCAAAGGCAGAGAGAATCGCCTTTCTTAATATTCCCAATGCCCACTTGATGTTTTTTCCCTTTTCCCCGGGAGGAAGAAGAAAATTTTCCGCCGGAAACTTCTCCCTTAAAACAGATTCCAGTCTCTTCCCGTAAAGGGCGTAAAGTGTGGTATCAGTGATGAGCAAGACCCGGGAAGGAGAGCCTATGAAATCGGAAAGATTCCCTAAAATCCCTTTCCCCACTATAATCCGGTAACTCCTCTCGGAAAGATTTACTTTAATTTCCTGCATGCCTAATAATCCTTGCTATTTCTTCTATTACCTCTTCCACCCTTCTTCCCTCATTCAGCACGGTGAAATCTGCCTTCTCGTAGTAAGGCTGGCGGGTTCTCAGCAGGTTGCAGATGAACTGTTTTCTATCCTTTTGTAAAAGCAAAGGGCGGTCTTCCACCTTCTCCAATCTTTTCCAGGCTTCTTCCGGAGAGATTTTAAGATATATGGTCACCCCCTCTTTTAAAATTTTCCAGTTCTTTTCTGCCATTACAATTCCTCCGCCGGTAGAAACCACAGCATTGCCTTTTCCGCCTATCTCTCTGAGCAATTCGCCCTCTTTCCTGCGAAAGTAATCTTCCCCATATTGGGCAAATATCTCGCTTATCTTCATGCTTTCTCTTTCTTCGATTACTCTGTCCATGTCTATAAATTCTCTCTCCAGTTTTCGGGAGAGTTTTTCTCCTATAACGCTTTTTCCGCTTCCCATAAACCCCAGGAGGAAAATATTTCTCATTCTTTATTCTATAGGAATTTTTCTAATTATCCAATGCCCTGTTCAACTCCTTTACCCATAACCTCATCTCTCTAATTCTTTTCTCCTCCCAGCCCAATTTTAGCGGGAATATAGTATTATTATGCCATAGAGGGTCCATGTTCTCCCTTACAATGCCTCTGTGTGCCAATTTTAGCCAGTCCGGGGTGCCCGGGATAGGAGAGAAGTTGGACAGGAATACTTTTGCTCCCAGGGAGTGTACATACAGCACGCTTTGCTTAAAATCTTTCTCAGAAGAATGCGGCAGGCCAAGCATCAAATAAATCCCTATTTCTCTACTGGAATATCCTGCCCGGGTAAGATTATGCAGGGCAGCTTCCAGCTCCTCGTTTTTTACCTTACCTCCTGTTTCCCTCTGTAAATCCTCCTTCGCAGTCTCCAGGCTCAACCTGATGCTGAGGAAGTTTGCTTCCCTGAGTCTTTGTGCCACCTCAATGTCTAGGAAGCGGGCATGCAAACCATTGGGAGTATGAAATGTAAAGGGAAAATTTTCCCCCACTATCTCTTCTAATAACGGCAAAGCATGCTCGCGGGGAGAAAAGAGAAAAGCCTCGTCGTAGAGAGCCACGTGCTTCACACCCTCTTCTCGCATATATATCAATTCCTGCATTACTTCCTCTTTTTTGCGAAACAGCAAAGAAGGGGAAAAAATACGGGAAGCACAGTAAGAACAGGAGAATGGACAACCCCGGGAAGTTTCTATAACCCAGGAATCCTTTCTTTGCCGGAGACTTAAATCCGGCAGAGGGAAAGGGGGAACTTTAACCTCTGCTTCTACCCGCCGGCTTAAGAAAAGCGAAAGCTCTTTCTCGTCCCTCCCCGTAAACACTTCGTCCACCCCCGGTAAACTCCCTGCATGCTGGGGAAGAAGCGTTGCATATACTCCTCCCAGTACAACCGGGGCACGGGGGAAAATGCTTTTAGCCGCCTTGATGGTTTTTACCACTCCCGGATACCAGTAAGTCATGCCCGTAGTAATAAAAATAATATCCGGGGCAGGTATATCTGAAAGCTTTTCTTTGCACTTTTCTTCCGGCATTCCATAGCGGAAATAGGGGCGCCTGATTTCCTGCAGAACGGGAGGTTTGTCTACCTCCACCTTGAAAAATTTGCCGCAGCCATAGGCATCCTCCCGGGCATTAACCAGGGGGTCTCCCCGCTCCAGGCAGTCCAGCAGGAAAACATTGCCGTAATTTTTTAATATCCCGGCCAGGCGAAAAAGCCCCAGAGGCTTCATCCACAAATCATAGAGGGCAAAATCGTAAACCCAGGGGTTTACCAGCAGGAAATTTTTCTTACTGCGCAAAATCTGCTAACCTCATCAGGATAATAACGGAAATCTATTAAAACATTTTACCAAAAAGCAAAATTCTGCCTAAGCAGCAGATAAAAATGGTAAAATTCACTCTATGGGAAAAATAGATTTTCAGGATACTATTGCCGCCATCTCCACCCCCCTGGGGGAAGGAGGAATCGGCATAGTACGCATTTCCGGTCCCCGTGCCCTGGAAATTGCAGATAAGCTATTTAAGGGAAAGGCAAAGCCCTCCCTTTCTCCTACTTACACTGTCCACTACGGCCACATAGTGCACCAGGGAGAAACCCTGGATGAAGTAATTATCACCGTAATGAGGCAACCAAAGAGCTACACCCGGGAAGACGTGGTGGAAATAAACTGCCACGGCGGGATAGTGCCTCTAAGAAAAGTCTTAGAAGCAGTGCTAAATTCCGGGGCCAGGATGGCAAAGCCGGGAGAATTTACCCTGAGAGCCTTTTTAAACGGGAGAATAGACCTTGCCCAGGCAGAAGCGGTCCTGGATATTATAAGGGCCAAGAGTGAACTCTCCCTGAAGATAGCCTCCTCCCAGCTGGCGGGAAACCTTTCCCGTTCTATAAGAGGAATAGAGGAAAATCTCCTTCATTTAATAGCCTCCCTGGAAGCTTCCCTGGATTTTCCCGAGGAAGAGATAGAGATAGTCTCTCAGCCGGAAATACTTAACGGCATAAAAGATATAAGAGCAGCAATTGCTTCTCTTTTAAAGAAAGAGAGCACCGGCAGAGTAATCCGGGAAGGGGCGCTGGTAAGTATTGTGGGGAAACCCAATGTGGGAAAATCCACGCTTCTGAACCAACTGCTGGGAAAAGAGAGGGCTATTGTCACAGAAGTGCCCGGGACCACGCGGGATGCCCTGGAAGAATGGATAAGCTTGGAAGGGGTGCCGTTTCGCCTGGTAGATACGGCAGGAATAAGAGAAGTGAAGGAAACAGTGGAGAAGGAAGGGGTAAAAAGGAGCGAAGAATACCTGGAGTCTGCAGATATTGTTCTATTGGTTCTTGATATCAGCAGGCCACTGAACGAAGAGGATAAAAGGATACTGGAAAAAAGCAAAGATAAGAACAGGCTACTGGTAATAAATAAGATTGACCTGCAGAGAAAATGGGACCCTTCTATTCTTCCTCCCGAAAAAGTGGAAATCTCTGCCCTGCAGGGAAAAGGCATAGAAGAATTGCAGAAAAAAATGCGGGGAAAAATCCTGCAGGGAGAAATCCTGCAAAGTGAAGGAATCCTGGTAACCAACCTGCGGCACATAGAATTGCTGAAAAATGCTCTCTCGCAGATAGAGAAAGCAGAAGAAGCGGCAAACTCAGGATTAAGCGGGGAATTTATCTCCCGGGATTTACAGAAGGCCCTCTCCTCTCTAAAATCTATACTGGGGGAAGAGGTAGGGGAAGAGGTCCTGGACAATATTTTCTCCAGGTTCTGCATAGGAAAGTGAACCATGATTAGCCCTTTTCCTTTCACAATGCCTTCTATTGTTATATAATCTCAGGAGGAAAAGAGGAGTATGCCTAATGTCACAATCCGGTGTTGAGCAGAAGCGCCTGCCCTGGGACGACTACTTTATGGAAGTAGCAGAGCTCGTTTCCAGGAGGAGTACCTGTTTAAGGAAAAAAGTAGGGGCAGTAGTGGTGAGAGGCAAAAGGATAATAGCCACCGGGTATAACGGTGTATGTATTTCCGGGGCCCCCCACTGCATTGATATGGGAATATGCGAGAGGGACCTGCAGGGTATTCCGAGCGGAACGCGTTACGAAGTAGGTAAATGCACGCATGGCGAAGCTTCTGCCATTCTGCAGTGTGCAAAATTCGGTATCTCTACCGAGGGAACTACCCTCTACGTGAATGCCCAGGTCTGTATTCTGTGTGCCAAGATGATTATCTCCGCCGGCATTTCCCGGGTAGTTTGCAAGAAGGAAGCCGAAAGACCGGGGGATGGCGTGGAACTCCTCAGAAATGCCGGTATCCGCGTGAGCTTAAAGAGCGGGAAAAGCCAGAATAATCCATAAAAATTCTTTTTCTGACTTAAAAACTCTATTTCTTTCTTAAAGACAGTTTTTTTCTTATTGACAACAACATGTTGGATAGCTAAAAATATATATAACAATATATTGCGTTATGAAGTGCCCTTTCTGTGGAAATCTGGAGGATCGAGTGGTGGATTCACGTACGGGTCCTGATGCTACTTCTATAAGAAGAAGAAGAGAATGTTTAAACTGCGGGAAAAGGTTTACCACGCGAGAGCGCGTGGAGATGACGCCCTTAATGGTGATTAAGAAAGATGGCAAGAGAGAGTATTTTCAGAGAGATAAATTAAAAGCAGGGATTATGAAAGCATGCGAGAAAAGGCCTTTAAGCATGGAGAAGGTGGAAGAACTGGTGGAAAAAATTTTTACCGAGATGAGAAACAGGTTTTACGTGGAAGTGCCTTCCCAGGAGATAGGAGGGGCAGTAATGAGGGGGTTGTACGACCTGGATAAGGTGGCGTACGTAAGGTTTGCTTCTGTATACAGGGAATTTAAAGACGTAGGAGATTTTTTGAGAGAAGTAAAAGATATAGAAAAGGGAGGACGAGATGGAAATGGGAGAAGGTAAAGTTGGTAAGGATTTGGGCGTAGAGGAGAGGGAAAATATAACCGGGCATCCCGATGCTTCCGGGAAAACCGGGAAGATAGAATTTGTGAGAAAGCGGGATGGCAGGCTGGTTGCCTATGACAGGAGCAAGATAACCGAGGCAATATTCAAAGCTGTAAAGGCAGTGGGGGGAGAGGACAGGGAAAAGGCAGAGGAATTAGCCCGGCAGGCAGAGAATTATCTTCTTACCCAGGGATACGAGGTGCCGGATATTGAAGAAATACAGGATGCTGTGGAAAAGATTCTTATTGAAAACGGCCATGCAAAAACGGCCAAAGCTTTTATACTTTACCGTGACTGGAGAAATCGCCAGCGTTCACTTATAAAGGTGAGGAAATCCACTAACAAAAATACCTCTACCACGGACCTTTCCCTTCTCGTGTATACTCCCCAGGAAGAAGTTCTCCTCCCCTGGGATAAAAACAGGATAACAAATGCCCTCATAAAAGAATGCCAGCTCTCCCCCGCTGTAGCCAATGCAATTGCTACGGCTGTGGAAGGTAAAGTGTTTCGTTCCGGGCTCAAAGAAACCACCACTACCTTAATCCGGGAAATGGTAAACAACGAACTGCTCATCCGGGGATACCGCAAGAAATTAGCCACTCAACAGATACTGGGAGTTCCCGTATATAACCTGGAACAGGTGATATACTCCAAAAGCAAAGAAAATTCCAATATCTCTGCCAATAACCCGGAAGCAGTCAACCTGACCATTGCCGAGCAGGTGCTGAAGCAATACTCCCTGCAGAGGGTTTTCTCGCCGGAAGTATCCGAGGCACACCTCAGGGGAATTATACATATTCACGACCTTGGCTATCCCACCCGGGTTTACTGTTCCAGTCACTCCCTGGAATACCTGAAGAAGTACGGGCTGGAACTGGAAAACCTGGACACCTCCTCCCTTCCTGCGGCCCATGCAAGAACCCTCACCGGCCACCTCAATACCTTTCTTGCCTCCATGCAAGCTTACTATGCCGGCGCACTGGGAGTAGGCTACTTGAATGTCTTCTATGCTCCCTACCTGGTAGGCATGTCTGATAAAGAGATGAAGCAGGAAGCCCAATATCTCATATTCTCTGGTTCACAAAACGCCTTTTCCCGCGGAGGGCAGACTCTTTTCCTGGACTTTAATATTCACACCGGCATCCCCAGGTACTTAGAAGATGTGCCGGCCATAGGGCCGCGGGGAAAAGCTACCGGGAAAACCTACAAGGCATACAAGAAAGAAGCCATGAAATTTGCCCGGGCTTTAATGGAGGTATGGCTGGAAGGTGATAGGCACGGCCATGTGTTTGCTTTTCCCAAAATGGACCTGCATGTGAACGCGGATACATTTGAAGACCCGGAACAATTTGAATTACTGAAGTTTGCCTCTTATGTGGCTTCAGAAAACGGCACTCCCTACTTCATCTTTGACCGGGACGAGGTTACCTTGGCTGCCTGTTGCAGACTCAGGTACAAGGTTACCGATGACTACATGATAAGGCACCCGGAAAGCATGAGGTTCTGCGGGTTTCAGAATGTAACCATAAACCTTCCCCAGGCAGCATACAGGGCAGGAAAGGGCAACCTGGAGAAGCTGTTCCGGGAGATTGACAGGACATTTGAGCTGGTAATGAAAGCACACATGGAAAAAAGAGATTTTATCCATGAACTGATGAAGGCACCGGGACTTCCCCTCTGGGAAGTGGGGAAAATTGCCCGGGATGGATTCCCCTATATAGACCTGGACAAGGTAACCTACATTGTGGGTATTGTAGGACTCAATGAGTGCGTGCAGTACCTGGTCGGACAGGAGCTGCACCAGGACGAGGAAACTTACAAGTTAGGGTTAAAAATAATTTCCTACATGTTCCTTAAGGCCAAGGAATACAGCAAGCGGTACGGGCTGAAAATCTCCCTGGAAGAATCCCCGGCTGAATCTGCCACCCGCAGGCTGGCTAAGATTGACATGGAAAATTACCCGGAAAGCATAGATGTTATAAAGGGTGATATAAAGGGCGAAGAGTATTACTATACCAACTCCATCCATTTCCGCCCCGATGCGCCTATCACCCTGGTGGAAAGGATTGAGAAGCAGGCAAAATTCCATCCTCTTATAGAAAGCGGGGCAATAATTCATGCTTTCATCGGGGAGGAAAAGCCAAGTGCCGAGGGCATCCTCAACCTGGTAAGCAAGACTTTCCATAAGACCCCTGCTGCCCAACTTACCATATCTCCGGAGTTTACCGTCTGCAACGATTGCCGGCGCTCAGACAGGGGACTGAAGGATGTCTGCGCTTTCTGCGGCAGTTTTGATACCTATGGAATAACCAGGATAGTAGGTTACTTTTCCAGGGTAAACAACTGGAATAAATCAAAGATAGGCGAGCTTAAAGACAGGCACAAGGGAAATTATGCAGTTAACGGAAACATAGGAAGGTGAAGTTGCCATGAAAGAGATTAAAATTTTTGGGAAAAGCGAGTGTGCCCGCTGCAAGAGCACGCGGAACAAGGTGGAGCACCTGTTAGGAAAAGAGAAATTAAATGTTGATTATCACTACTACGACATGGAAGATCTGGATGACTTAACAGAAGCGTCTCTTTTGGGTGTTTTCAAGATACCCACCACGCTAGTGCTGGTGGAAGGCGAGGAAGTGAAGCGCTGGGAAGAGGAAATTCCCTCTTCGGAAGAGTTGCTCTCTCTTCTGCAGGGATAATTGCAGTAAGCTGGGGAATACCGGAATTAGCTGCCGGCTTTTATCTCGGCGCGTCTCCGGGACGGGATGGAACCGGGAAGCTGTATTTTAGACTTTAGACTATAGACTGGGAGATAGTGAGCAGTAAATAGTAAACAGTAAGCAGTGAATCGGTTTCCTGGTATCCCGGTATCTTAGTATCCTGGTATCCTGCCCACCTGTCATGCCCGCCTGCTCCCGGAGGGCGGGCAGGCCTGCGAAAGCAGGCATCCAGGTTTTCAGACCATAGACTTCAGACTATAGAC
>Ga0256830_1002664_pt1 | contig 11586 bp, 7 predicted proteins | sample 128326metaG_FD_190537 | JGI IMG/M metagenome (GOLD analysis project Ga0256830, IMG submission 190537) | Hydrothermal vent microbial communities from Lau Basin, Pacific Ocean - 128-326 | ecosystem: Environmental > Aquatic > Marine > Hydrothermal vents | place: Pacific Ocean: Lau Basin | collected...
AATCTCGGCATGTATTATGAGCAGGAAGGATATCTGAAGACGGCTCTCAGGTACTACAGGGAATACCTGCGATATGAGAATCCCCCGCCGCAAATCGCTGAACATATACGTGAATTGGAAAAAGAGGTAAAAGGAATTGAGGAAAATAATTGAACATCGCATGATACCGGCGACATGGATCGGACTTGGTTTCCTGGTTGCCGTGCTGCTCTACCTTCTTCCGTCCGAGCAAGTCCTGGGCGCAAACATCAAGGCTGTTTTTCTCCACGGCGCAGTGGCGCGGACGGGATTGATCGTCTTTGCCGCCACCGGCTTGATGGGCCTGGCGGCCCTTGTGCGGAGGACCAGTACAATGGATCGGTGGTGCATGGCTGTTCTGAAAACGGCGGTACTATTCTGGGTGGCGTACGGGATAACGGGTATGATCTCCTCGTACCTCGCCTGGGGTGAGGCCGTCGCGTGGGATGAACCGCAGGTTCGTGCCGGGTTGTGGGTACTGGCAGCAAGTATCGTTCTGATCGCGGTGGTTCTGTGGGTCAAGGACCGGTGGTTCACGGCCGGGGCAAGCGTGATCCTCGGCGTCTTCGCCTGGGTCACGATGAAAGCCGCTCCTCGTGTCCGCCACCCGGTCAACCCCATCGGGGAATCGGGGTCGGACATGTTCAAGGTGCTGTACTTTGCCTTACTGGTGGTGGTCATCCTGATGGCGGTGCAAACGGTTCGGTGGATGCGCGGGAGGGAATGAAGAGGGACAGAACGCCTATCTTGTTGATGAAAAACAAAACATATAGAAAAGGCCGCAGGTTTCGGTTCCCGGCGGCCTTTCAACAAGCCAAAGTAATCTCAAAATGCCGTTACAAATCCCGTCGTGAGTTTTGGTTCCTTGTGAAGAAGGTCTTCAGTTATTTCCGTCATGAGACGGATATTTCGCGCGAGCATGTAACTGACACTGAGAGTGGCGGTCTTGTAGTCGTACATCGTGCCGGGACTTTCAATCTGGTTGTACAGTGCGCTCAGGATCCATTGCGACCGTTCTCCGCCCGGAAAGAAGATCAATTCGACGAAGCCGCCGTCCATACGGGTATTCATGGCGCTGTTCGTTTCGACGTTATCTTCCCGATGCAGGTACTGCACGTTTAGTTCAAAGTTTCCGGTGTGTATGGTCATATCGGGGCCGTACAAGGCGAGCGTATTGCTCCGGCGGAATTCGCCTTCCTCGAAAGTTTCGGAACCTGTGTACATAAATCCTCCCAACCTGATCCAGCCCACGCGCTGTGACAGCCGGAAAGCGAACGTTTTTCCATTGTCAAAATCGAAGATGCGATTTTCGGTTTCACCGATGCCGTTACCGTTCAGCACTTCCGCAGTGACGTCCAGGCCGAAATCGAACCCGTAAGTCACCAGCACGCCTCGTTCATACGTCAGCTTCGCCCTGGAAAACGAAGGTTTCATTTTGTACACGAGATAATCCTCGTAGGTAAGACGGAGCTCGCGCTTGAACAATGGATCGGAGACCTGGAACTGGCCGACGATGATGTCGAAAGTCGTGTTGAACAAGTTGTTGAAATGTACGTAGGCGTCTTCCAATCCGGCTACTTCACCGCGTTCGTCCATGTAAAAATACAGGTAATACGACACGTGGCTGGATATGGGGCCGCCGCTGAGCAGCTTGATACCGTACGGTGCTTCAAGGTCAAAACTTCCCTTGTCTCTGTCTGCCAATTGCAGGAATCCATCGAAACGAAGGGCCAGAGGGAGGTAGCGTTGGAGCAGGAGGTCTTCGTCTCCCGTTTCCACGTACTGGCGTTTCGGTTCGTTGCCGCTGGGGAGCATGAAACCGTTTGCCGCGAATTCTTCGCCGAAATCATTGAGCTTTGGTACGGCCAAATGGCAGGTGGAACAGGAAAGCTTGTACTTGCGGGCAAAAGCCGGTATAGCGCTGGCGGTTGAAGCGAGAAAAATCAGCGCCGTAACCGTTGACAGAACGGGTAGCAGGTATGATGATTTGTTCATTGATCATGTGTTCCTGGATAAAGTAGGACAGGATGGGATTGCGCGCGCGCACGCAATCATTTGTAAAATACAGACTATTTATTTTTGGTCATTCATAGCAAGCCTTGTTGCGGGATTGTCTTTCCCTAAGTCATAGCAACCGGGTGGACGTGTCCGTGTTCACGATCGTATTGATAAAACTGAGTTCGGTCCACACTTTCGAACCACATCTCCGTATCGGTTGACCAGTACGTGTTCCATTTGTTCTGCCCGAACGCCGTTACAAGTCCCGTATGTGTCTTGGTGCTTCATCAGAAATCAGACTTCACGCCGAAGATCACCGTCCGCGGCAGCCCAGGGCGAATGCCTGCCGGGCGTCGGGCTGCGATGTATGTGACGTCCGTGAGGTTGCGAACGCTGACAAAGACTTTGTTTTTTGGCGTCAGCGCGTAATCGACAGAGAGATCGAGCACCAGGCGCGCGTCCGTACTCAACGAGGGAATAAAGTCGCCCGTGCCGGCTTCCGTGCGCGTCTTGCTGACGTATTTTGCGCTGAGATTTGTGGCGAACTTCGTCCACTCAAGCCCGATGCTGGTTGCGAGCTGGTGACGCGGCAAATAGGGTAGCTCGTAACCCGGCTCTACGGTACCCCAGGGCCCGAAATCACTTTTGAACTTGTTTCTGAACTCGGCGTCGGTATAGGTATACGACACGCGAAGCGGAATTGCAAGACCGGCCAACTGCGCAGCCTCGCCCAGGTCATAACTCGCAGACAATTCGAGGCCTTTTACATCCACTTCGCCGCCGTTGAACAAGTATCCCGTGCCTTCGCCGCCGCTGGCCTCGAGATCGGATCCGAGAAGATTGCTGTAGTCATTGAAGAAGATTACGCCTTGCACGGCTAATGTGCTGTTCCGGTAGCGGGCGCCCAACTCGTAGTTGATGCTCTCTTCCGGCCTGGTTCCTTCCTTTGAACCCGGCGGGGCGAACCCTTTGTGGATACCCAGAAACGAGCTGAACGACGGGGTGAATTGATAATCCAACCCGATGCCGGGAATGAAGATATTTACTTTGTTCACGCGGGATTTCAAACTGCTGCCCGTCCGTTGCGGGTCCGACGTGCCGTAATCATCGAGGCTGAGCGTGATGTCCTCGTAACGAACGCCCGGCACAACGGTGAAATGACTGAGCATGAATGTATACTGCACGAAAGCGGCCCACGCTGTTGCCCTGCCGATGCGGTTGCTTTCAGTTCCAGGGATCCCCTTCTCGGTGAGCTTCATGACGCCGCTGTCCATTCGATACTTGTCGACCCACTGGAAGCGGTCGATTTCGTCTTCATGGTAGCGAAACCCTACTTCCACTTCATGCACGCTGCTATTGGTGCCGAATTGCATGCCGATGATCGATTGCACGCCGCGGGCGAAATATTTACGGTTGTTGGCCTTGACTTCAAGGGCGTTGTCATTTGCGCTGGAACCGCCGGTAATGATCGAATATTCGGCCGCGTGGGTTTCCGGATCAGTCAGCAGGTTTCCTATCTTCACTCCGCCGTCGTTTTCCGTGGCGCGCACCTTGTCCAGTTTATACCAGTTCCGCTTGAAATCCGTGCGATAGATTGTCGTTGTGACATCGAAATTGTCGGAGAGCCTGATGAAATGCCTGAGCTGGTATTGCGCGTGCTCGGTATTCAGGACGTCCTTCTGCGAACCGGCATACCGGCGGAAGGGGGTGCGTTCGAAATCCGTTTCAGTCAGTCCGAGGTACGTCTCGTTTGAAGTCTCGTCCGTCTGGCCAATCTTGAAGGTCAATTCCTGGTAAATACTGGCGTCGCGATCGGTGTTGATACGGAGCTTGGCGAGATAGTCCTTTTTGTCGAAGCCGGTGTTGCCGCCGCCGTCGAGTTTCTTGAAGCCATCGACGCTGAACTGGTAGGTCTCGACAAGGAATCCCAGGTTTTCATACGCATCCCCGGCAAATGCATGGACGGTGCGGGTGTTATCCTCCCCGACAATGAGATTCGCGCGTCCGTGGAACTCGGACGGGATCCTGGTGGAAAGCAGGTTCAGGACACCGCCCGTGGTAAACGGACCGTACTTGATCTGGCTGGAGCCTTTGCGGATTTCGATGCCTTGCATACGGCCGACCGTGGGAAAATAGTAAGCCGCCGGAGCTGAATAGGGCGCGGGCGCCATCAATACGCCATCTTCCATCATGGTAATCTTTTCGCTGCGCTCAACGCCCGTACCCCGCAAGCCGATGTTGGGGCGTTGGCCGTACCCATCTTCTTCCTGGATGTAGACACCCGGAATCTCGCGCAAGGCGCGATTGATATCATTGTAACTATATTTATCCAACTCTTCCGGACCGATATAATGAGCCGACCCGGGAATGCTGTAAATCCTGTCCGTGCTGCCGATCAACATTTCCCGCTCGACCACGACCTCTTGCGTTTCGATGGGTTGCGGTGACAGGGAAAAAGCAAACGGGAGGAGATCGTTCTCGCTGACAGTAATCTCACGCCGCAGTGTCTGGTATCCGATTCTGCTTACGACTATTGTGTATTTGCCGACAGGAACATTGTCAATAGCAAAGCTCCCGGAATCGGACGTCGCCGCACCGAACGTCGTGCCTTGTAGCGATACGTTTACTCCGGCCAGAGGTGCGCCGGTATCCCGGTCGTGGACGACACCTTGAATACTGCCGGACTGAGCAAAAGACAGTAAAGGAGTCGAGAAAAACAAGATGACCCCAAGAACAACGTGAATTCGTGTATGTTCGCTGTGCACACGTATCTCCTTGAAAACTGGTTGATAAAGAATCGTTGCATATGTCGAAGTAAGTCACGAGCCGATACCATCCTTCCCTTGTCCTGTACATCTCATTCACTCCCCGCGGCCTTGACGGGAAGGTTCGCAGGTTTGGCTCTGAAACAATCTGTGCAGGTCGATAGGTATAACGCGTTTTTCACGAGACATGCGTCCCTGTTGTTTTAAAAAATGATCGCATAGCCAGGCATGCGATCACGAACAAAATACACACTATTTTGATTTAGACAAAATCTAAATAAGGAATTTCGCGAGGAATTTCATTGGTGTCGTCGGGGGGACGGACGAGGAGGAAATGTTGACGGTAACGCTTACGCTGGTGGATTCAATCCACGATGTCGAACCACGTTTCCGTGCGGTTGACAAGCACGGGTTCCATCTCCTTGGCAGGAACGCCGAGAAAATCTCCCACGGATTTTACGAGACGGCGATAGTAAATTTCAGCCACTACCTTGATTTTTCCCTCGGGAATTTCTTCGGGCACGTTCCAGGTATAGGTCTCGATCTTCGTTTCCCTCGGCCCGATCCGGTAGTCGGTTCCCAGCGAGGCCGTGTTCCACTGCGCTATGGTCATGCGGCCCTTGGGGTCGAAATAAGGAAGCCGGAACACGCGGTCGCCTTCGTACTGGAGGGCGTCGCGGGGCAACCCCTTGAAGTCCGGCAGGTCCATGATTTCCCCGATGTCCTGGTACGCGAGGACGTTGCTCGAAATCGTGTACTCCTCGCCGGGGAAATTCTTTTTGTCCACGGCCAGGTGATAGGCTTTCCCACTGGCATCGTAAGCAATGACGGTCAGCCAGAGTTGGCGTTCTTCGGCAGATCCGCTGGGAATTTTATGACCCGCCTTGTGGTTGAACGCCTGCACGGTGATGACGACAGGTTCGCCGGGCTCCACTTCGCGCCGGTCGGGATGCATTCGTAGTTCGACCGCGCCGCGCAGTTTGCTCGGCGAATGCGCCCCGTGAAACAAGTGCTGGGCGGCGTCTTTCCGGGGCTTGGAGAGAATGGCGCTCTTTGTTTCCGCCTTGGGCATGTGGCAGTCCTGGCACCGGACGCCTTCCTTCGAGTACGGCCCGGCTTTCCACTCCCGTTGTGTGGATTTGACCCAGACACCATACGGACTTTTTTCGTTATGACAGGTGCCGCACATGTCCGGTGACATGGTAAAGTCGCTTTGTTTTGTTTCGTGATAAGAGGACTCCGCATCATCACGGTTTCCAAGTTTTACTGTTCCCGGTTTGATGGTGAAATTGAAATTAAAGGGCTCTTCACCCTTGAAACCGGTAATGGTATGACACACGTCACATGACACGCCTTCATTGGCCCGCGAATTCGCCGAAGGTTTAGGTGGAGGAATGTCGCCGGCGATGAAGGCAAGAGGTGTATGACAACCGTTGCACCCGGCTTTGACCCCCGCGACTTTTTCATCTTTTTCGGCGTGAGGAACTGCAAGCTTGAAGTACTCGATCTCGTCCCATGCATGAGTGTATGCCTGCGACATCATTGCCTGTTGCCATTGCATGTAAAAATCGGTATGGCAGGAGCCACAAACCTTGGGTTTCTCGAAGTCGTCGTAGGAACCGGTTCCCAGCAGCTCGTCGCCCGCCGGTTGAGAAAGCGCGAAAGCGGGCGCCACGATCATCAGGGAAAATATCCAGCGGATGACATTGCAGAAATACGTATCGTAAATGTTCATGACATTGTTGGATGATATTTCACATAGGGTGAATTCATAACACGGAATTTCTTTGTAAAAAGATACGACCGTCCGGCAAATACCACAATAACCCGGCACCATACATGGTTCGCGGTGGTAGTATAATACCTTTAGAACACAATAAAACCGAAACCGTGAAGACGTGATCGGGTTGGAGATTAATCGTCGAACGATATTGTCTGCAGGAAGGAGCCAAGGATGTTTGAAAACAATTCCGGTTGTTCGAGGTTTGGCAAGTGCCCGGCTTTCGGAAGCACGTGGAACGACGAGTGAGGAAAGAGGTCCGCGAGTTGTTCCGATTCGTCCTGTGTAATGAGAGCGTCTTTTTCGCCAGCGACAACCAGGACGGGAACGGCGAAGCCCCGGACGTCTTCGGTCGTGTCCGTTCTCTCGGCCATGGCCCGCAGAGCATGCATCACGCCCTCGGGGGATGCGCTCTTCATGGTGCGCTCGAGGTATTTCACCAGTTCCGGCTTGTTTGCGCGGGAGTAATCGGAGATCAACACCTTTGACAAGCGATGCATCAAGCCGTCGATACCATCCGACTTAATTTCGACAATCTGCAGGTACCTGTTCGTGCGAGTCTCTTCGGAGTCCGCGGCGGAACGGGTATCGATGAGCGCCAGGCCTTTCAGCCCCGGTGGGCGCCGGCGTGCTATTTCCAGCGCGAGGTACCCGCCCATCGAACACCCCCCGATGACGAATTGCGTGATGTCCAGTGCTTGCAATTTGTCCAGAACATTGTCTGCCAGGACAGAAAGCGTAAATCCGTCTTTTTCGGGCAGCGACATGCCGAAACCGGGGTAATCGGGACTGACCACCCGGTAATGGTTTGCAAAAAAATGGTGCTCGCGGCTCCACATGCCGGCATTCAGGGGGAAGGCATGCAGGAGTACGAGGCATGGACCGGAACCGGATTCGTGAAAGACCATGGAATTACAGGTAATAAAACAAGGCTGTTCCGAATGTGCCCCGCCGCATCGAACACAACGCTACGGGAGAAATATAACGCCTTCGGAACAGCCTCATCGGGTTTTTGAAAACGGCAGGATTTACTTGCCGCGCTTGGCGTACGGGACGTTGTCCTTGTCCTGGTACGAGAGAACGATCTCGATGTATCGGTCAGCACCGGAACCTTGCACCACCGCTCCGGAACCGTCCTTGACAAGCATAAACCGCACGGTCTGGTAGTCGTTGGCGGTCGTGCCCTGGACGCGGGCGTAATACACGTTCTTGTTCATACTTCCCGTGGACAGCGCAATCGTCGATTCCGAGTACGAACTCGCCGGTGGCGGTGTCAGTTGAGCCAGGGTCGGATCGTTGAGGTCCGTGGCCGAAAACGTAACGGTGGAGAATTTCGTGACGCGGAGTCCCGGAACCGACTGGGAGAGACTGGGGCTGCGGATCTCGAGCGAGGGAGTTGTCGCATTGGCGGCATAGAGGAAGAAGTCGCCGTTTTTATTTTTCGTGTTGTCGAGCAACTGGAATATCTCCGGTCCGCCGGAAGTCGGGTTATAGAAATCCATCATGCTCGGCAGGTTGCTCGTGGTTGCGTAAACGCGGATCACCTGGTTGTTGACGTCCTTGTCGAATCGCTTCGCCGCTGCCCACACGATCTGGGCGAAATCCGAGCTCTCTTCGCCGTCGGTCGAAACCGAACGGATGATGATATCGTATTCCACGCCGTTTTCCAATCCGAGGATGGTGTACGTCGAACTGCCCTTGGCAACATTGGCGGTCTGAGTGATACCGGTCGCGGGATTGGTCCATGCGACCTTGTACGTTCCAAAATTGTCCTGTGTCTCGCTTGCGGACACTGTCCAGGTAAGAATGATCTTTCCGTCGCCGGAAATGGCCTGGAGGTTGGTCGGGGCCGTAACGGCCGGTAAGACGGGCTCGTCCGTGGCGTTGTCGCAGCCCGTCATACCCAGGAAAAGCCCGAGCACGAGCGTGAAAGACAAGAGAGCGGAAATTGACCTCATGGTATTTCTCCTTGTTATTGTAAATGAAAAGCTGAGTAGTATTTTGCACAATGTATCGATAGGCATGACATTTAAGATATGAGATTTTAACCCAACAGGAAATGCCATCCCGCATCCCGGGACGACGCCGGGAACCCATCATACGGATTAATGTGCTTGCCGTTCCTGTTTCATGGATGAATTATTGCCTCTGTCGGTATATTATTTTCGGACGCACCCGAGGAAAGTGGAATTGCGACGATGTATCACATATTTTAAAGGCACTGGTTCTCCTCCTATTTTACCGCCGGTTAATGGTTGAGAGAATTGGAGCGGTTGCACGTGGAAGAAGGAACGTGTTTTTGAAAGGAAAGCATGACAAATGTCGTTTGATATAAATACCATACAAACCGTGGTTGATTACACTGAAGCCGCGGAGTCATATCGGATAGATTTGATACCGCGCACGCCTTCCTATTGCGCTGGTTGTCCGCACAGGGGAACATCATCCCTGTTGCTCGAGATCCGGAAACGCTTTGCAGACTCCGGATATATGCAACGTCGTTACGGACGTGGTCCAGTGGATATCTTTGCCCATGGAGGAATCGGCTGTTACGCGCTGAATTTCCTGCCTCCCTTCCGCGACATGCACAATGTGGCGGCCATGGGACAGGGAGGCGCCGCGGGCGCCGGGGCCTATCCCTTTTCAAAAAACCGGCACTACGTGTTGTGCGGCGATTCGACGTTTTTCCATTCGGAGATGACCACGCTTTCAAACGCCATCAAGGACCGGCAGGACATCCTCTACATCATACTCGATAACAAGAATACCGCCATGACGGGCCACCAGCCCACGCCGGGTTCTGCCAAAAATCTCATGGGAAACGCCACGATTCAGCAGGACATCGAATCGGTCGTGCGCGGGATGGATAAGAACGCCGACATCTGGATACGCAAGGTCAATCCCGCCGATCGCGACGCCTACCTTCCGCTCCTGGAGGAAGCCATGCTCCGGGAAGGAGTGCGCGTCATCATCGCCGACCGGGAGTGCGGGATCACGTTCCACAGGCGCAAACGCAGCGAACGGTTCAGGGCGGCGCAGGCACACGGGGGGGTTCTGCCCCTCGAACGGCACATCAACATTGCATTGGAAGTTTGCGAGAACTGCCGCGAGTGCACGCTCGCCACCGGTTGTCCGGGCCTCGCCATCGAAAAGACTCCCCAGGGGGAAAAGATCGGCATCGACCTGAGTATTTGTGTCGACGACAAGTACTGTACGAAGATTAAGCTCTGTCCGTCGTTCGAGCAGGTGACCATCCGGCGCAGGAAAAAGCCTGCCGTCCGAACCGGGAACTGGGACCTGTGGACGAGGGACTTGCCGGAACCCGGCCACCCGCAGCTCGCAGGCGAGGGAGCAAAGACGTATTCGATATTCGTCGCCGGAGTGGGAGGCATGGGTCTTGGCCTCGTGGCGCGCGTGTTGACCCAGGCGGGAGCGCGCGAAGGGTACGGGGTGATGTTTTACCATCAGAAGGGATTAGCCCAGAGAAACGGCGCGGTATTTTCACACATCATTTTTTCCGCCCCCGGGGTTCACGTCTCACAGCGTATTCCCGAGGCCGGGGCCGATCTCATTCTCGGGTTGGACTACCTGGAGACCGTCCGTGGTTTGAAGTTCTCACGCCCCGGCCATACCACGGTGATTTGCAACACGGCGGAAACCCCGACCGTAATGACACTGACCGGGGAGCACCGGTTTCCCGAGAAACTGGATGAACAGATACGCCTGCACAGCAACGCGGACACATTTCTAGCAGATGATTTCTTCCTTCTCAGTGAATATTACTTCGGAAACCGCCTTTACGCGAACGTGATGATGATGGGGGCCGCGTACCAGAAAGGTCTCCTGCCGGTGGGCGGCGGCGCGCTGGAGTCGATCATCCTGGAAAACGTGCGCCAGTACGACCGCGAGCACAATATCCGTGCGTTTCGCCTGGGCAGGAGATTGGTCGTCAATCCGGAGATGCTTCACATTGAAACGCCGGCCGTCACGCTGGACGATATCCTTGCGAAAAACGCCGGTTTCCTGGAACGACGCAAGGGGCGACGCGTCGCGGACACGTATCGCCGGCGCGTAACCGAGCTTATCGACCTGATGACCGGGCTGCCGGGTTCGTTCCGGGAAGATTTCGCGCGGCGGTACTACGATCTGGTTTGTTACCAGGACGTCGGGTACGCGGAACAATACGCCAAGCGAGTGCTCGAGGTGTATTGGGTGGAAAGCAAACGCGCGGCGAAACCGGGCGAAAGGTTCGAAGCCACAGGCGCCGTAATATGGAGCCTGTACAAAGTGATGGCCGTGAAAGACGAGATATGGGTGGCGGAACTTCTTACCCGCGAAGAAAAATACCTGAGCGACCGCATGCGTTATAACATCGACCCGAACCGCGGAGACGAGATCTCGTACGCGCATTTCAACCGGCCGAGTTTTGATCTTTTCGGAATGCATGTCGAGTGGAACATGACGACGTACGACTGGATGCTGCGGGCTGTACGCAACATGCGGTTCCTGCGGCGGTGGTTGCCCGCGTGGCACCGACGGGAACGCGCGTTCCGGGACTGGTATCGCGACGAAGTGATCAACGCCTACATCGAAGGGCAATTCCATTCCCGCCGCGACGCGGTCTCCGCGCTCAAGGCGCCCCTGGATTGTACCGGCTACCGTGACGTTGTCTATCTCAAGTACGACCGGGCGCGCGAGCGGGTGGCGTCGCTGCTTTCCGGGAACATGCAGTCAGCATCCCGGGCAAAAGACATCGTTTTGAATTAATCTGAATCAAACTGGAGGGTAGAATGAAAAACCGTTTCCGTTTTACGGGCATCTTACCGATCATGCTGTTCTTGCTGCCGGGGCTGACGATCGCGCAGACCTCGGTTCACTACCCGGTGGAAGTCCTTCGAACCGTGCGAAACACGGCCGAGGTTGCACGGATACCGGAGCGGATTGCGCAAGGCAATGTTCCGGTCGGCGACATGATCGTCGGGTATCCGAACGCCAACGAAGTGCGGGAGATAAACTCGGATTTCA
>Ga0256830_1002665_pt1 | contig 11581 bp, 9 predicted proteins | sample 128326metaG_FD_190537 | JGI IMG/M metagenome (GOLD analysis project Ga0256830, IMG submission 190537) | Hydrothermal vent microbial communities from Lau Basin, Pacific Ocean - 128-326 | ecosystem: Environmental > Aquatic > Marine > Hydrothermal vents | place: Pacific Ocean: Lau Basin | collected...
CCCGGTGACAAATCCACCCATCCCAAGCACGGCCCGCGGGCGCAGACGCAACACCACCCACAACGCCTGTAGCCCGGACCACGCCAACATAAACGGCGCAATCAGCAGCCGGCTGAGTTTCTTACCACGCAGGCCGGCTACTGAAAGCCACTCGATCCTGATCCCCTCAGCCGGTATGATTTTCGCCTCCAGCCCCTTGCGAGTCCCAAGCCATACCACCGGCACACCGCGCTGCATCAACTCACGGGCAACGGCCAACGCCGGGAAAACGTGCCCGCCTGTGCCACCTGCCATCACCAATACTGGTCTCGATTTACTCATGCTACCTGTCCCACTCCACCTGCTTCACAGCTGGTATTTCCGCTTATACTGCACTTCTTCAGTCTGCCGTGTGTCGTAATCGATCCTCAGCAACAGTGCCAAGGCGAACACAGTCACCACTAAGCTGCTGCCGCCATAACTCATCAGCGGCAAGGTGATCCCCTTGGTCGGCAGCACACCGAGGTTGACCCCGATGTTGATCACCGCCTGGATACCTATCCAACTGCCGATCCCGTAGGCCATGTAAGCACAGAAATACATCTGCCGTCCTATTGCGTTCGCGGCAATCACAAAAGCGCGCCAGACAAACAACGCGAACAGCAACAACACACTGACCGTTCCGATCAAACCCAACTCCTCACCAAGCACCGCGTAGACGAAATCAGTATGCGCCTCCGGCAGGTAAAACAGCTTCTGCACGCTGCTGCCCAATCCCACACCATCGATGCCGCCGGAGCCAAGCGCGATCAACGCATTGGTCAGCTGGTAACCGGCGCCGTAGGGATCTGCCCACGGGTTCCAGAACGACAGCAGCCGTTCCAACTGGTACTCCGTCGACGACGCCAGTAACGCAAAGACCGCGGCAACTACGGCAACAACCGGCAGCAGGCGAAAAAAGCCCACTCCTGCCAGATACATGACGGCCATACAACTGCTCAGCAGCACCACTGCCGTCCCGAAATCGGGCTCGGCCAGTATCAAGCCTGAAATCAACAGCACGATCATCATCAGGCGCAGAAATCCCATCCAGCCTGCCTGTACCGCCAGCTTGTGCCGCACCAGGTAATCAGCGACATAGACCAGCACGCAGAACTTGACCAGCTCTGAAACCTGCAGGTTCACGATGCCAAGTGAGATCCAGCGCCTGCTGCCGTTGACCACCTTGCCTATACCCGGCATCAACACCAGGATCAACGACACCAGTGCAAACAGCAGCAATACAGGTGCCCAGCGCCGCCATCGATTGCTCTCCACCTTAAGAATGAAATACCCGCCCAACATACCGACCAGCAGATAGGCAAACTGCCTGATCAAAAAATAGAACGGCTGGTGTGTCTTCTGTTCGGCGATTGGAATCGAGGCCGATGCCACCATGACCAGGCCGATCCCGGTCATCGCCAACAGCACGAGCACCAGCGTTTTATCGACCTGGAGATCCGATTCGGCAAACAAGCGCAATTTTCTCGTTGAGCCTGCGTAATCCATGGCTGATCATTCACCTCTGACTGTTTTCTAAACACTCGTTACTTATATATCTCTTCACCGCGCGAATAAACTGCCTGCCACGGTCCTCGAAATCACTGAACATATCGAAACTTGCACACGCCGGTGACAACAACACGATCTCTCCCGGCTGCGCCAGCCCTGCTGCCTGTACGACCGCGTCATCGAGATCGACCGCAAACTGCACTGGAACAACCTGGTCTACCGCCTGCGCGATCATGCCGGCATCACGGCCGAACAGTATCAATCCATGTGCATGCTGCGCCAGCACCGGTGCCAGTGCCGAAAAATCAGCATCCTTGGCAATCCCTCCAGCGATCAGTACTGTTTTCGCATTAAGACCCTGCACCGCGGCAACCGTTGCGCCGACATTGGTTCCTTTCGAATCATTGATCCAGCGGACACCTCGATGCTCAGCGACAAACTGCATACGGTGTGGCAGCCCGCAAAAACCCGCGGCAAACCTGCACATCGCATCGACAGCAACGCCCAAGGCCTCGCACACCGTCATCGCTGCAGCAACGTTGTACAGGTTGTGCCTGCCCTGCAGCCGTAACTGCGATGCAGCCAGCACCGGCTCGCCCCGGTGGCTGATCCAGGCTTCGCTGTCACTGGACTCGACCGCGAAAACGGGCACTGTCTCAGTGTCAGCCTCGCCGTAAAACAATACTTTGCGCCCGTCCGGCAACAACTGCTGCACCGCTGTTTCATCGTTCGCCGCTACGATCACACCGTCGCCCCGGTAAACCCTGGCCTTGGCTTCGCAGTACTGTGCAAACGACTGGTAACGGTCCATGTGGTCTTCCGTCAGGTTCAATATCACCGACACGGCGGCATTCAAGCTCAACGTAGTCTCAAGCTGAAAGCTCGACAACTCCAACACATAGTAGTCAGGCTCCGGCCCGCGCAGCAATTCCAGTACTGGTGTGCCGATATTACCGCCCAAGGCCACACGGAGCCCACCTGCTTCAAGCATCCCTGCAATCAGGCTCACCACGGTGCTCTTGCCGTTCGAACCTGTCACCGCTACGACCGGCGCCCGTGCATGACGCGCAAACAGCTCGACATCCCCGACACAGGTCACACCAGCCCGCTGCGCCGCCTGTACTTGCGGGATGGACATCGCCACCCCGGGGCTGAGCACGATTTCCTCGGCCTGCTCAAATTCCTGCTGCGCGAACGGACCCAGGCTGTACTGCAACTGCGGATAGTCCTGCAGCAATTCTTCCAGGCCTGGCGGGTCGGCACGGCTGTCCACCGCCTTGACCGCCTTGCCCTGCTGCAGCAGGAAACGGACACATGAAACACCGGTTTTACCCAGCCCTACCACCAGCGTGGGGTGCAGGTCCTTGGCAGATGCATTCATGCAGTTCAACGCTCCCATCATTCAACGCAGCTTCAATGTCGCCAGGCCGATCAGCACCAGGATTACGGTGATGATCCAGAAACGCACGATTACACGCGGTTCCGGCCAGCCTTTGAGTTCAAAGTGGTGGTGCAGCGGTGCCATCCTGAAAATACGCTTGCCGGTCAACTTGAATGACGCGACCTGCAAAATCACCGAAACCGTCTCGACGACGAAAACACCTCCCATGATAAACAGCACGAGTTCCTGGCGCACGACCACGGCAATCACACCCAGTGCTGCACCCAACGCCAGTGCACCCACGTCGCCCATAAAAACGGTTGCCGGGTAGGTATTGAACCACAGGAACCCCAGCCCGGCGCCGACCATTGCACCACAAAAAATCACCAGTTCACCGACATGATCGATGGATGGAATCCGCAGGTACTGTGCGAACTCGGCATGTCCTGACACATAGGCAAAGACCCCCAGGGCACCGCCAACCAATACCGTCGGCAGGATTGCCAGTCCATCCAGGCCATCGGTCATATTCACCGCGTTGCTGGTGCCGACGATCACAAAATACGCCAGCGGAATGAACAGCCAGCCCAACTGTGGATGCACATCGGCAAAAAAAGGAATCACCAGTTGCGTCTCGACCGGGTTGATATTGACCGCGATCGATTGTACGGCAGGGTTGTAGAAAATCGCCTCGCCGATACTTTGTCCGGTTGCCTGCAACACCCTGGTCGCATCGTAACTGACCAGGTCTGCGTTGTAATAGAGTACGAACGCCGCCGCCAGTCCAAACACCGATTGCCAAAGATACTTGTAACGCGCGATCAGTCCCTTCGGGTCCTGCAGTACGAGTTTTTTGTAATCATCCACCCAGCCGACGATACCGAAGGCCAGTGTGGTCAGCATCACGATCCAGATATAGTGATTACGCAGATCGCCCCACAACAAGGTCGTCACGGCAATAGTAACCAGGATCAACGCTCCACCCATCGTCGGCGTTCCCTGCTTGATCAAATGCGTCTCCGGGCCGTCATCACGCACCGGCTGTCCGATCTGACGATAACGCAGCTTCCTGATCATCCACGGGCCGATGATAAATGAAATCACCAGCGCGGTGATCACCGCCAACACACCGCGCAAGGTCAGGTAACGAAACACGTCAAAGACGGTAAAACCTTCCTGCTTTAAATATTCTGCCAAGTACACCAGCATCTCTGTCCCCCTCAGTTCACATCGTCTTGTTGTTTTAATGCATCGACAAAGCGTTCCATCCGCATCGCTCTCGATCCCTTGACCAACACCGCGCCTTCGCCGCGCCACTGACTTTCAATCTCAGCCAGCAAATCGTCTTCGTCGTCGAAATGCTGACCCCCTTCACCGAAATATTCGCTTGCGTACCGGCTGTTCTCGCCAAAGCTGAACAGGCGACTGACACCGGCCCGGCGAGCCAGGCGGCCGGCCTCTTCGTGCATCGCCACCGACTCCGGCCCAAGCTCCGCCATGTCGCCCAACACCAGCCAGTGCTCTCCAGGTTCCCGCGCCAACACCGCCAGTCCCGCGCTCAACGACGTCGGGTTGGCGTTATAGGTGTCATCCAACACACGCATTCCCTGGTAGCGCCCCTGGTTCCACTGCAAACGCCCCCGGACAGCACGCATATGCTGCAAGCCAGCCTTGATCTGTTGCGCATCGAATCCCACCGCGTAGCTCAAGGCGGCCGCTGTCAGTGCATTCATCACGTTGTGCACACCAGGCAACGCCAGGGTGAAATCGATCTGCTGCCCGCAGACCTGCATACTGACTTCCGAGCCTTGCGCCACGGGCTTCCAGTCGGCACTGAAATCACTGTCACCTTTCAGCGAAAAAGTCAGTATTTTTCTGCCTTTCGCCAAGTCCAGCCAGATCTGCCGGTACTGGTCGTCCACGTTGATCACCGCCGTGCCCCCGGCTGTCAATCCCGCGAAGATCTCGCCCTTCGCCCTGGCAACTCCTTCAACAGAACCAAAACCTTCCAGGTGCGCACTCCCCGCATGCGTGATGCCTGCTGCATCAGGCAGTGCGATCCTGGTCAGGTAGTCGATCTCACCCGGATGATTCGCGCCAAGTTCCACCACCGCGTAGTCCTGATCCTCGAGGTTGAACAAGGTCAATGGCAGGCCGATGTCGTTATTCAGGTTACCCTGTGTCATCAAGGTCTGTCCCTTGGTCTGCAGGATCGCGCCGCACATCTCCTTGACCGTGGTCTTGCCGTTGCTCCCGGTGACTGCGATCAAACGTCCAGCAAACTGCCGACGGCAATGCCGGGCCAGGTCACCCAGTGCTTTACGTGTGTCAGCCACCAGGATCTGCGGCAGGGCCGAAGCGGTCTTACGCTCGACAAGCAACGCCGAGGCTGTGTCCAGCCTGCCTGCGTCGATAAATTCATGCGCGTCGAAGCGCTCTCCCTTCAGGGCCACGAACAGCGCGCCCGGTGGCATGGTACGCGAGTCGGTCGACACCACGGCTACGGTTTTTCCGTTGTCGTTTTCCAACCGGCCACCGACAACTTCTGCGACCTGTTGCAACGGCATCGGCTTCATACGGCGCCCCCTTGCAGGCACTGCCTGACAAATTCGCGGTCACTGAACTCCCTGACTTCATCACCGACTATCTGGGTGGTCTCATGTCCTTTGCCCGCCACCACGACCAGATCCTCCGCCGCGGCATTGCGGACCGCGGTACGAATGGCCGTTGCGCGGTCATGCTCGATGATCACATTCTGCTGTTCGTCGATTCCTTTGAGAATGTCCTCGACGATTCGCTCAGCGGGCTCATGCCGGGGATTGTCGTCGGTGATGATCACACGGTCGGCGAACCGGCTGGCGACTTCTCCCATCAGCGCACGCTTGCCCCGGTCACGGTCACCACCACAACCAAAAACGCACCAAACCTTTTTATTGGTATGTTGCTTGACTGAAATCAACACCTGCTGCAGGGCCTCGGGCGTATGCGCATAGTCTACGATCACCCGCGGGCAGTCGATGCGGCCGTTGAACACTTCCATGCGTCCCGGCGCGGTATTCAACCGGGCGGCCAGGTCACAGGCCTGCTTGAAATTGATCCCACTCAACACCAAGACCCCAATCGCTGACAGAATATTGCTGGCGTTGAACCTTCCCATCAACGCGCTCTTGATCCGGGCCCGGCCCCAGGGTGAGACGATCGACAACACCATGCCATAAGGATCCAGGTGCAGATTTTCGCAATAGATCACCGGAACATCGTTCAGCAACGCGTCCTGTTCCGGCTCTCCCGACTTGATCGCGTATCCGAGCACATTGACACGCTCGCGGATGAGCCCGGCGATTTCCCTGCCGTACTCGTCGTCCAGGTTCAGTACGGCATGTTTGAGATCCGGAAACTGGAACTGGATCAGCTTGGCCTTGCGGTAAGACTCGATGTCGCCATGGTAGTCCATATGGTCGCGTGTCACATTGGTCAGCACGGCGATGTCGAAACGCACTCCATTGACACGGCCTTGGTGCAACCCGTGTGATGAGGTTTCCATCACCACACTTTGCGCCTGTTGCTCAACCAATTCCGCGAGCAGCTGATGCACCCGCAATGCATCCGGCGTGGTATGGGTCGCCGGCTGCATCCGGTCAGGCAGACCGTACCCCAGGGTACCGATCACGCCGGTGCTGATCCCGGCCTTGTTAAGCGCTGTACTGATAAACAGGCTGCAGGACGTCTTACCATCCGTACCGGTAATGCCGATGACCTGCAGACGAGTGGACGGCTGCGCATAAAACCGGTCGGCGATAAAACCTATTTCCCGGCTCAATTCCGGAACGGCGATAAACGGTATTTTTGCACTTTCAGCAAAATGCACATGCCCTTGCCGGTAGCGCGCATCCGGTTCCCACAATACCGCGGCAGCTCCCTGCTTCACCGCCGTATCGACATATTGCAACCCATGCGAACTGACGCCGGAAACGGCCAGAAACAAATCGCCTGGCCTGGCCCTTCTGCTGTCGAGGCACAAGCCGTGGATCGGCCTGTCATCAGCGGCAGCCACCCTGACCTTGCCACTGAGCAATTGGCTGAGCAATAATTTGTCTGATTTTTCTGCTGTCATCTTCATGAACGTCCTTCCGCGACATGTATCCCAGTCACTTCTGTTCCGTCCTGTACTGTGCCGGCAGACCGCCGGCTTGGTTTTCCACTCAGCACCGGCAACCTGTCCGGAGCTATATTAAGTATCCGCAGCGCATTTTTCATGACTTCGGAAAAAACCGGGGCCGCCACCTTGCCTCCGTAGTATTCACCTGCCCTGGGCTCATTGATCAACACCACGCAAACAAGGCGCGGCTTACTCGCTGGCACGAAACCGGCAAACAGCGCGAGATATTTCTTATCCGAATACCCTTTTGCGACCAGTTTTTTTACCGTCCCTGTCTTGCCGGCCACCCGGTAGCCGTCGATCGCCGCCAGCCTGCCTGTGCCCTGCGCGCTGACGACTTTTTCCAGCATACGCCTGACACTCCGTGTGCTAGTGTAACTGATCACCCGCCGTCCGAACACCGGGCCCTCGCGCCTGAGGATCGAAACCGGTTTGCGAACCCCGTCGTTACCGAGCACCATGTAAGCCTGTGCCAACTGGAGAATGGTCACCGACAGGCCATAGCCAAACGAATGCGATGCAGTCTCGACCTTGTTCCAGTGACGATAGTGGTTGAGAACACCTGACGCTTCGCCTGGAAAACCGCTGTGGGTCGACTGCCCGAGTCCAAGCAAGCGGTATTGCTTCCACAGCGTCGCTGCACCCAGCTTGAGAGCGACTTTCGAGGTTCCTATGTTACTCGACTTGATCAACACTTTGGCCAGACTCAACACACCGTAATTCCGTGTATCATGAATCACCCGTCCGGACAGCTCGATCCTGCCGGGGCGTGTATCGATCCGGGTGCCGGGCGTAAACTTGCCACTCTGCAGCGCCGCAGCAATGACAAAAGGCTTGATCGTCGAACCCGGTTCGAACAGGTCAGTCACTGCACGGTTCCGGTAGTGCCTGTCGAAATACTGGCTGCGGTCGTTCGGATTGTACGAAGGTTGATTGACCATGGCCAGTATCTCCCCTGTCCGAACATCCAGAATCACCAGCGAACCGGAAACCGCCCTGTTCTTCCTTACTGCATTCTTCAATATCCTGTACGACAAATACTGCAACCGGTGGTCGATACTCAGGCGTACGGGCTTGCCATGCAGCGTAGGCCTGATACGTTCCACATCTTCGACAATATGCCCGATCCTGTCCTTGCGGACCCGTTTTGCCCCGGAAGAGCCAGAAAGCCGGCGATCGAACGCCAGCTCGATCCCTTCCTGGCCCTTGTCATCAACGTTGGTGAATCCCACCACATGCGCGTTGACTTCACCCGTCGGATAGTAGCGTTTGTATTCCTGCATCAGGTTGACCCCTTTCAGGTTCAATGCCTCGACCTTGGCCGCCAGCGACTGCGAAATCTGCCGCTTGACGTACAGAAACTCCGACTTGCGCCGCATGTGGCGGTGGATACGCCGTTTCAATTTCACCGGGTCCAGCGACAGCAGCTGCGCCAGTTTACGCAGACCCGCGTCATTCGACACAAAGATCCGTGGGTCGATCCAAACCGATTTCGCCGGCGTACTGATCGCCAGCGGTTCTCCCAGCCTGTCGGTAATCATGCCCCGGTAGGCCTTCATGGCGACGACCCGCAAATGCCTTGCTGCACCCTGCTTCATCAGAAAATCCCGCTCGAAGATCTGCAGGTATACCGCCCTCCCCAGCAGCAACAGAAACACCAGTGCCATCACCACTAACACGACAGTGCGGCGCCGCATCGAATCCTTTACCCATCTGTTACCCGTGCCGGTCTTGATCATTCGATAATAAGAATCTGCTTGTTCTCAGGCAGGCGCATTTTCAATTTCTTACGTGCCACCCGCTCCACCTTGCCATGACTGAGCAACGCACTCTGCTCGAGCATGAGTTCCACGCCCTTCTTTTCCAGTGTCCGCTGCAATTTTTCTGCTTGCTGCAGGCCCACGAACAAATCCCGGCTCTTGTGTTTTACATACACCAGCGCGATCGCTGTCAGCAGCACCAGAACATACAATATCGCCAGGGTAATTCTGTAGCCGCTCATCGCAGTCGCTCGGCAATACGTAATACCGCACTTCTTGCCCTGGGATTAGCCTCCAGCTCGTCCGCTTGCGGGCGGATTATCTTGCCAACCGGCTTCAGGCGCGGCAAAAATGGTTGCGTTCTTACCGGCAAACCAGGTGGCATGCGGTCTTCCGGCCCCCGGTAGTGCCGCCTGATAAAATGCTTAACTATGCGATCTTCCAACGAATGAAAACTTATCACCACAAGCCTCCCTCCAACTGCCAGCACTTCCGGTATGTCTTGCAAAAAACGCTTCAAGTCTTCCAGTTCGTTGTTGATGGCTATCCTTATCGCCTGAAAGGTTCTTGTTGCAGGATGTTTCCGCTTTTCCCTGGCCGGCACCACACTCGCGACCAGGTCCGCCAATTCACTGGTTGAACGAAAACCCTTGTTTTTCGCGTGGCTGACAATGGCTTTCGCTATCCTTCCTGAATACCTCTCCTCACCATACTCTTTTAATACTCGCTTCAGTTCCTGTTCGTCTATGCGACTGAGCCATTGTGCCGCCGGTTCGCCCCGCGACGGATCGAAGCGCATGTCCAACGGCCCCTCGTGCAGAAAACTGAAACCCCTTTCCGGGGTATCCAGTTGCGGTGACGAAACCCCCAGGTCCAACAACACGCCCTGTACACCGTTCTGTATCTCCAACGCCGCCAGGATCCGCGCCACGTCAGCGAAACTGCCGCTTCGTATTACAAACCGTGGATCTTTGGCTGCCAGTTCATGCGCCGCCGCGACCGCCGCCGGGTCCTTGTCGATTGCGATCAGCCGGCCATGGCTGCCCAGGTGTTTCAAAATCTCTTTACTGTGGCCACCACGGCCAAACGTACCGTCTACATAAACTCCATCAGCAACAATCTTTAAACCCGCGATCGCCTGTTCCAGCAACACAGGCCGGTGTCGTCCCTCCCTTGCAACCCCGGTCATATCGACAAGCCGGACAAGACACCTTCTTTACCTTCACCGCCCAAACCGTTTTCCTTCCAGGCATTGACCCGGGCATCCCAAACTTCCTGCGGCCACAGCTCAAACTTGGTGCTTTGGCCAACCAACGTCGCCGTCTTATCGAGTTCGACCAGCTTACGTAGTGCCGCAGGCACCAACACCCGCCCCTGCTGATCCATTTCCACGTCCTGCGCACAACCGATAAACACCTGTTGCAGCTGGTGGGCAACCGGATCATCGATGTTAGGCAGCTTTTCGACTTCGCGCTGGCTTTCGTCGAAATCCGGTGTAAGATATATTAGAAGGCATTTACAGGTTCTCGGATCGAGTGTGATGACCATTTCCCCCGAACTTCGCTGTTTGATCTGTTCACGAAAACGGGTCGGGATCGCAATGCGTCCCTTCTGGTCGACCGAAATCTCCGTAATGCCTCTGAATAAATTAGACACTTTTACTCCGGGAGGTATCGGTCACTAACCCTGATTTGCCACTGAACACCACAAAAGCACCCCTATCCACCACAATAACCCACATTGGCAATTCTGGTAGTGATTACCTTTAATGTCAAGGAAGCCATCTGGATTTTATAACCGCAGACAAGAACTTAGAGTATCTAGATAAAACCGCTTTAAAATCGTAATAGTGCAGAAACAGTGACTTATTCGACTGATCTCAAGTAACCTATGAAGAAAAAATAAACAAAAAAAATTTCTATTATTTTTTATGATGCAAACACTACAAAAAGTTTGTTAATTCAGCTTTACTTGATCTTTAACTCTAGCCTGCAAACTTGCTAGGGAAACTGGTGGGCGTATGCATACGGGGTTGAACCCGCCTTTCTCACCATCCTTCTACTGCAACGGCGCAATGACACACCCATGGAGAAACACTTCAGTGCTTCGGCAACGAAAAATACATAAGTTTTTTGCTCTGGAAAATGGCAGACGACAGTCCGCTGCAGTCTGAAGCAGAAGGTAAGGAGTCAACCGATAAGCCGGATTTTGTCTTGAACAGTCATTCATCTAGTCAGTATGTCACCATACTGATCCTGCAACCTACCCGGGAACAATACGGGCCGTATCTGTGTTCCCCTATTTGGTCTTGCTCCAGGTGGGGTTTGCCCTGCCACTGATGTTACCACCAGCGCGGTGCGCTCTTACCGCACCATTTCACCCTTACCTGGTAAAACCAGGCGGTATATTTTCTGTGGCACTTTCCGTAGACTCACGTCTCCCAGGCGTTACCTGGCACCTTTGCCCTGTGGAGTCCGGACTTTCCTCTCCCCTGCAGCCTGGCGACCGCAAGGCAGCGACTGTTTGGTCGACTCCCGCGGTAGTATACCATTTTTCACTGCCTTTGCACTGTGCCCTACCGGTGTAAAGCACCTGGAGCTCGCTTGGAGCCTGAACCCGCGGGCCGGAAGTTTTTTCTGCAACATTGCTAAGCCCGCCTTTCTTACCACCGTTCGTCACGAGACGGTTCAAGGGTGCGGCCTGGCTGGCTTTCGCGACCGAGGTGCGCGCAGGCAAGTAGGGTGCGTTGTA
>Ga0256830_1002666_pt1 | contig 11580 bp, 9 predicted proteins | sample 128326metaG_FD_190537 | JGI IMG/M metagenome (GOLD analysis project Ga0256830, IMG submission 190537) | Hydrothermal vent microbial communities from Lau Basin, Pacific Ocean - 128-326 | ecosystem: Environmental > Aquatic > Marine > Hydrothermal vents | place: Pacific Ocean: Lau Basin | collected...
GGCCTGTTCCCAGGCTTCCTCGGCCGCGGCCAGGTCCGCCGCGGCGGTGAGGCGCTCCAGCGCCACGTCGAAGCCGTCCACCACGTGGCCGTTCGCGTCGCGGCGGCTGCGGGCGGCGGGGAGCGCGCCGGTGCGGCGCACCAGCTCGACGGCCTTCTCGGCCGGGATGCAGTCGGGAACCAGCGGCATCACGCCCTTCGCCTCCACCCACGGCTCGGCCAGCACCTCCTGGAAGACATCGGGCCGGTGGGCCGTCCAGGGATAGGTGACGCCGCCGGCCAGCCGCACCAGGCGCCGGGTTTCCGGCATCGTGGTCAGCACCCACGGGCACGCGTAGCCGCGGCACGCTGAGCCTTGCGGCAGACGGTCGTGTTGCGTGCAGCCGTCTCCCGGGCGCATCCAGCGGCAGGGGGTGTTGGCCGGTTTGACCTCTTCGCCCGCAGCTTCGCGGATAGAAACGAACCTCGGCACGGGCGTCTTGAGCGCCCAGCAGCAATACGAGCAACTGCCGCACAGATGGCCGTCGTAGTCGAGGAACGATCGCACGCACGAACCTCCAGCGCTGGTTGTGATCGTCGAGTGTCGCCCGGACCGCCGGAACAGCGGCCGGTATGCGGGACCCAACCCCGCAGCCCCGCACTGTTGTCAGGACAGCCGCCCCGAGCCCAGCGGGAGCGGCCGATTCACGAACTATTTTATCAACGGGTTCCCGAGAAACCGCGGGCGGCGGGCGGAGCGTAGAATAGAGGGACGAAATGTTCCTGGCCTCCCTCCACTTCCGGAACTTGCTCTCGTTCAGGGACTTGGAACTCGAACTGCGGCCGCTCAACGTCTTGGTCGGGCCGAACGCTTCGGGCAAGACGAACCTGATCGACGCGATCGGCCTGTTGCGCGCCGCGCCGGTGGATTTCCGCGGGACCCTGGCGCGGGGCGGTCTACCGCGCGAATGGATCTGGCGCGGTGGTGAGGAAGCAAATTCAGCCGAGCTGGAGTCCATTGTGAACGAGCCGCGGCCCCTGTCTTACCGTCTCGTTTTCGAAGCGGTGGGCGAGAGCAGTTTCGCGATCACCGGCGAGAGCTTGCTTGCCCTGGAGAAGGAAACCGGGCCTCAGGAGATCTTCACTCGCACCTCTACGGAACTAACGGTCCACCGGGCGGATACGCGTGGTAGGCCCGAGGTCTGGAAGCAGGGAATCCCCGCGCAACAGACTGCGCTCGAGCTGCTGGCTTCCCCGCTGGCCGCGAAGGAGCCGGCGGCCGTCGGCGAACATCTCCGTGCCATTCGGATCTACCGGGATTGGCACACGAGCCGGGAATCGAAGATCCGGCAAGGTGTTTCCACCGCCGCGCCGGGTGAACAACTCGAGGAAGACGGCTCGAACCTGGCGCTGGTGCTGAACCGCATCGAGCCCACCCCGGCGGCGGAGCGCATCGCTGAATACCTCGGCGATTTGATAGACGGTTTCGAGAAGCTCTTCACCATCGCCGGGCAAGGCGCCATGTTCCTGCGGATCCGGGAGCGCGGGCTGGGCCTGATTCCGGCGACCCGCCTCTCCGACGGGACCCTGAGGTTCCTCTGCCTGATGGCCGCCCTGTTCCACCCCGATCCGCCGCCGCTCATCTGCATCGAGGAACCGGAGATTGGCCTTCATCCGGACGCTTTGCAGCTGGTGGCGGAGGCGCTTCAGGAGGCCTCTCAGCGCACGCAGATCATCGTGACGACGCACTCGGAAGCCCTCGTGGACGCGCTGACTGCTGTTCCCGAATCGATCCTCGTCTGCGAGAAGGACTTCGACAACAGCACGCGAATCGAGCGTCTCGATGCGGGCCGGCTCGCGCGCTGGCTCGAGCGCTACCGGCTCGGAGAACTCTGGCGGAAGGGGGAAATCGGCGGGAACCGATGGTGAAGGAGATCCGGCTGTACTTTGAAGGCGACGCCCGCCTCCGCCCCGGCATGAGCGAATTCCTCGAAGAATTGCGCGAACGCGCGCGGGACGCGAACTGCCGCTTCCGGCTGATCGCCTGCGGGAACAGAACGCTGGAAGACTTCTGCGACGGGCTCCACACTCATCCGGAGGCTCATGTGCTGGCTCTGCTCGACAGCGACGGCCCGCTCACCGAAGAGCGCCGGCGGGGGTTCTTCAACCGCCGCGATTGGGATCCGCCAGCGGAAGCTGGCAACCCGGCGGATCGCGTCTTCTGGATGGTGCAGGTGATGGAGGCGTGGTTCCTTGCCGATCCGGAAGCCTTAGCGGCATTCTACGGTGACGGTTTCCAGCCAAGGGCGCTCCGGAGGAATCCGCACGTCGAGGAAATCCCGAAGAACGACGTGCTGGAGTCGCTTCGGAAAGCCAGCCGCGCGTCGCGAAAAGGCGGGTACCACAAGACGAAGCACGCTCCGGCCCTGCTGGCGCGCATCCGTGCCGATCGCGTGCGCGCCGCAGCCCCGAACTGCGAACGGCTTTTCACCCACGTTCTAAGCTTGTTCGAAGACTGAGCCCCGCCTCCGCCGTTCAGCGTAGCCCGCGCGCTTGGAGCCACGCGATCAGTCCCGCCGGGTCGTCGGTGATGATGCCGTCCACACCCGCCGCCACCAGTTGCTCCCAGATCTCCGGCTCGTTCGCCGTCCAGGGGACCACCCGGATGCCCGCCGCGTGGGCGCGCTCCACCTGCTCGTTGGTCACCAGGCGGTAGTGAGGCGAGACGATCTTGGCGCCGGCCTCGCGGGCGATCTCGACGAAGTCGCGCTCCTTGCCGTTCCACAGCGCCGCCGTGCGCAGTTCCGGCGCGAGGCGCTTCACCTCCCGCAGCGCCGGGAAGTGGAAACTCTGGATGATCACGCGCTTCTCGAGTCCGTGGCGGCGCACGGCCTCGACCACCAGCCGGGCGAACTCCTCGATCGGCGGCGCGTAGCCGGCCCGCCGGGGGACCTTGATCTCGATGTTGAAGCCGAACGCGCCGCGATCGGCCAGCTCCAGCACCTCGTCGAGCGTGGGCACGCGCGCCCCGGGGACCGGCTTCTGGCGGGGAAAGCCCGGCGCCTGGAGCGAGCCGCAATCCCAGCGCTTCAACTCGTCGAGCGTCATGTGATGGATGACGCGCGTGGCCCCGTCCGGGCCCCGGCAGAGGTCTTCGCGCAGCGCCGGGTCGTGCGAGACGACGAGGACGCCGTCCCGGGTCACCTGGAGGTCCAGCTCGAGATAGTCAGCCCCGGTCCGGATCGCGTACTCGAAGCCTGGCAGCGTGTTCTCCGGCAGGACGCTGCGGGCGCCCCGGTGGCCGTGGACTTCGATTCGCGCCGCAGCGGGCATCGCTACCAGGATGAGCCAACAGGCGGCGGCTCGCAGCGGGCGCGCCCGGACCCTCGTCTTCGAAATCCTGTATTCCCGACTCATCGCCCTGTGTCATCGTGCCACTTCCCGCGCCGGCAATGCCACCGGCCTAATGCAACGGCGGCAGCCATGCGGGCGTGCGGGAGCGGTAATCGAGGTAGCGCCGGCCGAAGCGTTCCACCAGCAGCTTCTCCTCGGCCCGGATCCGGATCTCGGTACCCAGGACGAACAGGACCGCGGCGAGCGCCCCGCCCCGCCAATCGCTGACCATCGAGATCGTGGCCGCCAGCATCAGGAAGAAGGCCGTGTAGACCGGGTGGCGGACCCAGCGGTAGGGGCCGGTCTCGACGAGCTCGTGGTCCTCGCCGATCACCGCGCGGAGGCGCCATTGGCGGCCGAGGTGCGCCAGTGCATAGTGGTTCAGGAGGATGGCGCCGAGGGCCAGCGCGACGCTTGCGAAAGCGAGCCACCCCGCCGCCTCCTGCGGGCGCCGCCAGGCGTAGGCGAGGGCGACCGAGGCGAACTGCAGCGCCATGCCGATCTCCGAAGACCGGGCGGCGCGCAGCCGGCGTTCCCGATGTTCGCCCCTCCGCCGCACACGGAGGTGGTTGACGGCGAATCCCGCCAGGTAGACGGCCCACAGTACGCCGGAAAGTCCGAGCATCTACCTGCCACCGGCGGCGGCCGATTCTTCCCGCGCCTCGCGATAGGGTTCGGCCCTGGTGCTCTCCGGGTTCCAGCGGGGCGCCTCGCGGCTCTCGGCCAGCTCGAGCGCGCCCAGGGCGATGGTGCGGGTGACGGCCGCCATGTTGTCGTAGTCGATCTTGTTCCAGTGGTCGCCCACGCCGTGGTAGTCGGGGAAATAGAAGGTTACGCTCACCGAGTGGGCCGGCACGCCTTTGCTCGCCAGCGCCATGTTGTCGCTGCGGCTGAAGAAGGGTCCGCTGTATTTCTCGTGGCGGTAGACGGTGACGCCGGTTTCGCCGCCGGCGCGCTCGAGCGTCTCGGCCACGTTGGAGAGCTCGAAGCCGGTGACGGCCAGCCGCCGCAGCTGCGGCCCTTCATCGGAATCGGTCCGGCCCAGGTGCTCCAGATTGATGTCGGCCACAGTGGATTCCAGGGGGATCACGGGGTGGCGCACGTAGTGCTTCGAGCCGAGTCCGCCGCGCTCCTCGCCGAAGAAGGCGACGAAGAGGATGCTGCGGCGGGGCCGTTGCGGAAGCTCCGCGAGGGCTTCGGCGATGCCGATCATCGCGGCGACTCCGCTGGCGTCGTCGTTGGCCCCGTTGAAGATGCGGTCCCCTTCGCCGGCGCGCTTGACGCCGATGTGGTCGTAGTGGGCGCTGATCATTACGGCCGTATCGCGCAGCGCCGGATCGCGGCCGCCGAGCAGGCCGACCACGTTCCGCAGCGTGATCTCGCGGCGCGGCGGCGCGCTCCAGGCGAGGCTCAGCTCCGGGGTGCGCCTCTGCCGGCGGGCGGCGTCGAGTTCGGCGGCGAATGCGGCGTCGTTGACGGCGATCACGGGGAACTCCGGCTCCCGGGGCTCTTCGGCGTCCACCAGATGCGGCCGCCGCAGCCGGCTCGCAAACCGGCCTTCCTGTTCGGCGAGCAAAAGCGCTGCCGGCGGATTCCCGGCCAGGGCCTTCCGGAGGCGGGCGTAGCGGCGGAACAGGTCCCGGCGCGCGAGTTTCGCGGGAACGATCGCCGCCACGACGGCTCCTGCCGTCTCACCTGGTTCCGGCTGCTCGCCGAGTTCCACAACGACGTACCGCGGGGAAGAGAGCAGGCCCGACCGGTCCGCTGAAACGGCGGCCTGGGCGGCAGCCGGGCGGATCAGCTTGTCCCTGGTCTTCAGGGAGACCTCGATGTGCACCGGCTGTTCGCGGACGATCCACGGGGCCGTCTGGAAGTAGCCGACATCGCCCGCGGGCTCGAGCCCGGCGGCGCGGAAGCGGGAGGCGATGTATTCAGCGGCGACCTCGAGGCCTTTTGACGGGGTGTCGCGCCCTTCGAGAGCGTCGGAGGCGAGGAATGAGACGTGGCCCGCGAGCGAGGCCGGCGTAATCCGCTCCAGCGCCGCCCGCCACGGCGGAGGAATCTCGGCGGCGAGGCCGAGAGCCGCCGCGAGGAGAAGAACAACCCAACGAGGCATCGTGCTACCCACCACCGTAGCGCTGTGGCGCCCTCACCTGCCTTTCCAGGAGCCGTAGCGCGGAGGCGGAATCGAGTCGAGGACCTTCTGTAGCATTTCGCGCACGCGGCGGGCCTCCGGGGTCTCTTCGCCCGGCGGGATGGGGCGCTTCTCTTCCCAATCGTTCGGCACGTCGTAGAAGCGGCCGTCGTGGTAGAGTTTGTAGCGCTTCGTGCGGGCGAAGCGGGCCCGGGGCCACCTGGACTTCGGCAGGTTCGGGTCGCGGTCGTAGTGCTCGAAGATCCATTCGCGCCCGGTATAGGGCCGGCCCTGAAGGAGCGGGTAGAAGCTGCGGCCGTCGAGTTGGGCTTCCGGCAGCGGCGCACCGGCGGCCTCGGCCAGCGTGGGCAGGAAGTCGCTCATGTCGATCAAAGCGTCGGTAACCGCGCCGGGCCGCTTGACGCCCGCCCCCCAGACGATCATCGGCACCCGCGTGCCCGCGTCGGTCGAATGTCCCTTCGCGCCGATGACCACTCGGTCGCGCGTTTCCGTGCGGATGCCGCGCCCGGTGCCGTTGTCGCCGGTGAAGATGACCAGCGTGTTCCCGGCGATGCCGAGCTCCTCGATTCTGCGCAGGATCTTGCCCACCAGGTAGTCGGTGTACTCGACCATGTCCTTGAAGAAACGCGGGTCGCTCTTGAACTTGGTCTCCCGCGTGATCTCCTCGCTGTGGGGCGTGGCGACGAAGGGGCTGTGGGTGAGGACCATGGGGTAGTAAGCGAAGAACGGACCCTCCTTGTTACGTTCGATGAAGTCGAGCAGGTAGTTGCTGAAGATGTCGGGCCCGTAGTCGCCGGACTCGGTGGGCCGGTATCTGCCGTTCTCGAGGATGGCCGGATGCCAGTAGCGGGAGGTCTGGCCCTTCACGCCGGAGCGGGCGCGGTAATCGGTGATGCTCTTCTCGTTCAGGTAATGCCAGTAGGCCCAGAGGCAGTGCTCGTCGAAGCCCGCTTCGTCCGGGGGCGTACCCCAGTTCCAGGTGCCGCTTTCCGGTCCGCCCCCGGTGAGCTGCCACTTGCCGGCGACGCAGGTCTTGTAGCCGGCCCGCTTGAGCATCTGGGCGAAGGTGATCTCGCCGGGGATGAGCACGCCGAAGGCCTTGTAGTTGCGCCAGTTGGAACGGCCGGTCATCAGCTTCACCCGGGTAGGCGTGCAGAGCGGTTGGGCGTAGCACTGGGTGAAGCGCATGCCCTCACGGGCCATGCGGTCGAGCTCCGGCGTGCGGTAGCTGAGGCAGCCGTTGGCCCCGACGCACTCGTAGCCCATGTCGTCGGCCAGGATCAGAACGATGTTCGGCGGCTTGGGGTGGGCCGGCGGGGCGGCGAAGGCGAGAGCCGCGAAGGCAGCGAGAATCCTGTTCCGCATGCATCGGATCTTAATACACCTCAGCGGCGGGGCCGGGGTCGCCCGCGGGGTCACTCGTCTGATAATGTTGCCTGAGGCAAGGCAATCATCCGAAGGAGACCGTGAACGATGCGCAATGAAGCCAAGCTCAACCGCCGGAGTTTCGTCAAGCAGGTGGCCGCCGCCGGCGCGGCCGGGATGGCCGCCGGCGCCCCGGCGCTGATGGGCCAGACGAGCCCCAACGACATCATCCACGTCGCCGTGATCGGCGTCGGCACCCGGGGCTTCTACCTCATGCAGAAGTTCGAGGAGATCGAGGGCGTGGTCGTGGACACGGTCTGCGACCTCTACGACGGGAATCTGAAGCGCGCCCGTGAGCATTCCAAAAACGACAAGCTGAAGACCACCAAAGTCTGGGAAGACGTCGTCGCCGATCCCGATATCGACGCGGTGGTGATCGCCACGCCGGACTTCTGGCACGCGCCGATGACGATCGGGGCGGCCGAGAACAAGAAGGACGTCTACGTGGAGAAGGCCTGGTGCGTGAATCTCGACCAGGCCAAGGCGATGCGCAAGGCCGTGCTCGAGAACCGCATCGTGATGCAGCTCGGCCACAACTACAACAGCATCGGCTACTTCCACAAAGCCCGCGAGATCTACCGCAGCGGCCAGCTCGGCAAGGTCACCAACATCCGCCTGATCATCGACCGCACGCGGGCCTGGCCCGAGTGGCAGTTCTTCCAGTACTACAACGTCATCGAGATGCCCAAGGACGCCGGCCCGGACACGATCGACTGGGAGCGGTTCATCAAAGCGGCCCCTGTCAAGCGCTCCTTCGACGCCGAACGCTTCTTCCTGTGGCGCAAGTGGTTCGACTATGGTACCGGCATCGCGGGCGACTTGATGAGCCACTTGTGGGACTCGGCCAACATGGTCGCCGGCATGGGGATTCCCGAGACGGCGGTCACCCAGGGCGGGGTCTACTTCTGGAAGGACGGCCGCGAGGCCCCGGATACCTGGCACGTGCTGTTCGACTACCCGAAACAGGATCTCATCGTCACCTTCGCCAGCACCTTCAACAACACCCACTACGGCGAGGTGGAGCAGTTCCTCGGCCGCGAGATGACCATGGAGGTCTCGCCCGATTTCTGCCGCACCTACGCCCCGGAGTGGAAGCCGGAATTCAAGAAGCTGCGCAAGAAGGCCGACGAGATGGCCCGCCAGGTGGGCATCGCCCCGGGCGACTTCCCCGTGCCGCCGGTCTACTCGATGAAGGAGGACGAGGTCCAGGTCTCCTCGCACTGGCAGAACTTCATCGACTGCGTGAGGAGCCGGGCGATGCCCCGGTGCGGGGTCTACCGCGCTTTCGAGGAGGCGGCGACGGTCTTCATGAGCATGGAGGCCTACAAACGCGAGACGAAGGTGCGCTGGGATCCGGAAAAAGAGGAGATCGTCTCCTGAGGACCGGTCTGCGGCCGGCGTCCCGCCGGCGGAGGCGTTGCGCTCGGCGGCGTCCCGGAATGAGATAATGCGGCTTTAGGCACCGCAACATGTGGTCTCGTTTGCGCTTCTGGGGGGCGGTCTGGATCATCGTTTCGGGAGTCGCGGCGGCGGGCGCCCACCCCAAGCCGAACTTCGTCTTCCTGTTCGCCGACGATCTCGGCTACGGCGACCTGGCCTCCTACGGCCACCCGACGATCCGCACGCCGAATCTGGACCGCATGGCGGCCGAGGGAATGCGTTTCACCCAGTTCTACTCGGCGGCCAACGTCTGCACCCCGAGCCGGGCGGCGCTGCTCACCGGGCGGCTGCCGATCCGCTCCGGCCTCACGCGGGTGCTGTTTCCCTACTCGAAAGGCGGCATTCCCGACAGCGAAGTCACCATCGCTGAGCTGCTCAAAGGCGCGGGCTACGCGACGGCCTGCATCGGCAAGTGGCATCTCGGGCATCTGCCGGAGTATCTGCCCACGCGGCACGGCTTCGACCGCTACTTCGGGCTGCCGTATTCGAACGACATGACGACGGCGCACAATCCCCGGGCCGCCCGCTACAACCCTCCCCCGCTGCCGCTGATGCGCGGCGAGCGCATCATCGAGGAAGAGCCCGACCAGCGCTATCTGACGCGGCGCTACACCGAGGAAGCGGTGAAGTTCATCCGCGAAGCCGTCCGCCGGCGGCGCCCGTTCTTTCTGTACCTGCCCTACACGATGCCCCACGTGCCGCTGTTCGCCAGCGAGCGCTTTCGCGGCAAGAGCCCGCGGGGCCTCTACGGCGATGCGGTGGAGGAGATCGACTGGAGCGTGGGCGAGATCCTCCGCGCGCTGAAAGAGACGGGCGTCGAAGAGAACACGCTGGTGATGTTCTCCTCCGACAACGGCCCGTGGTTGACCAAGGAGTTGGACGGCGGTTCCGCCGGGCTGTTGCGCGAGGGCAAGGCCACCACCTGGGAAGGCGGCCATCGCGAGCCCTTGATCGCCTACTGGCCCGGCCATGTGCCGGCGGGCGTTACCACCCAGGCTTTCGGCACGATGATGGACGTCCTGCCGACCTTCGCCGCTTTGGCCGGGGTGAAGCTCCCAGAGGATCTCGCGCTGGACGGCGCTGACCTCTCCGGCGTCCTGCTGCGCAACGAGCCCGGCCGGGAGCCGCTGTTTTTCTACTATTTCCGGGAGGAGGTCTGGGCCGTGCGCAGGGGGCCGTGGAAGCTGCACGTGAAGACGCGCGAGCCGGCCTCCGGGAAGCCCGAAGCGGCGGTGCGGAATCCGCCGCTGCTCTACCACCTGGGGCACGATCCCGGCGAGCAGTACAACGTCGCCGCCGGCCACCCGGACATGGTCGAGGAGCTCCGCGCCCTCATCACGAAGCACGTCGAAGAAACCAAGCCAGGGGAGCCGCAAAGGTAAGTGCGCAGAGACGGTTGGATCTTCCGCATCGTTCGTCTGCTGCTGGTATTGTCGGCGGCGGCGGCGCCGGCCCTGCAGGCCGCCCGGTTCGCCGGCAGCCGCCCCAACCTCGTCCTCATCCTGGCCGACGACCTCGGCTACGGCGACCTGGGCGTCTACGGCCACCCGACGATCCGCACGCCCAACCTGGACCGCATGGCGCGGGAGGGGATGCAGTTGATGCAGTTCTACTCGGCATCGTCGCTGTGCAGCCCCAGCCGGGCGGCGCTGATGACGGGGCGCCTGCCGGTGCGCTTCGGCATGAACGCGGTGCTGCCGCCGGTGACCAACCGCGGACTCCCGGAGAAAGAGTTCACGCTTGGGGAAGCGCTGCAGCAGGCCGGCTACGTGACCTCGCTGATCGGCAAGTGGCACCTGGGGCGCAAGCGCCGCCACCTGCCCCTGAACAACGGCTTCGACCGCTTCTTCGGCCTGCCGTACTCGAACGACATGAGCCGCAAGAACAACCCGAAGCACCCGATCTACCGGCTGCGCGTGGTGCCGCCGCTGCCGCTCATGGAGGGCACGTACGTGATCGAGCGGGAACCGGACCAGAGCCGGCTGGCCCAGCGCTTCACCGAGCGGGCCCTCCGCTTCATGCGTTTCGCCGTCCAGCAGCGCAAGCAGCCGTTCTTCCTCTACCTGGCCCACATTGCGCCGCATCCGCCGCTGCACCCCGGCGAGCGCTTCCGCGGCCGTAGTCCCCGGGGCCTGTACGGGGACGTGGTCGAGGAACTGGACTGGAGCGTCGGGGAGGTGCTGGAGGAGATCCGCCGGCTCGGCATCGCGGAGAAAACACTGGTGATCTTCACCAGCGACAACGGCCCCTGGCTGGCGAAAAAGGAGAACGGCGGCTCGCCGGGACCGTTCCGCGAAGGCAAGGGCAGCACCTGGGAAGGCGGCGTCCGGGTGCCCTGCATCGCGTGGTGGCCCGGCCACGTGCCGGCCGGCGTCAAGAGCCGGGCTTTCGTCACGATGATGGACATCCTGCCGACCTTCGCCGCCTTGGCGGGGGCGGAGCTGCCCGGCGACCGCCCTTATGACGGGGCCGACGTCTCCGACGTCCTGTTCGAGAACGCCCCCGGGCGCGAGCCGCGCATCTTTCTCTGGATCCGCCAGCAGCTCCGCGCTTACCGCCGCGGCCCGTGGAAGCTCCACGTGGTCACCAATTACCCGGCCAACGGCACCCGCAAGACGACGATCCACGATCCGCCGCTGCTCTTCAATGTTGAAGAGGATCCAGGCGAGCGATTCGACGTCGCCGCCGAACACCCGGACATCGTCCGGCGCATGCTCGCCGAGATGGAGGCGCACCGGGTGGAGATTTTCAAAGACCGCAACGGAAAGCAGAAGCCGGCGCGCTGACCGCCCGGTTCAATCGGCCCACTTGAGAATCACTTTGCCGGCGTTGCCGGAAAGCATCACCTCGAAGCCCTTTTCGAACTCGGTGTAGTGGAAGCGGTGGGTGATGACGCCGCTGATGTCGAGGCCGCCCTGCAGCATCACCGTCATCTTGTACCAGGTCTCGTACATCTCCCGGCCGTAAATGCCCTTGATGGTGAGCATGTTGAAGATGACGGTGTTCCAGTCGATGCCCATGTCGCCGTTGGGAATGCCCAGCATGGCGATCTTGCCGCCGTGGCACATGTTGGCGAGCATGTCCCGGAAAGCGGCCTCGGAACCGGACATCTCCAGGCCGACGTCGAAGCCCTCCTTCATGCCCAGTTCCTTCTGCACGTCGGCGATCTTCTCGGTGCGGACGTCCAGC
>Ga0256830_1002667_pt1 | contig 11580 bp, 7 predicted proteins | sample 128326metaG_FD_190537 | JGI IMG/M metagenome (GOLD analysis project Ga0256830, IMG submission 190537) | Hydrothermal vent microbial communities from Lau Basin, Pacific Ocean - 128-326 | ecosystem: Environmental > Aquatic > Marine > Hydrothermal vents | place: Pacific Ocean: Lau Basin | collected...
GGGGGGCGACTCGGCTGCGAGTTCGACGCAATCGGAAAGCGGAGCGTCGAGACATGTCGACGACGGAAGTGGTCGACTTGGTCAGGGAAATGGCGGTCGATCGCGACGATCGGGCGATGGCCGCTGCTCTGAATCGCCGAGGGGCGAGGGACCACCGTGGGCGCCCTTGGACGGTCTCTACCGTACAGGTCGTACGTGAGAAGCACGAGATCGCCCTAGGAGGGCCCTCGGCCGATGCGCGCATGACGATGACGGCGGCCGCGAAGGAACTCGGTATCAGTACGACGCTGATGAAGAAGTTTCTCGAAAAAGGAATCGTACAGGGGCGCCAGATCTCACCGATGACTCCCTGGCTGATTCCCAAAGCGAGTCTTCAAGATCCCAGCGTCGCCATCGCCATTCGTGATGCAAGAATGCGCCGGTCCCGTAGGCGCGACACCTAAGTGCTGCCAACCTGCAGGAGACGGGGTCGAAGAACGACGACTTTGAACATTTCGCAAAGCGATCGAGTCGGGGTGGAGTCTTGCAGCGGAGGATGGGAGTCGGGCGGACGACACGGTCGCATCCGGACGGAAGCAATAGACACGAGGGTACGAATTCGCAAGAACGTTTCATCCGCGGGAAGTCGGGAAGTGTGGGGTAGCGGTAGGGGCTTGGCGCGCCCGAACGAGATCCGGCCCTTGGTGACGGAGATTCATTCAATCTTTCATCCTTCATCTTCTTCCGTTCTTTTTCGTGAGCGCGCGAACACTGTTTAGCAAGATTTCAAGCCTTGTTATCCCAAACTTCGATGCCTATCTTCGCTCTATGGTTGGGTGAAACCTCGGATGGGTCGGCTTGCATCGAGCGACGAACGATTCGAGCTGCGTTGCAGAGTGGGCTTCGCGACGGCAGGGATCGAAATGAAAATGATGAGCAATGAGGATTTTCGTAGGTCGAGGGGGCAAGAAACAAGGCGGTATGTCACTCGCCGCGATTCGGGGTTTACAGTTCTCGAACTCCTCGTCGTCGTGGCTCTGATTGGAGTGCTGGCCGGTCTGGCTTATCGTTCGACACTCTATGCGCTCGAGTCGGCTCGGGTGACAAGTACGATGAACTCGATCCGGACGGTTTCTAGTGCTGTGATCGCCTTCGGTGCAGACAACGGGTATATCCCGGAAGGTTACAACTCGGTCGCATCGTTGCAGGCGATGCTCGCACCCTATGCACCGAACTTGCCGACCAAGGATGCTTGGGGTAACGATCTCTACTACGAAGCCATCCGGGTTTCGGGTGACATGGGCGACAGTTCTTCGAGCGACGACAGTTCCTCGAGCGACGACAGTTCCTCGAGCGACGACAGTTCCTCGAGTGGCGACAGTTCCTCGAGCGATGACAGTTCCTCGAGCGACGATAGCGCTTCCAGTGACGACAGCTCCTCGAGTGACGATAGCTCCTCGAGCGATGACAGTGCTTCCAGTGACGACAGCTCTTCTAGCGACGACAGTTCCTCGAGCGACGACAGTTCCTCGAGCGACGACAGTGCTTCCAGCGACGACAGCTCCTCGAGTGACGACAGCTCCTCGAGTGACGATAGCTCCTCGAGCGATGACAGTGCTTCCAGTGACGACAGCTCCTCCAGCGACGACAGTGCTTCCAGTGACGACAGCTCCTCCAGCGACGATAGTTCCTCGAGCGATGACAGTTCTTCGAGCGACGACAGTTCCTCCAGCGACGACAGTTCTTCGAGCGACGACAGCTCCTCCAGCGACGACAGTTCCTCGAGCGACGACAGCTCCTCCAGCGACGACAGCTCCTCCAGCGACGACAGTTCTTCGAGCGATGACAGTTCCTCGAGCGACGACAGCTCTTCCAGCGACGACAGTTCTTCGAGCGATGACAGTTCTTCGAGCGACGACAGCTCCTCCAGCGACGACAGCTCTTCCAGCGACGACAGTTCTTCGAGCGATGACGGCGGCTCGGACGATGACAGTGGCTCCGGCGACGACGACAGCGGCTCGGATGACGACAGTTCCAATGGCGGCGAAGAGTCGGACGGAGATGGCGACGACGTGTCGAGCGGCGAATCCGACCAAGTCGGACGTCTGACTTTCCGGATCTACTCCTACGGCAAAGACGGCGCTCCGGATGCGGATATCGTGACCGGAGTCTGGGCGTCCTTCGAAAGTGACCTCGTGATTCAGGACGAGTCCTACATTCAGGTCAAGTGGTAGACAGGAACCCGCACCGGCTCTCGGAGCCGGTGCATGCAGGGGACGACAGATGCCTGAAAAGAAAACAGCCACACACTCTGCCGAGCCTGCGAAAGCCAAGAGCCAAGCGACTAGGCGAGATTCGGGTAGTCGGAGACGCACGACGCAGGCCTCGGCGGGGTGCTATCGAGCGCTTGGATTGCCGGTCAATGCACCCTTCGACCAGGTCGTCGCAGCGCATCGCAAGCTTCGGCGACAGCATCAGCGAGCGGGAGGAGTGCGCTTGGGCGAAGTTGCCCGGATCGATAGTGCGTTTCGTGAGATCCGCAAGTTTCACTACCGAAAGGCGAAGAGCCATCGCAAGCGTCAGGCAAGACGGATTCGCGTGCGTCGAGCTTTCATCAGGCAGACGGCGATGGTGGCTTGCTTGGTCATCTCGACCATTCTCCTCGGCGCGCCGACGCTCTCCGACTATCGCCTCGAGGCGACGGAGGTGGCTATCGGAGATGTTCTGTATTCGCAAAGCGAGTCTAAACATTTCGGTGTCGTGATCGGGCATGACCCAGCACACTCTTTTCGTTCGGGGCCTCCCGTCGAAAGCTATCGTGTGCGCCTCGCCGAGACGGATGAAGCCGTGTGGATCAGTCGGCATACACTGATTCGCACGATGCACGTCAGGACTCCGGCTTCTCGCGCTTCCAAATGATGCGCTAGGCCGCACAAAGCAGATCCGAACTAGGCTGTAGGTGTTGATCGTCCCCGAGCGGGCGGCTGTCGTTCTCGCTTAGGGACCGGCGAGCGTGCGGCAGACGTTCTTCTGCTCGCGATCGCCTCTCGCCAGAACGAGGAAGGCGTCGCAACGCTCCTTCTCCTTTGCGGTTCTACCTAGCGCGTTCAGGGCGCGGGAAGAGTGGTAGAGAGCCTTCGAGTAGTATTCCGGAGGTAGTTCCCGGCTCGCGAGCGCACGGTCGAAAAGCCCTTCCGCAGCCTCGAAATCTCCGAGTTCCAAGTGGGCCTGTGCGCTATAGAAAAGCGCCGGCAAGTGATAGGGCGTGTCCCGGTCGAGCACTAGCGGTGCTAGGGCCCTTATGGACATCTCGTACTTCTCGTCTGCAAGGAGGACGCGTCCCTCGCCCAAGAGCGAGCGCTCAGTTCCCGCCTGTCGGCGGTAGTAGGCTGCAGCGGCATTCTTGGCATAATCGGAAAAAGAGCCCCATTCCATTCCGGTCGTTTTTTCGAGTGCATCCTTCCATGGAATCCCGCCGACAAGTTCCTCGAGCAGGCGGACCACCGCATCGTCTCCACCGAGTCGAATGATGCTATCAATGGCTAGAGCATCCTCCGCATAGTCCTTCCACGTGTGCTCCTTTCCGTGGATTCCGTCGAGCAAGTCGTCCGTGTCGGTCGCGCTGCTCCACCGGAGCACGCGACGGACCTTGTCATCACTTTGTCCGGCGGCATGGACCGCCAGACCCTCTTGAAGCCATTGCGGCAAATCGTGATATGAACTTCCAAGTGTTCCTGCCATGGAAGCATGAGCAAGTTCGTGCGCGAGCACAGGGAGAAGGTCGGTGATGTCGAGCAGGAAGGGTTCGATCTCCAATTCGATGATTGCGGGGCCATGGGCGAGATGAAGAGTTCTCGCCCAATGCTGCTCGAAGACCCGACGATTTTCCGAACTTTCTCGTAGGCGGTATCGAAAGCTCTGAGGATTGACGGGAAGTCCAAGACTGCTGGAGACATTCGCAGCCGCCGGGTCGAGCGCTTCGAGAAGGCGCGTGATCAGGGAGGAAAGCCGGGGATCATCCGAAAAACGTCCGTGATAGGGCAGGAGTGGATGAGATACGGAGGTCCTCTTCTGCGAGGAACAGGAAGCCGCAAACGAAAGAACGAAGACGACTCCCAGAAAGGCGAGCCATCGACGTTGCGCCGCGCCGCGACGGTTTCGGCTTTCAACTGGACATGCCATCGATCTCTGCCTCACGTGCCGCGTTTCCCTTCGGGGCATGAAACCCACGGAAGAGAGTCGTTTTCTTTCATGCGCGGGTCTGTACATTGTTCTGCAGGTCGCGCGAAATCCGAGACGGCGGAAGCGGCACGCGGCAAGGCATCGCGCGCGTCGAGGTTCTCGCGTTCAAGTGAGGATCCCATCCGTCGCCTCATTCACCGTTCCGGGCGAAGATATCACGGAAAATTCCGCGACGAACCCGTGGTCGCCTACAGCGGATATGCAAAAATTCGATTGACCATCGAAGTCTGTCCCGATAGGGTGGTTCGATGAGAAAGCAGGCAAAGGGAGCCATATCTCCGCTTGGAGAAGTGGAACTCGAGATTCTCGAACGTCTTTGACGGATCGAAGAGGCGGATGTTTCCAAGATGTATACGTATGTCGGCAGGTATCGCCGCAACGCACGTCGATGCACTCAAGCAATTCGAGGCGTCGATTCATTGCAAACGCGAAGAGTGTAGACGGTGTTCCCGCTCGTCATCCCGTTGCTCGCTGCACCAGGGGGAGGTGTTTTGCTCGGCATTGTGCTCGTGTGGCTCATCCTCGAGTCCGCGCTCGATCACTTGACATTCGCGGGAGAGTCGCGCGCGTTTCTACCAAGTGAAGGAGGCGCATAGATTCGTGTGCGCCCGGCGGGACCAGAGCAAAGCCAACGGTATCGTTTCGTCATTTGCGATGATCGCCGCCGTGTTCTTTGGTTGTGCGCATGCGGCGGAGTCCGGCACTCTCCTGAGTAGGGACGAGGCCGTCGCACGCGCGCTCGAACGGCCGGCTCTCGGGCAGGCGATCGATGGGGCGGTCGCTATGGCCCACGCCGATTCTCTTCGAGAGAGAATGTGGGCGAATCCGGAACTGTTCTATTCGCGCGAGCAGACCAGTGGGCCGGAGGGAACGGCCGAAGACTATCTATGGGTGAGCGAGCGTTTCGACGTCTCCGGGCGGCTGCGGCTGCGTTCCGGGGCCGCGGATGAGCGGACGGCCGCGCTTCGCGCAAGTGGACTCGCCCGTCGCGCTCGCATCACCGCGCAAGTCAGCATGCACTTCTACGAGGTCTTGCGTCATCAGCGTTCGGTCGCATCCGTGCGGGCACTTATCGCGAGGCTGGAGGAAGCCGTCGATTCCGTGAGTCGCCGGGAGGCTGCCGGGGACGCTTCGGCATACGACCGCCGACGCATAGAGCGTGAACTCTCGATTGCCGTTGCGCGCCTGGCCATGCTCGATACGCGCCGACAGCGTGCCTGGTCGAAACTGGCATCGTTGATCGGCGACGAGCGCCAAGGGGATGCTCCATGGCCTCGAGTTTCCGGGACGTTGCTTCCGGATGCCCTTGTCGGGCGGGACAGGCTTTTCGAGCGAATGGCTCGGCGTCCCGAGTTTCGCGTGCTGCAACACGAAGCCAATGCGGCGGAATTGGACTTCGAAGCCGCTTCTCGGTGGTGGGTGCCCCTCTTTGAACTCGGCGGCGGCTACAAACGAGTTGACTTCGGGGCCGCGGCAACGGATGGGTACCTAGCGATGCTGGCGGTGACGTTGCCGCTCTTCGATCGCAAGCAGGATGAAAGCCAACGCGCAAAAGCCGAACGCCGACGCGCGCAGGCCGAGAGGACGCTGGCGCTGGACGAAATTCGGGTCGAAGTCAGGGGGCTTCTGCAGGAGGCCGAAGAAGTGCGCAAGGCGGCGATCCGATTCCGTCGAGAGCGCGAGGAGGGAACGGAAGTTCTCGTGCGCACTGCGGAAGTCGGTTATCGGGGCGGTGAACTCGGTGTCCTCGAGCTGCTCGATGCGTACCGCGGCGCTCACGAGGATGAAGAACGGTTGATCGATCTCGAGTTTCGGGCTCGGCGCGCACGCATCGACCTGGAATTCAGCACGGGGGGGTATGCGCACCGAGATGAGAAAGGAAAGCAGCGATGATGCGCTTAGCCGGTATCACGCTCGCCGCGGGGCTCTTGGCGGGCTGCACTCTAGGGTGTCGAGGTGCGGGCGAGGGCGAGACTGCGTTGGATGGCGAGGCCGGACAAGCTCTCGCGCATCGCCATGAGGGGGGCGAGGAACACACGCATGGGACTTCCAACTCCAGGGAGGTCCCTTCGCATGCGATCACTCATTGGACGCCCCGCACGGAGCTGTTTGTCGAGTTTCCGGTACTTGTCCGAAATCGGGCATCGCAACTTATCGCCCATTTGACCCGTCTCGAGGATTTTCGGCCGCTAGAGGGCGGCAAGGTGGTTGTCGTCTTGTCCGGCGGGTCGGCGCCGGAGGAAGTTTTTGCGGCCACCCAGAGTCCGACGGTCGGCGTATTTCGACCGGTTGTTCGGCCGATGTACTCCGGCATACGAAAGCTCGTCGTAGGCTACATGTCGGACAACTTCGAAGTGTCGCACGATCTCGGAGATGTCGAGGTTTTCTCCGATGCCGATGCAGCCCGGCGGCCGGAGAGTTCGGAGGGACCTTCGGATTGGATTTCATTTAGCAAAGAACAGCAGTGGCGAATTCTCTTCGGAACGGAAGCCGTGACCGAGAGAGTCGTTCGCGCGTCGATTCCGGTCCATGGGGAGATTCGCGCCAGACCCGACGGAGAGGTTCGTATGACGGCGCCGGTCGCGGGGAGGGTGCTGACCGCTGGAAAGGAGTTTCCGCGGATCGGGGCCCGGGTCTCCGCTGATCACCTGCTCGTATCACTCGCTCCGCAACTCGTCGATCATGCCGATCTTGCAACTCTCGAACTTGCGCTCGCCGAAGCACAACTCGACGCAAACCATGCAGAACGCGAGCGAGAGCGAATAGAAGGACTTCATCGAGAAGGCGCAGTCGCCGAGCGCAGGGTGCACGAAGCGCGTCATAAGGAGGCGGGCGCTCGCGCCCGAACTCAGGCGGCGAAACGGCGATTGGCGCACTTTCGCGACCTTCAGCGACCGGACGGTGCGGGCGCTCGAGGCATCGAGATCCGTACTCCGATTGCGGGATCTCTCGTTGCGGTCAACGTGACAGCCGGCGCGTTCGTTTCGGCCAATCAAGAGATGTTCCACATCGTCGACCTTCGACGGTTGTGGGTCGAGACGAGGGTCCCCGAGGCGAATCTCGGCCGGCTCGCCGATACGAGCGGAATGTGGTTCGAAGTGGACGGATACGATCGAATCTTCGAGGTCACTTCGCCTCCCATTGCGCGTGGTGGTGTCGTGGATCGGCGGTCGCGCACTGTGCCCTTCGTATGGGAGTTCGAAAATCCGGATCAAGAGCTTCACGTCGGAACGAGCGTGCGAGCCCACCTTCTGACGGCCCCCGCCGAGTCGGTGCCGACCGTGCGTGCGACGGCGGTGATCAGCGACGCGGGAGAGGACACGGTCTATGTTCAGGTGAGTGGCGAGAAATTTATTCGCCGTGTGGTTCGCCTAGGCGGGCGGGACGGCTCCTTCGTGCGGGTCATCAGCGGCTTGAGCATCGGCGAGCGCGTCGTCGCTCGCGGGGCGTACGCCTTGAGACTCGCTTCATCTGCGGGCCAAGTACCGGACCATGGGCATGCCCACTAAGAGCCTGCACCGAAACTCCCCGGCTTTCTCCAGCGAGCCTTCGACGTCTTCGGCAAGGCGCGACGGCGACGGTGGAGCAGCATGGAGGCGGGAAGGCGCTGCGGAGTTCCCCGCACCGAAGGCCGCCGAAGATGATGAGCACGTTTCGGCTCCGGACACTCGAACGGCATGATCGATCGCGTCATTCGTTGGTCTCTCGAGAACCGCCTCTTTGTCTTGCTTGGTGCTGCGCTCCTTCTCGCTTGGGGCCTCATCGAGACATGGCGTATGCCGGTGGACGTCTTTCCGGATCTTAGTGCTCCGACGGTGACCGTGATAGCCGAGGCACACGGCATGGCGCCTGAAGAGGTGGAGATTCTGGTCACCTTTCCCATCGAGACGGCTCTCAACGGAGCATCAGGTGTTCGGCGTGTCCGATCCTCCACGAGCGTAGGGATTGCGGTCGTCTGGATAGATTTCGACTGGGGAACGGATATCTATCGAGCCCGGCAAATCGTTGCCGAGAAAATTCAATTCGTCCGCGGTTCTTTGCCCCCCGAGATACCACCGCCGATTCTCGCTCCGATCTCTTCGATCATGGGCGAAATCATGTTCATTGCCGTCACGTCGGACCGGCACGATCCGATGGATCTTCGAACCCGAGCGGACTGGCAGATCCGCCGGCGCCTACTGGCGGTTTCCGGGGTCTCGCAAGCCATTCCCATCGGTGGCGACGAACGTCAATACATCGTGAGTCTGATTCCGGAACGCCTCAGTGCCTATGGGATCTCGGTCGACGAAGTCATTGCCGCCGTCGAGAAAAGCAACGAGAACGCCTCGGTGGGGTTTCTCGTCGAGGGCGGTCAGGAGTTCCTCGTGCACGCGGAAGGCCGCGTGTACCGGCCGGAGGATATCGCCGAAACGGTGGTGGCCATGCGAAACTCTCAGCCGATCCTGATTCGGAACATCGCGACGGTGAGCATCGGTGCCTCACCCCGCCGCTTCAAACGAGGCGCGGGGTCATTCAATGGTGCGCCCGCTGTGATCATTGGGGTCCAAAAGCAGCCGGAGGCCAATACCCTCGAAGTGACGCGAGCGCTAGATGAGGTACTCGACGGAATTCAAATGGCGCTGCCGGAGGGAATGGCGATACATCGCCACATCTTCCGCCAAGCGGATTTCATCGAGGTGGCGATACACAACGTGAGCGTCGCCCTGCGCGACGGTGCCTTATTGGTCGTCTTGGTCGTCGGTCTTTTCCTGGTGAGCCTGCGTGCGAGCATGATTACGATCGTGGCGATTCCGCTGTCTTTGCTCGCTGCGATCTTGTCGATGAAATCCCTGGGCATCGGAATCAATACGATGAGCCTTGGGGGAATGGCGATTGCCGTCGGGGCCCTGGTCGATGATGCGATCATCGATGTCGAAAATGTCGTACGGCGTTTACGCGAAAACGCAAGTCGACCGGAGGATATGCGCCGCGCGACGATCGATGTGGTCTTTGAAGCGAGCAAAGAGATCCGTTCCTCCATCGTTTTTGCGACCTTCATCATCATCCTCGTTTTCCTGCCGTTGTTTTTCCTTTCGGGAGTCGAGGGGCGCCTTCTAGAACCTCTTGGTTTCGCCTACGTCATATCACTTTCAGCATCCTTGATCGTTGCGCTGACCGTAACGCCCGCACTCTGTCTGATCGCGCTGCCCCGCTCACGAATGCTCGAGAGGGCCGAGGAGCCGGCGCTCGTCCGCGGACTCAAGGCGGTGTACGGTCCGCTGCTCGACGCGGCGATCCGTTTCTGGAAACTCGCAGTCGGCGGATCCATCCTGTTGTTGGCCGTGGCGGGCGGGGCGCTTTTCTTGGCCGGACGGGCGTTTCTTCCCGACTTCAATGAAGGAACGCTGACGATCTCCGCAGTGACGCTCCCGGGAACATCGTTGGAACAGTCGGACAGGCTCGGGCGGATGGTAGAAACCATTTTGCACGAGCAGCCTGAAGTCACCGCCACGGCGAGGCGGACCGGCAGAGCGGAGCTCGATGAGCACGCGCAAGGCGTCAACGCGTCTGAGATCGACGTCTCTTTGAAGATGCTCGATAGGAGCAAGGAAGACTTTCTTGCGGATCTTCGCCAAGCATTGGCGGTCGTTCCCGGGACGAGCATCGTCATCGGTCAACCCATTTCTCACAGAATCGATCATATGCTCTCCGGCACGCGCGCCAATATCGCGGTCAAGATCTTCGGGGACGAACTCGTTCAGCTCAGAAAAACAGCCGAGCACGTCCGTAAGGTCATGGCGGAGGTCGAAGGGGTGGTCGATTTGGCGATAGAGCAACAGGCTGATATCCCGTTCGTGCGCATACGTCTCGATCGTGCAGCCATCGCACGCCACGGTTTGCGTGTGGGTGCGGTGGTCGAAGCACTCGAGACGGCTTTTCGCGGCCGTCGGGTTTCCCGTGTTCTCGAGGGGCAGGCGGCCTTCGACCTGGTCGTGCGGTACAACCCGCAAAGGATCGAGAATCTGGAACTGATGAAGGGGACGCTGATGGCTACGCCATCAGGTGCGCGCGTTCCTCTGCATGCGTTGGCGGAAGTGCGCAAGGACTTCGGGCCGAATACGATCACCCGCGAGAATGTGCAGCGAAAAATCGTCGTGATGTGCAATGTCGCGGGGAAGGATCTCCATTCCGTCGTCGAGGAGATACGCGCCGAGATTGCGCGATCGGTGAACTTTGCCCCAGGATACTATGTCGAATACGGCGGGCAGTTCGAAAGCGCCGCCAAGGCGTCACGGACCTTGCTGCTGCTCGGGTTCGTCGTCGTTGCCGGCATCTTCTTGATTCTCTTTGTCGCCTTCCGGTCGGGGCGCGATGCGGCCTTGGTGATGGTGAATCTGCCATTGGCGTTGATCGGTGGGGTGGCAGGGGTCTTTCTGTCGGGCGGAATTCTTTCGGTCGCCTCGATCATCGGCTTCATCGCGCTCTTCGGTATCGCGACGCGGAACGGAATCATGATGATTTCTCATATCAATCAGCTCATGAGGGTCGAGGCAGTGGCGGATCCGGCGGCCGCGGTTCGGCGGGGCGCATCTGAACGCCTCGTGCCGATCTTGATGACTGCGCTGGCATCGGGCCTTGGACTGTTGCCGCTGGCCCTATCCGGGGGCGAATCGGGCAGTGAGATCCAAGCGCCGATGGCGATCGTCATCCTCTGCGGACTGGGCACTTCAACCGTGCTGAACATGTTCATCGTACCTGCGCTATACCTCAGGTTTGGTTCGTTGCGTTCGTTGTGAGGCCGGGGTTCCGGAGACAACCGGGTTTGGCCGATTCTCGTTGTCGTGCGACGGAACCCTGCGTATCTTCAGCGGGCGACAGGTCGTTGTGGAGCCGGACCGCGCAGACGAGGAGAGTGCCATGAAAAGTGCCGAGAGGGGAGGAAGACGTCTCGTAGCCATCGTCGTCAGTATTTCGTTCTTGCTGGGTCTAGGAGGGCTGCTCATGCCCTCCCGCGTGCTTGCGGAAGGCGGCGTTCTCGAGGAACACCAATTGCAGCGCCGCGTTTGGTGGCCTTACGCCAAGGGGCCGCACTACGGAAGCCTACCGCAAGCGAAGAGACTGCAGCTATCGGTGATTAGGCTGCGTGTCGGAGACCTCGATACGCGAGGATCCGGTTTCGAAGTCCCCAAAGCGCTTCGCCTGACCCAAGCGTCCGCGCGCGTGAGCATGACGCCTTGGCTCATCCAACTCGACGGCCCGGTGACGCGGGCGAAGAAAGAAGCCCTGCGTGCTCGAGGAGTGAGGCTCTACACTTACTACCCGTCGAACGCGTTCGTCGTACGGGCGGAATCTCCGGCAGATTTGATCTCCATGCCGGGG
>Ga0256830_1002668_pt1 | contig 11576 bp, 9 predicted proteins | sample 128326metaG_FD_190537 | JGI IMG/M metagenome (GOLD analysis project Ga0256830, IMG submission 190537) | Hydrothermal vent microbial communities from Lau Basin, Pacific Ocean - 128-326 | ecosystem: Environmental > Aquatic > Marine > Hydrothermal vents | place: Pacific Ocean: Lau Basin | collected...
ATAGTTCAATAAGATTATACAAATTCAATGAGAAATTAGGCAAAAATAAAGAACCCGTGGACATGCTCGCTTGCCCCGTGACAGTACCTGGTTACACCGGTCTCAGGCATCAGTCAGGTGGCATCAGGCTTCACCATATTCTGCCAAAGTCATAAGTGGCGAGAGGTTTCTCTTCATAGTGACCTATTCTGCCAGACCTGAGGCTGAGGAGTATGCCCGCAACAAAGGTGTTGAGGTTGTATGTCCTTTGAGGTATAGTTTCAATGTACTCTGAAATTTAAAATCTTCAGGTTTTACCTTTCCTGCCATCATCCAAACCTCATGGCCGAGCTATAGGTCATGATTGACCGAGGAATACATTATACATTAGTTGTCATTACCCGACTCCCGATTAAGGTCCTCGGGGGCATGCTTGATCGGGTAATCCAGTCTTTTGTCTTTTAAAAGACATGGATTGTCGGATCAAGTCCGACAATGACAAGGGGGTTGTGGATGGTCGGGTCACGCCCTACAATGACAAACTTTCTTTACAGTCATTCTCCAGCCCCCGATTAAGATCTTCGGGGACAGGCTTGACCGGAGAATCTACATTGTTCTTTTAAAGACCATGAATTACAGTGTTAGAGCACATTTTGATTATTTATGTAAGTTGCTCCATAATATGTAAAGGTTATTACATAGAGTCTTTGGAATTCAAAATAAAATTTAAACAGATCAATACATAATCCTTAAGAAAATCAATAAGTAGACATAATCTGTACTATTGGTCTAATTTTTGCTTAAAAAGTAATGAGTATCAAAATATCGTGATGTAATAAGGAGGAGGATAATGAAAATAAAAGTACTATTTGCAAGCATTGCACTATTAATAATTGTTTGTTCAATAGTATATGCAGTGGATAATCTTGTTTTATATGGTGTTGTTAAAAGTATTGATAAAGTAAAGGGGGAGATAGTTATAGATGTGAAAACAGGTTCTTGTTATGGAACAAGAATTTTTAGATTTAATCCCGAAGAAAAAGGTGTAAATTTTAAGAACTTGGTGGATAAAAAAATAAGATTTATGATTGATAGTTCAACATGTAATAATGAGGAGAATAATATAGTATTGTTTTTTGGTAAAGGAGTAGGAAAATGAAGAAATATTGCATCTTTATATTTATTATATTTATCTTTCTACTGAGTGTACAACACACTGCGAGAGCACAGACCATGACTGATTACTGTCAAGTGCCTGCATTTGTAGCAACCCCGATACAGCCTAATATTATGATGGTTCAGGATGTAAGTGGTAGTATGAGCTGGGCTGCCTATTACGCCACATGGAGTTCTACTAATATATCCCAGCCCTATAATGCAAGCACTACATATGAAGGATATTTTATACCTGATAAGAGATATAAATTAGTCAGCGGAACATGGACGGAGACCTCTGATCCTGAGTCATGTAATCTGACATATCATAGCTGGTATGTTGGATGGGGGGGAATATATAACTATTATAATTGGTATGATATAAGCGGAACATGTAGTGGCAATCAACTTAATTTTGCTCAGATGTCCAGAATTGATCTTGTACGGTGGGCAATGACTGGCGGTACCCCGGCAAGCTGTACGGGTTCGCATCAATTTAATGTTAATTACTGTGATCCTGAACTCTGGAATCAATCAGGCAATCAAACCAAGGTAGGCAAGTACTGTAATGACAGCCTTGATGTAGATGGTGACGGTGCACCCGATGGCGGCTGCATCCTTTTAACCTATTGGGGTGAAGAGGTAAAGGTTCCATGGAGTAGGGTGAATGATGGACTTGCCTTTCAGTTTAAAGACCTTTCATTAAGACCAAGGATAGGCGCAATATTTTATAGTGGTACAGGGATAAGGTCAGATAAAGTATATGTAGGGGATTTTACTGCTCCCAACTCTACAAGTGACCAGTTTCCTTATATGAACCTTATAACACATATAAATTCTACTGATCCATCAGGTGCTACACCAACAGCACCTGCACTGTGGGATACATTGAACTATTTTGCCCAGCGCTCTCCAGAGTATGGCGGCTTTACCCCTCAAAGCGGTTCAGGAGACCACTGGAGGAACCCTATGTATGTCTGTGATCAGGGTGGGGCAAATTGTGTCTATATCCCCTGTGCAAAAAATTTTGTGATACTCCTTTCTGACGGACAATGGAATGTTGGTGGTACTCCACCACCCTCGGGGAGCTGCTCTATTGATGATGGCTTTGATGAAAACTATTCTGCCGACCCGGTGGTGCCTGCCTATCAGATGCATATGGGATTTACCAACGTAAAAACAAACGTAAGTACAAGTGTTAAAGCAGTTTATACCATCGGGCTTTTCCTTGGAGGTACAGGTGAACAATCCTTAAAAAATGTTGCTATGTATGGGTCCTTTGACAATGCTTCTAAGACCTGGCCTGACAGTCTCACGGGTTATCCTCAGGATACATGCTATATGGATGATTGTGGTAATGGTAAGGGTAGTGCCTGTACAGCCCTGCCAGCATCTTCCACTGATTGGGACGAAAATTCTGATGGAATACCTGATACTTTTCAGAATGCTCAAGATGCAACCCAAATTAAAGATACCATTATGAATGCAGTACTTGATATCCTCAAACGTGCCTCCTCTGGTACCGCTGTTTCAGTGCTTGCCTCAGGTGAGGGGCAGGGTGCAAATCTGCTGCAGGCAGTATTCTATCCCAAAAAGACTTATGGTTCCACAGTTCAGACAGAGCTTTCCTGGACAGGAAGGCTTCAGAACCTCTGGTATTATATTGATCCATTCACTATCCTGAGTACCATTAGAGAAGATACAAATACTGACAAAAAATTGAACCTTATACAGGACTATATAACAAGTATATATTTTGACTCAGGCGCGGGGAAGACACGGGCATCACTCTGTGAGGATACTGATGGCGATGGAGATTGTGATAACACAAAACCTACTGTGGATTTTGAAGAGCTTAAAAACCTCTGGGAGGCAGGAGAGAAACTCTTCCAGAAATCCCCTTCAGACAGGACGATATATACAAACCTTGATGATGACTCCACGCTTGACAGCTTTGAGGTGATGACAACGAGTAATCCAACATTTGAGAGTCTCTTGAATGCCTCTGGCACTGATGAGGCAAATATAATAATAAGATACGTCAGGGGTGAGGACCTGAAGGTCTGCTCCACAACAACCACGACTGTCTGCACCACTGATTCCGACTGTCCCGCAGGAGAGACCTGTACGTCCCTCAGAAGCAGAACCGCTACAATTGGCAGTAATACGGATACCTGGAAACTTGGTGATATTGTAAACTCCACACCCAGGATACAGTCATGGGTTCCTCTCAATGACTATTATGAGAGATACGATGATAATACATACCATCGTTATGTGAATGATCTCAAGTCAGACAATACCTCCAAGACAACGAAGCTTTATACTGATAGGGGAATGGTATATGTGGGAGCAAATGACGGTATGCTACACGCCTTTTATCTTGGCAAACTGGAGATGATTAATGATCTTAATAATCCAAAGGATAAAGCAAGAATTACAGACCCTGACACATCAGATGGTATCAGCCCTGGAGATGAGGTCTGGGCATTCATCCCGAAGAATGCCCTGCCCTACCTAAAGTATCTCAAAGAAACAGACTACTGCCATCTCTATTATGTGGATGCCTCACCCTATATATTTGATGCAAGCATTGGAACCACAGGATGCTCTGAGACGAACTACTGGGATTGTACAAAAACAACTGATACATGGAGGACCATTCTTATAGGGAGTATGCGTCTTGGGGGTGCCTGCAGGGATGTCTCTGACAGTTGTACAGACTGTGTAAAGACTCCTACCAGTAATGTGGGTTATTCTTCATATTTTGCCCTGGATATAACAGACCAGAACAATCCCACACTGCTATGGGAGTTTTCCAGCTCAGATTTAGGCTTTTCCTCAACAGGACCTGTGGTAGTCAGGGTCAGTCCAAAAACAACAGGTGGTGCACCTGACAACACAAAGAACGGCCGCTGGTTTGTTGTGCTTGCCTCAGGACCCACAGGGCCAATTGATACAACAACCCATGAGTTCAAAGGAAAATCTGACCAGAACCTGAAACTCTTTATACTTGATCTCAAGACAGGAACATTGTTGCGAACAATTGATACAGGCATACAGAATGCATTTGGGGGAAATCAGTTCAACACAACCATTGATCTTGATGATGATTACCAGGATGACGTGGTATATCTGAGCTATGTAAAGAAGGTAGGCAGTGGGAACAATGCATCATGGACAGGAGGAGGTATCATAAGACTTGCCACCAGTGGTTTAAATAGTAAGACTAAACCATCTATTGATCCAGATGACTGGAAATGGAGTAAGCTTATAGACCTTAGCGATGGGCCTGTTACCTCTTCTGTTGTCTTTGCAAGGGACAAAAAGTACCATATCCTCTGGCTCTTTTTCGGCAGTGGAAGGTATTTCTACAAAACAGATGATCCTGATGGCAGGCGCAGAATTTATGGTATAAAGGAACCCTGTTATTTGTCCTCCACTGATAATATAAACCCTACATGTACTACAACTGTGAGTGAAAGCGACCTCACTGATGCCACATCCTCACCCCCTACCATTACCGAGGCAAATTCTGCCTCTTTTAAAGGCTGGTATGTGAAGCTTGACTGTTCTGCTACAGATACAAACGGTGCCTGTGTGAACAATGCTCCCAGTGGATACAGTGCAGAACGTGTAATCACCACACCTCTGGCATCTCCTGCAGGTGTGGTATTCTTTACCACCTTCAGCCCCACCTCGGATGTCTGTGGATATGGTGGTAACAGTTATATCTGGGCGGTTGACTATAGGACAGGTGGCCAGGCCCCTGGTACTGCACTTGAGGGTAAGGCTTTGCTTCAGCTTTCCACTGGTGAGATCAAGGAGGTTAATCTGAAGACAGCCTTTACAGAGAGAGGAAATAGGAGAACCACTTCTTTCAGTGGTGTGCCTCCACAGGGACAGGGACTTTCGGTGATAGTACCTCCTGATCCATTAAATAAGTTTATATTCATGAAGGAGAAATAAAAAGGCTGAAGGCTATAGGTAATGAGGTATATGATAAAGGGTAAGAAGATGAATGATTTAAAGAACAACAAGGGTTTTACGCTTGTGGAACTGTTGATAGTCATTGCTATAATCATAGCGCTGCTTTCCCTTGCAGCCCTTGCATACAATTCCTACATGGTGAGGTACAATATAGAGAAGGAGATAAAAGATCTTTATGCTGACCTGATGACAGCGCGGATACGTGCGCTTCAGCAGAACCAGCAGTATCTGATACAGCTTGCAGATACTGCATACACAACTTACATTGATAATGACGAGGATGGTCAGGTGGACAATCCTGGTGATACCCCTGTGGGAGACCTTTCAAAGAGTGGCCTTGGTTATGATCTGGACTGGAATTTTGGTGGCACAATAGCCTTTGATTCCAGAGGCCTTTCAACCGTCAATGGAAGTGTCTGGATATCTCTGCCAAATAATGCAGAGTATGATTGCATAAATGTTTTTAGGACAAGAGTAAAACTGGGGAAATGGGATGGAACAAATACTCAATGTGTCAACAGGTAAAAAGGGATTTACCCTTATAGAGGTGCTCTTTGCACTCTCAATTATTCTTATTACCATGCTGGGGCTTTACAAGGTGACAGAGATGTCCATGATGACAAACATGAAAAACGTCATCAGGGATGAGGGTGTAAAGGTGGCACAGGAGGTTATTAACAGGATCAAGGCTATACCCTTTGACAATATAACACCTGCTTCTTCAACACCAGGCAGTCAGTGGAGCACCAATGATTTAAACAATAACATCGGATATTCAACAGTCGCAAGAAATTTCAGGCAATTTTCTGTTACTTATACCCTTGCAGTTACAGTAACAGACTATTCAGATGAGGTAAAACAGATAGATGTCACGGTTACATGGCCCTATAAGGGCGTTAATTATTCACATACTATAAGTTCAATGGTGAGAAGATGATAAAAGGATTGTGTAATAACCAAGAGAACCAGATAACCCCTAAGGGCCCTATGAACGCAATAAACGACCAAGGTTTTACCCTTATTGAGCTTATAGTGGTGATGTTTATCCTCCTCGTAGCCCTTGCCCTTTCCACCAACAGCTTTATTACAGTGCTCAAAAACTCCAAACAGCAGAGCAAGATTGCCGAGGCACAGATGGAGAAGATAATAGGGCTTGAGCTTTTAAAATGGGATATTGAGCATGCCGGGCTGGGACTACCCTGGTATGTGAATGATATTAATAATAATGGTGATTATTCTGATGACTGGGGCTCTATTAATGGGTATACAGAAGCCGCAGCAAATCAGACATCTTGTAGTGCTGCTAACAATTTAGACAGCTACAATGATGCCACAAGTAATGCACCCAGGGCCATCCTGAGTGGAGACAATGTATGTGACAATGGCTCAGACTATCTTGTTATAAAATCCACTGTGGTGAGAGACAATCAGGAGGCACAGAAGTGGACCTATATCTGGAATGATGGTGCAAATAATAATCTGAATCTCTGGGGAACTAACGAGGATATAGCCAATAATACATTTGTTATAGCCATAAAACCAAAACAATCAAAAAATGTGGAAAGGGTGCTTATGACCTATAAATCAGGTACCAATAATATCTTTTATTCTTCACTAAATCAGGCAACAGGTAACTACACACTTCAGCCCAATGAATCCTTCATTATCTTTGGAGTTGGTGTGGCGGGAGATGGTGCGCTACGAATGCCTTTTAACAGGGCTGATTACTATATATCAACAGGCAATGTACCTTCAAGGTGTGCATCAGGCACTGGTGTGCTGGAAAAGGCGGTTCTAAGTCATACCAATGGACAACAAACAGCAGGCGGTACAAGCCCTCTTCTTGACTGTGTTGCTGACTTCCAGGTCGTATTCGGTATTGACCAGACAGCAACACCTGATGGTACAATTGATTGCTACTCCAATGACCTGGCTAATGACCTGCCCACCTTTAATGCAGAAAATGTGAGAAACAGAGTCAAGGAGGTCCGGGTATATATACTTGCCCATGAGGGTCAGTATGATCGGGATTTTACATATGGTAATAACACAGTAAGGGTGGGAGACAGTAGCGGGCTTACTCCCTGCGTTAATGGTGCAACCCTTGGAAGAGACTTTAACTTTGCAACATCTGGTATCACCAACTGGCAGAATTATCGCTGGAAGGTATATACACTGGTTGTGAAACCAGAAAACCTGACAGGGGAATAAAGGAAGAAGTTGAATTCAGCGATAGGAGAATGTCATTCTGAGCGAAGCGAAGAAACTTTGTCTTTTAGAGAGTAGATTCTTCACACCCTTTGGGTGTTCAGAATGACACAACAAAATCAGTAAACAGTGAGCAGTAAATAGGTAGATGGGTAAATGAGTGGATGGGTGGATGAGATTGTCATGCTGAACTTGTTTCAGCATCTAATGTAAGCGATGAAGTTGATTCTTGGGTTAGAAAGGAGGAATGGAAGTGAGATTCAAAATTTTTATAAAGGATGAAAAAGGGATAGCCCTTGTAACTGCCCTGATACTGGCTCTGGTATCCATGGCAATAGCAACTGCCACAATCTACATGGTGCTTCAGAGCACAAGCATATCTGGTCTCGAGAAGCGTTACACCACTGCACTTGGTGCAGCAAAAGGAGGGGCAGAAGTGGCTACAAAGGTAATCACCAATGCTGGAACAGACCCCACAGGGCTGCTTACGATAAATACCAGCTCTAACTGTCTTGATCAGAAACTGCAGCTAAGAAAAACAGATGAGAATGGAAACAACCAGTGGACAAACTGTACTTCCCAGCAAAGGAGTCTTGATGTGACAGAATCACCTGACATGACCATGACCCTGGGAAGTGGGAATAATACTTATACTGTTAACATAAAGATTGTAGATACAATAGAGGGGAATACAAAGCTTGGTTCTGATCTTGAGGTGAAAGGAGTTGTGGCATCACTTTCAGGGTATATTAAAAATCCTACGGTGGTGCCAAGGACATACAGGACTGAGATCAGAAGTATAAACAACAGCAATGCCCAGGATACAGCCGAGGTTACGGCTCTATATGCTAATTAGTATGAATTTACGACTTTCTTTACTGTTATTCCCTGGCTTGACCAGGGAATCTAAAAAGACCATGGATTAGATTTCAGATAGAAAAGGGAATGAAAGAGTGGCGAGGAATAGTGACATTACAAATAGACTGGAAAGGAAGATTCTATTATGAACAGGGTGTTGAAAAAACAGACCCTTTTATCCCTTCTATTTATTTTCATATCCTTGTTTTTGTTTGCTCTGATACCTGCCTGCAGCAAAGAGAGTTCCGACCGGAGTAAAACCAAAGAACATAAGATAGAAGGGAAAGCCGAAAAGGGTGCTTTTCAGGAGTCACGGTCAGAGGTTTCAACAACCCTGAAGGAGATGGAAAAACAGAGGGTAATTCAAGAAACAGAAAACACCCCTCCTGTCATAAAGGATGCAAAGCTGATACTGGATGTGGATGGTGACAGACCTGTGCTCCGGGTAGAAGCGCAGGCGGCTGATCCTGACGGTGATGATGTTGAGATGGAGTATAAATGGTACAGGAACGGGGAAGAGGCAGGCGATGGTGAACGGTTTTATGAGTTCAGGGGTGGCGACAGTATCCTGGTAAGGGTTAGGGCCTTTGATGGACAGGATTACAGCTCAGAAAGGAGGCTCAGCATTGATCTCAGGAACACCCCGCCAAGGGTGGTAAATGATAACAGCTTTGACTTTGATGGTAAGACCGTAACAAAACAGATTAAAGCCACTGATCCGGATGGAGACAGCCTTGTATACAGGCTTATAAAAGCCCCTGACGGTGCCAAACTGAATGAACAGAGTGGTCTTTTCAAATGGGTTGTTCCAGATGACTTTAAGGGGAACACTCCCGTAGAGATCTCCGTAGAGGATGGTCAAGGTGGAAAGACGATCTATAAGTTTGTTATCACAATTAAAGAAGAGGCTGAAAGGAAGCCGGTTAAACAGGAATAGATAGGAGACGATTTATTTTTTTGATCGGGATTTTTGAAAGAGGGGTTTTATTTTTGTAAAAAAATGTTTCGCCATCTTCAGGGCATCGGCAGAATCCTTTTCCGTGAAGGGGGATTCAGGAAAGTAATCAGCTTCTTCTCTGAGCTTCATAAGTCTTCCAATGATTCTGCTTATATCAACATCTATTGTGCCGGATCTAACGTAGTAAAGACTGAACATTCTTTCAACGCCTTCATGGCTTCTTGGTGTAACCCCCTTAAGTAGAAGTGCAGCCTTTGCAGCATGAAAAACTGAGTAGTAGGAAGACACTACACTTTTAAAATGAATACCGTGTTCTTTCAGGATTTCAGCGCTTTTGATCTCTTCAATGGCCCTCTGGAGTTCCTGCTCGGCAAGTAAACGTGCCTCTTTTCTGCTCAGTCTTTCGACCATAAAACTATACCTTCCTTTCTTACATTGATCAGGAAGAGATTCTTTCTTTTTTTGAAGTCCTCATCTCTAACAAAAACTGCTGAAAATACAATATTATTTTCTAATTCGTACCTGTACAGAATGTCATAAATTTCATATTTAGTAGCTCGTGGCACATCAATGTCTGTTATAAAGAGCAAGTCAATGTCTGAGTCCTCCACAAAATCTCCACGTGCCTTAGAACCATAAAGGATTATTTTTTTTATGAATGGATATCTTTCTGAAAGTTCCCTTATCGCTCCACAGATAGCCCTTTCTTCATTATAATTGAAAGAGGCATTCTGGAGCAGTGCAGAAAGCCTGTGGTTGTTCTTTTTGGGGTTTAACGATAACATATAGCAATTATAACATTAAGTAAACTATATATAAAAACCAGAAGATAATGCTCTTCTTTGCACCATAGAGATACTTGAGGGCAGGAGATGTTAAAATATAATAGACATTCTCAAGATAACATTGGTTGACGGAAAGTTTGTGGTCAGGAAGTGCCTGTTGGATATCAATGGTTATAAAGCGGCTTCATAAAAAGATGGAGGCCCCTTGGAAAGGGATTTGACCAGGAGGCTGGAGGAGCTCAGAGAGGAACTCCAGCAGCTCAGGAAAGAAAAGGAAAGCCTGCAGAGAGACAGTAAAGACCTTTTCGTGTATAACAGGGTTTTTGAGGAGATCTCCAGTGCAAGAAGGGATGTTGATGTAATCAAGGCCATCCTTGAGATTCTGGGTAACCACAAAGGCATTGATTATGCGGCATATCTTATAACAAACGAGGCGGAGGCTGAGGCTGAGGTGATATATGATTATTCCCGCCATTGTATGGCCTCTCTCAAGGGAGATGTGATTGAAGTAAAAAGGCCTCTCTTTACGGATTCAGCATTCTACGCAAAGGTTAAATCCGACAGGGATTCCCTAAGCTTTTTGCCATACGAGATTAATGGAAAGTCACAGAGGAGTTTCTACATAAAACCGCTCCTGATCAGGGGTGAGCCCTCGGGGCATTTCGTATTTGTCAACTATGAAAGACCTTATGATCATCTTCTATATATAAAAGCTTTTATAGACAGGGTCTGCGAGATTGTCTCATACCGTATTGAGAACATATCCCTGATGGAAGAGATCACGGATATGAACAGGGAGCTTACAAAGGAGATAGAAGAGAAGACACAAAAACTTACCCGTACCAACTTTGAACTCGGTCTTGAACTTGAAGAAAAGAGGCGTTTAACAGAAAAGCTACAGCTTTTCAGGGACCTTCTTAACGAGGTTTCCGATTCCATCTTTGTGATTGAGCCAGGGGATGGAAGATTTATTGATGTAAACACTCATGCATGTAATGAACTCCAGTACACATATGACGAGTTTATGCAGATGCGTATCCATGATGTTGAAGAGGCGATAACAGACAATGTGGTGTGGCAGGGCTGTGTGAATAGGCTCAAGAGAGAAGGCCATGTGGTGATTGAAGGTAATAACAAGAGGAAAGATGGCTCAACCATCCCCGTTGAGACGGCCTTCCGTTATGTAGCACGAGGCAACAGGGAATACATAATTGCTGTGGCCCGTGACATAACCCAGAGGAAGGAGTCAGAGAAGGCATTAAGGGAGAGCGAGGAACGTTTCAGGGCACTTGCTGAGGCCACGTCATCAGCCATATTTATTACAAGGGAGACATTCCTCTATGTAAATCCAGCTACTGAAAGAATCACCGGTTACAGCAGAGATGAACTTATAGGGAAACCCTTCTATTACCCTATCCACCCTGACGACAGAGAGGTGATCAAAAAGCGTGGTTATGCACGGATGGCTGGAGAAGATCTGCCCTTACATTATACATGCAGGATTGTAAGAAAGGATGGAACCATCAGGTGGATAGACTATACAGCAGACAGGATTATATACAGGGGTGCCCCAGCAATTATAGGAACCGGCTATGATGTAACAGAACTGAAGAAAAGAGAAGAAGAGCTGATTCTTTACAAGA
>Ga0256830_1002669_pt1 | contig 11575 bp, 9 predicted proteins | sample 128326metaG_FD_190537 | JGI IMG/M metagenome (GOLD analysis project Ga0256830, IMG submission 190537) | Hydrothermal vent microbial communities from Lau Basin, Pacific Ocean - 128-326 | ecosystem: Environmental > Aquatic > Marine > Hydrothermal vents | place: Pacific Ocean: Lau Basin | collected...
CACGAAGAAAATTACGGGCCGGGCTGGCTTACAAAGGATATGATAGAAGCATATATCGAGCTTCACCGGCTAGGCCACGCACACAGCATTGAGGCATGGAGTGATGGCGAATTGGCCGGTGGACTTTACGGTGTCTGCATCGGCGGATTTTTTGCCGGTGAATCCATGTTCTACTGCAAACCTAACGCCTCAAAGGTGGCTTTGGCAGCCCTTGTTAAACATTTAAGAGCACGCGGTTTTGTATTGCTTGACTGCCAGGTGATCACAGAAACCACAGCCCGGATGGGCGCTGTTGAGGTCAGGAGAAAAGAGTACCTGGAACAACTTGCAGCCGCACTTGAGCTTAATTGTACTTTTTATCCGATACCTTGAAGAGACCTGAGACTATCCCAGAACCCTGGGTAGGATGTTGCTATACATCCGGCATTCTCAATTTTTGACTCGCCGTCGGCCTTAAGAGCAGCCACGGCCATCGCCATCGCAATGCGATGGTCACCACGGCTTTCAAACACGCCTGGTAAAAGACGCTCCTGTCCACTTATCACCATACCGTCCGGTGACTCATCCACATCCACACCCATTGAGCGCAGGCCCTCGGCCATTGAGGCTATCCTGTCCGACTCTTTAACCCGGAGTTCAGAAACTCCGGATATGCGGGTCTCTCCATCTGCAAGAGCCGCAGCCACGCATATGGCCGGAAACTCGTCAATCGCCCTCGGAACCAGATCACCCTCAATAGTCACACCTTTAAGCGGACTATGCCTGACATGTATATCAGCCACCGGCTCGCCGGAAACCTCACGCCTGTTTAATATGCCGACACTTCCTCCCATATTTTTAAGAATATCAAGAATTCCGGTTCTGGTCGGATTAACACCCACGTTTTCGATTAAAACCTCTGATCCCGGCAGAATAAGCGCGGCCACAATAAAGAAAGCGGCGCTAGAAATATCCCCGGGCACAGTAATATCCATACCTCGAAGCCCTTGCCTGCCGCTTAGACGAACAGACAAACCCTCAATCTCCAAGCCGGCACCATAGGCCGGAAGCATCCTCTCGGTATGATCGCGCGACTTACCCGGCTCGACAACCTCAGTGACTCCATCACAAAAGAGGCCGGCAAGCAGGACAGCAGTCTTAACCTGAGCGCTGGGCACAGGCGAGACATAGCGTATCGCCTTTAAAGAGGAGACTCCCTGCACAGCCATAGGCAGAAGTTTTCCTCTGTTTCGGCCGGAAAACTTGGCTCCCATGCTTGAAAGCGGAGCGGTAACCCTGTCCATAGGTCTTTGGCGCAGGGATGCATCACCGGTTAATACCGAAAAGAACGGCTGTCCTGAAAGCAACCCGCAAAGAAGCCTGGCAGTAGTACCGGAATTGCCGCAATCTATTACGTCCTCCGGCTCTTTAAGTCCTGCAAGCCCTGAGCCTTTAATAAGAATGTCTTTACCCGCATCCTCTACTTCAACACCCATAATACGAAATGCGCTAAGAGTTCTCATGCAGTCCTCGGCCCGAAGCGGATTTTTTACCCTGCTGTCACCCTCGGCAAGACTCGAAAATATAATAGCCCTGTGGGTTATCGACTTGTCGGCCGGCACAGTAATGGTACCCTGTAACGGGCCGGACCTGGAAACATTAACTATCTGCAAGACGATCTCTGGCCTCCTTGGCCTTGGTAAGCTCCGACTTGAGCGACTCAAAATCAGAACACTCAATCAGTGCTTTTAAGTCTGAAAGAGCTTCTTCAAAACGGCTTAGAGAATAAAGAACATTGTTTTTATTCATAGAGAATATATCACACCATATATCCGGAGGGCTGGAGGCGATCCTGGTAGTATCCAAAAAACCCCTCCCGGCATTTCTAATGACTTCGTCTCTGTCTGCTACTGTATTTACAAGGCAATAAGCCACAAGATGAGGCAGGTGGCTTACGGCGGCAAAAACCTTATCATGTTCATATGGATCCATAAGGCTCACCCGGCTTCCGAGCCTGCCCCAGAACTCCTGAAGACGCGATAACTCATCCCGTGGAGTCTGAGTGGTAGGAGTAAGAATAAATCTAGCCCCTTCAAAAAGATCCGCACGAGCAAACGCTGCCCCGGAAGAGGAGCCTCCGGCTATCGGATGACCGCCGATAAAAGAAACGCCTTCGGGCATAATTGACTCAAGCTTCAAGACAAGATCCCCTTTCACACTACCGACATCAGTCACAAGGCATCCCGCCTTCAGGTGTGGTCTTATCTCCACGGCGATTTTATTAAACATACCAACCGGACCGGCAAGCACCACAAGATCAGAGCCGGAAACTCCGGCAGCAGCATCTGTTTCAAAGCCGTCTATCGCACCCATATCAAGAGCTTGCTTGAGATTTTCTGAATTACGGCCCACACCGATAATTTTCGATACAACTCCTGAGGCTCTGGCGGCCAGGGCTAAAGAACCGCCGACCAGCCCGACACCTATTATGGTTATTTTTGAAAATATTGGAACTTTCAAAGCTTCTAACTCACAAACTCCGAATTTAATAAACCTCACCCATCCAACTTACTGAAAAACTCCTAAAATGTCTTCAAAAGCGTTTATAAACCGCCTGTTTTCCTCGGGCAGCCCGATGGTTACCCTGATGACGTCCGGTCCGGCGGGCCGTACAATCACACCTTTTCTCAGAAGACTGTTATAGAGGGTTTCGGATGAAAAACCATCTGGAAGATTGATGTAAATGAAATTAGCCTGTGTGGGCAAAAAAAACTGCCCGAGTCTATTAAGCTCAGCCTCCAGGTAACTCTTTCCTTTTTCATTTATTTCCAGAACTCTGTTTAGGTGTTCATTGTCTTTAAGTGCGGCACAGGCGGCAGCCTGGGCCGGGGCATTTGTGTTAAACGGTTGCCTGATCCTGTTCATCGTTTTAATAACCTGGCGGGGTCCGATGGCGTAACCTATTCTCAAGCCCGCAAGTCCATACGCTTTTGAAAAAGTTCTAAGTATAAGCAGGTCATGACCCTGCCGCAAAAACGATATAGAATCAGGGAAGTCCGGATCGGTCACATACTCAAAATAAGCCTCATCCATAACAAGAAGGCAGTTATCCGGCAGGCTCTCGAAAAGCAGTGAAACCTCTGCATGCGAAACGGTCGTGCCTGTAGGGTTGTTGGGATTGGCAATAAAGACAAGGCGGGTTTTTTCCGTAATCCTCTCTGCCATAGCCGAAAGATCATGCCTGCCGTCTTTTAGAGGGACATTACAGCTTATGCCTCCGGCCGCCCGTACAGTAGAGTCGTAAACCACAAAAGACGGTGTTGCCATAACCGTCTCGTCCCCGGGCATAAGATATGTCCGTATAACTATTTCAATAAGCTCGTTCGAGCCGTTGCCGAGAAGGATTTCTTCCGGCCTTACTTTCCACTTGGCGGCAATGGCGTTTTTAAGGTGATATCCTTCCCCGTCAGGATAGCGGTTTATACTGGAAAGCGCTTCACTTACGGCATCGAGCGCTTTGGGGGAAGGACCCAGTGGGTTTTCATTTGAAGCAAGCTTTACCGAGTGCTCTATACCCAGCTCACGCTCCAGCTCATCGATAGGTTTACCGGGGATATAAGGCCTAATAGCGGTTATATGTGCAGGAGTAATCATAATGTCAAGATATGTTTACCAGAATGCAGGGTACGGAATTTTATATTTACTGTGCAATATAAATAATTCACAGCGTTTCCTAACCCTCCTGAAAACTGCATACTGTAGTAAAAACTCTTATAAACTATTTAATTCAGCGGAAGGGTATGATCCCAAAATTTTCAGAAACAGGCATGCCTTACCAACTTCTTCAAGAGCTCTTGCAACAGGGGCATCCTCAACATGTCCTACAAGATCAATAAAGAATATATACTCCCAGGCGCGTTTTTTAGATGGCCTGGACTGTATACGGCTCAGGTTCAAGCCGTGAAGGGAAAAAGGAGCAAGGATATCAAGAAGCGCTCCTGCCCTGTCCTTAATGGATAAAAGCAGGGATGTTTTATCATGGCCGGTCCTGTGAGGAATATCTTTTGATATCACCAGAAATCTTGTAACGTTGTTCTGCCTGTCCTGAATCCTCCTATTGATAAAAGCCAGGTTGTACCTCCTGGCTGCATACTCGCTTGCTATAGCCGCTGAGTCCGGATCTGCAGCAGCCATTTCAGCCGCAATTGCCGTACTTGATACATCGACAACCGGAATTCCCTTCATATGCATTTCCAGCCAGTTTCTGCATTGAGCCGTCGGCTGGGGATGGGAATATATCTTCTTTACACGCTCCTTATCACCGGATACCGATAAAAGGTTGTTACTGACATCAAGTAGTATTTCCGAGGATATTCTAAGCTCGGAATCAATAAACAGGTCGATGGTATAAGTTACTATTCCTTCTGTTGAGTTCTCAACAGGTACCACACCATATTGGGCATCACCGCTCTCCACAGCCCTGAAAACATCTTTAAAACTGGATACCGGAATAAAATGTGTTGAAGACCCAAAAGCCCGAATAGCCGCCTGGTGGCTGAATGTGGCATCAGGCCCAAGGTAGGCAACCTGAAGTGGACGCTCAAGAGAGAGAGAGCCTGACAAAATCTCCCTGTAAACCATCTTAAGCGCATCTATCGGAAAAGGACCAGGGTTGATTTTCTCCAGCCGCTGGAATATAATGCGTTCCCTCTCAGGCGCATAGAACGAGTCCAGGCCGTTTTTCTCTTTTACTCTTCCTACTTCAACAGCAATCTCTGCCCGCTTGTTTATCAGGCGGACTATTTCGTTGTCTATCCTGTCTATTTCTGCTCTGAGCCCATTTAATTCATCCATAGAAAGCAAGGGTAACATCCTTAAAAAATTTGAGTAATCTTAACCCGCCTGGAGCTGGATTATTGCCTGATCGGCAGTAATGCCATTTGCGGCAAAACGATCATCTCAGGTTTAAATTAACCTATAACCAAAGATTGTTTCAAATTTTTAAGGAGTTATCCTAACTGGCATGTCAATATTAAACGGATATTAAGAGGAATTAATTAGAATTGGACGCTGTTTAATATTTCTCAAACTCATCATCCGACACATCTCCGCCGCCGTTGCCCATATCCAGAGCTATTCCGGCAGGCTTTGGGTCTTCTGCTCCTGCCTTATGTGCAATATTCAAAACTTTTGCCTGCGGCTCTATCTTCGGAACTATCTTGGGCTCTGGATCCCAATGACCGGATGCATCCATCCCAGAGACACCGCCACTGTTTTCAACTCTGAAAAAGCCAATGGTTCCCTGAAGCTGTTCCGCCTGGGCGGCCAGTTCTTCCGACGTCGATGCCATCTGCTCAGAAGCGCTGGCATTTTGCTGTATAACCTGATCCAGCTGCTGGATGGCTTTGTTAATCTGTTCAGCTCCTGAATTCTGCTCATTGCTCGAAACACTTATCTCCTGTACAAGTTCCGCTGTCCTTTGTATGTTAGGCACAAGTTCTTTCAGCATCTCACCAGCCTTTTCGGCAACCGCTACACTGGATGAAGACAGGTCGCTTATCTCTGCAGCAGCTTCCTGGCTGCGTTCGGCAAGTTTCCTTACCTCGGAGGCAACTACCGCAAAACCTTTACCATGCTCACCTGCCCGTGCAGCCTCTATAGCTGCGTTCAATGCCAAAAGGTTGGTCTGTCTGGCTATTTCTTCAATTATAGAAATCTTACCGGCAATGTCTTTCATGGCATTTACAGTCTGTAAAACAGCTTCGCCACCCTCCCTGGCGTCCGTAGCGGATTTAACCGCAATCTGCTCTGTCTGTTGGGCGTTGTCGGAGTTCTGCCTGATATTGGCAGTCATCTGTTCCATTGATGATGATGTCTCTTCTACGGAAGCTGCCTGCTCGGTTGCGCCTTCCGACATTTCTTCCGCACTGGCGCTCAACTGCTGGCTTCCTGACGACACGTTATCTGATGCTGACTTTACATCTGAAACTATCTCACGAAGTTTGAAAATCATACTTCTTAACGCATTTGAAAGAACTCCAATCTCATCATTCTGGTTAATATCTATATCGGCTGAAAGATCTCCCCCTGATACTGCTTTTGCAAAATCCACCCCTTTGGAAAGCGGACCTGTTATTCCCCTTGTTATTATTACTCCCAGAAATATACCAAGGAAAATTGATGAAGACGCCACCCCCAGGAGCATGTTTAAAGCACTCTTTTTAGAAGCATTGCCGTCTTTTATAGCATTGGCCATAGATTCTCCGGCAAGTTTCTCAACCTTGCTGAGCATTGCGGCGGCCTCTTGACCAAAGCTGTTCAACTTTTCCATGTCTTTCTGGCTAGTTATGGCCTTTTTAATGGTTACCCGGTGAGCAGCCATAACGGCATCTGCTTTATTTTTAAAAGCGGTATACTTTCTATCCATGTCCATAACAGCATCACGAATGCTTTCATTTTCTGTTTTAATAATTGTTTTTCCCTCCACTATACCGCCTTCCAAAATAGCCGAAACAGTTCGACTGAACTTAGAAGTCCACTCCTTATACTCTTTTTGAATTTCTTTCAGATCTTTTAAATTACGGACCTGAATGTATTTTTCCAAAGTAAAGCGGGTTTGTGCCATGACGATTTTGATATCTTTGGCCTGCTCAATCAGAGGCACTTCTTCACGCAAAATCTCCTTTGCCTGATCACCGATATTAGACTCTTTTGCCCTTTCAGTAATTTCATTAGCAATAGTTTCCTCTACTGCACCTGCCTCACTGTAAACTTCATTATAAATCCTCTCCATTTCCTTCATGGCCTTATAAGCTTTTGCCTTTTCTTTCAATGAATCCCTGCCTGCCTGCATCATCTCTGTTGCGGCAACCTTGAATTTATTGCTGTAGACTTCATCTGCTGCGCGAACCAAATTTGCCAGTTCTTCATTCTCTGTTTTTATGACCACTGTTCCATCTTCTAACGTAGCGCCTTCTAAAATAGCATTTGAAGACCGGTTAAAATCACTTAATGTCAGGTTGTAATTTTGCACAATTTCATCAAGAAGGCTTTCATCATCCGTGGCAAGCACGGAAGTTGCACTTTTAAATTCCTCCATAGCATTTCTTGCCGATATAAGTGCTTTCTCCATCTCATTGGCCATATCAACCAATGGAGCCTCCTCATTACCCACAACAAAAAGGTCGTGTCCTACTTTCTGAATGCCGTTAAAGCCGACTATGCTTGCAATTAGCATTAAAAGCAGCATGCTTCCAAAACCTATTGCTAATTTACTCCCGATTTTTAGATTCTTCCACTTCATTTTTGCCCTCCGATGAAGCCGAGATTGTTTTTTGACAAGCAAATATTATATTGGTGATGATCTCTTTTCGTTTTTTAAAAAAAGTTCTATAGAGGGGAAAGCATGTTTTTGTGTAAAGGAAAACCCCTATAGCTGTCATAGGGAGATTCCCTGCACGCTTAAGAAGTCTCAACAACAAGCCGCTGATTGCAGAATTAAGAAAAGTTCAGAATTTAGATTGCTTTCTATTTTTATAAACCGTTCAAATCAGGTGATATATTCACACGCAGGCAATTACTGCTTGAGTCTTCACCCAGGTTCCAGTGCACTACGGCATTTAAAAACAGATTGCGGGAGTCTTTAAAACCCATTTTTTTCTTTATATGGCCTATATAAGTTTCGATGGTCTTTACACTGAGATTTAATTGTGCAGCGATGTCTCGGGTTTTCATACCTTGCCCTATTAGCCGAAACACCTCTAGTTCACGATCACTAAGCCTTTCAATAGGAGAACTGCAAACCCCGGTTCCGGTCCGACGGCCGGCAACGAATTTACGTAATAATTTAGATGTCAAATTATCACTTACAAAAATATCTCCGTCAATAACCCTCTTTATCGCTAACAGCACGTTCTCAGGCCGTTCTTTTTTCATAATATAACCTTTTGCTCCTGCCCTGAGACAGCGTTCAGCATATATAGATTCGTCGTGCATGGAAAGAACCAGAATCGATATATCAGGATACTTCTGAGAAAAATTCTCTATCACCCTTATAGCACTATTATGGCCAAAAGAAATATCAATAATTGCAAGGGCAGGTATACAGGCGGATATACATTTCAGAGCATCGGAAATATTCTTTGCTTCACAGCAGACTTCAAGGCCGGGTTCTTCATTAATAAGCCTAGAAAGCCCATAGCGAACAATAGGGTGCTCATCCACTATAAGAATTTTATGTCTTAATCCCTTAATGTCAAACATTAAAATTGAATGATTTAATCCTGATTTTCTGTAGGTTAAAGACAGGCTTTAGTTTTGTAAAACAGGAGCAATACACCTTTCTTAATTAAGTGCTGTTGGTTAGTTCAATATTAAAAATGCAATAATTATACCACTACAAAATAGCCTTATAATACAATAGGTTGTATGCAGCTATGGAAATAAACAGAGTATGGAGTTGATTCCATAATTTATGGAATCAGCTCCATAGAGATAGATATGAGATGATTCACCGGATGGTCAGGAGTCAGAAGTGGGAATAAACCTGATTATTAAATGCTCACATTTCCTGCTTCGCAGGCTCTGCCTTTTAAATGAAAGAAAAATTTCAACGCTTTCTTAACCTTATCAGAGAAAATTTTGCCCGAAAAAAAAGTTCCGACAACCCTTTTGTTTATCTCGCCTATGGTGGGATAAGGGTGTACCGCTGAAGCCAGGGTCGAAAGCTTAATCCCTCCATTCATGACAGCCACCCACTCGTTGATCAACTCTCCTGCCTGCGGCCCGAGAATCTGGATGCCGATAGGCTTTTCTTTTTCATCAAGAAGCATTTTTATTTTTCCGATTTCTTCGGCTTCCGCAAGACTTCTGTCATTAGCCTTAAACTCCTCTGTCCAGACAGAATACTTTATACCTGCCGCTTCAGCCCGTTTTTCATTCATTCCGATACTTGCAAGTTCAGGGTCCGCATATGTGCACCATGGAAGATTGGTGTAATCCGTCTTTCTGGGCAGATGAAGGATGGCATTACTAAGTACGATACCTCCCTCGTATCCGGCTGCATGAGTAAATTGGTAGTCTCCAATGACATCACCTGCAGCAAAGATATGCTTATGGTTTGTTCTCAGCCTGCTGTCAACTTTTAGACCTTTTTTATCGAAATCCAATGAGATCCCTTCAAGACCCAATCCGACAAAGTTCGGCTGTCTTCCAAGCGCAACCAGTATGGTTTCGGCACGCAGGTTTAATGTTTTACTATCGCCGTTTTTGATAACAACCTCTTTTTCGCCACCAAGATCCTTTGCGCCCAGGACAGCAGAGTTAAGTTGAAAGGTTACACCCTCGGAAATCATAACATTCATGACTTGGTCTGCCATATCTTTGTCTTCTTTACTTAAAATCTGGCCACTGCGCTGAATTACCGTTACATTCGTACCCAGGCGGCTGAATGCCTGAGCCATCTCGATAGCTATCGGACCGGCACCGATGACAATCATGGATACCGGGAGTTTTTCAAGAGAGAAAATTTCCTTGTTGGTAATATATGGAACCTTATCCATACCCTCCACTGGCGGAATAGCTGGTGACGAGCCCGTCGCTATAAGCCATTTTTTTGCCGAATAGGTTTTTCCGTTTAACCTGACAGCATACTCGTCTGTAAAGGCGGCATCCCCGAATTCCACCTTTACACCGAGCTTGCAAAATCTTTCTACTGAATCGTGCTTTTGTATAACACCTATAACCGACTGTATTCTTTTTGCTACATCTTTAAAGTTCACCGGTTTAAGCTCAACGTTGGGAAGACCAAACTTTTCAGCATTGCGTATCAGGTGGTAAACATGGGCAGTCTTAATAAGTGTTTTACTCGGAACACAGCCAAAGTGCAGGCAATCTCCGCCCAGAGCTGTCTCTTTTTCGATGAGAAGGGTTTTAGCGCCGAACTGACTTGCACCTGCCGCAACCGTAAGCCCTGCCGCTCCCCCACCCAGAATTCCTATATCAAAATCATAATTCGGCATGACGGCCTCCTTGGGTAAAATTATCTCCTGGATTTTTCCTTTTTAGCCCTATACAAAACCAGCATTTTCTTCGTCGTGATCGGAAGCAACCCAAGCAGCACAAAAGACAGGATCAGCCCTGGCGAAAGTATACCTGAAAGGGAATCAATCTTTGCCAGTTCTTTTCCGGCATTTACGTAAACCAGGGTTCCGGCCAGCATGCCGACCTGTGACACCCAGAAAAAAGTCTTAAGCGGTATCCTCGTAAGTCCCATAACCAGGTTTATCAGCCAAAACGGGAAAACCGGTATCAACCGTAGCGTGAACAAGTAAAACGCACCCTCTCTCTCAATCCCCTGGTTAATGGTTTCAAGCTTGTCGCCGAACTTACTCTGGATCCAATCCCTTAAGATAAATCTTGAGACAAAACATGCCAGGGTTGCGCCAACAGTGCTTGCAAAAGAGACAATCAACGTGCCCATCCAGAGTCCGAAGATCGCCCCGCCTGCAAGGGTCATAACCACAGCTCCGGGCAAAGACAATGATGTCACAAGTATGTAAATCAGAATATATACGGCAATTACAGGAGTCCGGTGTTCAACATACATGAGTTCAAATTTTTGCTTTGACTCTTTTATATAAGAAAGGGAGAGGTAATCCCCGAGATTGAAAACTTTGAAAATTATTATTACGCCTATTACAACTCCAACAATTACCAATTTCTTAAGGATGTTTTTATTCATTACTATTATTCCCCCATTGGAAATGAACCATAATAGTCATATCCTTACGCCTCTAATTAGTCGTCCCTGAAAAAAACGTCTATGCGTGGTTCGGTGAAATTACCGGCAAAGTTATTTTCGGATTCATACGCCACCGCCTTCTTCTGAACCGTCGTATCAACGTTCACATGCCCAAGATGACTCTTCTTTTGAGAAGCTTTGCTTCCTTCCCCCTGTGTCAGTGTACTGGGGGGCACTCCACGACGTTTGTTAAAGGGACAATGGGGCCTGTCCTTGACATGGTACAATTTTCATCAATTGCCGCAACCCTTTTTCTGAGCCTCCTGTTCCAGCTCACCTCCTTCTTGAATTTTTGTCTTATGTCAAGGGCAGGCCCCATCATTTTCTTGTCTTTCTACACCATTTATCAAGAAATTGTCCCGCCCAATAGGGAGACTTGTATGTCCAGAAGAACTGGAAATCCTCCCTTAGCAGGTAGCTTCTTACTGACTTAAGGTTGTATCGAAGAAGATCAGCCAGCTTAATCTCCTGCTTTTTACTCAGGTTTTCCGGTCTCTTAAGCAAAAGCCAGCGGGTCTTCGTTAGAACCGGCTCATATCCCTTGGCTTTCAGTTCTCTCGCCTCCGTGGCACGAACTTCATCAATCGCCTTGCTCATATGTGCCATAATGTGAAAGCGGTCCAGCACATGTACTGCCTGCCCCGCTTTTTTGGCAATCACTTTCAGGTAATGCCAATCGCTTTTATATTTGACATCTCCATATGTTTGCGCCCCCACTGCACTGCCATCTCCACTGAATGAAACACATGGTCCCAAGTGGTACAAAAGACCTCGGCAACTTCTTTCCAGCTAAGA
>Ga0256830_1002670_pt1 | contig 11574 bp, 14 predicted proteins | sample 128326metaG_FD_190537 | JGI IMG/M metagenome (GOLD analysis project Ga0256830, IMG submission 190537) | Hydrothermal vent microbial communities from Lau Basin, Pacific Ocean - 128-326 | ecosystem: Environmental > Aquatic > Marine > Hydrothermal vents | place: Pacific Ocean: Lau Basin | collected...
AGCGTGGAGGATGCCGCGGTGGCCATCGACACCGCCGAGGCGCCGCCCCCCACCCCCGACAGCCAGTACATGACACTACAGGGCTATATTCGCGTCGCCCTGGCGCGCTACCTCCATGTCAGCACCGACCTCGCCTACCAGATCCATGACAACATGCCGGTGACGACGGAGCCCGCCGAGGACGACATGGTCACGGAGGCCGCGCCGCTGGGCCACCCCATCTACCACCTGCACCAGAAGCGGCGCATGCGCAGCCGGGAGTTGCACTACTTCGATCATCCCGTGCTGGGCGCGCTGATCCTCATCACGCCCTTCGAGCCCCCGCCGGAAGCGCAGCCGACAGCGACCGCCCCGCCCGGCTGATCAGGCACCTTGTCCGGCCTTGTGACTGCACGCGAGCGCCCGGGACCTCGCACAGGGTGGGATGGCCTGCTCCAGCAGGCTACGCGCCTTGTGCATCCCGGTGGCCAGATTGTGCTCGATGTCGTCCATGGTGATGATCCCTTCACCGCGCCCGGCCGCCCAGTTGGCCACCACCGCGATGGAGGCGTAGCAGATCTCCAGCTCGCGCGCCAGCGCCGCCTCGGGCATGCCCGTCATGCCCACCACATGGCAGCCATCACGCTCCAGGCGGTCGATCTCCGCCGCCGACTCCAGACGTGGCCCCTGGGTTGCCGCATAGGTGGCCGAGGTGGCGACATCCAGACCCACGGACTGATCCGCCTCCAGCAATATCTGGCGTAGTGCCTCGCAATAGGGTTGCGTGAAGTCGATGTGCACCACGCCGGTCTTGCCGTCCTCGAAATAGGTATTGTCGCGGCCCCAGGTGTAGTCGACGATCTGATCGGGGATGACGAGCCGCGACGGGCGCATGTCCTCGCTGATCCCGCCGACGGCATTGACGGCGATCACGGTGCGCACGCCGACATGGTGCAGGGCCCAGAGATTGGCGCGGTAGTTGACGCGGTGCGGGGGAATGGTATGTCCATAGCCGTGGCGCGCGAGAAAGACCACGTCCACGTCGCACAGGATACCGTGGGTCAGGGGACCGGAGGGCTCGCCATAGGGGGTCGGTACCATCTCCCGCCGGGTGATTTCCAGGTTGCGCAGGCTGGTCATGCCCGTGCCGCCGATGATTGCGATCTTTTCCATTCAGCTTCCCCTGACGGCGTAGATGCCATTGAGATTGCGGAGGTAACCCCTGTAGTCCATGCCGAAGCCGAAGACATATCGGTCCGGTACCGTGAGGCCGATATAGTCCGGTCGATAGGCCGTCTTGCGCTGGTGCAGTTTTTCCACCAGCACACAACTGGCCACCTTCGCCGCGCCCATGTCACGGCACTCGGCAACGATCTTTTCGAGGGTAATGCCCTCGTCGAAGATGTCGTCCACCACCAGTACGTGTCGTTCCGCCAGCGACAGGCTCGGCCGGGCCAGCCAGTTCAGCTCACCGCCCCTGAGTTCATCGCCGTAACGCGTGGCGTGCAGGTAGTCCACCTGAAGGTCGAAATCGAGACGTAACAACAATTCCCCGGTAACGATGAGTGCGCCGTTGAGCACACACAGAACCACCGGACGGGTGGCGGCGAAGTCCGCGCTGATCGCCTGCGCCAGACTGTCCAGCGAGTCGGACAGGGCCGTGGCATCCAGCAGGCACTCGGCCTCGCGGCGTACCCGTTCCAGTTCTTCCCTGCTCACACCCATGTGGCCCGGCCTCCCGCTGCCGCGTCAATCGGCCTGCAGGGCCGGCTCGCCCTTTTCCACTTCGAGATGGACAGTGGAGGTGGGGAAGGCGATCTCGGCGCCCTGGGCGGCGATGATTTCACTGACGCGAAACAGCACGTCCTGCTTGATCTCATGGTATTCCTGCCAGTCCGTGGTGCGGGTGAAGGTATAGATGAAGAAGTCCAGCGAGGACGGCGCAAAGGCGTTGAAATTGACCATCATGGTCTGATCCTGGGCAATATCGGGGTGCGACTTCAGCATCGCCTTCACCTCCGCGACGATCTTCGGCAGCTTGTCGATATCATCGTAACGCACGCCGATGGTTTCATAGATGCGGCGGTGCGACATGCGCGAGGGATTCTGCAGGGCGATGTTGGCAAAGATGGCATTGGGGATATACAGGGGCCGCTTGTCGAAGGTGCGAATACAGGTCAGGCGCCAGCCGATCTTCTCCACCGTGCCCTCGATGTCCCGGTCCGGGGAACGCACCCAGTCGCCAACGGCAAAGGGGCGGTCGAGATAGATCATCAGGCCACCGAAGAAATTGGCCAGCAGATCGCGCGCGGCAAAGCCCACGGCGATACCGCCGATGCCGCCAAAGGCAAGCACGCCGGAGATACTGAAGCCCAGGGTCTGGAGGATCACCAGTCCCGCGGTAATGATCACCGACACCCGCAACAGCTTGCTGATGGCATCGGCCGTGGTGCGATCTATCTTGCCGCCTTCCTTCGTGCCCTGGGCGAGGAAATTCTGCTCGGCAAAGCCGATGAAGCGCACCAGCGCCCAGGCGAGCACGACGATGACGCCCACTTCGCGCAGGGGCGCGACGATGGCGAAGATGGCCGACTCGGACTGGCTGGCGACCACGTCGGCGGCAAAGGTCAGGCCGAGCAGCCAGATGAGCACGCTCAGGGGACGCCGCACGGCATGCAGCATGGCATCGTCCCACGGGCTCTTCGTCTTCTCCAGGCGGGTTGCCAGGCGACGCACGACGCGTTTCTGGAAGAAGTCGAGTATCAGGGTGCCGAAGACGACCACGAAGGCCTCGATGATCCAGAAGTTCTCTCGGCTTACCCACTGCAGGTTTTCACGTAACCAGTCCATCTCCCATCCTTATTCTTCAGGTATTGAAATCCAGTTCCAGGGTGCTGTCGTCCTGGTAGCGCCGCAGCAGCGTCGTCGCCTGCTGCCATTCCTCGCTGGCGGTGAGCGCGGGCCAGCCGATGTCGTGCCGCCCGTGCAGGCGCACCATGCGCAGGTGCACGCGGGGATCGATCTCCAGCCCGGCATGGTCGAGGATGTCCACCGCGCCCGGGCGATTATTGCAGATCAGCACCACATCGCAACCCGCGGCCACCGCCGCCCGGGCACGCTCGGCATGGTCGCCGGCAATGGCCCCGGCGCCCGCCATGTCCAGGTCGTCGCTGAAGATGACGCCCTCGAAGGCCCAGCTGTCACGGAGAATATCCTGCAACCACACGGAGGAGAAGCCGGCCGGCCGGCTATCGACCCGGTCGTAGATGACATGGGCCGGCATGAGCGCCGCAAGGCCATTGGCAATGAGGTGCTGAAAGGGCCAGCCGTCGTTCCGCATGATGTCGCTGATGTCGCGCCGGTCGTGGGGAATGGCGACATGGGAGTCCTCCACCACGCCGCCATGGCCGGGGAAGTGCTTGCCCACCGCGCTCATGCCGGCACGCGACATGCCCTGCATCATGGCAAAGCCCAGGTGGCCCACGACCTCGGGATCGCGATGGAAGGCGCGCTCGCCGATGACCTCGCACAGGCCGTGGTCCACGTCCAGCACCGGGGCGAAACTGAAGTCCAGCCCACTGGCACGCAACTCCGCGGCCATCACCCAGCCACTGGCCTCGGCCAGGCGCCGCCCGCGCCGGTGATCGTGATCCCAGGCCTGGCCGATGCGCCGCGCCGCCGGCAGGGCAGTGAAGCCGTCACGAAATCGCTGCACGCGCCCGCCCTCGTGATCGACGGCCACCAGCAGGCGCGGCTTGCGCAGGGCATGGATCTCGCGCGTCAGCGCCGTGAGCTGTTCGGTGGAAGCATAGTTGCGGGAAAACAGGATCACGCCGCCCACCAGGGGGTGGCGGAGTATGTCGCGGTCCTCGGCACTGAGTTCCAGGCCCGCCACGTCGAGCATCACCGGGCCAAGGGAGAGTTCGGTCTTTTTCATGGTTTATTCTTCTATATACACCGGCGTGCCGACGTCCACGGCATCGAACAGTTCGATGATATCGTGATTTCGCATGCGAATGCAGCCGTGGGAACCCGGCTGGCCCATGGCCTCGCTGTCCGGCGTGCCATGGATGTAGATATAACGCCGCATGCTGTCCACCTCGCCGAAACGGTTGACGCCCGGCTCGCAACCACACAACCACAGGATGCGCGTGAGGATCCAGTCCCGCTCCGGTTCCCGCGCCGCCAGTGCCGGAGTGTAGATCTCGCCCGTGGGCCGGCGCGCGACGAACACGGTGTTGACCGCGCAGCCGGCGCCGATGCGCGCGCGAATGCGATGCCGTCCGCGCGGCGTGCATTCACTGCCCTGCTTCTCCCCCGCGCCCCTGGCCGCGGTGGACACGGCATACTCCCGCAGCACCTGCCCGTCTTCCATGAGACACAGGCGCTGGCGGGCAAGGCTGACGTGGATTTCCTTCACGGGCCGTCCCCGCCCCATGCGCGGTAGGGATGATGCACCAGGTTGACATTGTAATAACGGGGATCGTGGGAGACCTCCTTCCCCAGCCAGGGCGGCCGCGGGAATTCCTCGTCGGCGGCGGACAGTTCGATCTCGGCCACCACCAGCCCGGCGTTCTCGCCCTCGAAGACATCGATCTCCCATTGCCTGCCGGCGTAAGGCACGCGGTAGCGCCGTTTTTCGATGAGCGGCTTCTCGCACAGTTGCGCCAGCATGGTCTCGGCGTCCTCGCGGGGAACGGGATACTCGAATTCCAGGCGCGTCACGTCCAGGGTCATGCTCTTGATGTTCAGAAAGGCCTGTTCCCCTTCGAGGCGCACGCGCACCGAGGCCCGCCGGCCACCCACCAGGTATCCCTGCCGATAAATCATGCCCTCGTCGGCGAGGGCGCGCCAGTCATCGTTGCGCAGGAGGAATTTACGTTCGATTTCGATGCCCATGGCCTTGCGCGCTCATTTCTCGAACAGGGCCATGGATTCCACGTGCGCCGTATGCGGAAACATGTCCATGACACCCGCCTTGCGCAGGCGATAGCCGTGGCGGTGCACCAGTTCGCCGGCATCGCGGGCCAGGGTGGCGGGATTGCAGGAGATATAAAGTATGCGTTCGGCACCGAGTTCGCCCAGCAGGGGCAGGAGCGCCAGCGCGCCGCTGCGCGGCGGATCGAGGAGGATCTTGTTGCAGCCGGAGAGCGCGCGCCGCCAGGCGGCATCGGCATCCACCGTCGCCAGGTCGCCCACATGGAAGTCGATGTTGTCCAGATGGTGCGCGCTCGCATTGTCCCGCGCGCGCGCCACCAGCCCCGCCTCCCCCTCGATGGCGGTCACCCTGCCGGCGCGGCGCGCCAGCGGCAGGGTGAAATTACCGAGGCCGCAGAAGAACTCGCCGATGTGATCCGCGCCCGTGGGCGCAAGCTCCGACAGGGCCCGCGCGATCATCTGCCGGTTGATGTCGGGGTTGACCTGGGTGAAGTCCGTCGGCAGGAAGGCGATGTCGATATCGCCCGCGTCGATGTGGTAGTGCAGCGGCGTGTCGTCGCCATCCAGGGGTTCCAGCGAGTCGGGACCCGCCGGCTGGAGCTGGAAACGCAGGCCGTACTGCGCGCCGAAGGCCAGCAGGCTGGCGCGATCCCCCTCGGTGAGCGGTTCCAGGTGACGCAATACCAGCACCGTGCCATTGTCTCCCTGAGCCACCTCGATCTGGGGGATGCGCTCGCGGATACTCAGGCCGGCGACCAGCTCGGCCAGCGCGGCGAGCTGCTCGCCCACCTCGGGACACAGCACCGGGCATTCCCCCATGTCGGCGAGGTAGCGGCTGAAGCGTTCACGAAACCCGATCAGCACGCGTCCCTTCTTGTGCACATAGCGCACGCCGAGACGTGCCTTGCGCCGGTAGCCCCACACCGGACCGGTGAGCGGCGGATAGATGGCCTCGGCCTCCACCCTGCCCAGGTGTTGCAGGTTGTCGAGCAGGGCCTGTTGCTTGAGGCGCACCTGCGCCTCGCTGGCGACGTGCTGGAGGCTGCATCCCCCGCAGGTACCGAAGTGGGGACAGCGGGGCTCGACGCGGTCGGGGGAGGCGGTGAGGATCTCCACGGCCTCGGCCTCGTCGAAACGGCGGTTGCGCCGCCGGTACGCGAAACGCACCGTCTCCCCCGGCAGGGCGCCGGAGACGAATACCGTCTTGCCGTCCACGCGGGTCACGCCTCGGCCCTCGGGAGACAGGGATTCGATCTGCCCGACGACGGGCTCGGGAAGCGGCTTACGCTGGCGTCTGCTCATGGATCGACGGCATCACCCACGCGCCGCGTCCCAGGCGGCAAGGAACTCGCGGAAATGCGGCTTGTCCTCGGCCCTGAGCATCTTGCGCACCAGCTCGAGTTCGTCCTCGTACTGCTGGTGATCGAGGCGCCCGCGGATCAGTTCGAAGCGCAGGTAGACCAGAAAGGTATTGAGCACGTCGGTTTCGCAGTAATTGCGGATCGCGGCAAGATCCCCCGCGAGCCAGGTGTCCCACACCCTGGCGCCGCTCATGCCCATCTTGCCGGGGAAGCCCAGCAGGCTGGCGATCTCGTCCAGCGGCGCGGCGGCGCGGAACTCGTAGCCGGAGAGCACGTCCATGAGATCGGTATGCCGTGAATGGTAACGGCTGAGGTAATTGTTCCAGCGGAAGGAGGTGTCCTCGTCGCCGGTCTCCCAGTAGCGCGGCGCGCTGATGCCGTGCACCAGCGAACGGTAATGCAATACCGGCAGGTCGAAGCTGCGGCCGTTCCAGGAAACGATGGTGGGTGAATATTTTTCGATACCGCTGAAGAAACGGCTCACCAGTTCCGCCTCCGGGGCATCCTCGTCCCCCAGCGACCACACGGAGAAGCGGTCTCCGCTGCGCAGGGCAACGGAAATGGCAACGATGCGATGCAGGTGGACACGCAGGAATTCGCTGCCCGTTTCCTGGCGTCGCTTGTGGAACATGATGTTGGCCACTTCCCTGTCGGAGAGATCGTCGAGTCCATACAGACGCCGCCCCCCCTCGATGTCGGGAATGGTTTCGATGTCGAAGACGAAGACATTCATGGGCGTCATCCCTTGCAGGCTATTCGGCGGGGAACACGCCAGTGGAAAGATAGCGATCCCCGCGGTCGCAGATGATGGCGACGATGACGGCATCTTCCACCTGCGCCGACAGTTTCAGGGCCGCGGCCACCGCGCCGCCGGAAGAGATGCCGCAGAAGATCCCTTCGCGCGCGGCCAGTTGCCGCGTGGTCTCCTCGGCGGCCGCCTGGTCGATATCGATGATGCGATCCACGCGCGAGCTGTCGAAGATGGAAGGCAGATACTCGGGTGGCCAGCGCCGGATCCCCGGGATACTGGCGCCCTCTTCCGGCTGCACGCCGACGATCTCGATGGCGCTGTTCTGCTCCTTGAGGTAACGCGAGGTCCCCATGATGGTGCCGGTGGTGCCCATGGCGCTGACGAAGTGGGTCACCTCGCCACCCGTGTCGCGCCAGATCTCGGGACCCGTACCGGTGTAGTGGGCATCCGGGTTGTCGGGGTTGGAAAACTGATCGAGCACGATGCCCTCGCCGCGTTCCTGCATGGCCTGGGCGAGATCGCGCGCGCCTTCCATGCTCTCTTCACGGCTGACGAGTATGATCTCGGCGCCAAAGGCCTTCATCACCGCGCGTCGTTCGAGACTCATGTTCTCCGGCATGATGAGCACCATGCGGTAGCCCTTGATGGCGGCGGCCATCGCCAGCGCGATACCGGTATTGCCGCTGGTGGCCTCGATGAGCGTATCGCCGGGGGCGATCTCGCCACGCGCCTCGGCATGCTGGATCATGCTCATGGCCGGACGATCCTTGACCGAACCGGCGGGATTGTTGCCTTCCAGTTTGACCAGCAGGGTATTGGAGGTCTCGCCCGGCAGGCGTTGCAGGCGCACCAGCGGGGTATTGCCGACGAACTGTTCGATGGTGGGATAGTCCATGATTTTTCAATTATATCAGGTGTTTCCATCCACCCATACCCCGCGCGCCCGGCTCGCGGACGGAGCCGTTTTGGGGTATGCTGGGAGGCTCGACGGGAGCCATGGCCATGCATGCAATCTTCGACAGGGAGCTGTCTCTTCAGCAGGCCGGCGGCAGCGAGTCCCTGGCGCGGGAGCTGCTCGGCATGTTGCTGAAGGAGACACCGGCGCTGCTCGCCGCCCTGCGCAGCGCCCTCGATGCCGGTGATCACCAGGCATTATGGGACAACGCGCACAAGATCTACGGTTCCACCGCCTACTGCGGCGTGCCGCAACTCAACCACGCTGCCCGGGTACTCGAAGAGGCCATCAAGGGGGAACTGGCGCGCGAGATCATCGCCGAGGAACTGAAGACGCTGGAGGCGGCCTTTGCCAGCCTGAAGGACAAGGCCGAGGAGATGCTTGCCACACCCTGGTCGTAACCGCCCGCCGGGCCGACAGGTCGCCGAGACGTTCCCGTGATCCTCCGGTGATCGGTTAATTCAAGGCCTGTTCAGTCGCCCCTGGTCACCAGGGTGACGAAGGCCAGCGCGTTTTCCCGTTCATCGGCAAGGCTGATGAAACTCCCTGTGATCCCCCGTTCCTCGAGCAGCACCCGTGCGCGCCCGCTGAAACTCAGCAGGGGGCGACCCGCGGCATCGTGTTCCACCGCAATGTGGCGCAGCGAGAGCCCGTCGCGGAAGCCCGTGCCCAGCGCCTTGGCAGTGGCCTCCTTGGCCGCGAAGCGCCGCGCCAGGTAGGCGGCCTTGCGCGGGCTGCGCGCGTAAGCCTCCAGTTCGCTGGCGGCAAGAATGCGCCGCGCGAAACGTTCGCCAAAACGCTCGAGGTTGCGCGCCATGCGCCCAATCTCGACGATGTCCGCACCGATGCCGTGGATATTCATGCGCGTGCCTCGTGCATCAGGCGGCGCATTTCCCGCACCGCCTCCTCGAGCCCGGTAAAGACGGCGCGCGCGACGATGGCGTGGCCGATATTGAGTTCGCGGATCCCGTCGATGCCCGCCACCGCGGAGACATTGTGATAGTCCAGCCCGTGGCCGGCATTGACCTGCAGGCCGAGGCCGCGCCCATGTTCCACTGCCCTGCGAATACGGGCCAGTTCAGCCTCGCGTTCCGCATCCGTGGCGGCGTCGGCGTAGTGGCCGGTATGGATCTCCACCACCGGCGCACCGCACTCGCGGGCGGCGTCCAGTTGCGCGATCTCGGCGTCGATGAACAGGGATACGCGCACGCCGGCAGCGGCCAGGCGCGCGCAGGCCTCCCGCATGCGGGACCGTTGCCCGGCGACATCGAGTCCGCCCTCGGTGGTGAGTTCCTCGCGCCGTTCCGGCACCAGGCAACAGTCGTGTGGCCGGATGGATTCCGCAACGGCGAGCATTTCCTCCGTGACGGCCATCTCCAGGTTCATGCGCGTCTGCAGGCATTCGGCCAGCAGGCGCACGTCGCGATCCTGGATATGACGGCGATCCTCGCGCAGGTGCAGGGTAATGGCATCGGCGCCCGCCTGCTCGGCGATGAGGGCCGCCTGCAGGGGTTCCGGGTAGCGCGTGCCGCGTGCCTGGCGAAGGGTCGCCACGTGATCGATATTGACACCCAGCAGAATGGGATCCTTGCCTTGCATAGCTGTAGTTCCTGTCTATTCGGTGTAACTGGCGGCGGTAAACAACAGGCGCGACTGTACCGGCCTGCCGCCGAGATGGTGGGCGATGAGCTGGCGCAACAGGCGCCGCGCCTCGCGCCGCACCTGTTCGCCTTCGAGGCGGCCGTCACGCAAGGCCAGCAGCGTGGCACCGGAGACCACCGTAACATCGTCGGCCCCGGCATCACCGTCGCGCAGGTATACCGGTCCCGCCTCCAGCTGATAGGCATAACGCCTGTCGGCCTCGATGGCCTCGCCGCTTCGGGCCTCGTGATCGACTATAAGTCCGTAGCCCATCTCCTGCAACAACTGGACCTCGAATCGGCGGATGGCAACCTCCTCGTCCTCGTCGCCGGCCAGCGCGCGCAGGGCCTCGCGATAGTGGGCAAACAGTTCGGGGTGGGGATCGTCACGATGGAGGAAACGCACCACCAGTTCGTTGATATACAGGCCGGAATAGAGTCGGCGACCCTTCGGCACCAGCGCCCGGCCCGCCGCCTCGACACCGGTGAGCGTCCCCAGCTCGCCGCGCCCGCTCCAGGACAGCAACAGGGGCTGAAAAGCCTGCAGAAGACCGCTGCGCGCGCGCTTGCCGGCACGTGCGCCCCGCGCGACGATGCCGGCGCGGCCATGCGCTTCGGTAAAGACGTCGAGGATCAAACTGGTATTGCGGTAGGGGCGCGTATGCAGAACGAAGGCCGGTACCAGTCTGCGACGCCGGGCCTGCTCAGAACTCGTCATCGGCATAGCCCAGACTACGCAAGCTGCGCTCGTCGTCCAGCCAGCCGCTGCGCACCTTGACCCACAGTTCGAGATTGACCTTCTTGCCGGTAATGTTCTCCAGCTCCTTGCGCGCCTGGGTGCCCGCTTCCTTGAGACGGCTTCCCTGCCTGCCGATGACGATACCCTTCTGGTTCTCGCGTTCCACCCATACCACGGCATTGATGTGGATACGTCCCTTTTCTTCACGGTAGCGTTCGATCTCCACCGTCAATTGATAGGGCAACTCCTGACCCAGCCCGCGCATGAGTTTCTCGCGGATGGACTCGGCGGCGATGAAGCGCATGGATCGGTCCGTGACCTGATCCGGATCATAGATGGGTGGCGAAACCGGGAGCATGCGGGTGACGGCGGCCTCCAGCGTATCGAGGTTGTCACCCTTGCGCGCGGAGATGGGAATGACCTCGACAAACTCGTACTTTCCGCTCACCTCACTGATGAAGGGCAACAGCTGGGACTTGTCCTTGCTGCGGTCAACCTTGTTGATGATCAGGATCACGGGACGCCCGCTGTGGCGCAGATAATCGAGCACCGTCTCATCCTCGGCGGTCCACTTGCCGGCGTCTATCATGAAAAGGATGAGATCGACATCCTGGATGGTGGTCAGCGCTGCCCGGTTCATGTAGCGGTTCATCCGGTTCTTCTCCGCGCGGTGCAGTCCCGGGGTATCGACGAAGATCATCTGCGCCGAGTCCGTGGTGTGAATGCCGAGGATGCGGTGGCGCGTGGTCTGCGGCTTGCGCGAGGTAATGCTGATCTTCTGCCCCACCATGCGGTTGAGGAGGGTGGACTTGCCCACATTGGGCCGACCCACGAGACCGATGTAGCCGCAGCGAAAGGTACTCTCAGCCATCGACCTGCCCCAGTTTTTCCAGCATCCGGGAGGCCGCCGACTGCTCCGCCTTCTTGCGACTGCGCCCCTCGCCCATGGCCTCGATGGCGCCGGCCTTGTCATGCACCTGGCAACGCACGTGAAATACCTGATCGTGTTCCTTGCCGGCGATATCGACGACCTCGTACTCGGGCAGCTCCATGGCGCGGGATTGCAGGTACTCCTGCAGGCTGGTCTTGGGATCCTTGCGCACCACCCCAAGCCCCTCCCCCGCAAACAGGTCCCGGTACTGACGGTCGATGAAGCGGCAGGCCGGCTCGATACCGCCATCGAGATAGATGGCGCCGATGACGGCCTCGAA
>Ga0256830_1002671_pt1 | contig 11573 bp, 5 predicted proteins | sample 128326metaG_FD_190537 | JGI IMG/M metagenome (GOLD analysis project Ga0256830, IMG submission 190537) | Hydrothermal vent microbial communities from Lau Basin, Pacific Ocean - 128-326 | ecosystem: Environmental > Aquatic > Marine > Hydrothermal vents | place: Pacific Ocean: Lau Basin | collected...
AGTAACATAGGAAGGCCTTCAAAAGAATGGTGGGTAGCAGCAGGCAGCCAGCACCCTTATTGCAGAGGCTCCTGGGAAAGAGTTTATCCGGACCTTGCGGAAGAGCTGGGAGTTAAGGTTGAGAAGGCGATAAAAGAGGGAGATAAGGAAATTTAAGAGCTAAGGTGAGAAGGGGAAAAAGGAGATAAATGAGCTTAACAATGAATCATTCAGCCAAAAAAAAGAAAATCCTTAAAAGGGCATCCCAACCCCCTGTTGGGCTTAGTGGATTGTCTTTCAAATGGAAGCGAAAATGGGGGAAAAGTGGTTGTGAATGTCCAGCGACTAAACCATATAAAGTTATTATTACCCAGAAGACCCTTAATCATTTATTTTACACAGATCTTTCTCGAAAGATTTTGAGGAAAATTGAGGATATTAGAAGGAGGATAAGACTCCTTCCTGCTGCGAGGCAAGTCATTGAAAAAAATGGAGTAATTATAAGCATAGAAAATAGGAATGCAAGAAAATCTTTTTTAGTTGCTGCTCCAGTAAAGGTTGAAAATAGAATTTTAGCAATTGCAGTGGTTTTAAAGGAAAGGTTTGATGGAAGGAGAATATTTTTCTCTGTTCAGAGTTTTGGAGAATTAAAAAAAATTAGTCATGAAGGGGAACCACCTATAAGGTGGTCTGATATTGACCCGCTCCTCAAGAGCAGTCTGGCTGTCCCTCTTCACGACTCTTGTGCAAATTTATCTAATTACTACAATAAAATCAACTCTTTTATAAGGGAAAAATCTAAAAAGATTTGTAATGGGAAAGGTTCGTAGTATTGTAAATTTCTTCTTTATCAAGAGAGGAATAAAAAATGAAATATGTAATAACACGAGATATAGAAAAGAATAAAGAATTCAAGAAATCCCTCACTTACAGCGGCCATAAACTGTATTACCGGACAACCTTCCAGGGACTCCCTATCTCGATAGAGAACCGGAAAGGGAGTGTTAGGCGTGGAGTTGATCCCGATGGCCATAAATGGGAAACCAAAATGAAGTATCCTTACGGCTACATCAGATTAACTGAAGGCGTAGATGGAGATCATGTAGACTGTTATCTGGGCCCGAATAAAGATTCCCGTAAGGTTTATGTTATCCACCAGAAAAATCCTGATACGGGAGAATATGACGAAGACAAAGTGATGCTTGGATTTAATTCAGCTAAGGAAGCGAAAGAGGCTTTCCTTGCTCATTACGATAAACCTGGTTTTTACGGTGGTATGGATAGTTTTGATATTGAGGAGTTTAAAAAGCTTTTGAAGATCAAGAAAAGAGAAATGCTCAGAATTAGGAAAGCAAGGAAGGTAGATAAAATAAAATATGTAATCAAAGCTCTCCCTAAAAAGCCTGAAAAGAAAAAGCCCTTACCTTCTGGTGCTCATCGTAGGCCACCGAAAGGATATCCTGATGAAAGAGAGAAATATGCTATTCCCGGATGGTATGCATATCCTCTTGATACCGAGAAACATGTAAGAGCTGCTATTTCATATTTCTCGATGCCCAGGAACTACAGTAAGTTCACTCCGGAGGAAAGACGTTCAATTTGGAAGAGGATTTTGAGGGCAGCAAAAAAGTTTGGTATTGAAGTTTCCGAGGATGTGAAAAAGAGAGCCGGAGATACTGAGGGAGATAACAGGAAAGTAACAAAGAGCAGGTTATTTGTTATCCCATTTGTTAAAGCCAGGAATACAATAAAGTTTTTTGTATCCAAGCTCTTTGAAAAAGCAAGGAAAGATCATTTAATTCCCAAGAGAGTTCTTGCGGTACGCAATGGAAAAACATATTGGACTACCAGGTGGGTGAAGCCCGGTGAAAACGTATCTCAAAATGATCAGTTAGAACTATTTGCCAATCTCGACAAGGAGAGAAAAGAAAAGACGAGTTGGGGTAATGAAGATAAGAGTAATCAAACTTTGGTGAGCGGTGAGAAAGAAGGAAAAGAAGTTGTAATCGGTAAGAACGAAGAAGAAAGATACCATGATGTCGGAGAGAAGATCGGGGGTGCAAAAAAAGATATCTGGGCAGAAAAACTAATGACAGATTCCCTTGATGAACTCGAAAAAAATCCCCAGGAAGCATATAGAGTTGTAACAAAAGACAATTTGCTTGGTAAGTTTGATATTGAGTTTTACAGAAGCCAGGGTTATTCCTCAGCGGCAACCCAGTTTATTAAAGAGTTTTATGCGTCTATTGCAAAAAGGCCTCCGGATGATCCTAAAAAACGGCAAGCATTTGTTCTCCATTTAAGAGATATTGATTATGCCTTAAGAAATGCCAGGAAATTACAAGATGTATTTATGTCGATTTGTGAATTGATTGTGATGAAGCAAAAGGCTGATCCTTTAACTGAATATTATAAAAAAGGTTACTGGTTGTACAAACATAAAGACGGGATGTCTGAGTTGATGGAGGTAATCGGTCCTAAGGCTGCTAACTATCTAAGAACGATTTACAAAGTAATGGAAGAAACAGATAAAGGGTTAGGTATCAAATATGCCTATTATCTTTCTCTCTCTGGTACAACAACTTCATGGAAGAGATACAAGGAATTAAAAAAATATATAAGCACTTTATCAGAAAGAGAAAGTAAAAATCCGGATGACTGGAGCTGGACTGAAAAGAAGAGACGTCCGGGTACGGGAGGAGAACCGGAAAGATGGGTACGGAAAGTAGATGAGAAGGTAGAAAGAATCGGAGGCAGGGAGGTAAATATTACAACACCGGAGGAGTATATAAGTCGATTTGGTGTTCGTGCTGTTGAATATGGTAATTATGTTGCAAAAGATAAAGAGGCTGCTGAATACCATACAAAAAGGTGTGCCGAGGCTTTTGCGGATCTTGCTGATATTCTTGGTATAAGCGATAAAGAAACAAGCCTTAAAGGAAGATTGGCTTTAGCTTTTGGGGCAAGAGGATCAGGCAAAGCCAGTGCTCATTATGAACCAACGAAAAAAGTTATCAATCTGACTAAATTCCGAGGTGGTGGATCACTTGCTCATGAATGGTTCCATTTTCTTGATAATATCCTGTACGAAGTTGAAGTTGGGAGAGAAAAAGGTAAGGGGAAAGTCTATTTTCTCTCCCAGGGTAGATACGGCTACAGGCAGGCATCAAAGAATGTATCTAATGCGGTTAATCATTTAATGAACACGTTAGAGAAAACTCATGAAGATATTGAGATCAATGTTGAGGATGCTAAGAAAGCTGAACTGCCTGATAAATTAAAAAGATATGCTGATTACTATTGGAAGCTTGCAATAAATCATTTTGCGGATTTAAAAGAATCAAGGTTCCAGGACCCTGTAGATTTTTGTATTAAAGTCTCACAAAATCATCAGTCTCCAAATGGAATCAGGTGGGGTAGTGACCCGGAGTACAAAAAGGTTATCAAAGAATGGGTGAAACGGGCTGTACAGGTTGGGAAATTAAAGAAAGTGGAAGAGAGGCTTGTTTACGGAGTAACAAGAGATAGCGATTTTGCTATATATGCAGCAAAAAGAGGTGGCTACTGGAATAGATCACAAGAGAAAGCGGCAAGAGCTTTTGAAGCATACATAGAAGATAAGCTTGAGAAAAAGGGGAGGAAGAATACATATTTGGTTTCCGGAACAAAGGCCAATTATGGATATGCAGTCTATCCCCAGGGAAAACACAGAGAAGAAGTCTACGACGCATTTGAGAAACTAATAGGAGTATTAAAGAAGAATAATTCTTTTAAGAAAGCATTGGAGGTGATGGAAATGAGGTATTTAATTAAATCCTGTTCTTCATCGAAGCAGGAGGCAGCATGGAAACGGGCAAAAGCAATTGTACGTAAGGAATATCCGGATATTTCAGAGGATGATGAGAGATTCTATAAGCTTGTGAACAAGATTTATCAAAATATAATTTCGAAGTCGAAAGATCCGCTTTTTGTAATTCCTCTTATTAAGAGCAAGCAAAAACAGAAAATAAAGTTTGTGATTCCTGCATAAGATTGGGAGTGGGAGGGGAAATGTTTAAAATCGAAGGTTACAGTTACAATCGAAACTCAATAGAGACAGCAAAGTCAGAAGGTATTCTTCCTCTTGAGGTTCTTGATTATAAGCATCTTTCGATCCGTGCTTATTTTCTCATGAGGAAAGCATCTCTTTTGTTTGTCAAAGCTCAAAATGCTGCTAAGCCTTCAACTGTTCCAAAGGCTAAGAAGCTGGTATCAGGGCAGAGATGGATTACAGTACATCCGAATGGAGATGAATCAAAAGGGATTCCTGTACTTATTCAAGACCATGGAGACGGGACAGCTCATGTAATTGCAGGAGCGGGTGGAAAATTGAACATGCTGAAGTTGAACAATATTAAATCCCCTGAAGAGTACAAGCAGATTGTTGAGCAGAAGAAACTCCAGGAAAAGATGAAGAAGGAGGCAAAAAAGAGAGCAGAGAAAGAAATGCTTAGCAAAATGTCAAAAGAGGAAAGAAAAGAATACAGGAAACAAAAAAAGTTGAAGAAAAAGCTTGAGAAAGAACATAAAGAAGAGCTTAAGCAGGCGAAAAGAAAAGCTGAAGAAGAATTTGTTAATTATGTAAGGGAAGTTCTTGGCTGGCAGGAGGCAGTGACAAAAAAAGAACCTGAAGACGGGTCCGGAATCATGGAAAAAGTTAGACAAAGAGTTCAGAATCGAAAACATAAGAATCTTTTATCTCAAGCCAAAGAAGTTGTTAGAAATATCCAGAAGGAAATTATAAATGATGAGATTCTTAAAGAAGATGTATATTCACAAATCGATCAACCGGGAGTAGAAGATGTTCTAGACCGGGAAAGAGGGAAAGGTTTAGGTTTTCGTCCTGGTTATAAAGAAGCGGCACAAGAGAAAGGAGACTTATCAGAAGAGAAATTAGAAAAAGAAAAGGCTGAAGTTTTTGAAAAGCGGATGCAGGAATTAGAGACAGAAAAAGGACCTCGTGTTGCTAACTTTATCAGAGCGGGGGTAGAGACAAACAGAAAAATAAACAAGTTGGCCAGAGATATTTATCAGAAACAGAAGTTCGAAAAGCGTATTGAGCAGAATGATAAAAAGGTTGAAGTTTTAAAGAAATACCTTGAAATGAAAAAGAAATTAGAAGCTATCGAACAAGAGGAAAAGAAAGATATTGAGGATATCAACCAAACTCTTGAAGGTATTGTAGATGTACAGGAGGTCCCTAAGGTTGTTCATGAAGCAAAATACGGGAATGGGGTAAAGATAGATTATGAAGTAACAGACCGGGAAATGGTAAATTATCTTATGCAGGAAAAGGAGCGACTTGAAGCAGAAAGACAGGCAAATATCAATAAGTCACTTCTTAATAAAATAAAAGACAATCCGAATGGTGCTGAAAAATGGATAGCCAACGGGAATTATAACGGATTCAATTCAATAGTACTCACAGCTTTAAAAGGTGAGGGGCTTGATCGAGATGTTGTAGATATTCTGGGTGTTGGTAATAGTGCCAAATTAACGGCTATGCTGTTGAGAAAGTCTATGGATCCGGAAGATTATGAAGTTATTACACAGGCTATTGAGGATTATCATAAAGAAGTAAATGGAACGGTAGTCAGAGAAGCAATCAAGAGGGGAGAGGAGCTTCTTAATCGGGCAAAGTCAATAGAACTTGAGATGGCTAACAATCCGGATGATCTCACGGTAATGAATCAGCTTAATGAGACAAGACTTGAGTATCTTGATGAGGCTAATAGGGTTCTGGGTCAAGCCCTGGGATCGCTTGAGGCCTCGGCTGCTATGGTAGTAGAGCTAAAGCGGAAAGAGGATCCTGAAAAGATCGATGTAAATCTGGGGAAAACCAGCAACCAGGATGCAATTATAAAAATGAGAGCTCTTGGTTTGCGGGAGGGAGATTATGAAATATCAACAATCAATGGAGAGAAGATTTGTGCGATAAAAAAAACAGGAATAGACAAGATAGTTCGTCCGGTATCAAAAGAAGAAATGCAGATGGTCCGAGCAGTGGAAGCAATTAAGTCAGGGGCTGAAGATGAGGAGGGATGGCTTCCAGAAGGAATTGTATCTAGACCGGAAAGTACATTTGAGGATCCTGAGACAAAAGATAAAACACTGGAAGTTCCGATAGACTTCAAAAATCCGGATTTACATAGAGCTATTGAGGATCATATAGCACAAAGACTTCTCGATGGTGCTGATATTGATACGATACGGCAGGATTTGTACTCCGGTGAGATGGCCGCTGATGTACCGAAAGATAAAGAAAAGGACTACTACGATGTACTAAAGAATATCTTCCCTGAGTATAAGAATCCTGACGAAGAGTATGTCCGCGGTTTGGTTGAATCTTATATCAAAAAGAACAACATCGGAGAAGATTATATTCTTAATTCTCAGAAGATTCCTCACACTGAACAGACAGTAGAAGCAATACACAGAAGTCTTGGGGTGATTCCCGAAGGAGCGTTTGCTTTTAAAAAAGTAGATGATCTTACCCCTCAGGAACAGACAGATTTACGACGGTACTGGGATAAGAATATTTACCAGGGGAAAGAAGGTGGAAGTGAAAAGGATTATCAGATCAAGGAAGCCCGGAACCCTGTGACAGAATGGAACAGGTTTAAAAAGGAGAGTGCAGGCAATCATTATGAAATTATCAAGCAGGACCTGATTGATAATCATTCAGAGGAAGACATGTTCGGAGAGAAGATAATCCCGCCTTTGGCAAGAGTTCAGGAAGGGAATCTTGATACATACAGGCAGATATTCCCTGATAAAGTGTATTTCGATGATATGAGACAAATTAATCCTGAGAAGCTAATGAAAGAAGCTCAGAAAGAATACGAAAAACAAATGAGGGATCATTTTTACAGGCATATGAGGGGATTTACTCAGGAGGAACTGGAAGCGGGAAGTCAACGCAAAGAGAAGAGTCCCTGGGGGGAGTATGTGAGAGCCATGGGCGGAGTGAAAGAAGCTTATGGGGCTGTATTAAGTAAAATAAGATCTGATTTTATAGAAGAATATGCGAAGCATCACGGACGGGTTTACGGCGAGGGGCTTAAGGTTGGGAATGAAAAGATAGACAACTGGGAGCGGCATTTAATAGCAATAGCACCTAAAGACATTAAAGAAAGAGCTCTGGCAAGATTGAATGCGGAGCAGAAGAGTGCTTTGGCCAAAGTAGCAAAAAGAGAAGGCGGTAAGTTTTCAAGAGGTGCAAGGAAAGAGCTTGCTGAAGCTTTGCTTGCGGAAATGAAAAAAGATGATAAACAGTTGGCCTTATTCAAAGAGAAGATAGAAGATCCTGTAAAACGTACTACTATCGGGAAACGAGCTGAAGCGCAGCTAAAATCACTAATACCTGGTGTTGCTGCTAATTTCAGGCGGGGTGAGAGGGTCAAGGTGTTTGCAAATCTAACCATGTCCAGTGAGAAGCACATACACCAGCAAAGAGCCATTAAAATGTTTGAGAAAGTAAAGAGAATGAATCTTACTTTTGGTACAGGGAAAGGAAAATCAATAACGTCGATTGGGGCTTTCACCAATCTTAAGGCAAAAGGGAAAGTAAAAAGGGCGATTTTTGCTGTACCATCGGTTGTTCAGGCACAGTTTGGTGGAGAAATGCTGAAATATACAAAGCCTGGAAAATATAAATGGTCAGCTAATCCGGAATTAAACCAGGAACAGAGATTAGCTGCTCTAAAGAATGGAAATCTTGATATGGTGGTTTTTACCCATCAATCTCTACGAGATGATTTAATTCATTTAATGAGTGAAGAGATGGGAAAAACTCAAGATGAGATGAAGGAATACTTTAATAACCTAAAGCCTGAAGAGAGGAGAGAGCTGCTTAGAAAAACTCTGGATAAGAATGGTATTGATTTAGATATGCTTGTAGTTGATGAGAGCCACTATGCGGTCAACAGAGCCGGTAAAAAAGACTCGACATTATCAAATATTCTGGATGCATTAGGTCAGAGTACACCATATATGATGCTTCAGTCTGCAACGCCTGTAAAAAATGATGCAAGTGAAGCATTTGATATGTTAAGGCGAGTGGATCCTGAGAGGTTTAAAGATCGTGATGAATTTTTAAAGCGTTATGGAGTTGATACTCAGTTTGCGAAAGAGTCGCTGCAGAGATTGATTTCTCGATACAATTATGCAAGTCCAACTGTTACCGGGGTTAAAAGGAATCATACAAGAGAATCAGTTAAGCTTGGTGAAACGAGGGAACCTAAATCGGGGATGAGTCAGAAGGAAGCTTACAAGAAAGTTGAAGAAGCGTTCCGGTCTGCAAGCCGAGCACAAAGGAATGGGAAAGTAGATGTGGAAGCAGTGAAGTATCTATCACCGAATTCATTTAAAGGAGTCCCTGAGAACAAACATGAAGAGACAGCGCGGTTATTACAACAATCCGTAGGTGTGATTAAAGAAGAGGCTTTAAACCGTGTGGTGAATCAATTTCCCTGGCAGCATAATGCGAAAGTTCAGAAGGTTTTGGATATTGTCAGCAGCAAGGTATACAAACAGGATCATAAGAGTGGAGCGAAAGCGGGAGACAGACAGCCCGGAGTTATTTTTGCTCATAATATAGAATCTCTTTCTCAGTTAAGGCAGGCCCTGGAGTCTCAGGGTTACAGAGTGGGGTTACTTCAGGGAGCGATGAATGGGGAGGAAAAAGAAAGAGTAAAAAATGCTTTTAATCCTGTTAATCCGAAAGATCGGCAATATGATATTTTGTTATGTTCAGATGCAGGTGCAACCGGATTGAATCTACAGAATGCTAAGTGGTTGATTAACTTTGATCTTCCTCATACTTCATGGGTAAAGGAGCAGAGGGAAGGAAGAATAGACAGACACGGACAGCTTCACGATGAAATAGATTATCATGATATTGTAAGTAATACAGAACATGAGAAAGCAAAATGGGAGAGGATACAGCGAAAAGCAGAATTAGGATCTGTTTTTCAGTTACCTGCAGAAAATCTTGATGATACCGGATTGGCAGGTTATATAACAAAGGTGAGAGAAAACAGGGAAGCTCAAGGATTAAAGGTGGCATAAAATGGAAGATTCAAAAGAGAGATTATATGAGTTATTGGCAGAAGCTAAGATTTTAAGGGAAAAGGCAGAGAAGGCCGAAAAGAAAATAAATCAGACAAGAAACAAATGGTATAATTTACTCCAGAATCAGATTGAAATTATGAGTAGAAAAGCACAGCAAGGAAACAAAAAATCTCAAATTGCTTTTTTGAATATGTTGTTAAACAGAAGAACATTAGGCTGACGCTTGACATATTTTAAAAATTATGTATACTTAAAACAGGTATTGGAAAAACCAAGCCGATTATTCTTAAAAGGGATAATCGGCTTTTTATTTTGGTGCCGAAAAAATCGGGCCGATCATGCTTTGTGCATGGTCGGCCTTTTTGTTTTTAGCAAGGTTTATGAGAGAAAAGATATATCTTCAGTTAAATCTTCTCAAATCGATTGAGACGGATAAAAAAGGGAACTATATTCTCTGGGCTGAAGCTTCGAATGAAGAGCTGGATCAGGATGAACAGATTGTTTTGCAAAAGGCTTTATGGGAGTCCAGGGATTATTTCCTTAAGAATGGTATTATTTCTCTGGATCACAGACATCTGGTAAATGATCGATCAGACCCAAACTGGCATCCTACAAAATACATTATCGGTGAGCCATTAGATGTTGTAAAAAAAGGTCTGAAAACATTTGTTAAGTTTAGGCTCTACAAGAGCTCCCCGATAGTTAAGGATCTTATAGCGAAGATAAGAGATGGTTCTACACGTATTAAAACTTCTATCGGCGGTAAGATCCTCAAAATTATAAAAGAATATTCACATCGTTTAGGGAAATCGGTTGAGAAAATTGCAAAGGTTCTGTGGAACGAGCTGGCTATTACCTGGAAACCGGTTAATGACACATTAGCTCCAATAACTGCTGAAGCTTTTGTTAAATCTCTTTCTACTGGATATGAGACAGACTCAGCAAAGATAACAGGTGGGCAAGCTTTAATTCCTCAAGATTTAGAGGGAGCTGATAAACACAAAAAGAACATTACCGGTGTAATCATGGCATTAATCTTTGGTGACGTTAAAGGAAAAGAGGAATCACTACAATTTCTGAAAGATCGGGGGTATTCCGAGGAGAAAGCCGAGGAGATTCTTTCAGAGATTGTAAAAAATAAAACAAAAATAACGAAAGGAGTACTCAAGATGGATGAGACATTAGTGAAAAGCTTTGAAGAATCAATAGCTACTCTTGAAAAAGCTCTTGGCAAATCAGAAAAAGAAGAAGAGGCCGAGGAGAATGTCAGTGAATCTGTTCAAACAGATGATGATCAGGTGGTTGAGAATGAAGGGAGTACTGAAGAGGAGGAAAAAGAAGAAACTCAGAAGTCTCTTGAAGATTCTATTAAAGAGGATGAGGAAGCAGGGAATCTTCTTGATGTTTCCGGCTTCTTGAAATCACTTGTAAAGTCGATTTCTGAGAAGTTAGAAGTTTTTGAAAAAAGAATCGGCAAGATGGAAATGCTTCAGAAATCAATGGTTGAAGCTCAGGTTAATGAGATGAAGCTTGTCAAATCCATTGCCGATACGCCACAGCCCCGGAAGTCAGTTTTAAGGAAATCCGAAAGGACTTTCATGGGAGAAGGGGATCAGAAAATCACTATGAGCAGAGAGGAGATTCTTACTAAAGCTCGAGAGGCTATGGAGAAAGGAAAAATAAGCTTCAGGGAAGCAAGTATTTTGGAAGACAGATTGAATAAAGGGATTGAAATTCCGGACGGCGTGCTTCGCATGCTGAAATCTCTATAAGAGGAATGGAGGGGAACGATATGGATTTTTTTGAAGCAAGAGAAGGCGGTCCCTGGTTTGGGGCTATACCTGAAAGCGATCTTATTAAGGCATTAACAGCAGGATATGAAACAGATTCTGCTTTAATGACCGGTGGGCGATCTTTGATCCCCCAGGATATCGAGTCAACGCTTGTTAATGCCCTGGCTTTCAAAAGAGAAGATTTTAAGTTTATGAATCTTCTGAAGAAAAAGAAGACCACAAGTACTGTGCATGAGTACACAAGGCGGAACGAAGTAGGCGATGAGTCTACAATATTTGTAGGTGAAGGAGAAGACAGCGTAGAAACAGAACAGGAGCTCGAGAGAGTTACCAGATTGATCAAATATATGCAGACTTACCGCAAGATTACCCTGCAGATGAGAGCAGCTACTACTCTTGAGGATGCCGAGGCATCAGAGAAGGAAGGCGGTACTCTTACGATTCTCAAAGGTTGTGAGTGGGCTTTGTTCAGGGGTAACTCTGAGGCTGTTCCCAAACAGTTTGATGGGATTATAAAACAGCTTCTTGGTGCCTCTAAGAAAAACGTAGTAGATCTTAGAGGGAAAGACATGACAACAGTGGATGGAGAGAATGCTATCACTGAGGTAGCAAGGATGGTATACGACAATGGAGGATCCCTTACCCATTCTTTTATGCCGTCGATTATAGCCGAAGACGTACAAAGACTTT
>Ga0256830_1002672_pt1 | contig 11571 bp, 9 predicted proteins | sample 128326metaG_FD_190537 | JGI IMG/M metagenome (GOLD analysis project Ga0256830, IMG submission 190537) | Hydrothermal vent microbial communities from Lau Basin, Pacific Ocean - 128-326 | ecosystem: Environmental > Aquatic > Marine > Hydrothermal vents | place: Pacific Ocean: Lau Basin | collected...
CGGGAGCAATCCGGCGTCGAGCTCCTAGTTTGAAGGCGCGGGAAGCCCGGCTGGCTTACACGCTGGTCACGCCGACGCTCATCATCGTCCTCCTCATCGTCGTCTTCCCAATGATCTGGAACGTCGTCCTCAGCCTCCAGCCGATCCGTCTGGAGAACCTACCTACCATCAACCTGTTGGACTTCAGCGATCTCTCGTTCAACAACTACACTCGGGCGATCACCGCCCGGGGTGGGCGCTTCTGGGACGTGCTGCGTGTCACCTTCGTCTACACCATCGGCAGCACGATTCTGGCCCTCCTGATGGGGCTCTGGGCGGCGCTCCTCGTGCGTGAAGCTTTCCCCGGTCGCAACATCTTCCGGGGCTTTTTGCTCTTCCCCTACATCGCACCGGTGGTCTCTGTGGCCTTCATCTGGAAGCTGATGCTGGACAAGAACATCGGCATTGTCACGCTGTTAGGGGCGCGGGTGGGACTTCCCCCCACCAGCTACCTGACCACTCGGACCTTGCCCGTCCGCCTCTTCGGTCTGGAGATCGGTCTGCCGCTGGCCCTCATCACGGTGATCCTTTTCGAGGGATGGCGTTACTTTCCTTTCGCCTTCCTCTTCTTCCTGGCCCGGCTCCAGGCAGTTCCCGAAGACCTGTACGAGGCGGCGGCGGTGGACGGCGCGACGCCCAGCCAGCGGCTGTGGTACATCACGCTGCCCCAACTGCGGGCGGTGGCCGGCACCCTCTTCCTGCTGCGGTTCATCTGGACCTTCAACAAGTTTGACGACATCTTCCTGCTCAACGGGGGCGCTGCCGGCACCGAGGTGATCCCCATCCAGATCTACAACTGGCTCTTCGCCCGGCGCAACGTCGGCGTCTCGTCGGCCGTGGCCGTCATCATGGCCCTGATCCTGGGTGTGTTGGTCTTCATCTACCTGCGCTGGTTCGTGGTGGAGGAGGATTAGCGATGCGGACTACGTCTGGTCCCACGACCTGGTCCCGGGAGATCATCGAACGGAGGCTCGGCACGATCTTCAAAGTGCTCAGCATTCTCTTCTTCTTCGTCATCACCGCCTTTCCCTTCTATTGGATGTTCAATCTCTCCTTCCGCCCCTTCGGCGATGTCCTGGTCAACCCTCTGCGGATGGTGCCCCGCTTGCAGGACCTGAGCGCCGTCTTCGCCCCCCTGACCTGCCTGGGAGGCTCCCAGAGCGAGGCCTGCCAGACGGCCATCCGCAACAGCAGCTACGCAGCGGTCCTGGTGAACTTCGGCTTCCTGACCTACATCCGCAATAGCGTCATCATCTCTCTGCTCACGGTGGCGCTCACGCTGCTCCTGGCGATCCCGGCGGCCTACGCCGTCACCCGGCTGGAGTTTCGGGGGCGGGACGCGATGAGCTGGGGCATCCTGCTCATCTATATGTTCCCGGCCATCGTGCTGGGTATCCCCCTCTTCGTCTTCTTCGTCCGCATCCAGCAGGCGATGGGCATCCGATTGCGGGGGAACCTCTACGGGGTGACCATCATCTACCTGGCCAGCACCCTCCCGGTGGCCCTCTACATGCTGCGCAGCTACTTCCCCACCATCCCCCGGGACCTGGAGGAGGCGGCGCTTATTGACGGCTGTACCCGCCTGGAGGTGATCTGGCGGGTGACCATCCCGCTGGCGATCCCGGCCATCGCCTCGGTGGCCCTCTACACCTTTATGATCGCCTGGAACGAGTTCCTCTACGCCCTCCTCTTCCTGGTGGAGACCCAGCCCAGTTGGACGCTGCCGTTGGGCCTCCAGCAGTTGGACAGCCAGGAGGTGCCCCGGACCTTCCTGATGGCCGGTTCGGTCATCATCACCGTGCCCATCATCGTCATCTTCTTCTTCTTCGAGCGCTTCCTGGTCCGGGGGCTGACGGCCGGCGCGGTGAAGGGCTGATGCTGACCATCGTCGTGCCCGTCTACTGGGGACGCCCTCAGGGTCACGCTCCCAGGCCCGGCGACGCCATCTTCGACCACCCAACGCCCCTGGATGGCGAGAGCACCCTGCCGCCCCTGCTGGAGAGCCTGACCCGGCTGGAAGGGGGGCCTCCCTTCCGCCTGCTGGTGCTGGTCGCCCCTGTCGCGCCGGAGTTGGCCCCGGCGGCCGAGGAGCAGACTCGCCAACTGCTGGCTCCCTTCGCCGAGACCTTCCCGGTGGAGCAGGTCGGCCCCTCGGACCTACCCCGCTTCCGCCGGGCGGCGGAACAGGTCGGGTTGGAAGCCGAGGTGATCAACCTGCATACCTACGCCGGCGTGCGCAACCTGCAACTGCTGGCTGCCCACGCCCTGGACAGCCCGGCCATCGTCGCCCTGGACGATGACGAGGTGGTGCCACCGGACTACCTGTGCATCGCAGCGGAGAGCCTGGAACGGGAGGAGATCCGAGGCGTTGCCGGTTTCTACGAGGATGACCGGGGGAGCGTCTTTCTGCCGGAGCCGTCCCCCAGCGGCAACATCTTCCAGGACAAGCCGATCTTGATGAACGAGGCAACCCGACGGTTGCTGGACCAACCGGGCCGGTGGGTGCCTACTTTCATCGCTTTCGGGGGGAATATGGTGTTCCGGAGGGACCTCTTCACCCAGGTGGGCTTCGACCCGGGGATCACCCGGGGGGAGGACCTGGACTACGTGCTCAATGCCCACCTGGCCGGGGTGCCCTTCTGGCTGGACAAGCGGCTGCGCATCACTCATCGGCCACCTCACCGGTACAACGTCTCCCCCTACGCGAAGCTGGCCGAGGATGTGCGGCGCTTCCTCTACCAGCGGGAGAAGCTGTGTCGGGCGCGGGAGGAGGGGATGGACCCTCCAACGCTGGAGGCGTTGATGCCCTATCCGGGGCGCTTTTTACAAGAGGACCTGGAGGAGCAAGCGCTGGCGGCCCTGGCGGCGATGGCAACGCCGGAGGCGGTGGCCTGCTGGGGGACGCCCGGGGAGATCGTGAGCCGGGCGGTGGAGCGGGCTCGGCGGCTGGCGCCGGCCTACTTCGCCTTCGCCCGACGGTGGCCGGCGCTGGTGCGGGCGGTGAGAGGGTAGGGGAGGAAGCGCTGAGGAACGAGGTACCGAGGAAGGAAGGGAGAAGCACCATCGGGGAAGGAGGCGACCGCCGACCGACAGCCCCCGCAGGGGGCTTTCCCCTCTCAGCCGGACGGTTCAGCGCCCGGCGGGCGGCCATAAAGATGACCTCTCATCCCTCGAAGGCGCGGAGACGCAGATCAGGCATCGGGAAGTGCTTGACGTTGGTGGTGACCAAAGTCAGGTCGTGCCGGAGGGCGGTGGCCGCGATGAGGGCGTCGGGGAAGGAAAGTTGGATGCCCCGACGGGCGTACTGATAGATGAGCTGTCCAGCCTGGTCAGCGATGGCCTCATCCACGTGGAGGTTGATCAGGGAGTCCAACAGAGCCATCGTGCGCTCCTCCTCGTGGGGGCGCATCCCTGCCAGGATCTCGGTCCGGGTGACGACGGAGATGCTCGCAAACTCCTGATGACGCTCCAGGGCATCCAGGAAGTCCAGGGCTTTGGGTACGCTTCGAAGAGCGAGAACAAGGATGTTGGTGTCCAGCAAGTAGTCAGCCATTTTGCTCCGCCTCCCCGACGATTTCGTCCCAGGAGCGGGGCATCCAGGTCTCCCGAAGCCGGCGGACATAGCGGTTTACGTCCTCGATGGTCATCAGGTCTGGATGGTCTTCATCGGACCACGCGGGCTCACGGCGCAAGTCTTCCAGGACCTTGCGCAGCTTGACCCGTTTGAGCTCCTTCTCCGTTGCCTGGACGATGAACCGACTCCGCTCTCGGCGGGGGACGTAGCGACGCAGTTCCTCCAGCAGCGAGACGGGAAAGGTGACGTTGATCCGCTTGACCGCTTTGGTAGACATCTCGTCCTCCTTTCAACGATACCAATATTGTACACCAAAGGGAGGGGGCAGACAAGGGTGCCCACCTGCAATTCGCAATTTGCAATCTGCAATTTGCGCGTGTACGACAGCCTTTTCAAACAACTCTCTTATGCTTCTTCTACACCCTCCTAACGAATTCTTGCTACGATAGCAAAGCCACAACTGTGCCTTTCTTCCCACCCCATCGCCGACAAGGAGGGTCTCAAGGATGCGCATCGGCTTCATCTCAACGCGGTTGAACGGCACCGACGGGGTCTCGTTGGAGGTGGAGAAATGGGCTCGCGTGCTACGCCGGATGGGACACGAGCTCTTTTTCTGTGCCGGGGAGCTGGGGGGCTATGCCCGCGGCGGGATGCTGATCCCCCAACTGCACTTCAAGCACCAGTCCATCATCGCGCTGAGCCAGCGGGCCTTCGGTGCCAATGCCGAGCCGGACGGCGAGAAGCTCTGCGACGAGATCTACGCGATGGCGGACGAACTGCGGGCTCCCCTGCGCCACTTCATCCGGTCTAACCGCCTCGACCTCATCATCGTCCAGAACGCCCTGACGATTCCGATGAACCTGCCCCTGGGCGTCTGCCTGACCGGCTTGATCGCCGAGCTAGGGATCAGCACCATCGCTCACCATCACGATTTCTACTGGGAACGCCAGCGCTACCAGACCAATGCCATCCTGGACCTGCTGGACACGTCGTTCCCGGCCAAACTGCCGACGATCCAGCACGTGACCATCAACACCATCGCCCAACAGCGGCTGAAAGCCCGTCGAGGCATTGACTCCGTCGTCATCCCCAACGTCCACGACTTCGCCACACCGCCGCCGGGGATTGATGGCTACAACCAGGACCTGCGGGAGGCGCTGGGCCTCTCCGAGGGCGATCTCTTCATCCTGCAACCCACGCGGGTCATCCAGCGAAAGGGGATCGAGATGGCCATCGAGTTGGTCCACCGTCTGCAACTACCCAGGTCCCACCTCTTCATCACCCACCGGGCCGACGACGAGGGGCTGGACTACTGGCACTGGCTCCAACACGAGGCCCGCACGATGCGCGTGGATATGCAGTTGATTGACTACCTGATCGGGACGGAGCGGGCGAAGCTGAACGGCCACAAGGTCTACTCCCTCTGGGATGCCTATCCCCATGCCGACCTGGTCACCTATCCCAGCGTCTACGAAGGCTTTGGCAACGCCCTGCTGGAGGCGATCTACTTCAAGCGGCTCATCGTGGTCAACCGCTATCCCGTCTACAATGCCGACATCCGGCCTCTGGGCTTTGAGTTCATCGAGCTGGATGGTTTTGTGGACAACGCTGCTGTGGAGAAGACGCGCGAGCTGCTGAAAGACCCGGGGCAGGTCCGGGCGATGGCTGAGCGGAACTACGCGATTGCTCAGGAGCACTTCTCTCTGGAGGTGCTAGAGGCCAAGCTGAGAGAGCTCCTCGCCAATTGCTGAACCGAACAGGGACCCTCCCGCAGGTCCCCCCATGGCCTGAAGCGCATCATAGGCAGTTCCGATAGGCCATCGCTGTTGCCGGGTACCGCGTGACCTGCGGGAGGGTGACAACGGTCAGATAGCCAGGACCGAAAAAGGGCTATGGGCCAAAAACGGGGTCGAATTGGCTTCGTCTCCACCCGGTTTGCCGGAACCGATGGGGTCTCCCTAGAGACGATCAAGTGGTCCAATGTGCTGACGGCCCTGGGACACGACTGCTTCTACTTTGCCGGGGAATCGGAGTGGCCGGCCGAGCGCACCTATCTGGTGCCGGAGGCGCACTTCAAACATCCTGAGATCCAGAGGTTGAACCGGGACCTCTTCGATGACTACGTCCGCTCTCCCGACACCAGCCGGCGGATTCAGGAGCTCAAGGATCACCTGAAAGCCCACCTATACCGCTTCCGGCGTCGCTTCAGTCTCGACCTGCTGATCGTGGAGAACGCCCTCTCCCTGCCGATGAACGTGCCTCTGGGGCTGGCGTTGACGGAGTTGATCGCCGAGACCTCCATCCCTACCATCGGCCACCACCACGACTTCTACTGGGAACGCCGGCGTTACGCTGTGTCGGCAGCCCACGATTACCTGCGGGCTGCTTTCCCTCCGGTCCTCCCCTCCATCCGTCACGTGGTGATCAACTCCTTCGCTGCCCGAGAGCTGGCCTTGCGCACCGGCGTCAGCGCGATCCTGATCCCCAACGTGATGGATTTTGAGACGCCCCCCCTGGAGCCCGACGCCTACGCGCAGGAACTCCGCTCCGCTTTGGAGATCGCGCCGGACGAGTACCTGCTGCTCCAGCCGACGCGCATCGTTCCCCGCAAGCGGATCGAGCACGCCATCGAGTTGGCCGGACGGCTGGACCTGCCATGCGTCCTGGTGATCTCCCACGCCTCCGGCGATGAAGGAACGGCCTACGAAGCCTACCTGCGCGACTACGCCCGTTTCCTGAAGGTGCGGGTGATCTTCGCTGCCGGTCGGATCAGCTACTACCGGGGACAGACCCCTGAGGGCGAGAAGCTCTTCTCCCTGGCCGACGCCTACCAGCAGGCCGATCTGGTAACCTACCCTTCGACGGTGGAAGGGTTCGGCAACGCCTTCCTGGAAGCGATCTACTATCGCCGTCCCATCGTAATGAACATCTATGAGATCTTCAAAACCGACATCCAGCCCAAAGGGTTTCATGTCGTCGGCTTCGAGGACTTCATCAGCGGGGAGGTGGTCCACCGGGTCCGTATGATCCTGCAGAATCCCAGCCTGGCTGCTGAGATGACCCGGCACAACTACGAGCTGGGACGCCGTTACTACTCCTACAGCACGTTGGAAAGCCTCTTGGTCGCCTTGCTGCGTGACTGTCTGGGCCTGTGAACGGGGATGAACCACCTGGCGATCCTTCACTACGCAGCCCCACCTATCGTAGGGGGCGTTGAGAGCACCATCTACCATCACGCCCGGCTGTTGACCCAGGCCGGTTACCGGGTCCGGGTCATCGCCGGGCGGGGAGAGCCCTTCCATCCCCAGGTTGCCTTCTACCGGGTGTCGGAGGTGGATTCGCGCCATCCCGAGGTGATGGCGGTAGGAGAGGTGTTGGCCCGGGGGGAGGTGCCGCCGGCCTTCGCCGCCCTGCGCGACCGCCTGGTCGAGCGGCTGACTCCTCTCCTGAGGGATGTCCAGGTCTGCATCGTCCACAACGCCATCACCCTGCACAAAAACCTCCCCCTAACCGCTGCTCTGCACCGGCTGTCCGAGGCCGGGGTGACCCGCTTCATCGCCTGGTGTCACGACTTCGCCTGGCAGGATACCCTCTACACGCCAGACCTGCACCCGGGCTATCCCTGGGACCTGCTGCGCACCCCCTGGACAGGCGTGCGCTACGTTGTCGTTTCCGCCCACCGGCGAGGTCAATTGGCCGCTCTGCTGGGCATCGCCGAGGCGGAGATCGCCGTCGTGACCCCGGGTGTGGATGTAGCCGAGTTCCTGAAGCTGGAGCCGGCCACCCGGCGCCTGGTCGAGCGGCTGGACCTGCTGACTGCCGACCCGCTGATGCTGCTGCCGGCTCGCATCACCCGGCGCAAGAACATCGAGTTCGCCGTGCGGGTGACGGCGGCTCTGACGCGGCACAAGCCCCAGGCCACCCTGGTGGTCACCGGACCGCCCGGCCCCCACAACCCCACCAACGTGGCCTACCTCCGGTCCCTCCAGGCCCTGCGGGAGAGGTTGGGGGTGCGGGCGCGGGTGCACTTCCTGTACGAGCACGGTGAGGGGGGCGAGCCCCTGCACGTCAGCGACGCGATGGTGGCCGACCTCTACCGCCTGGCGGACCTGCTGCTCTTCCCTAGCCGGCGGGAGGGGTTTGGCATCCCGGTGCTGGAGGCGGGCCTGGCCCGCCTGCCCGTCTTCGCCGCCGACATCCCGCCGGTGGAGGAGAGCGCCGGGGCGCTGGCCTACCGCTTCGACCCCGACGGAGACCCGGCGAGCGTAGCTCAGGCCATCCTGGCCCATCTGGCCGAGGACACGGCCTACCACCTGCGCCACCGGGTGCTCCGCCGTTTCACCTGGCAGGCGATCCTGGCCGAGCGGGTGATCCCCTTGATCCAAGCAGAGGAGGGATGACCGATGAGAAACCGGAACCACCGGCGTCTCGATCCGGCGGAGACGCTTCGCCCCTACAAGGTCCTGCTCCCCATCGCCGGACGGTCGGAGGCGGAGGTCCTGCTCCCGCTGGCCGAGGCCCTGGTCCGCGAACGACGGGGACAGCTGGTCATCCTCCACGTCGTGGCCGTGCCCGAGGGTCATTCCCTAAGCGAGGCCGCGGCCGAAGCCAGCCGATCGCGGGAAGTGCTGGAGCATTTCCTGGCCGAGCGGAGCCAGACCACGGCCCAGATCAGGACCGCTGTGCGCGTGGCCCGCGAGGTATGGGAGGGGATCTGGGAGACGGTGGAGCAGGAGGAGGTGGATCTGCTGCTCCTGGGGTGGCGTACCGAGGCGATGCAGGAGACCGCCGTAGAGGCGATGATCAACGAACGGCTGGCCGCGCCGCCTTGTGACGTGGTGGTGGTGCGTCCGGGGGCAGCGCTGACCGGCCCCGAGGGCTGGCAGACGGTGCACCGTGTCCTGCTGGCCGTGCGGGGGGGACCCCACGCCGGCCTGGCCCTTCGGGTCGCCAACGTCCTGGCCGAGGCGACCGAGGCGACCATCACCTTACTCCACGTGACCGGCCAGGCACCCCGCGATGCCGAAGAGCGGATCTTCGCCTCCTTCGCCCCGGCCCTGCGGGGGCTGGAGCGGCTGACCCGCTCGGTGACCACCGTGGGCGAGGTCTCCCAGGCGATCATCGAGGAGTCAGGGGGCCATCACGTGCTCGTGATGGGGGCACCCAGCCGTCGTGTCGCGCCCGACGGTTGGAGCGGCCCCGTGCTCGACGCCGTGGCAGCCGGCGTGGAGACCACCCTCATTGTCGTGAAGGAGCGGCAACGAGCGCCCATCCCGCCCCCCGAGGCGGTTGCAGAGGCCCCGCCCCAGTACGATCGCCCCATCGCCGTCGTTGTGGACAAGTGGTTTGCCGAGAACACCTTTCGCAGCCACGAGTTCGCCGACCTGGAGCGGCTGGTGGCGCTCAAGGAGGAGCAGGGGCTCACCATTAGCCTGGGCCTGCCCACGCTCAACGAAGAGGAGACGGTGGGCAACGTGATCCGAACCGTCAAGACGGCCCTGATGGAAGAGGTCCCCCTGCTGGACGAGATCGTCCTCATTGACTCGGGCTCGGTGGACTACACCCGGGAGATCGCCGCCGACCTGGGCATCCCCGTCTACATCCACCAGGAGGTCCTGCCCCAGTACGGGGCCTATCGGGGCAAGGGAGAGGCCCTGTGGAAGAGCCTCTACGTGCTCCAAGGCGACATCGTGGCCTGGATAGACACCGACATCGTGAACATCCACCCCCGCTTCGTCTACGGCATCCTGGGGCCGCTGTTGCGGGAGCCCCGCATCCAGTACGTGAAGGGGTTCTACCGCCGCCCTCTCCGGCGGGGGGACAAGCTGGTCGCCGGCGGCGGCGGTCGGGTGACGGAGCTGACGGCCCGCCCGCTGCTCAACCTCTTCTTCCCGGAGCTCTCCGGGCTCATCCAGCCCCTGGCGGGGGAGTACGCCGGACGACGCCAGGCCCTGGAACAGCTACCCTTCTTCACCGGCTTTGGGGTGGAGACGGGGCTGCTCATTGACATCCTGGACGCCTTCGGCCTCCAGGCCATCGCCCAGGTGGACCTGCTGGAGCGGATCCACCGCAACAAGCCCCTGCCGGCCCTCTCGCCGATGGCCTTCGCCATCATCCAGGTCGTCGTCCGCCGCCTGGAGGACCGCCACAAGATCCGGCTCTTGGAAGAGGTGAACAAGACGATGAACCTGATCCGCTACGAGCCGGGGCGCTTCTACCTGGAGATGGTAGAGGTGCGGGAGCGAGAGCGCCCGCCGATGATCACCATCCCCGAGTATCGGCGGAAGCGGGGGCTGGAGTGAGATGACCCGCCTGGTCCTGATCCGCCACGGCGAGACCGACTGGAACGTGGAGGGGCGCTACCAGGGACAGGCCGATCCGCCCTTGAACGGGCGGGGGGTGGCCCAGGCCCACCGGCTGGCCGAGGCGCTGCGGGGGGTGGGCCTGGAGGTGCTTTACACCAGCCCCTTGCGCCGCGCCCGCCAGACGGCCGAGGTGGTGGCCGAGGCGCTGGGCCTCCCCTTGTACGAGGAGCCCCGCTTGATGGAGATCCACCAGGGGGATTGGCAGGGCCGGCTGCGGGCGGAGATCGCCGCCCGCTACCCGGAGCTCTTCCGGCGCTGGCTGGAGGAGCCCTGGAGCGTGACCCCGCCGGGTGGGGAGAGCCTGGCCCAGGTGCAAGCCCGCGTCTACGCCGCCCTCGATGAGATCATCGCCCGGCATCCCGGCGGGTGCGTCGGTCTGGTCACCCACCGCATCCCCATCGCGCTCATCAAGGTACGCTACCAGGGGCTGGACCCCGACGCCGTGCGCACGCTGGAACTGCCCAACACCTACTACGAGGTCCTGATGGTCGGTGGCCGATGGCCGACCGCCGACGGCCGACCGCCGACCACAGACTGAGGACTGAGGACCGAGGACTGAGGGGCAAGGGGCAAGGGGCAGGGGGCAGGGGGCAAGGGGCAAGGACCATCCGACCACCTGACCAAGCGACCAGATGACCACGTGACCAAGCGACCAGATGACCACGTGACCAAGCGACCACCTGACCAAGCGACCAGACGACCACGTGACCACCCGACCAAGCGACCAAGCGACCATCGGAGGATGAATCCAATGACGCCTGAACGCCGCATCCGCGATCACCTCGCCTTTCTCTACGGCAAGACCGAGGCGGAGGCACTGTGGCCCCGGATGGAGGCCCGACTGGAGGCCTTTCGCCAGCGCAACCCCCACCTGCGGGAGGAGGTCCCGCCGCCCGAAGAGCGGCTCACGGAGCGGGATGCCTTCCTTATCACTTACGGGGATCAGTTTCAGGAACCGGGCCGGCCCCTCCTGCAGACGCTGGCGGACTTTCTGGAGCACCACCTGGCCGAGGCGGTCAGCGGCGTTCACCTGCTCCCCTTCTACCCCTACTCCTCCGATGATGGCTTCTCGGTCATAGACTACCGCCAGGTGGACCCCCGGCTAGGGACCTGGGAGGACGTGGCCCATCTGGGCCGGCGCTTCCGGCTGATGTTCGACGCGGTAATCAACCACATCTCCCGCCGGAGCGCCTGGTTCCAAGCCTTCCTGCGAGGCGAGCCGCCCTACACCGACTACTTCATCGTCGTGGACCCGGACACGGACCTCTCGATGGTGGTGCGTCCCCGGGCGCTGCCCCTCCTGACGCCCGTGGAGACGGTTCATGGCCGGCGGTACGTCTGGACGACCTTCAGCGAGGACCAGATAGACCTCAACTACGGGAACCCCCAGGTCTTGCTGGAGATCGTGGACCTCCTGCTCTTCTACGTGGAGCGGGGGGCGGAGGTGATCCGGCTGGATGCCATCGCCTACCTGTGGAAGGAGATCGGCACCCCCTGCATCCACCTGCCCCAGACCCACCGGGTGGTGAAGCTCTTCCGCGCCGTCCTGGATGCGGTCGCCCCCGGCGTGCTGCTGATCACGGAGACCAACGT
>Ga0256830_1002673_pt1 | contig 11567 bp, 10 predicted proteins | sample 128326metaG_FD_190537 | JGI IMG/M metagenome (GOLD analysis project Ga0256830, IMG submission 190537) | Hydrothermal vent microbial communities from Lau Basin, Pacific Ocean - 128-326 | ecosystem: Environmental > Aquatic > Marine > Hydrothermal vents | place: Pacific Ocean: Lau Basin | collected...
GGCCCACCATGTCCGGATTGGCGAAGTTGCAGATGATGACGTCGTAGCGGCCGCTGCCCACGGCCTCCACCAGCCGGTCGGTGACCTCGCCGGCGCTCATCTCCGGCTTCTGATCATAGGTCTTGATGTCCTTGGGCGAGGGCACCAGGATGCGGTCCTCGCCCTCGAACGGTTCCTCGCGGCCGCCGTTGAAGAAAAAGGTGACGTGGGCGTACTTCTCGGTCTCGGCGATGCGCAGCTGGCGCAGGCCGAGGCTGGCGATGTACTCGCCGAACACGTTGTGCAGCCGCTCCGGCGGATAGGCCACCGGGATGTCGAACTCCTTGTTGTACTCGGTGAGGCTGACGAAGCGGCCCAGCTTCGGCCAGACCTTGCGCTCGAAGCCGTCGAAGTCGGGCTCGATGAAGGCGCGGGTGATCTGGCGCGCGCGGTCGGAGCGGTAGTTCATGAAGATGACCACGTCGCCGTCCTCCACCTTCACCGGGGCCTCGCCCTCGGGCACGATGGCGGTGGGCTTGACGAACTCGTCGGTCTCGCCGCGGTTGTAGGCCATGCCCAGGGCGGTAAGGGGATCGGGGGCGGTGAACTCGCCCCGGCCCTGGGTGATGAGATCGTAGGCGGCCTGGATCCGGGGCCAGCGGTGATCGCGGTCCATGGCGTAGAAGCGCCCCACGATGGAGGCGATGCGGCCGCGGCCCAGCGCCTCGAACCTGGCCATCATCTTCTTCAGCGAGCGGTCGGCGCTCTTGGGCGCGGTGTCGCGGCCGTCGAGGAAGGCGTGCACGTAGACCCTCGGCGCACCGCGCTTCACCGCCAGCTCGGCCATGGCGTGGATCTGGTCCTCGTGGGAATGCACGCCGCCGTCGGACAGCAGGCCCAGGATGTGGACCGCCTTGCCGTTGGCGATGGCCAGGTCCACGGCATCGGTGAGGGTCTGGTTGGTGAAGAAGGAGCCGGTGCGGATGGACCGGTCCACCCGGGTGTATTCCTGGTACACCACCCGGCCGGCGCCCAGATTGAGATGCCCCACCTCGGAGTTGCCCATCTGGTCGCCGGGCAGGCCCACCGCGGCGCCGGAGCCCGTGATGAGCGTGTGGGGGCACCCGGCCCACAGCCGGTCCCAGTGGGGCTTGCGGGCGGCGGCGATGGCGTTGCCCTCCGTGCGCTCGGAGTAGCCCCAGCCGTCCAGCACGATGAGAAGAATGGGTCTGTATTTCAAAGGCATGTCCCTGGTCGACGGTGCACGCCGCGTACCGCTCCTTTTCAGTCAGAATTCAATCGGTTACAGGAGGCCCCGGGCGGGGCCGCGCCCATAGACCTGTTCTAAAACGGCCGCCGGGAAGTATATCACCCGGGCCGGCCCCCCACCTGAAGGATGCGCGTCGGCCAAAATACGGGCATTATCAGGGTCTTTGGCCCTTCCCGGATGGAAGATTATTGTATAATGTTTTAATTATAAAAGGCACTTGTCGGCGCCCATGCAGTGCTTGCCGCCGGATCCGCCGGCCCCGCGCCGGCCGCAGCTGGAGCGGAAAACGATGAACCAAGTCGAGACCAGCCCCGTCCATCTCATCACCCGGGATGAGGATATCGACCGCGCCTCGCGCTCCCTCAAGGCCATGTCCCATCCGTTGCGCCTCAAGATCCTCTGCACCCTGGGGGACCGCGAGGTGAGCGTGCAGGACATCGTCGAGTCCGTGGGCACTTCGCAGAGCAACATTTCCCAGCACCTGGCCATTCTGCGCGACAAGGGTATCCTGTCCTCGCGCAAGGATGCCAACCGGGTCTACTACCGGGTGGGAGATGCCAGGACCCTGCGCCTCATCCACATGATGCGCGAGGTCTTCTGCTCCGGATCCTGAGGCGGCGGGACAAACCCCCGGCCGGTCCGCTCCCGGGCGAGGCGCCGCACTGCGTCCCGCTTTGTTCGTCCCTGTCACCAGATCGCACCCGATTCACTCATGGAACCCTACATCGATTTTGCCAGCCGCCATCCCTATCTCACCATGGCCCTGCTGGTCGTCGTGGCCATGCTGGCCTACAGCTACCTCGCCCCCCTGTTCCGGCCCTGGAAGACGGTGACCCCGCTGGAGGCCACCCGGCTCATCAACCGCGAGGACGCGGTGCTGCTGGACGTGCGCGAGGACAACGAGTACCGCGGCGGCCACATCGTCAACTCGGTGCACATCCCGCTCGGCGTGCTGGACAAGCGCCTGGACGAGCTTGAAAAGTACAAGGACCGCCCCATCATCGTGGCGTGCCGCACCGGCAACCGCTCCGCCGCCGCCTGCACCCGCCTGAGCAAGGCCGGGTTCGGACAGGTCTACAACCTGGGCGGTGGCGTGCTGGCGTGGGAAAACGCCAATCTGCCGCTGCGCCGGACCTGATTCCCTCACCTGCCCACAAGGAGCCGTTGATGACGGAAGTGGTGATGTACAGCACCAGCTGGTGCCCCTACTGTACCCGCGCCCGCCTGCTGCTGAAGGAAAAGGGCGTGCCCTTCACCGAGATCGACATCGAGCGCGAACCCGAACGCCGGGCGGAAATGATCGAGCGGGCCGGCGGGCGCACCTCGGTGCCGCAGATCTTCGCCGGGGACCGGCACCTGGGCGGCTGCGACGACATCCACGCCCTCGAGGCCCAGGGCCGGCTCGACGCCCTGCTGGGGCTGTCCTCGACGGAGGAGTGAGGCGTGGCCGCGCTGCACGTCGTCTGCCCCCACTGCAATGGCGTCAACCGGGTGCCGGAGGACCGGCTGGCGGCCGGACCCCGGTGCGGCAAGTGCAAGCGGCCCCTGTTCGACGGCCATCCTGTCAACCTCACCGCGGCCAGCTTCGAACGCCATGTCGCGCGCAGCGATCTGCCGGTGCTGGTGGACTTCTGGGCCCCGTGGTGCGGGCCGTGCAAGATGATGGCCCCGGTGTTCCAGCAGGCCGCGGCGGAGCTGGAACCGCGGCTGCGCCTGGCCAAGGTCAACACCGAGGAAGAACCCCGGCTCGCTGCGCGCTACGGCATCCGCAGCATCCCCACCCTGGTGCTGTTCCGCGGCGGGCGGGAAGTGGCGCGCCAGGCCGGCGCCATGGACCTGGCCAGCCTGGTGGCCTGGGCCCGGCAGCACGCCTGACGGGGCCGGGATGCCTCTGGTAACATAGCGCACCCACCGATACACCTGCCACGGGACACGACACATGAGTGAACAGGCCGGCGGCGCCGGCGAGACCGCGCCACAGCAGCAGTTCCAGATCCAGCGCATCTACGTCAAGGACCTCTCTTTCGAGTCGCCCAATGCGCCGGGCATGTTCACCCAGGCCCTGCAGCCCCAGATCGACTTCGAGCTCAACACCGAGGCCCAGGGGCTGGGCGACGATCTGTACGAGGTGGTCCTCACCATCACCGTGCAGGCCACCCACGAGAAGCGCACCGCCTTCCTGGTGGAGATCAAGCAGGCCGGCATCTTCCACATCACCGGCTTCAGCGAGGCCGAGCTGGGTCACATGATGGGGGCCTTCTGCCCCAACATCCTGTTTCCCTATGCCCGCGAGGCCGTCTCCAGCACCGTGGTCCGCGGCGGCTTCCCGCCACTGATGCTGGCCCCGGTCAACTTCGACGCCCTCTACCAGCAGCACCTGCAACAGCAGCAGGCCTCCTGAGCCGGCGGGCATGGCCATCGGCGACCTGCACAGGTTTCCGATCACCGTGCTGGGCGCCGGCGCCTGGGGCACGGCCCTGGCCGTCCACCTCGCCCGCAACGGCAACCCGGTGACCCTGTGGGCCCACCGGGCCGAACACGCCCGGCAGATGGCCCGCGAGCGGGAAAACCGCCGTTATCTCCCCGGCATCCCCCTGCCGGACAACCTGCAGCCGGCCGCCGGGCTGGCACAGGCGGTGGCCGGGGAGCGCCTGCTCCTGGTCGTGGTGCCCAGCCATGCCTTCCGCGAGACGCTGCGCGCCGTGCAACCGCTTCTGGAAGACCACCACTGCCTGGCCTGGGGCACGAAGGGCATGGAGTACGGCAGCCACAAGCTGCTGCACCAGGTCGTGGCCGAGGAGCTGGGCGACGGCGTTCCCGCCGCCTGCATCTCCGGGCCCACCTTCGCCGCCGAGGTGGCACGCGGACTGCCCAGCGCGCTGACCGTGGCCTCGCGCAACGTGGAGTTCGCCCGGCGGGTGGCGCTGCTGCTGCACGGCCCCACCTTCCGCGCCTACATCAGCGAAGACATCATCGGCGTGGAGCTGGGCGGGGCGCTGAAGAACGTGCTGGCCATCGCCGCCGGCATCGCCGACGGCCTGGGCCTCGGCGCCAACACCCGCGCCGCCCTCATCACCCGCGGCCTGGCCGAGCTCATGCGCCTGGGCGTGGTCATGGGCGGGCAGCGCGAGACCTTCATGGGCCTGGCCGGCCTCGGTGACCTGGTGCTTACCTGCACCGACGACCAGTCCCGCAACCGCCGCTTCGGCAAGGCCCTGGGCCGGGGTGACTCCCGCGACCAGGCCGTGGCCGACATCGGCCAGGTGGTGGAGGGCATCCACTCCGCCGCCGAGGCCCGCGCCCTGTCGCAGATGCACCAGGTGGAGATGCCCATCGCCGAGCAGGTCTACCGCGTGCTCTACGAGGGCGCCGACCCCCACGCCGCCGTGCGCCACCTGCTGGACCGCGACATCAAGCCCGAGATCTGAAACCTGCTGCGCGCTGCCGGTCCTGTTTGGCGGAAGCTCCTTCAGCGGGGCCGGCACCACGAGGAAGGACACGCCTCGCCCGCCGGGATGCCTTCCATGGCCTGCAACTGCGCATGGACACGGCAGTGGAGCCGGACCATTGCCGCCCTGAACACGCGGGGATCCCGGGGCCAGAGACGGTCCCGCATGTCGGGATGGCCTGCCGCGAGGCGATAGGCGGCCACGCCCGACCAATAGCGTGCCCGCCGCAGATGCCTCTCGTCGCCTTCCGCGCTCCGGGCATAATGGCGCGCCAGTTCCATCTGGGCATGCAGGATCCCATGCCGTGCCGCATCTTCCATGGTCTCCACGGCCTGTTCAGTGGCCCCCTGGTGGCGCAACATCCATTGTGCCGCCGTCCAAGTGAATTCCGGGTCGGAACGCGCGAGCAGCATGTTGAGCGCCGGATGAGACTCCGGATCGGTGTACGTATTGCGTTTCCCGTGCCTTGTGCGGCTCAGCCACCATCGGCTCCACCAGCGCGCCTCTTCTTCAGCGCCTGGCGAACCCGCTTCGCTCACCCCCTGGAAATATGCGAAACGGTGGCGGCCGCTGGCACCATTGCAAATGCGCCATACTTCGTGAGCCAGTTTGCTCCGGTACACCGGGACATCGTCCAACACCAGGCAGCGGGCTTCCTCGCGGCTCACTTCGCCATCCGTTCCGGTGAGCCGCCCGCGCCAGTGGTCTGTGAACGGACTCTCCGTGACCGGCCACATCCCGTGCTTCACCAGGAAAGACAGGAATGTCACAGCCCGGCTCTCCCGCACCATGGCCGCCCGCATCATCCAGCGCAGGCCCGCCGCCCGGTCCCGCCCGGGCGCACCGTCCCAGCCCTCGTACAGCGCCCGCCCCCAGACGTACATGGCCAGGGGTTCGCCGGCCTCCAGGGCACGGCGTATCCAGCCCAGGCCCTCGGCCCGACGCGGATGATGGGTACCGGGCCGGGTGTAGTACGCATCTCCGGGGGGATAATCAATGTCCCGCGGAGCGATCACGCCGGCCGCCTCCAGCGCACGGGCCAGCCGGGCCCAGGGGCGGTCCTTGGAATGCCGCACGAGATGGTTGCCCCACTGGGCCTGCGCCGGCGGATATCCCGCCTCGGCCGCCTGATGCAGAAACCGCAGCGACAACATGGCGGATTTGCTGCCGTAAGGCAGTCCCCAGTACCCTTGATTGGCACAGTTTGCCATCGCCAGGACCAGTTCCGGGCGGACATAACCGTGCGGACCGGCATGCGTTCTGAGGTAGCTGCATGTCTCGCGGTCGAGGTGCCTGCCCTTCTCCGCGTCCCATCCGGCCATGAACCGGTATTCCGTGTACACGGCCGATTCCCGGTCCAGCTCCATGGCCCGCCGGATCAGGGACTGGATCCGTTCCGCGTCGAACGCAATGCTCCCCGCCGGTGGCGGGGCATGGAAATCGTCGGGCAGCCAGAGGACGAACTCGCCGTCACGCCCCATCACGTACCGCTCGTCACGCGGCATGAGCGTCAAGGACATGGCCGCCCGCAGCAGGGCATCAGGGTCGTTCCGGCGAGCCAGTTGCAGATACCAGTACGCGGCATCGGGCGCGGCAGGACGCGGAAACAGGGGCGACTGGACATGGAGGGCCGCCAGCCATCGCTGCGCCGCCACATCGCCGTTGCGCGCGGCCTGCCTGATCAGGGCCAGTGCGGGTGCGGGCTCGCCACGCTCGAACAGCGCCTTGCCGCGTTCGAACGTGGTTTCCGGCCATGCTGCCGGAACGAAAGCACACCACAGCACCAGCACGCCGGCAATGATTTCACAAACCTTCATACCCGCGACCCCCGTCCGCCCTGCCATTCATCCACCGGATCGCGGGCCCCATGGTAGCGCAACGCCATGCCGTGACGGCACAGCGTGGTCCACAACTTTGGCGGGATCCCTGTCAGGTGGCCCGCCCCGGCCCGAAGCCCAACTGGCGCCAGGCCTCGTACACCACCACCGCCACGGCGTTGGACAGGTTCAGGCTGCGGTTGCCGGGACGCATGGGAATGAAGATGCGCTGTGCCGGGGGCAGGGCATCCAGCACCGCCTGCGGCAGGCCGCGGGTCTCGGGACCGAACAACAGCGCATCGTTCTCCCCGTAGTGCACCGTGTCATAGCGGGTGGCGCCCCGCGTGGACACGGCCAGCATCCGCGCCGGCGCCACTGCCGCAACGAAGGCGTCGAGCCCCGGATGGCACTGCACGCGGGCGAACTCCCGGTAGTCCAGCCCCGCCCGCCGCAGGCGGGCGTCGTCCAGCTCGAAGCCCAACGGCTCGATCAGGTGCAGCGCCATGCCGGTGTTGGCGCACAGGCGCATGACGTTGCCGGTGTTGGGCGGGATCTCGGGCTGGTACAGCACCACGTGGAGCATGGCCGCAAGTAAAACGCGGCGGGCGGCCCGGGGCAAGGGCCGGGCCTTGCCGCCAGGTGACCGGCCCCGTATGCTTGCCGGTCATGCAAGCGGACGATGCCGACAAGCTGCGCCTGGACTTCTGCGGCCTGCCCTTCAACACCCCCCTGGTGCTGCTGTCGGGCTGCGTGGGCTTCGGCGAGGAGTACACCCGGGTCACCGGCTTCACCCATTTCGACGTGGGCGCAGTGTGCCTCAAGGGCACGACCCTGGAACCGCGCCTGGGCAACCCGCCGCACCGGGTGTGCGAGACCCCGGCCGGGATGCTCAACGCCATCGGCCTGCAGAACCCGGGGGCGCGTTACGTGGTGGACGAGATCCTGCCCCGGCTGCCCTTCGCCGAGACCCGCTTCATCGCCAACCTGTCGGGGTCCACGGTGGAGGAGTACGCGGAAGTGGCGCGGATCTTCGACGACTCGCCCATCGACGCCATGGAGGTCAACATCTCCTGCCCCAACGTCAAGGAGGGCGGGGTGGCCTTCGGCAACGATCCCGACATGTCGGCGCGGGTCACCGAGGCCTGCCGCAAGGTGACGGACAAGCCCCTCATCGTGAAGCTCTCGCCCAACCAGACCGACATCGCCGAGAACGCCCGCCGCTGCCTGGAGGCGGGCGCCGACGCCTTCGCCGTCATCAATACGCTCATGGGCATGGCCATCGACATCGAGTCACGCGCGCCGGTCATCGGCAACAACCAGGGCGGGCTGTCGGGCCCGGCCATCAAGCCCGTGGCCCTGCTCAAGGTGCACCAGGTGTACCAGGTGTGCCGCGACCACGGGGTGCCCATCATCGGCCAGGGCGGCGTGGCCTCGCCCGAGGACGCCATCGAGTTCCTCATCGCCGGGGCCACCGCGGTGGGGGTGGGTACGGGCCTGTTCTACGACCCGCTGCTGTGCGCGAAGATCAACGCCGGGATTGTCGACTACCTGGACCGCCATGGCCTGGCCACGGTGGGCCAGATCACCGGCAGCCTGGTGCTCAACGACGAGGGCGGCAGCTGCGCCGGCGGCTGACGCGGCTCACCCGGCCTGGCGCGCCTGCAGATAGGCCAGGTCCGACAGCTCGCTCCAGGCCATGGCCTGTTCGCGGAAGCGCTGGAAGGACTCGAAGATCCGCTTCGCATCCTGGTCCTTGCGCGCCAGCTCGGCCACCACCTGATCCGACAGCTCGCGCAGCTTCTTCAGCACGTCGTCGGGGAACCGGCGCACCTGGACCTTGTGCCGCGTCACCAGCTCGTGCAGGGCGGCGTTGTTGCGCGCGGCGTACTCGGCCACCATGTCCTGGTTGACCACCTTGCAGGCATTCTCGACGATGGCCTGCAGGTCCTTGGGCAGGGCATCGAACGCCTTCTTGTTGACGATGGCCTCCAGGGTGGTGCCGGGCTCGTGCCAGCCGGGATAGTAGTAATACCTGGCCGCCTTGTAGAGGCCGAAGGCCAGGTCGTTGTAGGGCCCCACCCACTCCGTGGCGTCGATGGCCCCCGACTGCAGCGAGGTGTAGAGCTCGCCGCCCGGGAGATTCACCGGCGTGCCGCCGGCGCGCTTGAGCACCTCGCCGCCGAGACCGGGGATGCGCATCTTGAGGCCCTTGAGATCGGCCAGGGAGTTGATCTCCTTGTTGAACCACCCGCCCATCTGCACCCCGGTATTGCCCGCCGCCATGGGCACCAGGTTGAAGCGGGCATACATCTCGCGCCACAGTTCCATGCCGCCGCCGTAATAGAGCCACCCGTTCATCTCCTGCGCGGTGAGACCGAAGGGCACGGCCGAGAAGAACTGCAGCGCCTCGTGCTTGCCCTTCCAGTAGTAGGCCGCGCCGTGACCCATCTGGGCGGTGCCGCGGGAGACGGCGTCGAACACGCCGAAGGCCGGCACCAGCTCCTTGGCCCCGTAGACCCTGACCTTGATCCGGCCGCCGCTCATTTCGGTGATGAGCCGGGCCAGCTTGTTGGCGCCGGTGCCCAGGCCGGGGAAGTTCTTGGGCCAGGTGGTCACCATCTTCCAGCGGATGGTCCTGCCCGCGTGCACCGCCGGTGCCCCGCCCAGGCCGGCGGCCAGCGCGCCGGCACCGGCACCCTTGAGAAACTCGCGTCTTTTCATCACCAGGCACTCCTCCCTCGTTCGTCTCGTGCAACCATCCGCCGGGATGGTCAATTTGTGTCCAGCCGGCAACCGCGGCCCTGCCAACTTTCAATGAGCTGCGACCGATTCATGCACTACGGCTTTAAGTACTGGTTGCAACTGCGCGGGAACCGGCGGTCTCGTCACGGCGACGAACGGCATTGGAAAAGACGAGACCATTCTGCCATGATTGGTCCAGCGTTCCTTTCAGTCGCAATGGCCCCGGGCCAAGCCACAACAACAATACGACTGCCGTTTACATGGAACAAGGCCTCGCCCGCGTCAGCCGTCGCCTGATCCTCGTGGTCGCTGCCAGCTTCGGCCTGATGCCCGTGGCCGGTTACGGCGTCGCCTTCTACTTCGGCATGCTCGATCCCGCCCTGCTGCACGGCGGCACCCTGCTGCCCCTGGCGGGCCTGTATGCCGTTCTGCTGGGGGGCATGATACTCCACCTGCGGCGCTACCTGCGCCCGCTGCTGGCCGTGGCGGAGGAAGGCGAAGGGCGTGTGCCGCTTCCCAGCGGCGAGCACCTGGCCGCCTTCGGCAACAACTACTGGACCTATTTCCTGCTCTACGTGCTGCTGGTGCCCACCACCCAGCACTGGCTGGGGATCCGCCATCCCGACCTGGGGGCGGCCGCGAGCCTGCTCCAGTTCATGCTGCTCAACCTGGTGGTCGCAGTGCTGGTGGGCCTGCCGGGGTACCTGGAAAGCCTCAACCTGCTGGGCGGGCTCAGCCGCCACCTGGGCCTGGACCGGGTGCAGGTGGGCCTCGACCGCAAGCTGCTCATGGTGGGCGCGTTCCTGCCCGCACTGGCCATGGCGGCCATGGTGCGCTACGCCCACTGGCAGGCCGGCGCACCGCCGGTGGAATGGCTCAGCGCCTGGGCCCTGCTGTCGCTGGCCTGCCTCGGTGCCACCGTGGCCGCCATTCGCGGCGTGCGCCAGGGGCTGGCCCCCCTGCACTGGCTCATGCACGGCAGCGGCGCCTCCAGCCACGCCGAGCTGGCCCAGCGCCTGCGCCCCCGGTCCAACGACGAGCTGGGCCTGCTGATGCAGGCCCTGAGCCGGCTGTTCCGGCGCCTGGGCGAACAGGACGCCACGGTCCATGCCATCGTGGACAACGCCGCCGAGGGCATCATCGTCATCGACGACGAGGGCCACATCCAGCTGTTCAACCCGGCGGCGGAACGCCTGTTCGGCTACACCGCGCAGGAGATCCGCGGCCGCCACCTGGCGTGGCTGCTGCCCGACGTGGCCCGGCGCCTGGCCACGCCGGACGACATGGAGGGCGAACGCGAGGTGACCTACCGGGCCGGGCACGGCGAGGTGCGCACCCTCTCGGTGCGGGTCAGCGCCATGACCCTGGACGACGGCCGCTACTACGTGTGCCTGGTCTCCGACATCAGCCGCCGCAAGGAGACCGAGGAGCGCCTGCGCGAGGCCGAGTCCCGCTACCGCAACCTGGTGGAAACCGCCCACGACCTGGTCTGGAGCATGGACGCCGGGGGCCGCTGGACCTACCTCAACCGGGCCGCCACCACCATCTACGGCCTGCCGCCGGAGGAGATGCTGGGCCGCCACTTCAGCGAGTTCCAGGCCGCCGAGTCGGCCCAGCGCGACGCCGAGGCCTTCGCCCGGGTGATGGCGGGGCGCGAGCTGGTGCACTACGAGACCGTGCACCTGGATGCCCAGGGGCGGCCCCACCACATCAGCTTCAACGCCCGGCCCATCTTCGACGACGACGGGACGGTGCGCTGCGTCAGCGGCACCGCCCGCGACATCTCGGAGCAGAAGGCCATCGAGCAGGAGCTCACCTACCAGGCCCAGCACGACACCCTCACCGGGCTGTACAACCGCAAGTACTTCCACCAGGAACTCAACCGGGTCATCGCGCGCGTGGCGCGCAGCGGCGCCGACTGCGCCCTGTTCTACATCGACCTGGACCAGTTCAAGTACATCAACGACACCCTCGGCCACGCCGCCGGGGACCAGCTCCTCAAGGAATGCACCCGGCTGCTCAAGCGCCACATCCGCGAGGGCGACCTGCTGGCCCGCTTCGGCGGCGACGAGTTCACGGTGCTGCTCTACAACGTGGACGGCTCGCAGGCGGTGGCGGCGGCGGAGAATCTGCGCAGCCTGTTCGAGAACTTCAAGTTCTTCTACCGCGGCAAGACGCTCAACGTCACCTGCACCATCGGCGTGGCCCTGATCAACAACCATGCCCAGTCGGCGGACGACATCCTGGCCGAGGCCGACCTGGCCTGCAACGTGGCCAAGTCGGAGGGCCGCAACCGCGTCCACCTGTACT
>Ga0256830_1002674_pt1 | contig 11566 bp, 19 predicted proteins | sample 128326metaG_FD_190537 | JGI IMG/M metagenome (GOLD analysis project Ga0256830, IMG submission 190537) | Hydrothermal vent microbial communities from Lau Basin, Pacific Ocean - 128-326 | ecosystem: Environmental > Aquatic > Marine > Hydrothermal vents | place: Pacific Ocean: Lau Basin | collected...
TCTTGTTTCTCGGAGCGTAAGATTTCGTTCAAAGCCACCACGCGCTCGGCGCGTGGTCAGTCGTCCAAATCCGCTTGCGGATTTTCTTTGAAAAAAGTTCGGATTTCGTTCAGAGTTCGGAGCCAAAAACAAAAAACAGGCATCCCGCCTGTTTTTTGTTTTTGGCTCCCGCATTAAAACCTTCGCAAACTTTCACAATCACATTGCCGAATTTGATTCACAGAAGCAAAAAACGAAATTTGAAATGACAACTGACGCGCGCTCCGCGCGCGCGGTAATGCCAAACTCTGGCTTACGATTTGCGTTTCCGCCCGCCTCGCAAGCTCGGCGGTAGCCAAAAACAGAAAAATTTTCTTTTCATTTTTTAATTTTCGCCCGCCCCCTTTCTTTTAATAGGATAGAAAATTTTTTCTGTTTTTGGCTTAATTCCGCTACGCGCGGAATTGCGGAAACGCTAACGCCGACAATTCCTTTTTTCCGCGCCTTCGGCGCGGTTGTTTTCAGCCCTCTTTTTTCTCCGCCTTCGGCGGAGCGGAGTTTTCTTTTCGGGCTTCGCCCGAATTTTCAAGATTTGGCTATTTTTTAAATTTCTGATATTATTATAATATATAAAATATAATAGAGTGATAAACCCAAAACAATGTCAAACAAAATTTCAGCGAATTTAAAGAAGTATAGATCAAAAAAGGGCTATTCTCTTGAAAAAGTCGCTCGTTCCGCGGATTTGTCCTTAAACACAATTATCAAAGTTGAAAATGGAATCAATAAAAATCCAACCATTGAAACATTAACAAAAATAGCCAAAGCGTTAGGCGTTGGCGTTGATGATTTGATAAAATAAAATATGGAAACAATAACTTTGTTGATATTAAAAAAGGCACCTGCATGGTTTGTTTCATGGTCTTTTAGAAAAATATTTGGCAAAAAAAATCTTGCTGTGTTTAAAAGATTATTAGAACTACCGAAGTGAAAAAAAGTTTCTTTTGATTCGCCAGAAAAATGGGTATTTGAAGATGATAATTCTTTTGTTATTGAAATATCCAGTAAATCAAGTGACTTTTCAGAAAAGTGGACTGACCATTTTCCAGATAAAAAATCTTTTAAAGTAGAAGTATTGCTTAAAATTAACGGTGAGCTTGTTACAAACGCATTGTTTTTTATCGGAGTTGATGGATGGCGTTATTTTGTGCCAATGCCCAAAATATCAGATGCTTATGGAAAACGATATTTTTACTGGGACAAGGAATCACTTGAGTATAAAGTGTTTGGAGTCATAGGCAGGGTTGATTATCTTTACAAGGGTTTAGATGAGTTTGGCAATGCTTGTGATGTTAAAATTAGATAAATAAAAAATATGAAAAAATTATCACTTAGAGAAAAATCAATATTGGCTGGATTATTTTTATCAAAATTTGACGAAAGAGGTTTAAGATACCTTGGTTTTGATAATTTTACAGAGGCATTTAACGTAATTGGGCTTGCTTTAAAAGTCAAGCCGGCTTCTGTTAAAAATTATAGAGATGAATTTGACCCAGTTTTTCCAAACAAAAGACAAGGTTGGCACAAGCGAGAAATGAGAGAATATTGCAGAGATATTTACTTGTCTTTTAAGGATTTGGATATAAAAAGTTTTTCCAAGCTATTGAAAGAAATAGTTTATGAAAATCATGAATTAGACGTTTTAATGGAACAAGTTGCGAAAAAAGAAGATAAAGAAAGCTCTTTCGCTAAGCGACTTATAACAGGACAAGCAGCTGAATACTATTTCAAAGAAAATTATAAAAAAATCAATGTATTCAAAAATTACCAAATTGAAGATACAACGAGTCATGGTTGTGGTTTTGATTTTAAGCTTTATTCGAATAACAAAGATTTTTTGGGTGTGGAGGTTAAAGGTTTAAATAATTCAAGCGGAAATATTGCATTGACAAATAAAGAGTATTCGGTTGCTCAATTGTTGCGAGAGCGTTATTTTCTTTTTGTTGTTAAAAATTTCAAAGAAGTTCCTTTTCATGATTATTTTCAAAACCCATTGCATAGTAAATTGAAATTTAACAGAATAGAGACAAGAATAACGCAAATTTCATGGAATGCTCCTGTTTAGAATATGAAAAACATTTTTTGTAAAAATAAAATTTATTCTGAAAACGACATTAACAAAATTAGTTCCGAAAATGGACTAACAACTATTGATTGCTTAAAAGATGAAAACATGATTAGTCTTGAAGAATTTGATAACGGAGAACTTGGTGGAGAATGTTTGTTTGAGTTCGATAGAATTAGTGAGAATAAATTTAGAATGAGATGGTCGGAATTTGAAAATTAAATAAAAGATAAGACCGCGCAATATTGGCTTGAAGCGATGAATGTTTTTGGAAACGGCGATGTTAGAGTTTCACCGCAAGGAAGTTTAAAAATCGGCAAAATCGGAATGCAAAGAAAAGGCGGAGACGGTGGACGAGATTCGGCGAAAATGTTGCAATTCAAAATTAATCCCGTTGAGCTTTTTGATAATTAGGTTATGGCAGACACTGTTTCAAAAAAGAAAAGAAGCGAAATAATGTCAAAAATAAAGAGCAAGGACACAAAGATTGAAATTGAATTTAGAAAAAAACTTTGGCGACAAGGTTTTAGATACAGAAAAAATCCGAAAGGATATTTTGGAAAACCGGATTTGGTTTTGAAAAAATATAAAACAGTTATTTTTATTGATTCTTGTTTCTGGCATGGCTGCAAAAAGCATTGTCGCTTGCCGTCAACAAGAAAAAATTATTGGCTCCCGAAAATTGAAAGAAACAAGCAAAGAGATAAAGAAGTTAATCGGCATTATAAAAAAGAGGGGTGGAAATTGATTAGGATTTGGGAGCATAATTTGAAAGATTATAAATTTAATTTTAACAAATAAAAAATGAATGATACAGATTTTCCAGAAATAAAAACAGGGAACGGTATAGACCGCGACCTTGCCGCGACAGCTAATGACCGCATTAAAAAAGCGGTTATTGAGGTTAATAAACTCGCCACGACCATTGAAACATTTAATAAACAATCATCTAAATATACAGAAAAGTTAGTAAAACTTACTTGGTGGATTGTTGGTTTAACTATCATTATGGTTGTCGGGTTAATAATACAAATCATTTTGGCTGTATGAATAGAACAAAAACAATGTTTTTCGCCTTTATGGGCAAAGAGCCAGAACAAACAGAAAAAATATCTGAAATACAATACGGCTACGAATTTTGGAATTTGAAAAAATTCACTATTGACGAATTTGTTGAGGAGCTTAAAAATAAAATCCCTCCAGTAAACAATAATGTCGTTCACAATTACAAAACGGATAATGATAGCCGAGAACCGTACGCGATAACGGAAGAACAATTCAAAAAATGCTCATGGGGGCTACTCATTCCCGACACGCTAGAGGAGGGCGGTTTTAGCTACGCCGAAACGATGTTTATATTAAACCTCTATTCTCCTAACTTCTTGTACCCGTATTTCTATGTAAATGATATGGGTATTATGCGACAAAAGCACGATAAAGATTCAATGACTTATTTTCATACGCAGGATTGCTCAATTTTTAACAATAAAAATTTTGTTGAATTTTACAAAACTCTTTTTGAGCAATCCAAGTATGGTAGTTGGCATTTGGACAGAATACAATCGTGGAATAAAGAAGATTGGCGTTTGTTTGTAGCCGCGCTTTTATATTCTGAGTTAAAAGATTACGAAAACTCAAAAAGCTCATTTGGCTGGCAAAGAGAATCAGCAGAAATGACAACAATTTTGGAAGCACTATTTACCGCCGGTGATAGCAGAAATGAAGAAGTGATGTATCGTTTGCGAAAAAGAATCGCTGCTTTGCTTGCTTGGAAATTTCCCGATATCGAAAAAGACATCAAAAAATTATACAGGGCGAGAAGCGCGTTTGTGCACGGATCCTTTTTTGAACAAATCGCAAAAGAAAGCCCGAACGCATACAATAACTTGCCGATACCCGACTTTAATTTACTTTATAAACACAAAGAGTATGTGAGAGTTGCCCTTGTCGCTTATTTGAATTTGGCAAAAATAGTCAATTCGGATAACATAGATAATGTGAAATCGGTAATGGACGCGCTTGAACAATCAATCATTGATATTGAATTGCGAGAAAAACTTATCTCTGAAACAAAAAAGTTATTTGATTTAATGCCAGAAATAAAATTCAAATAAAAATAAATTCAACCTTGTCCCAAAAATTCGGGCGAAGCCCGAAAAGAAAACTCCGCTCCGCCGAAGGCGGAGAAAAAAGAGGGCTGAAAACAACCGCGCCGAAGGCGCGGAAAAAAGGAATTGTCGGCGTTAGCGTTTCCGCAATTCCGCGCGTAGCGGAATTAAGCCAAAAACAGAAAAAATTTTCTATCCTATTAAAAGAAAGGGGGCGGGCGAAAATTAAAAAATGAAAAGAAAATTTTTCTGTTTTTGGCTACCGCCGAGCTTGCGAGGCGGGCGGAAACGCAAATCGTAAGCCAGAGTTTGGCATTACCGCGCGCGCGGAGCGCGCGTCAGTTGTCATTTTAAATTCCTTTTCTTGCATTTGTGAATTAAATTCGGTAAAACAATTTCAAAAGTTTGCGTGTTTGATTTATCGGGAGCCAAAAACAAAAAACAGGCGGGATGCCTGTTTTTTGTTTTTGGCTCCGTATTTTGGACGAAATCCGAACTTTTTTCAAGGAAAATCCGCAAGCGGATTTGGACGACTGACCACGCGCCGAGCGCGTGGCGGCTTGCAACAACATCTTACGCGCGGAGCGCGTATCAACGCCAACCTTTCCGCGCCTCGGGCGCGCTCCTTCCAGTCGCGCTCGCAAAACCAAAATTTCCCTATCCTTAAAAAACGGCGGGGGTGCAGGGGGGGGTGCAAAAAATTGAAAGGAAATTTTGGTTTTGCTTGCGACGCTTCAAAATTTGACTAATACAATAGGTTTATTATAATGGTAGTATATGGCAAGTAAATTAAGCGATAACATAAGAAAGTTAAGAAAGAAAAAAGGCATTTCGCAAGATCGCCTCTCCAAAGAGGCGAATTTAGCGTTGAATACAATCGTCAAGATAGAAACCGACGAAAATTCCAACCCAACCGCTGAAACATTGCAAAAAATCGCCAAAGCGTTGGGCGTTAGCGTTGGCGATTTATTTAAACAATAACAATATGGCAACTAATAATTTAGGAAAAATTAAAAAAGTAGATCTACGCAAAGCGTGGAGTCATGAAGCGACAGATTTTACCAATTGGCTTGCAGAAGAAGAAAATTTGCGCTTTTTGAGTGATGAGATCGGTGTTGATATAAAACTTATTCAAACCGAAGCAACAGTTGGTAGGTTTAATGTTGATATTCTCGCAGAGGAAGAAAATACGGGAAATAAAATAGTAATTGAAAATCAATTAGAACCAACAAACCACGATCATCTTGGAAAGATAATTACATATGCGTCTGGATTTGATGCAAGCATGGTGATTTGGGTTGTTAAAGAAGCACGAGAGGAACACAGACAAGCAATTGATTGGCTTAATGAACACACGGATGAAGATTTGGCATTTTTCTTGATTCAAGTTGAGCTTTGGCAAATTGGAGATTCTCCATTTGCGCCAAAATTTGAGGTTGTTTCCAAGCCAAACGACTGGGCAAAGACAGTTAAACAATCAGTAAGTAGTAGTAAAATTACTGATACTGCCGCTAGGCAGCTTGAATTTTGGAATCAGTTTAAAGCGTACGCAGAAAGTCATAACACTATTTTACGATTAGGAAGAAAGTCACGACCACAGCATTGGTTTGATATCAGCATCGGTAATAGTGATGCCCATATTTCTCTAACCCTCAACTCATTTGACGGAGTCATAAGAACTGAGCTTTATATTCCTGACAATAAAGAAGTGTATCATTTTCTTGAACGACATAAAGAAGAAGTCGAGAAAGAGCTTGGTAAAATTGAATGGATGGAGTTACCAGAAAAGAAAGCAAGTAGAATTAAAGCAGAACTTCCTGGTGTAATTGATAATACTGACGACTGGGAAAAATATTTTGCATGGATGCAAGAAACTGCTGAAAAATTCCATGAGACATTTTCGAAATTGTTGAAAAAATATAAATAGTATTATGCAAAAACCATATTATAAAAAACCAAAATTTACACTCTATCAAGCAGACTGCTTGGAGTTGTTAGAATCGCTTCCAGAAAATTCTGTTGATATGGTTTTTGCCGATCCTCCATACAACCTTTCAAATGGAGGATTTACAGTCCATGCTGGGCGACGTGTAAGTGTTAATAAAGGTGATTGGGATAAAAGTAACGGATTAAAAAAAGATTTTGAATTAAATTATGCAAATAGTTTTTAACACACAAGTAGCCAATTCATACAAAAGTAATTCTCAAAAGATTAGAGTATTGACTGAGGACTGGGTAGATAATCAAGCTTATTGTCCGAACTGCGGTTTTGACGCAATAGATAAATATCCTAACAATCAACCAGTCGCTGATTTTTCTTGCACAAATTGCAATGAGGATTACGAACTCAAAAGTAAACGAAATAATCTTGGTAAAAAAATTGTTGATGGTGCATATGCAACAATGATTGAAAGATTAACGAGTCAAAACAATCCCAATTTTTTCTTTTTGAATTATAACCCACAAACTTATCAAGTGTTAAATTTTTTAGTCATTCCAAAGCATTTTTTTATTCCAGAAATTATTGAAAGACGAAAACCACTTTCTCAAAATGCGCGTCGTGCAGGTTGGGTTGGTTGTAATATTCTATTAAACTCCATACCAAATAGCGGGAAAATTTTTCTTGTCAAAAATGGTGATACTGAACCAAAAAACAAGGTGTTGCAAAATTGGCAAAAAACTTTGTTTTTACGGCAAGAGAAAGAAATACCAGTAAAAGGATGGCTATTGGATATCATGAAATGCATAGAGAGTATCGGTAGAAGGAATTTTACTCTTGATGATATTTACGCGTTTGAAAATGAACTTAGCAAATTACATCCTGAAAATAAACATATTAAAGATAAAATAAGACAACAATTACAAATTTTACGGGACAAAGGATATTTAGACTTTGTGTCACGTGGTAATTATCGATTGGTATAATATGGAGATTAATTTACATTATTTTATCGCTAAGTTAATTTTGCGATTTAATCCGTTTATTCGTTGGAAAGTCATGTGTCTTGGATATGGTGAAGATTATGAAAATTTTACAGAGCTCGTTTGGGAAGATGATAAATATCTTAATTTCTCCGATAAAAAAACTTATCCAAAATTTCAATTATGGTTTGTATAGCACATTCATTTTTTGAAAGTCATGTTTGGGCAAAATTGAAAGCCATTGTTTTTTGTGCAGTTGAATGGAATGGGCAAAATGCAAAAAGCGCGAAATTGTTAAATGTAACGAGTTTGGATTTTGCCGAAGATGACGAATTGATAAAAGAAATAAAAGCGGACTATGACCTTATACGAAATAAACTTATAAAAGAAGGGTTTGATGCCTTGACTGGGAAAGACGGAAAGTGGATACAAGCACGAACAAAAGGAACTGGCGGAATAAACCCACGAACTGGTGAGCGCCGCCCAATTACACGTGCGTTTTACGCGCGAACAAAATTAGTAAAAAAGATTTTTGAGATATCTAGCTGATATGAAATTAACAAAAATTAAAATTGAAAATTTCAAATCAATTAAAGAAATTGAGTTTGACATAAAAAAATATGGCAATAGTTATACCACCATGTTTGTTGGTATTAACGAATCAGGAAAAAGCAACCTCTTAGAGGCAATGTCATATTTTGATACTCCAAAGGAAGAGTTTGATTACAATATACTTCACAATCAAAAAGACGAAGACAATAATCCTGTGGATTTTTGGTTTTCTTTGGAATTTGAACAAAAGCAAACATGCTTAAACGAACTTAAAAAAACCATTGAAAATGGCGATCTTTTATATTTTGAGATTGAAAATATAATAAAGAATGTTTATTTAGAACACGACGGGAATTCTTTTGCTGATGATTTTTCTTTTGATATTAAAAAATTGACTCAAAATTTATTCATAAAGAAAACGCAAAAAAATATAACGAATAAACAAGGACAACAAGTTGCGGTTGATTCGTTCGTTCTAAGTAAAGAAAATGATGAGGAGGAGTCATTTCAAGAACTTACGATTGAATTATTTGAAGAATATTTTTCAGAAAAAATTAAAAATATTATCAGAAGATATTCACCAAGCGTTTCTTTTTGGAGGCCTTCTGATAAATATTTAGTCTCAGAGGTTGATTTAAATGAGTTTAAAGATGATATAGACTCCAATATACCATTAAAACACATCTTTTATATTGCTGGTTTTACTGATAAGAACTCAATAGCAACGGAGATTGAAAAAATATCAAATCACTCATTAAGGAGAAAGCTGGCTGGTACGCTTGGCGACAAAGTAACAAAGTATGTAAAAGATATTTGGAAACATAATATTATAATTGATATAGAAATAGTCGAGAGTGGATTATGTGTTGTTTCTGTTAGAGACGGCGGTAAAGACAATGAATTTAACTATCACAAGATGACTGTAAGAAGCGAGGGCTTTAAACAGTTCATGTCTTTAATCCTTTCTTTATCTGTTGAGACAAAAATGGCAAACAGAAAAAATAATCTCATCCTTATAGATGAGCCAGAAGCTCACCTGCACCCGTCAGGAATCAGAGATCTAAGAAATGAGCTGTTGGAAATCGGTAAAAATAATTATTTATTTATATCCACACACTCACCATTTTTGGTTGACAGAAAAAACAAAGAAAGGAATGTAATAATAAGAAAAAATAAATCTGCATTTACAGAAAAAATAGAAATAGATAAAAACACCGATATTATTGATGACGAAGTTTTGAGAGAAGCTTTTGGTATTGAGGTGTATAAAGATTTATTAAACCCACATAGTATTTTGGTAGAGGGGGCATCTGATAAAAAAATACTTCAAAAAGCTTTTATGATTAAGGGATTAGATAAATATGGAATTACAAATGGACATGGTAGCAATATTGACACATTAGCTTCAAAATTAAATGATACTGATATATCAATTTTGGTTATTCTTGATGATGATGCAGAGGGAAAAGAATATAAAGAAAAAATTCTAAAAATAGCAGGGTCATATTCTTCAGATAATGTCGTTACAATACGCGATTTGGTTGGGGATATAATTGACAATGGAACTATTGAAGATACTTTGGGCGTCAATTTTGTTAAAGGAAAGACATGTGAAGTTTATAAAAAAACTTTTAATGACGAGTGTGATATATCATTGAGCGATACACGACCTTTTGTTGAACAAATTCGGACATATTTACATCAAAACAAGAAAAGTAAAAAAATAATTGATAAGTTTTTGGAAGATCTCAAAATACAAATAGCAGATGATTTCAAGCCAGCAAAGTCATCTTTTGTAAGTAATTTTCCTCTGCTTGATTCCTTGGTCAATAAAATACAGTCAAAATTGGAGCAAGAGTAATCTACTTTTAGGGAGCAACGCTTGCGCGCGCATGGGCGGGTTGGGGCAAGCGCAATATGATTTGCTTGTGCTATCCGTTGTGTGATAGCACAAACCGCTTTTTTGAGTTACCACAATCCTTGAACGAAGCCACAGAGCGAACACGAAGCAACACCGAGCAGGCATCGCGAACGAATGTGAGCGGCCAGTGCGAGGTGCTTGCGAAGTGTGAGCGGAGTATGGAGTTACCACAAAGCTCGGAGACGGTAGCGCCTCGGGGCGACGCAAGCGACGGAGAAAAGGGCTGGGGGCATTATCTGTATTTAATAGGAAGAAAATAAGTATGCAACTAAACGAAGTACAAAAATTCTGCAGAGATTTGTTATCAAGGGTGTCATATCCTCGAGTCGGCACTATTATCGGTCTTCAAGAGGAGCTCGAAAATTGGCGAAGGTTATTATGGATATAGAGATTTATGGAAAGCCTTTCGACCGAAGCAGAATTGAGAAAAAATGTTCCGAGGTGTTTTTTAGTTTTATAGACCTTTGTAATTCGTACGGAATTAAACTTGATGAAATCAGTAAAGATAGGATCAAAGAAATAAAAGACGAAATTAAAAAATGGGAGAAAGAACACGGAGAGACGCTGAAAGAAAAAAGAAAAAAGTTTGACTAAATATGAACGACTCTATATATAAAAAATCGTTCGAATTATTTTTAAGAAGAACAGATGAAAAATCTGTTATTGAAAAGTTTATAATAAACAATATCAAGCTTAATAAAAAAACGAAGTTTCTTGATATTGGCGCCGGTGATGGTTTTTTTGACTTCAATAATTTCAAAAAAAGTCAACTCAACACTTGTTGTTGAGCCAAATCAGAGTTTTTAAAAACAACTTATAAAGAACAAAAAAATTAGAGTTTTGAATAGAACATGGGAAGAAGTTAATTTAAATGAATCATTTGATTTTATTTTAGCGTCTTATGTTGTAACCTATTTTCCGAAAACACAAAGGGAGCGATTGATAGGAAAAATGTATGGCATGTTGAATCCTGGCGGCAATATTCTTATTTTATCCATTGACGCCCAAAAAGGTTCGTGGAGGAAAATACACACTTATTTTTATAAATTGATAAATCGCAAGCATCATTCCTCTGACAACGAATTGAAACAAATTATGCGGAAATACGGAGCCGTTTTAAAATCATTCAAAACGCATGTGATTGCAAAAAACCCAGATGAAATGCTGGAGATTTTAGGGTTTGATTTTTATAAATATCATTCTGATTTTTTAGAATTTTCTCCTCATTTAAAAAAATTTATGAAAAAATATTCAGATGCGAATGGAGCGGTAACATTAGAAATGGCGCATAACGCGTATATTATTACCAAAAAATAATCAGATAATCTTATGGATAAAAAAATAGAATTAGAATTAAGGGCCGAGATACCTGCGCAAGATAAGAAATTATTCCAAGATCGTCTCGGAGAAGTAGGCGTTTTGCGTTCACATACAAAACGACTATCTATAATGTATTTTGGTAATATCGACACAAGAAAACTGGATATAAGAGTGAGGGTAACGAATGGAGAGTGTGAGGTAGTGGTAAAATCCGGATCATTTGGAGCTCACGATCGAATAGAAGTGGCTCAAAAAATCAATCCGGAAGAATTTTTAGGAATGGTAAAAATATTTGCTCAATTTGGTTTTGCGATGGAGGTTGGAGAAAGGGAAACTTTTAACTATACACTGCCGAATGATATAATAGTTTCGTTGGTTTCTGCCGGATCGATTTCGTACATAGAATTAGAAAAAATGTCATCGGAAATTGATATAGAAAAAAATAATCAATTGCTCAGGCATTCGGCCGATCAATTGGGATTGCGGCTCTTAAAATCTGAAAAAGAATTTGACGCGCTTTGCAAGCGTCTCGCCGAGAAAGTTGATTGGCCATTTCATGGCACTAATGAAGAATATATTAGATTGAATGAGTTATTTAATCGCTACCTAAATGAACAATAAAAGAAAAAGCGGCTAAAT
>Ga0256830_1002675_pt1 | contig 11558 bp, 14 predicted proteins | sample 128326metaG_FD_190537 | JGI IMG/M metagenome (GOLD analysis project Ga0256830, IMG submission 190537) | Hydrothermal vent microbial communities from Lau Basin, Pacific Ocean - 128-326 | ecosystem: Environmental > Aquatic > Marine > Hydrothermal vents | place: Pacific Ocean: Lau Basin | collected...
ATCCGCGCCCTGTGCGAAGTGGCCGAGGAAGGCATCGTCGGCGCCATCACCGGCCGCGCCATCTACGAAGGCACGCTGGACTTCGCCGAGGCGCAGAAACTCGCCGACGAACTCGACAGTGACGAGTAGCGAGGAGAATATGGCACAAAGACAAAAAACCGTCCCCTCTACCCCTGCGGGGCACCGAGGTCCCTCAGGGAGACGCCGCCACGGATGGTGGCCTTAGTGCGAAGCAGGATGCCCGGGCCGAGGGAAAGGGTGAGGGGATCGATGCCTCGAAACTCGTTACTCGCAGCTCGCAACTGAATTTTATGACGCTCGCGAAACGCATCATTCCCTGTCTCGACGTGGACCGCGGCCGCGTGGTCAAGGGGGTAAAGTTCGTCGATATCCGCGACGCCGGTGACCCGGTGGAGATCGCGCGCCGCTACGACGAACAGGGCGCCGACGAGATCACCTTCCTCGACATTACCGCCAGCCACGAGGACCGCGAGACCATGGTCCATGTGGTGGAGGATGTCGCCGGGCAGGTGTTCATCCCGCTCACCGTGGGCGGCGGTATCCGCGAGGTGGCCGACATCCGGCGCATGCTCAACGCCGGTGCGGACAAGGTGGCCATCAACACCGCGGCGGTGAACCGGCCCGAGTTCGTGCGCGAGGCGGCGGAGAAGTTCGGCTCCCAGTGTATCGTCGTGGCCATCGACGCAAAAAAGGTCAGTGGCGAGGGGGAACCGGACAAGTGGGAGATCTTCACCCACGGCGGGCGCAAGCCCACCGGCCTCGATGCCGTGGCGTGGGCGCGCAAGATGGTGGACTACGGCGCCGGCGAGATCCTGCTCACCAGCATGGATCGCGACGGCACGAAGATCGGCTTCGACCTGGCGCTCACCCGCGCCATCGCCGATGCCGTGCCGGTGCCGGTGATCGCCTCGGGCGGCGTGGGCGAACTCGATCACCTCGTCGCGGGGGTGAAGGAAGGCCACGCCGACGCCGTGCTGGCGGCGAGCATCTTCCACTTCGGCGAATACACCATCGAGCAGGCCAAGCGCCACATGGCCGCCGCCGGCATCGAGATGCGGATCTAGCTTTTAACCACAGAGGGCACTGAGGACACGGAGAAACACATGGAAAAATCCCGGCCCGGCGGCGCGTGGCGCCGCTCAACGGGGATGACCAAAGTTTTACAGGTCTTTTCCTCCGTGTACTCTGTGTTCTCCGTGGTGACAATCGAATATGAGTGACGACTGGCTGGATGAGGTAAAATGGGACGCCGACGGCCTGGTGGCGGCCATCGCCCAGGAGGCGGGCAGCGGCCAGGTGCTCATGCTCGCCTGGATGAACCGCGAGGCGCTGGCGCTGACGCGCGAGACGGGCCACGCGGTGTACTGGTCGCGCTCGCGTAATCGCCTGTGGCACAAGGGCGAGGAGTCGGGTCACCAGCAGGTGGTGCGGGACATCCGCCTCGACTGCGATGGCGACGTGATCCTCCTGCAGGTGGAACAAAAGGGCGGTATCGCCTGTCATACCGGCCGCCACCGCTGTTTCTACCGCCAGTTGCAGGACGCCGGCTGGGTGGCGGTGGAGCCGGTTTTGCGTGACCCCGACGATATATATAAATAGAATCGAGTTAACAGACAGCCACCGCCATGAGCGATATTCTGGACAAGCTGGCCGAGGTACTGGAGGCGCGCAAGCAGGCCGCCCCGGACAGTTCCTACGTGGCCGGCCTGTACGCGAAGGGCCTGGACGCCATTCTGAAGAAGATCGGCGAGGAGGCCACCGAAACGGTGATGGCGGCCAAGGACGGCGAAGCGGACAGGCTGGTGTATGAGCTCGCCGATCTGTGGTTTCATAGCCTGGTACTGCTGGCGCAGCAGGGGCTGAGTCATCACCAGGTGCTCGACGAGCTGGCGCGCCGCTTCGGCGTCTCCGGCATCGAGGAAAAGGCCGCGCGCGGCACGGAGTCCTCATGAGCGACTGCCTGTTCTGCCGTATCGTCGCCGGCGAGATCCCGGCCGAGATCGTCCACGAGGACGAGCTGACCATGGCCTTCCGCGACATCAACCCGCGCGCCGACGTCCACCTGCTGCTGATCCCGAAGCAGCATGTCGCCAGCCTCGAGGAACTGGACGAGAGCCACGACGCCCTGGTGGCGTACATGTTGCGCCTGTTGCCGAGGCTGGCGCGCGAACAGGGTCTGGCGGACGGCTTTCGCACCATCATCAATACCGGCCCGGCAGGCGGCCAGGTGGTGTTTCATTTGCACATGCACTTGCTGGGCGGCCCCACGCTGCCCGGCTTCGGCTAACACGGAGTAGGAATTATGGGTATCAGTATCTGGCAGTTGTTGATCATCCTGGTGATCGTCCTGTTGCTGTTCGGCGCCAAGCGCCTGCGCAATGTCGGCGCCGATCTCGGTTCGGCGGTCAAGGGTTTCAAGAAGTCCATGCAGGACGACGACGAAAACCCGCCGCAGATCGAGAAACGCGAAGGCGAGACCGTCGAGGGCGAGTCCGTGCCCGACAGGGAAAAGGACAAGTCCTGATCACCTCCTCGGCAGAGCGCGGGTGGCCTGCGGCCCGCCCCGGCGCGTGATCCCGTCCCATGTTCGACATCGGCTTTCTTGAACTCCTCGTCATCGGCGTCGTGGCCCTGCTGGTCATCGGCCCCGAGCGCCTGCCCGGTATTGCCCGCAAGGCCGGCTACTGGGTGGGCCGTATCCAGCGCTGGCTGGGCAAGGTCCGGACCGACGTGGAACGGGAACTCAATGCCGAGGAACTGCGCCAGGCCATCGAGCGCCACGCCGATCTGCAGGAGATCCAGGAGATCGTGCGCCGTGGTCAGAAGCAGGTGAGCGAAATGGCGCAACCCGACTACCTCGTCAGGGCCGGCGGCGAGACCCCGACGCCCGCTGGCCAGGCGGCGGCCGAGGCGGAGAATGACACCGGCGGTGACGACAGCGCGGCGGGGGCCGCGCCGGAGCGCGGCGCGGACGCGCAGGGCGAAGGGCGCGCCAGAGACGGCGGAACGGCGCCATGAGCGGCCAGCCGGCACCGGAGAAGCCCGCCGGCGAGGAACAGACCTTCCTCAGCCACCTCATGGAGCTGCGCGATCGCCTGCTGCGCAGCGTGGTGGTGTTGCTGGTGATCTTTCTGGCCTGTTTCCCCTTCTCCAGCGAGATATATAGCTTTCTCGCCGCGCCGGTCACCCAGTATCTGCCCGAGGGGCAGCGCATGGTGGCCATCGATCCCATCTCGCCCTTTCTGACGCCCCTGAAGACCTCGCTGGTGGCGGCCTTCTTTCTCGCCATTCCCTACCTGCTCTACCAGTTCTGGGCCTTCGTCGCGCCGGGGCTCTACCGTCACGAAAAGCGCCTCGCCCTGCCGCTGCTGGTCTCCAGCGTCCTGCTGTTCTATCTCGGCATGGCCTTCGCCTACGTGGTGGTCTTTCCCCTGGTGTTCGGCTACATCGCCACCATCGTGCCCGAGGGCGTGGCCCATACGCCGGACATCAAGACCTACCTGGATTTCTCGCTCAAGCTGTTCTTTGCCTTCGGCGTGGCCTTCGAGGTGCCCATCGCCACCATCATTCTCATCGCCACCGGCATGACCACGCGCGAGGCGCTGGCGCAGAAGCGCCCCTATATCATCGTCGGCGCCTTCGTCATCGGCATGCTGCTCACCCCGCCGGACATCATCTCCCAGACCCTGCTGGCCCTGCCCATGTGGGCCCTGTTCGAACTCGGCCTCATCATGTCCAGCCTGCTGTTGAAGAAGAAGGCGGAGGAAGGCGGCATCGCGCCGGAGGAGGCCGCCGTGGCCGGGGACGACACCGCGCCGCCCGCGGCCACCGCCCCCGCCGCGCCGGACACCGGCATCCCGCCGGCCACGCCTCCCGGCAGCGGAGGTACCGGGGGCGCGGGGGCGGCACCGGCGGATGGCGTCACCGACGATGACGGCGAGCCCTGGTACGAGGAACACCACCCCCACTACGAGGACGACGAATTCGTCGAACTCAGCGACGCGGAAATGGAGGCCGAACTGGAGCGCGCCATCGAGGACGAGGAAAAGCTCGCCGGTCCGGAGGAGACCGGCGGCGATGACGCGGCGCCCGCGGCGGACGCCACCCCGGGGGAGGACGCCCCGCCCGACAGGGGCTGAGGCCGCCGGCAGCGTGGCGTCGCCATTTCCACCGGCAGGTGGAACCCTCCCGCCCACCTTGGTGTGAACAGGGGTATGGCTTCACTGTTCGAGATGCCCTGGCGGCGCCGTTTCGAGGCGCTCATCCGGCCCCACCTGCGGGAACTCCATGCCTATGCTTACCGCCTGTGCGGCAACCGGGAACGGGCCGAGGACATCGTCCAGGATCTGGTGACGCGGCTCTACCAGTCCCGCGCCCGCCTCGACGAGGTGGAGAAACTCCGCCCCTGGCTGTACAAGTCCCTGTTTCGCCAGTACCTCAATGCCCGCCGCAGCGAGTCCCGCTCGCCCTTCGGCTACCTCGAGGGTGACGAGGCGGTGCTGGACGGCATCGAAGACGAACGCAGCGCCCCCGAGGCCCTCACCGAGCGTCACCTGCAGCAGGCGCGCATCAACCGCGCCCTGCACACCCTGAGCCCGGAATTCCGCGAGGTGCTGGTGATGCACGACATCGAGGGCTTTGGCGTGGCCGAGGTGGCGGAGATCCTGGATATCCCCGTGGGTACCGTCAAGTCACGCATCCACCGCGCGCGCAACAACCTGCGTAGCAAACTGATCCATGGAACCTGGGCGGACGGATCGGTGTTTGATGAAGTAGAGGGTTGAAGAATGGACTGCACACAGACACGCATACTCATCGACGAGGTCCTCAGCGGGACCGCCTCCGCCATCCAGCAGCAGGCGGTCAACCGGCACGTGGAGGGCTGCGCCAGCTGCGCCGAGCACCTGCGCGCCTCGCGTGAGCTGGTGCGGCAACTGCGGGAGTTGCCCGTGCCGGAGCCGGATAGCGGATTCGAGGAACGGGTCCTCGCGCGGCTCGATCGCCGCACGGGCGCCCACGCGGGATTCGCCGCCGGTTTCGCCACGGCCCTCGCCGCGAGCGTGCTGCTGTGGGTGGTGTTCACCGGCGGTTTCGCGCCGCAGGAACCTGATGCCCAGCCGCTGAGGCAGGCTCGCGCCGAGTTGCCGAGCGTGCGCCTGGTGGCCAGCGAGGTGAAACGGGTGCAGCTGGTGTTTCGCGCGCCCGCGGCCATCGAGGGGGCCACCATCAGCCTGGAGCTGCCCGAGGCCGTCAGCCTCGAAGGCTACCCGGGCCGCCGCAGCCTGCGCTGGCAGACGAGCCTGAAGGCGGGCGCCAACCGGCTGAGCCTGCCGCTGGTGGCCGAAATGCCCATGCAGGGCGTGCTCACCGCGCGTCTCACGCAGAACGGCCGGACGCGGGACTTCAAGGTCTATCTCGAGGCGCGTGGCCCGGACGAAGGCCGGGCTGCCATGGGCAATGTTTGAACGACCGTTATTCACGAACCACGACATGCTGTACAGGAGAAGGACAATGAAACATATCCAGTCACTGATGCTATTACTGCTCATCGGCCTGCCGTTCGGCGCCGTGTACGCCGACCCGGACATGGACGACGTCACCATGGACGTCATCACGGGCGAGCATCCCGACGAGATCACGCACGACATCGAGATCCCGGACGACTCCGATCTGGAAGGCCGCGAGGATCATGGTCCGGGCCATGTCGATGACGACGAGGATCACGCACCGGGTCATGTCGATGACGATGATGATCGCGAGAATGAAGACGAAATGGAAAACGAAGACGATCGGGAGGATGAGCGTGAAGACGGCCAGTCCGATGGCCCTGACAGTCCCGATGACCACAATCCGGGTGACAACAGTTAAGGAAGACATCGTGCGTCGCCGGACACCGGCGCGTCGGAGGGACCAGACAGGGACAGGTCGAGAAACACGGCTACGCCCGTGATGGTGGATTGGTCACCATCGCTGAACAGGTCACCGCCCTGCGGTGGCCTGTTTTTCTATTGATATAAGGTGGCTTTGACGCATCAGCAGGCGCCGAAAGTCGTGTCGCAGTTTTTGAACCCGGTCTCCTGACGCTGAACAAAACCGGGTTATAGTCTGCGCTCAAGTGAGTTTGTGCAGGGGAAGTATCATGAAGTTCCGAGGTTCCGGTCTGTTTGTCGTCCTCCTGATGGTGGGCCTCACATGCCATGTCGATCCCGCAATGGCGGGCAACTTCGAGGATGGTGTGCGTCATTTCAGGAGCGGTGATTACCGCAAGGCGGTACGCAGTTTCCAGCGTGCCGAGCGTGCCGGCGATACGCGCCCGGCGCTGTTCTTCAACCTTGGGGTGAGTTATTACCGGCTTGGCGAGCATGCCCGCGCGCGCGACTACTTCCTGCGCGTGGAAAAGGATCCGAAGTTTTCCCAACTGGCGCAGTACAACCTGGGGCGCGTGGCCCTGGCGCAGAAGCGGCGCGAGGAGGCCCTGCAGTGGTTCCTGCGTGCCTCGCGCGACAGCGGTGACCCGCGCATCACCGCGCTGGCCAACCGCCAGATCGACGCCATCGAACCCGGCGCCGGGCGGCAGCAGGCGCGCGGTGGTGTTCGCATCGCCTGGGGCAGGGACAACAACGTCCTGCTGTTGCCGGACAACTCGCCCTCGCGCCGGAGCGACAGCTATCTCGAGACCTGGCTGTACGGCTCCGCCCGCCCGGGCAACCGCCTGCGCCTCAACGGCTCCTGGTACCAGCGCGACTACGCCGACGTCACCGGTGGCGACTACCAGATGCTGCGCGTCGGCGCCGACTACCTGGCGGCGGCAGGGGGCTGGAAACTGGAACCGGGACTGGCCCTGTCCACCAGCGATCTCGGCACGCGCAATTACCTCGACATCACCGACCTGCTTTTCCGCGCCGAGCGCAGTCTCGGCAGTGACCGACTGGTAGTGCGCTATCGCTACAGCGACATCAGCGCCGCCGACGCGGGCTTCAACTACCTCGCGGGCAGCCGCCACCGCGCCCGCGTGGATTATCACCGCGAGACCGCGCTCGGGCGGGTGCGCTACCGTTACCAGCTGGAACTCAACGACCGCCAGGATCAGGCCACGGCCAGCTACTCGCCCACGCGTCACGACTTCCGCGTGCGTCTGCGTCGCCGGCTCACCGGCCCCTGGCGGCTGGATGCCGAGGCCCAGTTCCGCCGCAGCGACTATCCGTCGCTGGCGGGCATCGCGCGCCAGGACGACCGCCTGCGCCTGCGCCTGGGATTCGACTACCGGGCGGGCCGGCAGTGGACCGTGGCCGGCCGTATCATCTGGACGGACAACAGCTCCAACCTCGCCATCGAGGACTACACGCGCACCGACTGGCAGATCGCCGCGCGCCTGCGTTTCTAAGACGCCGGCGGCAGGAAAAAAACTGCTCCGGGGGCGTGGAATGTTCCCGCCGTTTCGTGGTCTCATGAACAGACAGGCGATCCACAGGATCGCCGCGATTACGGGAACAGAGTGAAACCATGCAAGGCGCGCGTTTGTTCGTCACGATCCTGTTGCTGGCGCTGGCGGGACAGGCGGCCGGACTGGAGAACCGGCTCGCCGGCCATCCCTCCCCCTATCTCGCCATGCACGCCGGGGATCCCGTGCAGTGGCAGGAATGGAACGCCGAGACCGTGGCGCGGGCCAAGAAGGAGAACAAGTTGCTCTATGTCTCCAGCGGCTATTTCGCCTGCCACTGGTGCCATGTCATGCAGCGCGAGAGCTACCAGAATCCCGAGATCGCCGCGCTCATCAACCGCTACTTCATCCCCGTCAAGGTGGACCGCGAACTGCTGCCGGCCCTGGATGCCCGCCTCATCGACTTCCTCGAACGCACCCAGGGTTACTCGGGCTGGCCGCTCAACGCCTTTATCACCCCCGAGGGCTATCCGCTGGTGGGCATGGTGTACCTGCCGCCGGACAATTTTCGCCAGGTACTGGAAGCCATCCAGGAACAGTGGGCGCAGGATGCCGCCTCCCTGCGGGAACTGGCGCGCGCCGCCGCCGCCGAGCTCAGCTCCCCGCAGGTGGGCAGGGATCCGAAGCTGCCCCCCGGCCTGGGCGAGCGCCTGGCCCGGGCCATGCTCAAGGCGGCCCTCACCCAGGCCGACGAGATGGGCGGCGGTTTCGGCAACCAGAGCAAGTTCCCCATGGCGCCGCAGCTGGCGGCCCTGCTCAGCCTGCAACAGCGCCATCCCGATGAACGTCTCGCCCGTTTCCTGCGCCTGACGCTGGACCGCATGGCCAGCCAGGGCCTCTATGATCACCTCGGCGGCGGGTTCTTCCGCTACACGGTGGATCCCAACTGGCAGATCCCCCACTTCGAGAAAATGCTCTACGACAATGCCCTGCTGGCGAGCGTCTATCTGCGCGCGGCGGAGATCCTGGGACGTCCGGACTACCTGGACGTGGCGCGCGAGACACTGGACTTCCTCATCCGCGACATGCGCGGCTCCGATGGCGCCTTCATCGCCAGCCTCTCGGCGGTGGACGCCGCGGGCGTGGAGGGCGGTTATTACCTCTGGGATCAGGCGGAACTGGCGCGGCTGCTCACACCCCTGGAACGAAAACTGGCCAATGCCCTGTGGGGACTCGACTCCACCCCCGATCTGGAAGGCGGCCAGCACCTGGTGGTGGTCCAGCCCCTGGCCGAGGTGGCGCGCGAGCTGAAGATCCCCCTGGCGCGGGCGCGCGTCCTGCGCGAGGCGGCGCGCGCCAAACTGCTTGCCGCGCGCGCGAAGCGAGCGCTGCCGAGGGACACCAAGCAGCTTGCAGCCTGGAACGGGCTGGCCCTGTCGGCCCTGGCGCGTGCCGCGCAGCGGGAAGGCGGCGAGACCTACCGCCGCGCGGCACGGGAGGTACGCGACTATCTCGTCGGGCGGTTGTGGCACGGCGACCGGCTGTATCGCGCCCGCCAGGGCGGGCGCTTCCTCGGCGACGCCGGCCTGGAAGACTACGCCGCGGTGGCGCAGGGGCTGTTCGACTGGTGGCGGCTGAGTGGCGAGGCGCGGGATCTGGAACTGGCAAACGACATCCTGGGCCAGGCCTGGCGGCGTTTCTACGGGGCGCGCGGCTGGCAGCTGGAGGAGGCGCCCCTGCTCAAGTACGGCGTCGGCCAGACCGCCATCGCCGACGGACCCATTCCCTCGCCCTCGGCCATGCTCATGGCCACCAGCCTGCGCGTTGCCCGGGCGCGCAAGGACGCGGCGCTGGCGGCGCGGGTGCGCACGGCGCTCAACGTGGCGCACGAGGAGATCGCGCGGGACGTGCTGTGGTACGCCACGCGGGCCGCGATCCTCTGGGAGTTGCCCTGATCCGGCCGCGCTTTCAGTGGTGCTCGCTGTCGGTGAACTCGTAGAGGGCGAACAGGGGCGTGGAGAGCAGCATGGCGCTGAGGCGAACCGCGAACAGGCGCTTGCCGAGGTTGACCGTCAGCTGCGTGCCCACGTCATAGAGCGCCGCGGGCACCACCAGGCTGCGGCGTTGCTGGATGGAGACCTGCTTGGGGATCAGCAGGGCGCGGAAATATTCCGAGCCGGCACCAGGTCCCGCCGTGGCGCGCACCGCCACCGGCACGCTGGTCTGGGCGATGTGCATGATGCCCGCCTCGACGCCGCGTTCCGCATCCTGGCGCAGCCAGCGAACCACGCCGATGTGCCAGCGCTCCCCGGGGCGCACCCCCAGCCGATAGGCCACCAGTTCCCCGACGCGGGAGGGCGTGGCGCCGCTGCCATCGGGGACGAAGGTGATGGCCATGCCGTGCTTGGAGATATTGCTCTGGCTGAGGGGAATGCGTGAATAGTGGCCATGGGCGTGCCTGCGGTCCTTGCGCAGGGCCTCGCGGTAGGCGGTGACGAACACCTCCGCGCTGCGCGAGGGATCGCGCCCGGGATCGGGCTGGTGTTCCTCGCGCCGGGTGCGGATACGCAACTCGTCCATCTCAGGGGTGAATTCCCGCTGGCGGGAACTGAAGTGGTGACAGGCGTTGAGGCCCGTGACCACCTGGATGCGTGCCGACGCCGCGCGTCGCGGCGCGCGCCGGGCGTGCACCCCTTCCCAGGCATCGGCGATGCGCAGCAGCATATCGCGTTGCTGGCGCAGCTGCATGGCATGCTGTGAGCTGGCCTGCTGTTGCGACAGGCGCAGGGCATGGCTGACGGAAAGACTGATCTTCTCGCGCAGCGGGCGCAGATCGATGATGCGGCCGTCGTCCGGCAGATCGTCGGCCTTGCAGAACCACGGGCCGCTGTCACGGGCGAGATCGATGACGAACTCATCCTCCATGGCCAGCCGGTTGGCGGCCTGCAATTCCAGGTGTTCCACCCACAGGCCGGCAAAGGTGAAGGCCTCCCAGGCCTCGCCCTGCATGAGATTGTAGGGTTCGGTGAGGGCCAGCAGGAGGATCTGCTTGTAGAGGTGATCGATGCTGCGCCCTGCCGGGGCCGTCGCCGGGGCATTGCCGAACTCGTCTTCGAGGAGCCCGCAATGCTCGGCATAGCGTACCAGTTCGTTGAGTTCGCGCCAGGTCCCGGCCGGTTCCGGCTGGTAGAGCTGGTAGGCCCCGGCGAGCTGCCGGGCGAGCAGGTGCACGGCGGCGTAGAGCGCCTCGTGCAGAAGCCCGCGGCTGCCGTTGTCGTGGGCCTCGCCGAGGGCGAGTTCGCTGACGACGAGCTTGTAACCGGCGGCCAGTTCATCGCCCAGTTGCTGGCGCACCTGGGCGAGGGCCTCTTCGCGGCGGTTGGGCGGCACGGCCGCATGGCGCAATTCGTGGGTCAGGGCCTCCAGGAGTTCCAGCACCCGGGGCTGCAGGGTGCGCAGCAGGGCAATGCGGTCTTCCGCGGCATAGGCCGAAAAGTTGATCAGGTGCAGCTGGCGGATCAGGGCGCGGCCCGATTCCACCATGTTGGCGGCCGGCAAGGTCTCCAGCCACTGGATGAGCTTGCGGGGCCTGAGCAGGGGGCGTGGCCGCTGCAGGTACTCCGGGCGCGGGATATCGAGAAGGGGCAGGTGTACGGGCATGGGTGTAGTGCGGGTCCAGCGTGAGGCGAAGCAGGCGCCATGTTACGAAATATCGCACAGGGTGGGGAATTTATCCTCCACTACCGTCGTCTAGGTTAGTACAGGACGACTGGGGAAATGAAGCCGGAGGCAAGGAAAGGCGACGGCCGGGCGAAATTCTCGGCCCGGCGTATGGCCAGAAGTAAAATTAGTATATTCAAACAAACTGATTATCGGCCAGGAGCGGGGATGGCAGCGCCAGTGTGCTTAAATAAACATGACGCTGGCCGATATTCTTTCAGTGGCGTAGAAGGATATACGGCAGCGGTACGAGGCGGGGGTGCTCACCAGTCGCCGCGTCCGGATCGCCTGCCCGTGCTTGCATCGCGGGCGGGGATGGGGACGCAGGGGCACCGGCCTCGTCGGACAGGGAAACTGAAAAATTAATATAACCAAAGTTGAAGGAGTTCGACATGCCAAGTACCCGTCGCACCCGGCATGGTATTGCCGGATTGAT
>Ga0256830_1002676_pt1 | contig 11558 bp, 16 predicted proteins | sample 128326metaG_FD_190537 | JGI IMG/M metagenome (GOLD analysis project Ga0256830, IMG submission 190537) | Hydrothermal vent microbial communities from Lau Basin, Pacific Ocean - 128-326 | ecosystem: Environmental > Aquatic > Marine > Hydrothermal vents | place: Pacific Ocean: Lau Basin | collected...
CGGAGATCGCCGCCACCATCGCCGAGGAGGCCGTCGACTTCCTAGCAGCCCCCATCGTGAGGGTCACCGGGCTCGACGCCCCCTTCCCCTACACGTTGGAGATGGAGTACCTCCCCAGCGAGGCGCGCGTGCTCAATGCGATCGTAAGGGTTGCAAATTACTAACCGCGCATTACCGACGCCGGGCTGAGCCCCCTTCCTCCACGCGTCCCGATTCTCGCCCAAACCCGCAGGGAAAAATCGGGTTGTTGTCAAAGTAAGAGTGTAGGAGTATCATCAAAGTAGGTGAGAGCCATGAAGAGCCCGAGAAGGCCCAAAGGGGCTTTAGCCTCGGCGCCTAAGCCGGAGCGAGTTACCCTGTACGTCAAGCCGGAGCACCGGGAGTTGCTGGAGTGGGCTCGGGACTACACGCAGGCCCGATCCCTCTCGGAGGCCGTCTTCTCCGCCTTGGCGGACCTGAAAGCCCGGGTAAAGGCCCGGCAGATCCGGGCGCTCCAGGAGACCCAGGGGATGTGGAGGGACGACCCTCGGATCGCGGAAGCTTTTGCGGAGCTGGAGAAGGGGTGGGAGGCATGGCACAGCTCCCTCGAGGGCAAGGGATCTTGATCGATACCTCGGTGTTGATCGCGCACCTGCGCGGCAGGCTCGCCCTGCAGGATCTGGTTCAAGGCTACGGCGATCTCTACGTGAGCGCCATCACGCTCTACGAGCTGGACTACGGGGCCTACAAAGCGGGAAGGTCTTCGGACTTTGCGCGGCTTAAGGAGGCGTTTCGTCCGGCCGTCCTCGCCGTGGGCGCGGAGGAGGCGGAGCGGGCCGCCCAGGCGAATGGAGCCTTAGCCCGAAGGAATCGGCAGATCGGACCCCGGGATGCCCTCATCGCGGGGACGGCCCTGGCACACGACGTGGCGCTCCTTACGCTCAACGCCTCGGAGTTCGAGCGCATCGCGGACTTGCGGGTGATCGTGCCCCCTGCGTCCTAATCCCTGCGCGGGCTTGGGGTTAGAGGTTGGGGATCGAGTTTTCGAGGTGCCCCCCGCTTGCCGCGGCGCGGGATCTGGAGTACCCTTCTTGCGCCCCGAAAGGAGTGATTCCGTGATGGCATTTGAGTTTAAGCTCCCCGACATCGGCGAGGGGATTCACGAGGGCGAGATCGTCAAGTGGCTCGTCAAGGAGGGCGACACCGTCCAGGAGGACCAGCCCATCGTCGAGGTGATGACGGACAAGGCCACGGTGGAGCTGCCCTCCCCCGTGGCCGGGACGATTCTCGAGATCCGGGCCAAGGAGGGCGAGATCGTGCCCGTGGGCTCCGTGTTGGTCGTGATCGGCGAGGCCGGAGAGGCTCCCAAGCCCGACGGCAAGGAGCGCGAGGCCGTCCCGCAGCCCGCTGCCGCCAAGGCCCAGGAGCCCGTCGCCGCCGCGGCAGCCGCCACGACGCCCCCGGCAGCCCCGACCCCGACGCCCACGGCGGAAGCCCCCCCGAAGCGCAAGCGGGTCCTGGCCACCCCGGCCACCCGCAAGCTCGCCCGCGAGCTGGGCGTGGACCTCACCCAAGTCGAGGGGACCGGCCCCGGCGGGCGGATCACCGACGAAGACGTCCGAAGGTTTGCGGAACGGGGGGCCCCCGTGGCGGCTCCCACGGCCCCGCCCCCGGCCCCGGAGGCGGCTCCCGCCGTGACCGCGGAGGCTCCCAAGGTGGAGGCGGAAGCTCCCCCGCGGCCCGCTCCGGCCCCGAGGCCCGTACGCTATGAGGAGCTCGAGGAGCGGGTGCCCATCAGGGGCGTTCGGAAGAGGATCTCGGACCACATGCGCCACGCCAAGTCCACCGCGGCCCACTTCACGTATGTAGACGAGGTGGACGTCACCGAGCTCGTCAAGATCAGGGAAAGCCTTTTGCCCGTGGCCGAGGAGCGGGGGATCAAGCTGACGTATCTGCCCTTTATCGTCAAGGCCGTGGTGGCCGCCCTCAAGAAGCACCCCACCCTCAACGCCCACGTGGACTACGAGAGGGAAGAGATCATCCTGAAGCGCTACTACCACATCGGGATCGCCACGGCGACCGACCAGGGCCTGATCGTCCCCGTGGTCAAGGACGCCGATCGGCTCAGCATGCTGGAGATCGCGGCGGAGATCCAATACCTCGCGCAGAAGGCCCGCGAGGGGAAGGTCGCCCCCGAGGACATCAAGGGCTCGACGTTCACGATCACGAGCCTCGGGCCCATCGGCGGGCTCTTCGCCACGCCCATCATCAACACGCCCGAGGTGGCCATCCTGGGCGTGCACGAGATCAAGAAGCGGCCCCTCGTCATCGACAACGAGATCGCCGTTCGCGATGTGATGTGGATCTCCGTCTCGTTCGACCACCGGGTGATCGACGGCCACGTGGGCGCCGCCTTCGCCAAGGACGTGAAAGCCCTCTTGGAGGACCCGAAGTACCTCCTGGTGGGAGCGTGAAGGCAACCGCTCGTTATCCCTCGAGCTTGATATCCGAGAGGCTCCCGCGGCCCTCCCGGAGGGAAGCGTGGCTCCTGGACCTCGGGCTCCGGGATTACAAAGAGACCTGGGAGCTGCAGAAGGAGCTGGTCGCACGAAGGATCCGGGGGGAGGTCCCCGATATATTGGTACTGGTGGAGCACCCGCACGTGATCACGCTGGGGCGCAAGCGCCCCTCACAGCCGCCCCTGCGGACCCCTACGCTCCCCCCGGACGTTCGCGTCTACGAGGTCGAGCGGGGCGGGGAGGCGACGTACCACGGCCCCGGCCAGCTCGTGGGGTATCCCCTGCTGAAACTCGAGGGCGAGGAGCGGGACCTCCATCGCTATTTGCGGGAGCTGGAGGAGCTGCTCATCGCGGTGCTGGGGGACTTCGGGATCGAGGCCGGGCGGCGGGCGGGGGCCACGGGCGTTTGGACCCCTCGGGGCAAGAAGATCGCGAGCCTCGGGGTCGCGGTGCGCCGCTGGGTGACGTACCACGGGTTTGCGCTCAACGTCTCGACGGATCTTTCGTACTTCCGGCTCATCTCGCCGTGCGGGTTCGACGGGTCCGTGATGACCTCGATGGAGCGGGAGCGGGGACGTCCCGTGGCCCTGGAGGCCGTCAAGGAGCGGGTCTGCGCCCACTTCGAGCGGCGCTTTGGGAGGGCTCTTCGTCCGCATCCGGGGCCGGACTCGGATTCGGCATGATCTTGCTCTATCGCGCGCTCGGGGTGCTCTTCCTGGGGCTGGGGTTGGTGGGGGTGTTTGTGCCCCTCCTCCCGACGACGGTCTTCGTGCTCGCGGCGGCCTATTGCTTTGCCCGCAGCTCGCCCTCGTTGTACGCGTGGCTCCTCCAACACCCCCGCTTCGGGCCCTACATCAAGAACTGGGAGGAGCGGCGGGCGATGCCCCGGGGGGCCAAGCGGATCGCGCTCGCGTTCACGGCCGTGGGGGCCGTGTTGGCCCTCCTTGCCGCGACGTCCCATCTTGTCCAGATCGCGATCGCGCTCGTCGCCCTCGGCCTGGTGCTCGTCCTCCTTCGGGTCCCCGTCTATTGAAGTGAGGAGTGACGCGCACACGATGCGCGTATATAATAGACCCGGCGAGGAGAAACGGGACAAGGGGGGATCGGCATGCGGGTGCGGAGCGTGCGGGGTGCGGCCGTGCTCTGCGGGCTCGTTGCGCTCCTGGGGCTCTGGGAGGGGCCCCCGGCACGGTCGGCGCCGAGGGGAGGGTCGGAGCACCTCGCGGTTTGCCTCAACGTCTTCATCGTGGGGGGGACGTCCTCGTTCCTGGCGCGGGCCCCCCAATTCCCCTCGGAGGAGGCCCTGCTCGGGCGCCCGGGGAGCGCAGCCCAAAGCCTGGTGCCCCTGGCCCTCCGGCAGGTCAACGAGGTCTGGGGACAGTGCGCGCTGGGCATGGCGCTCAACGTCTTCGCGGTGGTCGCCGCGGATCGGGTGGTGCTCCCCGGAGGGCGAACCCTCCTCGAGCGCCGCAGCGACTTTCGTCTGGGGCTCAGCGTCTACGGAAACGCCCTGAAGATCCTGGCCAACGAGGCCTTGCCCTCCTCCACCCGGGTCTATCGGTGCCTCAATCTCTTCTTGCTGGACCGCCTGCCGCCGGGGGTCTTGGGGATCGCCGAGCTTCCCGTCACCCGCAGCTCCGTGATCGGGGCGGTTGCCTGGCGCCTGCCCTCCTCGATCCCCGTGGAGGTGATCGCCCACGAGCTGGGTCACCTCCTGGGGCTGCGACACGCCTCGGATCGGGGGAACCTCATGTTCCCGACGGCCTCGAACGGCTTCGACCTCACGGAGGCCCAATGCCGCCGGGCGCGGGCCCAGGCCAAGGAGCTGAACAAGAGCCGCCGTCCCCAGATCCTGCAGGTCATCGCTCCCGGGGAGGTGCCCGTGGGCGGGGAGATTCGCATTGCGCTGCTCTTTCGCGACCCGGATGAGGACCTCGCCTTTGCCGTCCTGGGGCGCGTCGAGCCCGATTTAGGGGCGGGGGTCTTGCGCTCCACGTCGCGGGTGTTCACCCCCGACGTCAAGGGCAGCTCCACGGGAGCCTTCACCCTGAGCGCGCGCTGCCGGGAGCCGGGTCTGCAGCTCCTGCAGGTCGTCCTGGTGGACGAGTTGGGCGAGATCGCCACGGATTCCGTCACCGTGCGGTGCGTCGAAGCCTCCCCGGAGGGGGAGTGAGCTCCCTTACCGCAGCCGGGAGCTTTGTGAACTTCAAATTTAAGCGAAAACTTGCGGCTCTGCGCGAGGAGGGGGTGTGCGTGCGGATGATGGGAACGCGGGTTGTCGGGCTGCTGGTGGGGGCAGCGCTGCTGGGGAGCTTCGCCGGGGCTTCGGCAGCTTTGGCTCAGACCGCCCCGCCGCCCGAGCCCGAGATCGTGACGCTTCCCGTGAACGTCTTCATCGTGGGCGACACGTCCTCCGTGTTGGCACGGGACCCGACGTTCTCCTCCCCGACGGACCTTCTCGGGGTGCCGGGGGAGCAGGCCCGCCAGCTGGTGGCGCGGGCGCTGGCGGGGGTAAACCGCATTTGGGATCGCTGTGCCGTGCGCTTCGAGCAAAACACCCTCTGGGTCGTGGCGGCGCGGCGCCTCGTCCTCCCCGGCGGCCGGACCCTGCTGCAGGAGCGCAAGGAATTCCGCAGCTACTTCCAAATCCTCCCCCGACTGGCCAACGAGGAGCTGCCCTCCGGGGTGCGCGTCTACCGCGCGATCAACCTCTTCTTCGTGGACGCCCTCCCCGGCGTGCGGGGTCGGGGGACCCTCCCCACCGGGGCCGAGGCGACGGTCAGCGTGGTGGTCTGGCGCAGCCTCGGGTTCATCCCCTCCCGCACGATCGCCCACGAGTTCGGCCACAACCTCGGATTGGCCCACGTGGAGCGTTCCGAGGATCGAGATAACGTGATGGTCTCAGGGGGGAGGGGGCGTCGCCTCAACCCGGAGCAATGTGCCAAAGCGCGCCTTTGGGCGCGAGCCCTCAACCGCAGCGCGCGCCCGCGGATCCTGAGCCTCTCCGCCCCGGAGCGGGTACCCGTCGGGGAGGAGTTCGCCCTCCGCGTGGTCTTTCGGGACCTCGACCGGGACCTGGCTTTTGCGGTCGTGGAGTCCCTCGCCGTGGAGGAGGGCTCAGGGGTGCTGAGGTCCCGCAGTCGGCTCTTCACCCCCGATGTCAAGGGAAGCGCCGTCGGCCTCCTTACGCTTCGGGCGCGCTGCCGGGAGCCGGGGCCCCTTCGGCTGCGGGTTCTCCTGTTGGACGAGTTGAGCGAAAGGGCTTCGGCTTCCTTGCTCCTTCGGTGCGTTCGGGAGGATACGGAATCATAAGACCGCGCCGCCGTCGTGCCCGGGCAACCGGGGTTGAAGCGCTTCGGGGGCGTCTTTACAATATTGTCGCCTTCCGATCAAGTGCTGCGAGGAGCGGCATTCCCAAAGCCTCGATAAAACCTCAAGGGCGAAAGCGGGAGTTTCCACCGCGTTTCCCAAACCCCTTCGGAGAGGAGGTGATGGGCATGACGTTCTACGACATGGTGATGGCGGAGCGGGCGGCGCGGGAGCGCTACTACGAGCTGCTGCGCGAGGCGGAGGTGGAGCGCCTGCTGCGGGCTCAACGGCCGATGCCGAAGCGCCCCGCGCTGCTGAGGTTCTCCCACCGCCGCCCGCGGGGCTGGACCCGGACCCCGCAGCTGCGCCCGCAAACCTTCTAGCCCTTCCCTGCCCCTTCCGGGGCGTTTCTTCTTCCCCCTTGACAAACGTAACAGTGTTATGTTATACTCGTCGGCACCCGACAGTCCGAAGGAGGTTGCAACAAAGCATGGCGGCACGGATTGTCCACTCCCTTCTCGCGCCGGGAGCGGGGTCCACGCGAAGGCCAAGGGCGGGAGCGACAAAGCTCGATCACAAGGCCCAAGAACGGGAGCGATCCTCGGGGATGAACCCCAATTCCCACCACGACCGGAGTGAACCCGCACCGCTGCTCTCGAGCGCTTGGGTTCTCCTGTTCGCGCAGCGCAAAATTTTTTGACCCCTTGATCTCGTAACAGTGTTATGTTATGATCAGGGCGCGATGAGCGAGCGCACGGACACGGAGAGGACCCAACAGGCACAAGGGGGCACGAACCAGGAGCCCGAGCTGATCCCCAAGAAGGAGGTCCTGGAGCGCACGGGGATCTCCTACGGGCAGTTCTACCGTTGGAAGCGCAAGGGGCTCATCCCCGAGAGCTGGTTCGTCCGCAAGAGCACCTTCACGGGCCAGGAGACCTTCCTGCCCCGGGAGAAGATCTTAGAGCGCATCCGGCTCATCCAGAAGCTCAAGGACGAGTACAGCTTGGAGGAGATCGCCGAGATGCTCTCGCCGGAGCCCCCGAAGCGCCTCTTCCCCGCCGAGGCGGTGCGGCGGAAGGCCCAAATCTCGGACGAGGTGCTCGAGCGCTTCCGGACGGCCACGGGACGGGAGGGGCCGTTTCGCTTTCGGGAGGTGTTCTGGATGGCGGCCCTCGACGAGCTGCGAAAGCAGGGCGCCTCCCCGGAGTCCTGGGAGCTTGCCCTCCAGGTCCTGCAGCGGGACGGGGTCGCCTTCGAGGAGGAGACGGAGTGGGTCCTGTGGCTCCTGGAGAAGGACGAGACCTCGTTTGTGTGCCTGGCCCCGGAGCGGTACGTCCGCTTCGACCCCGAGGCGCGGGAGCGGGCCCGGGTGGAGCTGCGCCGGCTGCTCGAGCGCGTCAAGATGAGGCTCGCCCACGAGGAGGAAGGAGAGGGGGCGTATACGCCCAAGCCCAAGCGGAACCCCAAGCGCAAGGGGTTCCGGGTCGGGGCGGACGAGGGTGAGGTAGACCTGGAAATCGATCTTCCGTGACCGAGACCGAGGAGGGAGCCCGGAATGGAGCTGGACGAGAGGGTCGAGCGCTTGAAGAAGTACGTCAAAGCCGGGGCGTGGCTGGTGCTGGGGCTTTTGGTGCTCTACTTTGGGCTTAAGCTGGCGTTTGCGCTCTTTTCCCTGCTGGTTCCCGTGTTGTTCGTGGGCGGGGCCGCGTACTTGGGGTACCGCTGGTGGCAGCGCAAGCTCGCCCCCCCGCGGGACTCCGAGGAGGACGAGGACTACGACTGGGAGTACAAGAGGAGGCGGTGGTAATGAGCAACGGGAAGGGCAAGGGCACCGAGCGCGTAAGCATCGCGGGCGCGGGCAAGATCAGCGGCGGCACCTACCAGAGCGTGAAGGTGGCGGGCTCGGGCACCATCGAGGGGGATGTGTTCGCGGGAACGATCAGCACCGCGGGTTCGTGCGCCTTCCAGGGGGACGTGGAGGCCGAGGAGATGAAGACGGCCGGCTCCTGCCGCGTCTCCGGGGACGTGCGCGCGGAGGAGTTCCGGGTGAGCGGCTCGGCCACCGTGGAGGGGCAGCTGAGCGCGGACATCGTCAAGGCTTCGGGCTCCTTGCGCGTCGGCGAGAAGCTTACGGCGAGCTTCGTCAAGACGAGCGGCTCCCTCACCGTGGGCGGGGACGTCGAGGCCGACAAGTTCGTCGCCGAGGGGTCGTTCGAGATCGAGGGGCTGCTCACGGCCGACGAGATCGAGATCCGGCTGGGCGGCGACTGCTCGGTGCGGGAGATCGGCGGCGAGCGGATCGAGGTGCGGCAGAAGAGCCCGCGCTTCCGACCTGAAGATTTAGAGCGCAAAGTGGAACGGAAGGTGAGGGAGAAGGCGCGCGCCAAGCGCTGGCGGTTCGAGGAGCTGGGGATCGAGATCGACATCGACGTGGAGAAGATGGCCCGCGAGCTGGGGAAGCTGGGCGCGATGCTCGGCAATTTAGGCTTGAGCCTCACGGGCTTCGGCGGCTACGGCACCCTCGAGGCCGAGGTGATCGAGGGGGACGAGATCTATCTGGAGTCGACCAAGGCCAAGGTGGTGCGGGGCAAGCGCGTGGTGATCGGCCCCGATTGCGAGATCGAGCGCGTGGAGTACGAGGAGAGCCTGGAGATCGATGAGTCGGCGGACGTGGGAGAAGAGCAGAGGGTCTAGGGGCTGTTGCGGCCCGGAGGGGAGCGAGGACCGGGAGGAATGGCCCGGGGCCGAGGGGCTCCGTTGGGTGCTCTTCGCGCTCCTCCTCTACCTGGGGGTGCGAGGGGTCCAGGTCGTGACCCCGATGCTCAGGGAGCTGAGCTGGCTCCTCTGGCTGGCGTTTGCGGTCTGGTGGATCCCCGTCGCGATGGACCTGAGCCGTCGGCTCCTCCGGGGAGGGGGCCGGGAGTGGGTCCTGGGCCGGGGGCTGGTGCGCGTGCGGAGGATCTCCTCCGGGAAGCCGCTCCCCCCGCGGCGATGCCCCCACTGTGGGGAGCGGGTGGAGGCGGAGCAGGCGGTCTGCCCCCACTGCTATCGGGATCTGAAGGCCAACTGCGAGCGCTGCGGCCGGATCTTCGACCTCCGGGGGGCCGCTGCGGAGTCCCTGTGCCCGGAGTGCCGACGGGAACGGAGGGCGCGGCAGCCTGCGGCGTAATCTTGCGTTCATCATGCGTGCGAACTCTGAAAGGGACGTAAAGGAGGAACGCCTATGGCCGTCTTGGAGATCTTGGGGCTCGTGATCTTAGCGCTTCTGGTGCTCTCCGGGGTCTTTTGGGTCATTTTGGCCGTGGCGATCCCCGTGATCGTGGTCGTCACGATCGGGTTCGCGGTGGTCGCCGCGATCGGCGCGGTCTTCTGGGCCCTGCTGCAGCTCGCGGGGGCGGCGCTCCTGGGCTTGGTGATCGGGGCGCCCCTGCTCCTCGTGGGCGGGGTGGGGTACCTGCTCTGGACGGCGGCGGGCCGTCGGCGCCTGGCCCGCGCCCGGAAGCGGGCGCTGGACCGTCATCCCCGCTGTCCCAAGTGCTTTCGGACCGTCCCGAAGGAGGCTTCCGTGTGCCCCCACTGCTTCGCGGACCTGTGGGGGAATTGTCCCGAGTGCGGGCGGATTCACCGCCTGGGCGTGCTCTTCTGCCCCGAGTGCGGGACGAGCCTGCGGCTGAAGTCGAAGGCTTCCGCTTGAGCGTGAGCACATCACAAGACGTGGGAGGTGAGATGGATGTGCTGTGAGTTCGAGCACGGATTTTCCTCCGGGCGGCGAGGGCGGTTCGGCTTCCGCATGGGGATGGGGGGCCCGTGGGGCTTTACGATGGGCTTTGGGCCGATGTGGGGCTGGGTCTGGGAGCCGGGCTACCGCAGCAAGCGGGCCCTGTTGCGGGAGCTGGAGGCCTACCGCGAGGCCCTGGAGGAGGAGCTGGCCGAGGTCGCCCAGCAGATCGAGGAGCTCAAGCGCGAGCTGGGGGAGGAATGAGCCAAGAGGTTGTCCTCCGCGTAGAGGAGCTCACCAAGATCTATCGCAGTCGGCGGCAGGGGGAAGTGAAAGCCGTCGACCGCGTGAGCTTTGCCGTCCACCGAAACGAGGTCGTCGGGCTGCTCGGTCCCAACGGCGCGGGCAAGACCACGACGATCAAGTGCATCTGCTCTTTGATTCGTCCCACCTCCGGGCGCATCCAGGTTGACAGCGTGGATGCTTTGAGGCATCCCCGAAGGGCGCTGGAGAAGATCGCCACGGTGCTGGAGGGCAACCGCAACGTCTACTGGCGCCTGACCGTTCGGGATAATTTAGAGTTCTTCGCCGGACTGCAGGGACTGCCCCTGCGCAAGGTGAGGGGCTACATCGACAAGCTCATCGAGCTGTTCGGGCTCCAAGAGAAGGTGAACACGCAAGCCCGCGCCCTCTCGCGGGGGATGCAGCAGAAATTGGCCGTCGCCTGCGCCCTCGTGAAGCAGACGGAGATCTTGCTGCTGGACGAGCCCACCCTGGGGCTCGACGTCGAGACGTCGTACGAGCTGCGGCGGGTCCTCAAGGATTTAGCCCAAAGGGGCGAGCGCACCATCCTGCTCTCGAGCCACGACATGAGCGTGGTCCAGGACATCTGCGATCGGGTGATCATCATCAACAAGGGGCGTGTTGTGGTCGACGATCGCATTGAAAACTTAAAGAGGCTCTTCCAGGCGAGCGCCTATCGCTTTGAGATTGAAGGGCGCCTCAGCCCCGAGCAACGGCGCGCGCTCCAAGAGCGCTTTGAGCTCCTAAAGATTACAGACACTGACGGGCGCACGATCATCGAGGCGGAGATGCTCGACCCCTCCCGGGTCTATGAAGTGATCGACGTGCTCAAGCAGAACGGCGCCCGGCTCGAGAGCGTCGGGAGGCAGTATCCCGATCTGGAGGAGATCTTTTTGAGGATCGTGCGGGGGGAGGCCCGGAAATGAGACACGCCCTCGTCTTAAAGGCCCTGGTAAAGCGCAACTTCCTCATGGTGGTGCGCTATCCCTTCAACCTCATCGCGGGCCTGATCAGCCTGTTCTTGATCTTCTTGGTGATCTTCTACGGGGCCCAAGCCGTGGGGGGCGGCAATCCCGCCTTCGGGGCGACGCTCAGCGGGATCGTCATGGGCTTTATGCTCTGGAGCTTCATCGTCTTCGCCTATTCAGACCTCACATGGGACTTCATCAACGAGGCGCAGCAGGGGACGCTGGAGCAGCTCTACATGTCGCCCCTGGGGTTTGGGTGGGTCTCCATCTCGCACATCCTGGGGTGGCTGCTCATCAACCTCATCACCACGTTCGGGATGCTCTTTGCCATGATGGGGATCACGGGGCGTTGGCTCAACGTGGACTTCGTAAGCGTGCTCCCCCTGATGTTGCTTACGGTGTGGGGCGTCTACGGCTTCGGGTTCCTGATGGGCGGGCTTGCGCTGGTGTTCAAGCAGGTGCAGGCCGCGTTTCAGATCTTGCAATTTGTGTGGCTGGGGCTGATCGCCGCGCCCTTGGATCAGTTCCCCTGGCTCAAGTACGCCCCCGTGAGCTGGGGAACCCATCTGTTGGGGCGGGTGATGATCGGGGGCGATTCGCTCCTCGAGATGCCCCCAAGCGACGTGCTCTTCCTGGCCGCGAACTCCGCCGTGTACTTCGCGCTGGGGTATCTGGGCTTCAAGTACTTCGAGCGCGTGGCCCGCGACCGCGGGCTCTTGGGGCACTATTAGCTTAGCGCCGCGCCTCGAGGACGCCCAGCAT
>Ga0256830_1002677_pt1 | contig 11557 bp, 10 predicted proteins | sample 128326metaG_FD_190537 | JGI IMG/M metagenome (GOLD analysis project Ga0256830, IMG submission 190537) | Hydrothermal vent microbial communities from Lau Basin, Pacific Ocean - 128-326 | ecosystem: Environmental > Aquatic > Marine > Hydrothermal vents | place: Pacific Ocean: Lau Basin | collected...
CCGCATCGTCCACAACGCCTATCGGCTCGAACTGCGAGGGGAGTCCCAGCGCAAAACCCGCTCTCCCCTGGCCATGATGAACACTTGACGCTATGCTCATCCACCCCAGCGTCGCTTCGCGCCGCTATCGTTCGGCTTGCCCGGATTCGGTGTTCACTTTCAGCGGAATACACAATGATAATACATACCACAATAATCAACAAAGCATTGGTGCCGATCCTCAGTGCTTCTACGAGGCTGAGCCTCACCCCAAGAAGAACGATTCCGAGCCGCAAGATCTTATCGACGGCAAAAGCTGTTCCCTGCCTGCACGTTCGTAGCAGGCCGACCAAATTCCTGAACGCCACACCCACCACAATTGCAACGGCAACCGCGCTGAACGGCTTGTAGTACTCGTGTATGAACACCGCCGGCACGGATATCGTCAGTCCGAGCACTATGCCCGGCAAAACGCCCAAATCAGGCAGTGCAGCCTTTCGCCGTTCCCCATGGCCAAGTCGCCCATGCTCATCTCGTTAGCCAAAGGGCTACTTCCGGGTAGGCCGTGATCAACCCGATAACCATCAGGTCAAACACGGTGAAGGACACAATGCCCAAGAATATGGTTCTCATAGGCACTTCCGGTGCGACCTTGTGCATCACGAAAACATTTACACCCACGGGAGGCGTCAGAAGCCCCACCTCCATAGCAATGACCGTGAAGATCCCGAACCAAACCGGGTCTATCTTCAAAGAGACGACCATCGGGAAAAAGAATGGGACCGTCAGAATCATGATACCGAACACGTCGAGCATCGTTCCCAATACGATGTAGATGAACAGGAGAATCAGAATGAAGCTATACTTGTTCGGATTCAAACTGGTAACGTAATCGACCGTCAGCTGCGTGAGTCCTGTAACAGCGAGGAATCGCGACATCAGGTAGCCTGAAATAATAATGGCAAATATCATTGCACTGATTATACCCGTGTCGTACAGCGATGCCTTTAGGTTGCTCCAAGTCAACTTTTTCATCACCAAGCTGATGACGAAAACACCGAAAACGCCGACCCCTGATGCCTCTGTGGGGGTGAAGACGCCTCCGTAGATTCCACCCACAACCAACAGGAATATTGCAAAAACGGGCCACGTCTTTTTCAGTGAGGCCACCCTCTCCTTCCAGGAGAACCTTGGGCCTGTAGGGCCCAGCTTTGGCGTTACCTTACATCTGACATATATCCCTATGCTGTACAAGACAACGAGGAGGGCTCCCGGAATAATGCCGGCGATAAAAAGGGAAGCGATCGAAGTATCCGTCAAAATCCCATAAAACACTAATCCAAGGCTTGGAGGTATCAGGATGGCAAGCGAGCCCGATGCCGCAAGCGTGCCTGTGGCAAGCTTGTTGTCGTAGCCGAACTTCTGCAGCTGCGGCATGATGATCGAGCCCATCGTTGCTACCGAGGCAACGCTCGAACCGGTCACGGCTCCGAACGCCCCACAAGCAAACACCCCGGCGATCGCAAGGCCACCCTGCAGGTGTCCGATCCATTTCTGAACACAACTGTACAGATCGGAAGCAATCCCTGTATGGTGAACGAGCTTGCCCATCAATACGAACAGCGGTATGCACATAATGACAAAGTCTGTCCCTATTTGCCAAGCCACGAACGTCGTTTGTGCCAATGTTACAGTGACTCCCGACACCAATAACAGACCGACAATTGCAACCGTGCCCAGCGCGAACGCTACAGGGACTCCGATTAGCAGGAGGAAAAACATTAAGAATATGCCGCCGATCCCTACGGATGTGGCTGCTAGTTCCATTTCTTATCTTCCACCCTTACGAGCTTTGTGCAGGAAAGGGCCAGGTAAGTGAGCAGTTGCAGAAAAAGAAGAGAACAACAAAGGGCCATCAAGAGCTTGAAGGGCCAAAAAACAATTCTCAACTCATCACTTGACTCGTGGGTTGCCAACATATACGGAATGTCCCTGAACCCTTGGAGCGCCATCAACCCCACAAACAGCATTCCTGCAAGGGCCGAAACAGCATCTGCGGCTGCCCTCAACCTTCGGCCAAACCGGTAGTATAAGATATCCATGCTGATGTGACCCTTCACACTCCACGTATACGAGAAGACCAGGAACATGAACATAAAGAGCAACAAGCTGTTCACTTCCTGGCCCCAAACAAGTGGAGCGTTGAAGAAGTAACGCAATATTACATCGGTTGTGACGAGTAACACCATGGCGGGGAGCATTACCAACGTTCCGATACTGTGAAATTGGAGAGCCACCCACTCGAGATATGATGCAACGCGCTGCAGCATGCTTGCGTCCTGTTCCCAATAGGGCTTAAAGCTGGCGTGACGAGACCCTTGGTCTGCCTTCACACCCCCTGGCGCCCCGTGGCGCCGACTCAGGCGGGCCCAGCAGGATGCCGAAAAACCCCTCCGTGGGTTTTCCAGCAACGGCCTCTCGGGGGCCGCCCCGCCGAGGCCTCACAGACTGCTTTTTCAGCAGCCTGCTAGCCCGCATGATTCATGAGCGTTCGTCGCGAAACCGTCGAGTGTGCGTCAGATCGGGGCAAGCGCGGCAACGAGGGGCGCAAGCGTACGGGACGGTACGTCGAGCCCCGAGGCGCGAGCACGCCCCGAGATGGCGTGCAATCGGCGGTTGCAGCAGAAGGCTTCATGAATCACACAGGTTAAAAGTCAATGATCCCTTGAACCGGGTGTTCAACAACCTCTTGCATGATCTGCTCTGGAGACCAACTTGCATACTTGGCGGTGAGAGCTCGCATCTCCTGGACGAACTGTCTCGCGGGCAGGCCCTTGGCTTCGTTGGTGGCAATGAAATCATCCCAAAGCGGCGCCACCGCATCTCTTAGCTTTTGCAGCTCCTCCGGAGGCAATGTGATCCTCTCGACGCCCGCCTCGATCATCTTTTCACGGGCAGCCCTGTCAGCGATCTCATACGCACCCGATGTCATTTGAGCCGCCTGCCTGAGCTTGTTATAGAAGAACCTCTTAAGATCATTCGGGAGCGCGTCGAACGTTTTCCTGTTCATGCAATATGGAATGCCCATTCTGGTCAGACCAAATGCCGTCGAGTACTTGCCTATTTCGTGGAGGCGGAATGAGTAAGCACTGTTGTCAGGAAGAAGCACCCCGTCCAGTATTCCTCTCTGGAAGGAAGTGTAGATCTCGGCCGCCTGCACCATGACCGGTACGGCTCCGAGCCTCTTTAGCATCGCGGAGCACGTTCCCCCGAAGGACCTGATCTTCATGCCTTTCAAGTCTTCGAATTTTCTCACTGGCTTCTTCGAGATGAGGTTGTACGTTGAAGTATTCGTATAGAACGCGAGATAGACGCCAAGGTTTTCGTACTCCTTCTTCAAGTACTTCGGATAGAGCTTTTCCATTACCAGAGCCGCCACCCAGGCATTCGGCGACGCAAACGGCAGGTCTGCGGCAAGACAGAGATTGAATGACCCTGCCTGATATGCCGGGTAGCCGGTGGTGATGTCTGCGATGTTTGATCTCATCGCCTTGAATCCATCCTTGGCCGAGTGCAGCACGCCTCCCATGTACGTCTTGAAGACGATCTTACCGTTGCTTTCCCTCTCCACCATCCGCATCCATGGCTCTATGCCCAGCTTGAAAACAGGGTACACTGGCGCGTAATAAGCGGAGAAACGCATGATCTTTGGAGGGCCAGTATAAGTTATCTCGTCTGACGCTCTGGCCCCGCTCACAACACACAATGGCACCAGCAAGCTCAGCGACAGTAAGAATCTTCCTGGTTTCATGGCCTGTCTCCTCTTTGCTTCCGTGTCCTTCGGTTGGTCCCTCCCTTAAACAGAAACCCTGATAAAGTACCTCACATTGTACCCAGAAACATTCACGATGGTCCCTATATGACGTTATCGCGTTTCAGAGCCTGAACGTCCTCGCTGCTGAGACCTATCCACTCCTTCAGCACCTCTTCGTTGTGCTCCCCCAGAAGCGGAGGCCGCAGCCTTGCTCTGGCGGGGGTCAGGGAAAACTTGTATGGAAACCCGAGCTGCTTCAAGCCACCTTCTACAGGGTGCTCCATGGTAAACAACATCTCTCTGGCTTTGACATTGGGGTCAGCAAACACCTCCCCCATATCCAGGATCGGCCCACAGGGGAGACCCGCTTCCTCGAACAGCCTAAGCCACTCGTCTCGGGTCTTCTCTCGCATCTTCTCTTCCAGGATGGGCATGATTAAGTGTCGGTTCTTCACTCTCTTGTTGTTCGAGTCAAATCTTGGATCTGTGATCAACTCCGGCACCCCCAGGATCTTGCAGAACTTCGGGTACATGGCCTCACTGGTGGCTGCCACCTGCACAAACCGACCATCCTTGGCCTCAAAGGCGCGCGCGGGAACCCTGTGGATGTGGTCGAGACCCCACCGTTCCGGGGGCTTGCCCGTGGCGAAGTACTGCATGGCCATGGCGGTGAGCATGGAGATCATTGAGTCATACAGCGCCACGTCGATGTACTGGCCCTGGCCGGTGCTTAACCGGTGCACGTAGGCCGCTTGTATGGCCACGACCGCGTTGATGGCGGACACCAGGTCCGTGATGGGTATGCCTACCTTGACCGGGGGGCCGTCGCGCTCTCCGGTGATCGACATGATTCCGGTCATGCCCTGGATCATGGGATCGTAGGCCTTCTTATGTTTGTACGGCCCATACTGTCCAAATCCGGATATCGAACAGTAGATGAGGTTCGGGTTTTCACACTTCAGGGAGTCGTAGTCTATCCCCAGCTTCGCACTCACCCCGGGGGTGAAGTTCTCGATAACTACGTCTACGACTCTGGCAAGCTGATGAGCGATTGCTCGTCCTCGCCGGTCCTTCAGGTTCAGGGTTATTGACCTCTTGTTCCGGTTTACCGCCATGAAGTAACCGCTCTCCCCTTGGCTTAATGTTGGCGGCCAGGTTCGGGCCTCGTCACCCTTGGGCGGCTCCACCTTGATCACGTCCGCGCCGAGGTCCGCGAGGATCATCGTGGCAAAGGGCCCTGCCAGCACGCGCGTGAAGTCCAAAACTTTCATGCTCTCAAGGGGCAATTGCATGACCCCGACTCCTTTCCGTCACTCCAACGCTCAGCACCTTCCTGCCCCGGCAACCTTCCGGCCCCGCCGTCGCGCACTGTCGCAACGCCCGCCCAGATCTTCGGCTCCATGGTGACCGGCCGGCTCCACGGCATCTCGGAGGCCGTGGCGGCCTCGCCGACGCTGCGCGATGGCTTGGAGTTGGTCAGGCTACCTTCTCAGGTCGAACTTCCGCCGAAATACCGAGCGGGAGATCATGTTGAGCTGCGCCTGGGTCGTCCCGCCCCCGATCTGGAACATGCGGACATCCCTGAGCATTCGCTCCAGCGGGAGCTCTCTGGAGTACCCGTAGGCCCCGAACATCTGCAGGCTGTCGCTCACGACCTCGAAGGCCGTGTGGCCCGTGAAGACCTTGGCGATCGAAGCCTCCTCCATGTGCGGCAGCATGACGTTGTTCGCCAGTTTCTTTGCGTTGCAAGCGGCCCTGTAGATGAGAAGGCGGGCGGCGTCGAGCTTTATTTTCGCCTCTGCCATCATCCACTGCAGCCCCTGGAACTCCGCTAGCGTCCGACCGAACTGCTTGCGCTCCTGCATCCAGGCAACAGCCAGATCGTGCGCCCCCTGGGCAATACCTAATGCCACACTGCTGGCGCCTATCCGCTGTGCATTGTAACTGTTCATCAGCTTCTTGAAGCCAGCCGTCCCGTCCCCCCGCACCACCACGTTCTCGGCAGGAACCTCGCAGTTGTCAAAGATCAGCTCCGTTTCGGGGATCCCTCTGAGCCCCATGGCGTCTTCCACCCTGCCGAACGTGAATCCCGGCGTGCCCTTGTCCACCAGGATCCCTCCGATGCCCTGCTCGCTCCCGTTTTCAAAGAAGCGGGCGAAGATCAAGTTTGTCATGGAAACCCCGCCGCCCGTGATCCAGTGCTTGGTCCCGTTGATGATGTACTTGTCGCCCTTCCGATCCGCCCTCGTCTTCATGTCCGTGAGCGCCGTACCCGCCTCAGGCTCGGTCATCCCGATGGCGGGCTTGTCCCCTTTTTCCAGGATGCGGGCGGCCACGAGCCTTCTCTGCTCCTCGGTGCCGCAGGCCATGACGCAACCCAAGGCGCCCATGTTGGTCTCCACCAGGATACGAGCGGTAACCCCGCAGAACTTGGCCACCGTCTCGATGGTGAGAATGGCGTCGATCAAGGGCCGCTCTTGACCACCGTACTTAACGGGTATGGTCATACCCAGCAAACCCGCCTCTCGGAGCTTATGAACGTTCTCCCACGGGTACTCTTGGTTTCGATCCCAGCGGTCCGCCTTCGGCGCGAACTCCCGCTTGCCAAGCCGCTCGGCAAGGTCAACAATCTGCCTCTGCTCTTGAGTTAATGTGAAATCCATTGTGTTCTCACTCCTCATAAACATCTAAGGCAAACAGATACTTACCACTCCCACGCACCGGCCCCGCACAGTCATTTCAGTTCAGGCCACATACGATAACAATCATACGGTTACGGCATTGGCGGCCTCCCTTTCCCGATGATCTCCTGTTGAGCAACAATTCCCACCGCGTGCGGCCGCTAACACCTGCGACAATTGTTCGCCGGTCAGGTCACGCCCAGAGCCTCCGCCACTGCAGCAACAGACCGTCGCATCGAACGGTCCGATCAGGAGCATCTGACCACTTTGTTTCTCAAGAAAGGGGCGCGGCTTCTGCATGGGTCGTGCACCTCGGGTGATCCAGGGTTTCGTGCGCGAGGCGTGTCCACGCCCGGAAAATGACGGTCAGGGAACAGGTGGCGCCCTGATGAGGCGCGGCAGGAGCCCCGGGGGACGCTGGGACCTGAGAACGGAACATGGGGGGATGCGCTCCGGCACCCCAATGGAAAACGTTTTCCGGACCGACCCAAAAACACATCAGGTCGATCCCCGAACTACCAGCGTGGGGCTAAGGGTGATTGGCTGCATCCCGTCCTCCGTCTCTCCCTTAATCTTCTTCAATATTCGCTTCGCAGCCTCGGCGCCGACCTCGTACATCGGCAGCGCGACCATGGTGAGGGGCGGCGTGACCACAGCGGCCCACCGCATGTCGTCAAACCCCACCAGGGCCACCTCCTGGGGGATCCGCACGGCCCGCGCCTGAACCGCCCGCAGCACTCCCAGCATCAAGATGTTCAAGGCCACCACGATCGCATCCGGCGGCTCCGGGAGGTCGAGTAGCTCGCCGGCACACCGATATCCTGCCTCTTCGTTGTAACTGGAAAACTTGATGTAACGATCGTCCACAGGCAGCCCGTTCTCCAGCAATGCCTTCTTGTACCCATCCACCCGCTCAACCATGGTCGAAAGGGCCAACGGTCCGGCAAGCAGGGCAATTCGCCGGCATCCCCGCGAGATCAGATGGCGAACCGCCATACGGGCTCCTCCTCTATTGTCCACCCCAACCTTATCCACGTCCAGATCCTGCAGGTGGCGATGCATGCAGACGATCGGAATCCCCTCCTCCAGTAACGGGTTGAACCGGTCGCTCGATCCAGCACAAGGTGAGATGATCACCCCATCAACCCTGCGGCTTTGCATCAGCTGGATGTAGCGCTTCTCTCTCTCCGGATCCTCACTGTAGTTGCAGATGAGAACCGTGTACCCGTTCCGAAGCGCAACATCTTCCACGCCGCACACTGCGTCCGTAAAGAGGGTGTTCGTGATACGAGGGATAAGTATCCCAATGGTGCGGGTCTTCTGGAGGCGCAGGCTCCGGGCGATATCATCCGGCTGATAGCGGAGACGCTCCACCGACTCGAGTACCCTCTTCCGGATGTCCTCCCGGATCGTGCGGGTGTTGTTCAGCACCCGGGAAACCGTGGCGATGGAAACCCCGGCCTCCCGCGCGATGTCCTTGATCCCGACTTTCTTCATGGTCGTGCCCCGGAAAACGTTTACAATAAAATTTGTATCACTTCTTCCCTATCTCGTCAAGGGGTTTTTTGCTTTCATCAGCATTTTTTCTCGCCCGCAGAACTTGTGCATGCCCGCGCCCGTACCAGTCCAGGCTTAATGTGCCAACCCTGCAACCTCTTGGATTCGCCATGAAGGGGAACCCGCCGTAAACCAGGGGGCCCCGGAGCCCCTGTCTCCCCCCCCGGCCCCTCCGGGCAGACGCGCGCCCTGTACCCGGGGGCAGGAATCCCGCCGCCTCCGGCCCCTCGCCCCCTACAGGTACGGGCGATCGTGAAGACGGCGGAGGGTGCCGTGCTTTCGTGCGGCGCGCTTCCAGCGCAGGTTGCCCATGAACAGATAGAACCAGCGGGGGGCCAGGGGCCTGGCCATGAGGCGCACGGCCTCCTCGGGCACGGGCTCCCCGCGGGCCAGGGCCTCTGCAGCCAGATCCAGGGCGGCGCGCACGTTCCGCACCATTCCGCCCGCCCGTTCGAGCGGCCGGCCGTCCACAGCGGCCCCGCCCCCCAGGGCGAGGCCCCCGGCCCAGGGGAAGCCCGCTTCAAAGGCGAACCGCCGGCAGATCTCCAGGGCGGTGTCGCACTGGGAGGCCTCGGGGAAGCCGGAGTTCACGATCGCGACGAACCGCGGCGCCCCTTCGCTCGAGGACCCCGGCCGCCGCGCGGCCAGCGCTTCGAGGCACCGGATCATCGGAGCGGGCAGGCTGTCGACATACAAGGGGAAGGACAGCACGAGCAGGTCCGCGCGCTCCACCGCCTCGGCCAGCTCGTCGAGCCCCCCGGGCGCGCGAAGCACCTCGCCCACGCGCCTCTGGCCGCCCTCCAGGCCGTGCTCCCCGAGCCGCAGCAGCAGGTAGGTCCCCAGCGACCCGGAGGTGCTGGCGCCGGCCTTGGGGCTGCCCAGCAGAAGAAGCGCCCGTCTCACGGCGGCCCTCCCACGCGGCGGACCAGCTCGTCGAGGCGGACCCTGCGCCGGTCCTCCGGCGCGTCGCTCCGCACCACCCCCGCAGCCCACCGCTGCGCATGCAGGTTGATCGCGTTTCGGTGGACCAGGGTTTCGAACACCCGGTCGCGCTCCCCGTCCTCCCCCTCGGCCACTCCCACGCCCAAGAGCCGGGGGTACCGGGGGTAGCGGGGTCGGTGGTGCACCTCACCGTCGACCACCTGGAAAAAGGGGGAGACGAGGCAGATCATGCGGTCCAGGGCCTTCTTGAGGGGAGAGGCGTAGCCTCCGAAGGTCACGGAGGTTACGTACACGAGCAGCCCGCTGCGGATCGCGCGCCGCGCCACCTCGGCAGCCCCGTCGTCCCTGAAGCACCGGCCCGGGGTCTTCGTCCAGCAGCCGAAGCACCCGATGCACGGGGCGATCTCCACCTCGCGAAGGCGGACCGCCTCGGCCCGCCACCCCGCGTCCCCGAGCCGGCGGAGCAGCTCGCCTGCCACGGGCTCCGCAGCCGAATCCCCCTCCCTGGCCCCATCCAGAACGTATGCCTCATCAGCCATCGCCTGCCCAACCCGTCTGACGGTCAGGGCCCCGGAGTTCCCCTTCGAGGCCCTCTGGTTTCCGCTTCCTTCGTCGCATCTAACGCCCTTCTCCCATGAATCACGTTACCCACTAAAAGGCCGGAAGAACCGGTTCAGAGGGCTTTTTCGCCTTGACCGGAGGAGGCCATATACGTGTTGGGCAGTGAACTCGACTAAGATATTTCCAGCACCATAAATCTTGTATTAGTCGCTGGCGAAGTGTTCAGTAAGTATTTTTACTGCGGTTTCAACACCTCGCTCAACGCGAAGCGCCTCGCCCAGTTTTTCAGCCCGCTTTATTGCACCATTGTCGTTGGCAGCAAACTCTATAGCTCTTGCCAACAACTCAGCAGTGAGCTTTTTGCGCGAAATCGGCGACGGCCCCACGCCTAATTCCATTACTCGCCATCCCCAAAATAGCTGATCCCCGAAGAACGGCACGATAACAGAAGGTACTCCGGCTCGTAGGCCTGCCGCTGTCGTTCCGGCTCCGCCATGATGTACAACTGCGGCCATCTTCGGGAAGAGCCAATCATGAGGTGCAAAGTCTATCTTGATTACTTCATCCGGAAGATCACTGTTGCTGATACCACCCCACCCTGCCGCCAGAACTCCGCGCCTCTTGGTTGTCTCCAATGCTTTCAAAACAATCTCTGTTACTTCTTCCGCATCTCGGCGAACCATACTCCCGAAACCAACGTATACAGGCGGCGGGCCGGATTGCAGAAAATCAACCAACTCCTCTGGCGGGCTCCAATTCTCCTCCATAGAGAGAAACCAATACCCTGTTATATGAATATTCTCCCCCCAGTCCGGCGCCTTTGGAATTACTCTAGGACTGAAACCGTACAAAAAAGGTCGCCGCTGCCAGGCATTACTGGAAAAAGGGCTGGCTTTAAGAGGCGGTAATCCCAGAACTCGTTCTCTCCAGTGATTTACGACAGGCCGGATGAAATACCAGAAGGCCCAATCTTCTAACTTGTATGTGACGCGATTGTATAGCCCTGTCACGAGGGGAATCTTCACAGGTAAAGGCGTCGCGGCCGCGCTGGGATAGCATCTGGTAGGGTGAACATGTTGTAAATAAAGGGGAAAAGAGGGAATCTTCAGCTTCTCGGTTATGGAAGCTGCCGGCAAAGCAGCTAGAAGATGAAACAGGATAATATCCGCATCCTGACACGCATCCCAATAGCCATCGAAGACTTGGTGTAGCACGGGCTCTGCGGCGGCAATGGTGTGCCGCATCATCGCTATCGGATTCTTTTCCGTATTCAGGAGCTTCTGACCCGTTTCTCCCATGAGAATTTGGCGCGGATCGCCTTCGATCAGGAAAAAGCCAAGTCCATATTTGTCGAGAAGGGGCTTAAAGCTCCGATGTGTAGCAATCGTTACTTTGTGTCCTTTGTACTGGAGACCGATACCGATCGCCACATAAGGTTGTACGTCTCCACGAGTACCGGCCGTCAAGATAGTAATTTTCACTTCGTCCATTCTCTTCATGCAAAGTGCAAAGGTGCAAAGAGGTGCAAAGGGGGATAACGCTGCTGCGTAGTTGCTTAGCGCTTCCTCACGCACCCTCTACCGTGTCTCCGCCCAAAACGTCCCGAAGCACCTCCGGCTCCGCCCGGGCCACCTTCCGCCCACGCGCCAAGCACCGGCTCGCGCCCGATCGCCCAAGCCTTAGAATCCGCCCCACCTCCGTAGCCTTCAGCCCCAGCACGTCCACCCCAACGTGGCACACCAGCCCCCGCGCGTCGCTCACCCGCGAATCCGTGCTCCGCCGGGGCACTCGCTCGGGTTCCAGCCCGTAGCGTGCAGCCACCCGCTCCACCACCTCCTCTACTGTCAACGGCGGCCGCACCACGTCCCGTAACTCCTCCCGACGCCACAGCTCCTTCACGAACGCCCCGCTTCCCAGCACCCGCTCGTCGTATGCCTCCCTTTCCTTCCCCGACCCAAGGACCTTGAGGCTCCGGCGCAGCCCGCCCCCCACCAGCTCGTCCCGCCGGCCCTGCTTCACCCCG
>Ga0256830_1002678_pt1 | contig 11555 bp, 11 predicted proteins | sample 128326metaG_FD_190537 | JGI IMG/M metagenome (GOLD analysis project Ga0256830, IMG submission 190537) | Hydrothermal vent microbial communities from Lau Basin, Pacific Ocean - 128-326 | ecosystem: Environmental > Aquatic > Marine > Hydrothermal vents | place: Pacific Ocean: Lau Basin | collected...
CTGGGCTTTATCATCAACGATGCCATTCTGATTCCCTTGCTGGCCTTTTTTCTGCTCATTGCGCTATGGGGGCTCAAGGGGGGGCGTTCCCGTCACGGCAAGAATGGCCCTTTCTACGTGGGTGCCGCCGGCGCCGTGGCGGCATTCGCCGGGATTCTGCTCTTTATGCCGGCACACATCATTGGTCTGGTGGCGGTGATTGCGGCTGCCATCTGGGATATCGTCCTGCCGCGCAAGACCCCACCGGACTGAAGCACAACGCAAATCATCCCCTGCATTCACTGGGATACCGCCAGACTGCTCTGGCAGGCGCTGCGAGATCAGGAATGCCGATAACACGAAGGCCGCCGACCACCACGGACAGCCTGTCAGTCCCTGGGTCTGATAGATCCATCCGGACAGCACGGTGCCTGTCAGGCGCCCCGCCGCATTGGCCATGTAACATTAACCCGGCAAAATATATATCGTGTTCAGCACTTCAGGCCCGCGGGGAATGGCGAGCCTTGCCCGCGCATGATTTATTTTCATTACTTGACTTATCCATATATACGCTTAAACAAATATATTGGCCTGGAAAATTTCTTAATATCTTTAATAATCATCTGGTTACACATGAGATCTGTTGTTTACCACGAAGGGTGGGGAGAAGCAGCGTTTTGTACCTTGAACCTTGTATCTTGTACCTTCCCTCATTCATTCTTACGCAGCCGGGAGGTCACGGACAGGCGTATGACATCGGTTTTTAATTCAAGGCATTCCGCGCTGCTCTGGCGAATATGCTCGAACAGCGCGCTGCAACAGCCCTCCACGGGGCGGTAATAGATCCACACCCCTTCCCTCCGCGTGGCAACCAGGCCGTGATTGCGCAAATAGGCCAGGTGACGTGACACCACACTCTGGGACACGCCCAGGGTATCCACCAGGTCGCAGACACACAATTCCCCTGCTTCCAGCAGCAGGTACATGATCCTGACGCGCACGGGCTCGGACAGGGCCTTGAACAGGGAGGCGATTTCTTCCGTTGTCATGGCGGCATTATATCTGTCTATGCAAATATATTGAAGACGCTATCGGCAGGTGCTGGGGATTGCTGTATTCCATTCCCCCACCACTGCCCTCGCCAAAGGAGAGAGGGGGGGTGTAAAACCCGCGATGAGTGCCCAAGAATGGGCGAGATCGCTACTCTTTAAAAGCATCCAATCAGCCCCATAATAGGAAATGAATTTCCCGTGGATTCTGTTTTGGCGTTAATTTTCAGTTGCTTGGCGGAATCCCTCAACCTTTGCGAAGAGGAGAATCATAAGTATATAAAATAGTTGGTTACAGGAGGTTCTTATGAAGATTGCTCAAGTCTCTCCGCTGGTGGAAAGTGTGCCGCCCAAATTGTATGGCGGCTCCGAGCGGGTGGTTTCCTATCTGACCGAAGAACTCGTCCGGCAGGGCCACGACGTGACCCTGTTCGCCAGCGGCGACTCCCGGACACGCGCCGAGCTGGTGCCCATCGTGCCGGAGGCCCTGCGCCTCAGCAAGGTGCACGACAGTCCGGAGATTCACACCATTCTCATGGTCGAAGCGGTCTGCAAGCGCGCGTCCGATTTCGACATTATCCATTTTCATCTCGATACTCTGCACTTCCCCCTCACGCGCAGGATGGAGCGCCCCTCCGTCACCACCCTGCATGGCAGGCTGGATCTGCCCGATCTGGCGCCCTTGTTCGACGAGTACCGCGACATACCCGTGATTTCCATCTCTAACAGCCAGCGCGGGCCCCTGCCCCAGGCCAACTGGCAGGCGACGGTCTACAACGGCGTCCCGGAGAGTCATTTCACCTTCCAGACCCGGCCCGGCCAGTACCTGGCCTTCCTGGGGCGCATCTCGCCCGAGAAGCGCGCCGACCGCGCCATCGAGATCGCGCGCCGCGCCGGGATTCCCCTGCGCATCGCGGCCAAGGTGGACAAGGTGGACGAACAGTACTTCAACGAGCGCATCAAGCCCCTGTTGCGGGATCCCCTCATCGAGTTCATCGGGGAAATCGACGAGCGGGAAAAGGACGCCTTCCTCGGCGGGGCCCGTGCCCTGCTGCTGCCCATCGACTGGCCGGAGCCCTTCGGCCTGGTGATGATCGAGGCCATGGCCTGCGGGACGCCGGTGATCGCCTATGGCCACGGCGCCGTGCCCGAGGTGGTCGACGAAGGGAAGACGGGCTACGTGGTCCATGACATCGATGGCGCCGTCCGCGCCGTGGAGAGGCTGGACGCCATCGACCGCCGCATCTGCCGCGAGACCTTCGAAACGCGCTTCTCGGCCTCGCGCATGGCGCGGGACTACGTGAAGGTCTACCATAATATGATCCACGAACGGGAGCCCCTCCCGCGCGCGGTTTGAGCGCCTAATGGATGATGTCATAAAAGTCGATGACCGCTGGTATGTGTCGGCCTCCTCCTCCCACGCCGACAACCGCACGCGCGTGCTCAAGCAGGGCGAGACTTTCGCCCTCTTCAACCGCTACGGTGATATCCAGCGCATCAGCATCGGCGAGCAGGGGCTCTATCACCAGGGCACGCGCTATCTCTCGCATCTCGAGCTGCTGATCAACGAGCGTCACTCCATTCTGCTCAACTCCACGGTGAAGGAGGACAACACGGTTTTCGAGGTGGACCTGACCAATCCCGACCTCTACGAGGCGGGACGGGAGAAAGTGGCCAACGACACCCTGCACATTTTCCGCGCCAAGGTGCTGCGCGATGGGCGCTACTATGAACATGTGCGCCTCACCAGCTATGCCGACGAACCCGTGGCGCTGACCCTGGGCTTCGAATTCGACGCCGATTACGCGGACATCTTCGAGGTGCGCGGCTTCAAGCGCCCCCGGCGCGGCAGCATGCTGCCCCCCGTCATTGGCAAGGACCGGGTGGAACTGGCCTACGAAGGCCTCGACGGGGTGAGGCGCCGCACGCGCCTCGTCTTCAGCACGCCCCCTCATGAATTGACGGACAGCCGCGCGCGTTTCCGCCTCACCCTGCCGCCGCGGGGACGCAGCAATCTCTATCTCACCGTGGACTGCCTGGAGGGCGAAACGGAACACGCGGCGCGCCACTATGACGAGGTGATCGGGGAGACCGCCGCCGCCCTGCGCAAAGTGGAGGACCGCTGCAGCGAGGTCTTCTCCTCCAACGAGCAGTTTAACAACTGGCTCAACCGTTCCGCGGCCGATCTGCACATGCTCACCAGCGAGCTGCAACACGGCCCCTATCCCTTCGCCGGCGTCCCCTGGTTCAGCACCCCCTTCGGGCGCGATGGCATCATTACCGCCCTGCAGACGCTGTGGTTCTATCCCGAACTCACCCGCGGCGTGCTCGCCTTTCTCGCCGCCACCCAGGCCTCGGAGGAAAACCCGGCGCAGGAGGCCGAGCCCGGCAAGATCATGCACGAGACCCGCAAGGGGGAGCTGGCCGCCCTGGGCGAGATCCCCTTCGGGCTCTATTACGGCACCGTGGACGCCACCCCCCTGTTCATCGTGCTGGCCGGGGAATATTACCGGCGCACGGGCGACCGCGCCTTCATCGAGGGTATCTGGCCCAATATCCTGGCGGCGCTGGAGTGGATCGACCGCCATGGCGACGTGGACGGAGACGGCTTCGTCGAATACCAGCGCCATTCCGACAAGGGGCTGGTGCACCAGGGATGGAAGGACTCCAACGATTCCATTTTCCACGAGGATGGCGCGCCCGCCAGCGGCCCCATCGCCCTGTGCGAGGTGCAGGGATATGTCTACCAGGCCAGGCTGCTGGCCGCCGACCTGGCGGCCATGCTGGGGGAACACGACCGGGCCGCGCGCTTGTGCAGCGAGGCGGCCACCCTGCGGGAGCAGTTCAACCGGCGGTTCTGGTGCGAGGACATCGCCACCTACGCCATCGCCCTGGATGGCGGCAAGCGCCCCTGCCGGGTGCGCGCCTCCAACGCCGGACACGCCCTGTTCAGCGGCATCGCCGACAAGCACCACGCCCGGCGCCTCGCCGACACCCTGTTGAGCGACGCCGCCTTCTCCGGCTGGGGCGTGCGCACCATCGCCACCTCGGAACCGCGCTACAACCCCATGTCCTATCACAACGGCTCCATCTGGCCACACGACAACGCTCTCATCGCCATGGGCCTGGCCCGCTATGGCTACAAGGACCACGCCATGAAAATACTCACGGGGCTTTTCAACGCCAGCATTTTCATGGAGCTGAACCGCCTGCCGGAACTGTTCTGCGGCTTCGCGCGCCGCAGCGGGCGCGGCCCCACCCTCTACCCCGTGGCCTGCTCGCCCCAGGCCTGGGCCAGCGCCACCATTTTCTATTTACTGCAGACCATCCTTGGCCTGTCCTTCGATCCCGCCGCCGCGCGCATCTGTTTCCAGTATCCCCAGCTCCCGGATTTTCTTGACGAGGTGACCATCCGCAACCTGAGGCTGGGCGATGGTGAAGTGGACCTGAGACTGCGCCGCCATCCCCAGGACGTGGGCATCAAGGTGCTGCGCCGCAAGGGCGACATCGACATCACCGTGATCGTCTGAGTGAGTCTTGCTTTCCCCTATGTTTCCTCGTTGCCGGCGGGCGTGTTCACGTTGCGCCATGCCGCCGCCAAGGCAGGCGGCACAACGGGCGTGAAGACCTTGTCATGGGCGGCGATGGCGCGCGGCGCCATGTTGCCCCGAGCGGCCTGAGCCTCCAGCAGGGGCCGGGCGCGGAAATCGTAGAGGGCGAACAGGGGCTCGGCGGGCGCGTCCGCGTGACGGCGCGGCAGGACGGCCCACGCGCCGGGCCGGCGCTGCTCCAGCAGCCATGCCAGGGCCGGACGGGACAGTTCCGGCAGGTCGCAGGCGCACACCAGCCAGGAGGCGTGGGGCGCCCAGCGCAGGCAGGCGAGCAGGCCGGCCAGGGGGCCTTGCAGTGCGGGCGCATCTGGAAGGCGCGGGCAATGCCCCACGGCATCCGGCACCTCGCCCGCGCCGCTGATGACGACGGACTCGCAGTGGGCATCCAGCAGGGCCACCGTGCGCTCCAGCCACGTCGCGCCATCGCGCCGGAGCAGGTGCTTGGGCCGTCCCATGCGGCGGCTCCGTCCGCCGATGAGCACGCAGCCGAGAACCGGCGTCCGGCGCCATTGGCGGGGCAGCCACCCCGCCAGGAAATCCACCAGGCGCGCGGCGCGGTCCCCGCCGAAATCATAGCTGTCCACTACCCCCCGCACGGTTCCAGGCGCGGGGCGCCCCGCCCGGTCCCGCAGCCAGATCTTGCCGCACGGGCTGTCCTTGTGGCCCTCCACGAGAATGAGGTCATGATGGGGCGACAGCAGGGCCAGGGCCGCGGCCAGATCGCCCCCGTATTCCCGCCGCGTGCGCAGCAGGGTCTCATCCGGCCCCTGCAGCAGGACGTCGGCGCCGGCGTTGAACAGGCGGTCGCTGTCCTTGCCCGGCCGGTCCACCTGGATGCCATGGGCATCGTGCTTGACCACCGCGACGCGCAAGCCCCGCTTCGCCAGCTCCGGCAGAACCTGCCCCAGCAGAGTGGTCTTGCCGGCGCCGCTGAAACCGCAGATGCCCAGCACCGGGCACGGGATATGAAGGTCTTCAGGGGACAGGGGGACAGACATGATGATCACAGAAAAGGTACAACGTTCAAGGTACAAGATACAAGGTACAAGGTACAAAAAGCTACTTCCCCTTGTACCTTGAACCTTGTACCTTGTAACTTGTGTGTACCATGATCTCCAGTGAAATCATTGCCAGGGAATTTCCCCAACAGGAAGACATCATTCATCTCAACCACGCGGGGGTATCGCCGTGGCCGGCGCGCACGGGCCGGGCCATCGCGGATTTCGCCACCGAGAACGTCGTCCACGGCCCGGTGGACTACCCGCGCTGGGTGAAGAAAGAGATCCTGCTGAGAAAGCAATTGCGGGCGCTGCTCAACGCCCCTTCCACGGATGATATCGCCCTGGTAAAAAATACTTCCGAAGGCCTGTCTATGGTGGCCGCCGGCCTGGATTGGCGCGCGGGCGACAACATCGTCAGCAGCGACCAGGAATTTCCCTCCAACCGCATCGTGTGGGAGGCCCTGGAGGCACAGGGCGTGACTCTGCGCCAGGCCGGTTTCACCGGGCCCGGGAGCCCGGAAGACGCCCTCTTCGCCTTGGTGGACGGACATACGCGCATGATCGCCATCAGTTCCGTGCAATACGCCACGGGCCTGCGCATGGACCTGGCGCGCATCGGGGCGTTCTGCCGCGACCATGGCCTGCTGTTCTGCATCGACGCCATCCAGAGCCTGGGCGCCCTGCCCCTGGACGTGCAGGCCGTCCATGCCGATTTCGTGGTGGCCGACGGCCATAAATGGCTGCTGGCCCCCGAGGGCCTCGCCGTCTTCTACGTGCGCGCCGCCGCGCGCGAGGGCCTGCGGCCCACGCAATTCGGCTGGCACATGGTGGAGCATGCCGGCGACTACGACCGCGAAACCTGGGAAGTGGCCGCGAGCGCGCGGCGCTATGAGTGCGGCAGCCCCAACATGCTGGGCATCCACGGCCTGAGCGCCAGCCTGTCCCTGCTGCTGGAATGCGGCATGGATGAGGTTTCCCGCCGTGTCCTGGACAACAGCGCCTGGCTGGCGGCCGCGTTGAGCGCCCTGCCCGGGATCACCCTGGTCTCGGACACGGCGGCCGGGCGGCAATCCGGCATCGTGGCCTTCAGGCACGATACGGTGCCCGCCGCGCGGTTGCACCGGCACCTGCTGCAACACGGCATCGTCTGCGCCCTGCGCGCCGGGGCGGTCCGCTTCTCGCCGCACTTCTATACCGCCCGCGCGCGCATGGAACGGGCCCTGGCATGCGTGTCGGAGGCCTTGGCCTGTTCAGGTTAGAAAACCTTGCCACGGAGGCATATAATGAGGGTCTGCATGACCGTCCCGGGCGATCCCGCCCCGGACGGCTCTCCAGGGAGGACACCATCATGAATCTACAGGAAATCCGCAATATCGCCCGCGCCCATGGGGTGAAGCCGGGCAAGCTGGACAAGGAGCACTTGATCAAGACCATCCAGATCGCCGAGGGCAACTTCGACTGTTTCGCCACCGCCCGCGATGGGGTGTGCGATCAGACGGGGTGCATCTGGCGCGAGGATTGTTTTGCCATGGCGGCCCGCAAGCGGTCGCCTCATTGAGGCCGGCGGGTCCTGGAGCCGCTCTCAGGCGACCTGCAATGGGATGCTGTTGCGGGTGTGGGTGATTTTGTTGTCGCCGTCCAGGTAGACCAGCTTGGGACTGAACTGGCCCTGCTCCTGCTGGCTGAGTGATGAATAGGTGCAGATAATGACGCGGTCGCCCTGCGTGGCCTTGTGGGCGGCGGCCCCGTTGACGGAAATCGTGCCCGATCCCCTTTCCGCGCGGATCGCGTAGGTCACGAAGCGCTCGCCGTTGTCGATGTTGTAGATGTGAATCTGCTCATACTCGCGGATGTCCGCGGCGTCCAGCAGATCCTCATCGATTGCACAGGAGCCCTCGTACTCAAGCTCCACCTGCGTCACACGGGCGCGGTGCAATTTGGATTTCAGCATGACACGATTCATAGTCTTTACTGTTCGTCCCTAGTGTTGAATTCACGCGGCGGGCCAGGCGCCCCTGCCGGCAGCAATTTTATCACTAATATCAGGCGCAAATCACTTATTTTCGAACCGAAATACCGCTTTGGCAAGGGAGCGGCAATATATTCATAGCATAAATTAGATTGTTATTGTTATTATCTGATTTATATAAGTTAGTGGTCGTATAATCTTATGGGTCGGGGGCGACGGGTCAACCTTGCACCCGCACATTATCGATCAGCCGCGCGCTGCCCAGCCAGGCGGCCGCCAGTACCACCAGATCCTCGTCTTCCGGTCCGGCGAGCGCCAGATCGCGCGCGCGGCGCACGCTGAAGTATTCCGGCCGCAGACCGCGCTCGCGCAGCCGTTCCATGGAATCCGCCTCCAGATCCCTGAAATCACACGCGCCGGAGTGTTGGAGAATGGTTTCCCTGGCGTGGCTCAACACCTGAAACAAGGCCGGCGCCCGGCGGCGTTCCTGCGGCGTCAAATAGTGATTGCGGGAACTCATGGCGAGGCCGTCCTCCTCGCGGCGGGTGGGCATTCCGACGATTTCAACTGGGAGGTGCAAATCATGCGCCATGCGCCTGATGAGCAGCAATTGCTGGAAATCCTTTTCCCCGAACACGGCCAGGTCGGGCTGAACGATATTGAGGAGCATGCACACCACGGTGGCAACGCCCGCAAAGTGCCCGGGCCTGAATGCCCCGCACAGGATGTCGGAAAGCCCTGGCACCGTGACGCGGGTGGAGGATTCCAGCCCGCGGGGATAAAGGGCCGCCTGTTCCGGCAAAAACAGGAGATCCACCGACACATCCTCTAATTTTCTGCGATCATCTTCCAGTGTGCGGGGATATGACGCGAAATCCTGTTTATCATTAAACTGCATGGGGTTGACGAAAATACTCACCACCACCCGTTCCGCCCGGGCCTGGGCAGCTTCCACCAGGCTGAGATGGCCGGCGTGGAGATTGCCCATGGTGGGCACCAGGGCGATGCGCTGGCCGCGGGCGCGCCAGTCCGCGATTCTTGCGCGCAGGGCCGGGATGGCGTGTTCGGTGTCCATCAGGCGTAGAGGTGTTCGGATGCGGGAAAGCGCCCTGTCTTGACCGCCTGCACATAGTCTTGCACGGCGGCCCGGATGGAGTCCTTGCCGGCCAGGAAATTCTCGCAGAAGCGCGGGCGCGGCCCCGGCGTCAGGCCCAGCATGTCGTAACAGACCAGCACCTGGGCGTCGCAGGCCGCGCTGGCGCCGATGCCGATGACCGGCACCTTCACCGAGGCCACGATCTCGTCGGCCAGGGTGGCGGGCACGCACTCCAGCAACAGCATGTCGGCGCCGGCCGCGGTGAGTGTGGCCGCGTCTTCCAGGATGCGCCGCGCCGTGGGACCGTCGCGCCCCTGAACACGGTACCCCCCGATCTTGTGCACGGACTGGGGCAGCAGACCGAGATGGGCGCACACCGGAATGCCCCGCCCAGCCAGCCGCTGGATGGTCTCGGCCATCACCGCGCCGCCCTCGATCTTGACCATGTGCGCGCCTCCTTCCGCCATCAGGCGCGCCGCGTTGCGCAGGGCTTCATGGGGCCGGGCATCGCTCATGAAGGGCATGTCGGCCATGATCAGCGCCCGCTTGCGGGCGCGGCTGACACAGGCCGTGTGATAGATCATTTCATCGAGGGTGACGGGCAGGGTGGTCTCGCGCCCCTGGATCACCATGCCGAGGGAATCGCCCACCAGCAGCACTTCCACGCCTGCCGCGTCGAATATCCGCGCGAAAGTGGCGTCATAGGCCGTGAGGCAGGTGAATTTCTCACCCCGCGCCTTCATTTCCCGGATGGAGGCCAGGGTCACGGGAGAGGCTGACTTGCCGTTTTCGTTCATGCTCATGATTTACGGGCTTCCATCTGCAAGTTCAATGGCAGCGGATTGTAGTAATGACGCCCGCTGGAGATGGTGCAGACCTTGTCCAACAGACTCAGGTAGTCCCGCTCGTTGTTGATGGGATCGATCTCCGCCGCGTTGACGATGAGCAGCGGCGCCGAGTTGTAATAGTGGAACAGGGAGGCGTAGGCGTCCACCACCTTTTGCAGGTATTCCCTGCCCATGTATTGCTCATGGGCAATATTGCGCTGGCGGATGCGCTCCGCCAGGACCTCCACGGGAGCCTGCAGATAGACGACGAGATCAGGCACGGGGGCATCGATGGTCAGGTGGCTGTAGATCTCCTCGTAGAGGCGCAGCTCATCGTCGTCCAGTGTGAGCCTGGCGAACAGGCGGTCTTTCTCCATGAGAAAGTCCGCGACACGCACGGGCCTGAAGATGTCCCCCTGGCGCAGCATCTGCATCTGGCGGGCGCGCTGGAAAAGAAAGAAAAGCTGGGTCTGCAAGGCGGCCTCCCTGGGGCTCTTGTAGAAACGCTCCAGGAAGGGGTTCTCGTCGGCGCCTTCCAGGAGCAGCTCGGTGCCGAAGGTCTCGGCAAAGCGCCGGGCGAGGCTGGTCTTGCCCACCCCGATAGGGCCCTCCACGACGATGAAATCAGGATGCTTGTGTTTCATGTGTGTGTACCATGCGCCGCAGCCCCTCCATGCCGCTCTTGCTCACCAGTTCACGCAGCGCCCCCACGCCGGGAATGTCCAGGTCGGGCGCTATCTCAAAGAGAGGGTATAGGACAAAATTGCGTTGCGCCAGTCCCGGATGGGGCAGGGTCAGCTCTGTATCCCGCAGGCGCAGGTCATCATAGAGCAGCAGGTCCAGATCCAGGGTGCGCGCCTCCCAGCGCCTCCCGCCGCGCACCCTCCCCTGGCGCTTCTCGATCTCCTGGAGGCAGCGCAGCAGCTTCAGGGGCGGCAGATGGGTGCGGAGGATGGCCACGGCATTGATATAGTCCGGCTGCGCCATGCCGCCCAGGGGGACGCTGACATACAGGGACGAGAGCGCAATCCGCCGGCTCTCAGGCAGGGCATCCAGCGCGCGCGCCGCCTGCCTGACCTGCCGTACGGGGTCGCCGAGATTGCTGCCCAGGGCGATGCAGGCGCGCGCCCCCGCGTGCTCCCTGGTCATGATGTTTCCGGGCCCGATGCCTTTTTCCTGCGCCGGCGCCGGCGGCGTTTCTTTCCCGGTTCCCGGGCGGTCTGGCACAGGGCCAGTTGCTCGTCTTCACCGGCCTCCTGAACACGCGTCCACCATTCACATTGTTCCCGCACGTCCTCGCCGGCGCTGGCGCGCAACAGCAGGAAATCGTAGGCGGCACGGAAGCGCGGGTGCTGCAGCAGGCGCAGGGAGCGCCTGGCGCCGGCCCGCATGAGGCGCGGCTGAAGCTGCCAGATTTCACGCGATTGGGTGGTAAAGCGGCGCGGCAGGACAATATACCTGGCCTGCGCCTCCAGGGCGTCGCGCCCGGCCGCCTGAATGGCCTGGGCCTCCGTCATCCCTTCCGTCATCAGGGCATGGGCGGTGGAGCGCACGGGTTCCCACAGCAGGGCGGCGATGAGGAAGGCGGGTGTCACCGGCTTGTTCTCGGCAACGCGGGCCTCGGTATTCTCCAGGGCCCGCACCACGAACATGTGAGGATAGCCCTCTTCCTCTTCGGCCAGGCAGGCATCGGTGGCGGGAAACAAGTATTTGAACAGGTCGTAATGGCGCAGCAGCTCATAGGCCTGCACGGAATAGGTGTTGAGAAACAGCTTCAGCACTTCCTCGAACAGGCGCGCCGGGGGGATCTCCCGCAGCAGGCCGCCCAGCCTGAATATGGCCGTTTCCGCGTCGGGCGAAATGCGAAAGCCCAGCTTGGCGGCGAAGCGCACGGCTCTGAGCATGCGCACGGGATCCTCCCGGAAACGCACCTCGGGTTCCCCAATGAGCCGCAGCACGCCCGCCTTGAGGTCTTCCATGCCGCCGGCATAGTCCGCCACCGAAAAGTCATTGATATTGTAAT
>Ga0256830_1002679_pt1 | contig 11549 bp, 11 predicted proteins | sample 128326metaG_FD_190537 | JGI IMG/M metagenome (GOLD analysis project Ga0256830, IMG submission 190537) | Hydrothermal vent microbial communities from Lau Basin, Pacific Ocean - 128-326 | ecosystem: Environmental > Aquatic > Marine > Hydrothermal vents | place: Pacific Ocean: Lau Basin | collected...
TCTTGCAGCTCGACGCCGATCTCGGCGGCCGCCAGCGCCAGCTTGCGATCGAGGACCACCCGCTCGGCGCCGGCGACATCGAGAATGCTCGAGTCGTAGTCGGCCAGGTCGGCGATCTCGGAGATGCGTCCATCGGTGAACAACGCCATGGCAGTGTCCTTTCAGCCCGCCTCAGTCCGATCGCTTGGACCGGGCTTCACTCTTCGTCGTCTTCCGGCGCCACTCGGACTCCGGGACCACCGCGATCTTGAGCTGGTTGACCGCCGCCTGCTCCCGGGCCCGCTCGGCGGCCGCTTTCTGCTCGTCCCGGAACTGCTTGGCCTCCTCCTCGGCGGCCAGCCGGGCGCGGCCCTCCACCAACAGCTTGGCGGCCAGACGCCGGGGCACCTCGCTGATGACGCCGGCCTTGCCGCCGTCGGGGGTCTCGCAACTGACGACCAGAACGTCGCCTTCGGGCAACTGCCGTTCGATTTCGTGGATCTTGCGGTAGTAGACTTTCAAATCCATCGTTCTTTTTCTCCTCGCACCTAAGACGATGGGTCCCGGATGTGCGTCCGGGACCCGTTCACGGACTGAGTCCCGCCGGCGATCAGGTGATCACGTGAACGCCGAACTCGTTGCGCAGCACGCCCACGCCGTAGAGCACGTCCACGGTGAACTGCTGGGCCAGCGTGTTCGGCTGGTAGCTCATCACCACCCGGATGCCGAAGTTGCCCAGCTCGGCGTACTCGGCCACCGCGCCGGTACCCGGCAGGGGCTGAGGCAGCCGCCGCACGACGAGCCCGATGGCGTCGCGGGCGAAAGCGAGGTTGTGCGTGGTCACCGGGGCGCTGCCCGTCTTGGCGACGAACTGCGACCGGAAGACGAAGAAGTCCTTGATCTTGCCGACGGTGCCGTCCACCAGCGCCCGGAGGCCGGCCTCGCCGGCCGTCTGGAACTCGCTGAACCGCTGAATTTGGCGCAACTGCGAGTAGGTGTCGCCGTCCACCACCAGGAACTTCGGCTGGCTGGCCGGCACCTTGGCGTTGAACAGCGTGGTCTCGGCCTGGTCCACCACGGACTCGGTGATCGCCGTGCCCGGGGCGCCCACCGAGGCGTTGGCGGTGAACTGCGAATAGAGGCTCAGCAGGTCCGACTCGATCTTCTCGGCCAGCGCGATCACCGCCGGCTCCATGTAGAGCCGCAGCAGCTCCGGAACGGCCAGCACCTTGGTGACGTCCGGGATCTGGAAGGTCGCTTCGGCGTGCGTGTTCAGCACGATCTGGGCGTTGCCGAGGTTCGGATTCTGCGCCGTGACGGCGCCGCCCTCGGCCAGGTTGTTGGCGCTGAGGCTCGGGGGAATCGGTACGTTCACCGTATCGCCCGCCTGAGCCAGCACCGGCTCGTAGTTGCGATTGACGAGGTTCCCCATGACGAGGTTCCCCATCAGAGCCGGCAGCGCGTCAGCCGCTACCAGCTTGACAATCGCGTTTGCAACGTTGGCAGTCGTAATCGCTCCCATGTTTTCTCCTGTCGTTGTGTAATCCGGCGAACGAGCGTTCGCCCCTCCGGGGACGCCGGCCCTCCCGCGCGCCCGCAGGCGGCAGGCCGGCGGCGTCGTCCGGCAAAGCCGATTCCGCCCGGGCGTTTGCGCGTCCCGGCGGACGCAAGATCTCCCCGTGCGGGCCGTCGTCGGCCCGGTCCGTCACGCTGAGGCGTTGTTCGGGACCGATTGCGCGGTCAGCGCAGGGTGCGGGAGATGGCTTGCGCGATCTGTTTTCGGATCCGGTTCAACTGCTCGGGGTCCATGCCCGGCTTGATGGCGTCGAGGCTGATCGGCGGCTCCTCGAGCCCGTCCGAGGCCGAGGCCGCTCCGCTGCCGCCGGGAATCCGGGCGGGCAGCAGCTCGGGGTTCTCCTGGGTGAACTTCGCCAGGTACTCGCGCAGGCCCATTTCGCCGTCTTCGGTGCGGGCCACCAGCCGCCCGTCCTCGGTGCGGTAGATGTCGTCCTTGACGGCGCGGTAGCCGAGCTCCACCTTGGCCACGCCGAGGCGCCGGAGCTCGTCCCGGATGGCGGCGCTGCGCTCGGCCTCTTCGGCCACGCGCCGGCTGCGCTCGTTCTCCGCGATCAGCTCGTTGACGCGGCGCTCGAGCTGCTCCCGCCGCCGCCGCTCCTCGACCAGCTCGGCTTTGTAGGCGGGTTCGGCCTTGGCCTTCTCCGAGGCCAGGTACTCGTGGATCGTTTCGCGGATGAGGGACCGCAGATCCGGCCCCTGTTCCTCGGTGGTCTGGGTCATTTCCTGGTTCTCTTGCTCCATGATTGGGTCTCCTTGCTAACTCTCAGTGGGTGCTTCGGAAGCTTCGATCTCCCGCGCGATGCGCTCCTTGACCTCCTGGTTCACGTCGCACAGGTACTTGAAGGCGAGCTTTTTGAACACCTGCTCCCGCAGCGTGGGCGAGGCGATGCCCAGGTTCAGCAGGCGCTCGGCGTCGGCGAGGTCGCTGCTGAAGTCTCCGATGTCGAAATCGTCGAGTCCCGAGACGTCCACGCTCACCTCGTCTTCCCTGACGGCGACGATGGTCCTCAGGATGGTCTTCATCAGGTCCTTCACCACGTCGCCGTAGGCGCGCAGCACCTCCTGGGTGATGGCGAAGTCCCGCTGCTTGCTCAGGCCGGATTGCAATGAACGGCTGGAGAACGACCCGCCGGCCTGCGAGAGCAGGTAGCAGACGCGGTACATCTCCTCTTGCAGCCGCCGCAGGTTGTCGGCCGCCACCTGGAAGACGCGGCCTTCCGGCTCGGTCCAGCCGAAACGGTCTTCCGGTCCGAGCTGGATGTAGTAGGACTCGCCGACGATCTGGTTCCACTCGCGGTCCGTGTAGACCACGGGCATGGCGAACAGCCCCATCGTCAGCGCCCAGGAGAGGGCGTTCGACTTGTTGAAGTGCTCCAGTTGCAGCGAGGCGGCCTTGTTCATCAGCCACAGCCCTTTGGGAACTTCCATGCGGAACAGCGGCACGCGCTTCTGCTTGGCCAGGGCGTGGGGGCCGGACGCCACGTGCTCGATGGGCGCCGGCTCGGTCCCGGTCATGATCTGCCGGTATTGCGTGAAGCCCTCGCGGTCGTAGTAGGTCCAGTGGCGAACACGCTTCACCTCGCCGCTGTCGGGCCCGTCGCTGACGCGGCGCTCGGTCCGCACCACCACCCAGTCGAAGGCGCCGCGCTCGTCCAGGCTCCAGTTGATGACCTGCTCGGGGGCGTACTCGACCAGGTAGGCGCGGGCGGCGCCGCTGGTCTCCTCTTCGGCGCGGGAGCCGGGCTTCTTCTTCCTTCGCGGGAAGTCGATGAGGATGTAGCTAGAGCCGCAGACCAGGGTTTCGATGAGCCGCCGCTTGAAGAATTCGGTGAGGGTGGATCCGCGCCGGTCGCAGTCCTCGGTGAACTCTGAGATGAACCGCCGGCCGGCCTCGTCCTCGCCGCCGGTGATGACGATCGGCTCGCGCCGGAATAGCGTGGCGGCGTACCAGTCGATGATCGAGCCGATGTAGTTCTCGTAGTAGACGCGGCTCAGCCGCTCGTTGTAGACGTCCACGGGCTCCCGCTGCCGGGGGGTGAGATAGAACGCCGCGTTGGCGCGCATCTGCTCGCCGCCGGCGTATAGGTCCCGGTACATCCGCCACAGCGCCTTGCTGGCCGTGTAGTCCGGGTGCTCTCTATCGATGCCGTTCACTGCTTTTCGCCTCCCTCGATTCCATGGCTGTGCTTCATCCGAGCAGCCGCAACTTCTGTTCGCCGAATTCGCGCCGGCCCTGCCGCTCTTGCCAGATCAGGTAGCCGAGAGCGTCGGAGAGGTGGGTGCGCCGCGGGTCGCGCTCCTTGTCGATCACGCTGCTGTTCTCCTTGTAGACGACCTCCTCCAGGTCCCGAATCAGCTCCCGGCAGCGCGGGTGGATGAACAGCCGCACCTCGCCGGCGGCGCTCTTCAGGGCGCCGTTGACCGCCGCCACCCGGTCCCGCACCCGCGGGTTGGCGCGGGGCACGACGACGCGCACGTTGCGGACGCCGGCCCGGGCCAGGTAGCGCCGGATGATGGCGTAATCGGTGGGCCCGCTGGTCCGGGAGTGCTCTCCGCTGGCGTCGCCGTAGACGGTCACCCCCTTTTCGTGGCTCCCGTAGCGGTTGCAGAACTCTTCGCAGGCCTGCTCGGTGCCGGCCCGGCTGAGCACGATCTCGTCGAGCACCTGCACCACCTCGTCCGCCACCTGGGCCACGAGGCTGCACATGGGATCGACGTTGAAGTCGAGCGCCCAGAGCAGCTTCTGGTCCGGATCGAGCTCCACCGGGCAGACGTGCTCGTCGCGGCGGAAGGGCTCGTAGACCCGGCCCTGCTCGATGTTCAAGTACTCGCCGAGCACCTCCTGGCGGAAGAACCTCTCGTCGTAGGTGTGCCGCAGGCGCTCGTAGAAGTCCGGCACCTTCTCGAGAATGTGCCGGTTCTCCATGGGCTTGGCGAGGATCACCTGGTAGTCCGGCGCCGGGTTCTCGACGAACCGCCGGTAGACCCAGTCGTGGCCCTTCGGCGTCCAGACGGCGAAGCCCGAAAGACGCCGGGCGCGGGGATCCCGCAGGCGGCCCTCCAGCCGCAGCCAGGCCTCTTCGCGGACGTAGGTGAGCTCGTCGATGCCGAACCAGGCCAGGTTGGTGCCCCGGAGCCGCTCGTACTCCTCGAGCGAGCGCAGCAGGATCCGAGATCCGGTGTCCTTCATCAGCAGCACGTTCTCGCTCTTGTGCAGCGCGTAAGGGATCCCGTTGCGTTCGAGGATCGCCACCAGAGCCGTCTGCGTCGCGTCCCGCAGCATCGGGTAGGTGGGAGCGCCGATGAGCCCCAGCCGCCCGGAGTTCAGGTAGCTGAGCTTGATCGCCTCTTGGCACAGGGCCTCGCTCTTGCCCGAGCCGATCGGCCCGGAGAAGCCCTTGAACCGCGCCCGGCACCGGTGAAACTTCGCCTGTGAGGGCAGCGGGGCGTACTCTATTCGGCGCTCGCACTTTCGTCCCCTGACGGTTCTACCCATGTCACCGTGATCTCCCGCGGCCGCTCGTCCTCGAGCTCCTTGCGCAACTGCAGCAGCCGGACGAAGTCGCCGACGCTCGGCCGGAAACTCCTTTCTCCGAGCTTCCGTTCAACCATGTCGAGCAAGCTGTCGATGCGGCGGAGCCGCTGCTCGGTCCAGTCGGCGGCGGCGCCGTCCGAGCCGTCCTGCTCGGCGAGGCCGTCGCCGGGTTCCGGCGCAAACTCCTCGGGAGCCGCGTCGCCGGCCGCGTTCGAAGTTCTGTCCTCGCTCATCGCGTTTCCCAGTCGCTCGAAAGCGGCGGCGGAGAGGATCCCAGCCGCCCAAAGGCCGGCGCACATGGCCACCGCTGCTCCCAGACTATGGGGAGGCTCGCGCCGGCGGCATGGTGCAACAAGCAGAACTCGTTGAAACCAGGAGAGATATAATTTTTCGTCTGCGCGTGAACGCGAAATCGCTGAAGCTCGGTTCTTTCGCCGCCCCGCCCGGATGCCCGGCGCGCCCCGCCCGTTTCGGCGCCCCCCGCAACGGCCCGCGGGCGAGGAAGATGAACCGCTCCGGCGGCGGATCGCGTCATGTTGGAATAGCAGGGAGATGACGTTCGCTCACCGCTTCGGACCGCTGCTGGCGGCCGGTCTGCTGGCCGCGGCCCTCGCGCCGTCCGCCCAGCAGGCGCGTTGGCCGCTGCGCTCCATCTCCATCGAAGGCAACCGGCTCTACAGCGATGAGCAGCTCATCGCCGTCACCGGGCTCGAGATCGGCAAGCCGTCGAACCAGGCCGATTTCGAAGCCGCCCGCGACCGGCTGCTCGCCACCGGCGCGCTGGAGACCGTGGCGTTCCATTTCGGCCCGGCGAAGACCGGCGACGGCTATGCGGTCACCTTCGAGGTCGCCGAAGTCCGGCAGGTCTTCCCGCTACAGTTCGTGAATCTCGGCGTGCCGGAGGAGGAACTCCTTGCGTTCCTGAAACGCAGGGATCCGCTCTTCACCGGCAAGGGACCGGGCACCGAGCAGTTCCTGAAGCGCTACCAGCGCTATCTCGAGGAGTTTCTGGCCGCGAAGGGACGCAAGACCAGGATCCAAGGCGAGCTCACCGCCGACGTGCCGGAGGCCTTTTACATCCTCTTCTATCCGAAGGGGGCGTTGCCGGTGATCGCCGAGGTGGATTTTCGGGGTAACAAAGTACTGCCCACCCGGCGCCTGCAGGAGGCGATCCACGGGGCGGCCGTCGGGGCCCGTTACACCGAGGGCCGGATGCGCGCTCTGCTCGACGCCTCGGTCCGGCCGGTCTATGAGATGCGCGGGCGTTTGAACGTCCGGTTCCCGAAGATCGAGACCGAGAGAGCGGCCGGCGGCGTCAAAGGCATCCGTGTCATCGTCACGGTGGAGGAAGGCGAGAGCTTCCAGTTCGGCCGCATCCACATCCGCGGAGCCGACGAGATGGTCCAGTCGCTCTACTCGGCCGCCAAACTGAAGCCCGGCGACGTGGCGAACATGAACGAAGTGGCCGGCGCAGCCGAAAGGATCCGGAGGGCTCTCCAGAACCAGGGCTACATGAAGGCGGCGGTGACGCACGAACGGAAACTAGACGTCGCCTCGCACAGCGTGGACGTCATCTTCTCGGTCGTGCCCGGGCCGCGCTACCGTTTCGGGCGGCTGTTCGTCGAGGGCCTGGACCTGCACGGCGAACACGAGGTTCGCCGCATCTGGGGCATGAAACCGGGCGACGTCTTCGACGGCGGCTATCCGGAATTCTTCCTGGAGCGCATCCGGGAGCTGGGCGTTTTCGACAACCTGATGAAGACCGACGTCCGGTGGAAGGTCAACGAAGACAGCCGCACGGTGGACGTGACGCTGGTCTTCAATCCGCCGCCGGTGAAACCGCACGTGGGCGCGCCCTGAGCCCCAGGGCTGCGCCTTGCCGCTAAATCACTCATTCTGTTATGCTCGGGTTTGGGTTGAGCACCCGGTTCTCCACCGCTGAGGCAAGCCGTCGCAAAGCGTAGTCCGTAGGCTGCCGGAGTGTGTTCGGAACCGGGGAGCCGGAGAGGATCCAGTCATGTCAGGTCATTCGAAGTGGGCGACCATCAAGCACAAGAAAGCCGCCCAGGACAAGAAGCGGGGCAAGCTGTTCAGCCGCTTGATCAAGGAGATCACCATCGCCGCCCGCAACGGCGGCGACCCTGACGCCAACCCTCGCCTGCGAACCGCGATCGCCGCCGCCAAAGCAGCCAGCATGCCGCAGGACAACATCATCCGGGCCATCAAGCGGGGCACCGGGGAGATCGAAGGCGGCCAGATCGAAGAGGTGATGTTCGAGGGCTACGGACCGGGCGGAGCCGCCGTGATGGTGCTGGCGGCGACCGACAACCGAAACCGGACGGTGGCCGAAATCCGCCACATCTTCTCCAAGCACGGCGGGAACCTCGGTGAGAAGAACAGCGTCGCGTTCCTGTTCGAGCGCAAGAGCCACGTGCTCATCGAGGGCGACAAGACCACCGAGGACGAGCTGATGGCCGCCGTGCTCGACGCCGGCGCCGAGGACATCCGCAAAGACGGCGACAACTGGGAAGTGATCGCCCCCCCGGAGCAGCACGAGGCCGTCGTGGAAGCCCTCCAGAAGGCCGGCATCGAAACCCTCAACGCCGAGATCGCCTGGCTGCCGCAGAACCTGGTGAAGCTCGAAGGCAAGCAGGCCGAGCAGATGCTGAAGCTCAGCGAGGCGCTCGAAGAGCACGACGACGTGCAGAGCGTCTATTCGAACTTCGACATCGACCAGAAAGAGCTGGAGCGGCTGACGGCCTGATCCGCCGCCGGATCCGGGATGCGCATACTGGGTATCGACTGCGGGACCGAGACGACGGGCTACGGCGTGATCGACAGCGACGGGCGCTCCCACCGGCTGATCGCCGCCGGCGTGATCCGCACGCGCCCCCGCGACCCGCTGCCCGCCAGGCTCCGGGTGATCGCCGCGGGCATCCGCGAGGTCGTCCGGGAGCACCAGCCCGAGGTCGCCGCCGTCGAGGCCGTTTTCCATGCCGTGAATGTGCAGACGGCGCTGAAGCTGGCTCATGCCCGGGGCGCTACGCTGCTCAGCCTGGCCGATTCCGGCCTCGAGTGTGCCGAGTACTCCCCGCTGGAGATCAAGACGAGCGTCGTCGGCTACGGGCGGGCCGAGAAGCGCCAGGTGCAGTTGATGGTGGCCTCGCTGCTCGGCCTGGCGCAGCCGCTGGAGTCCGAAGACGCCAGCGACGCCGTGGCCGTGGCGATCTGCCACGCCACCAACTCGGCGATCAGGGAGCGCGCCCGCACCACGAATTGAGGAGGTTGTCGCGTGAAAAGCAGGATGTTGGCTTTCATCGTGACGTTCATCGTCTCCGGAGGGCTCGCCTGGGCCGCTGACGGGCCGCGGATCTTCTACTCGCGGGAGCTGCCCGGCGCTTATCCGCCCTATGTCCAGATCGTCGTCCACTACGACGGCCGGGGCGTCTACCGGGAGTCGGTGAGCGATCCCGACGACGAGCCGGTCGAGTTCCGGCTGCGCCCGCAAGAGGTGCAGGAGATCTTCCATCTGGCCGAGAAGCTGAACCGTTTCCGCAAGCCGCTCGAGTCGAACCTCAAGGTCGCCAACATGGGACTGAAGACCTTCCGCTGGGAGCAGGGCGGGGAGCGCTACGAGCAGAAGTTCAACTTCTCGAAAAATGCTGACGCCCGCCTCCTCGCCGACTGGTTCGCGCGGATCACCGAGACGATCCGCCACCGGGTGAACCTGGAGCGGACGGCGCGCTTCGACAAGCTGGGCGTGAACAAGGTGCTGTTGCAGTTGCAGATCTCGATGGAGAAGAACCGGCTGGTGGCCGCCGACCAGTTCTTGCCGCTGCTCGACAAGATCGCCGCCGACGAGGCGGTCCTGAACATGGCCCGTAGCCGGGCCGCCATGCTGGCCCGGGTGATCCGCGATTCGAAGGGGGACGGGAAATGAGGCTCGCTGTGGCCGGCCTGTTGCCGTTCGTCCTGTGGGTGAGCGTCGCCCCGGCGTTCGGCCAGTCCGATCCGGCCGCCCCGGCCGCCGGGGAAGCTCCGGGGCGCGAAGAAGCCCCTGGGGCCGAGAAGGCTCCTGAAGCCCCTCGGAAGTCTCCGGAGCTCGAGGCCTGGCGCGAGGTCGCCCAGCAGGCCCGCCTCGGCCAGTTGGACTACGTCCACGCCCTCGAGGAGTTCCTGGAGCGTTTCCCGGAGACGGCGCGCCGCGCCGAGATCGAGCGGTCGCTGTTGCAGTCGGCGATCGAGATGGGCGACCGGCGCAGGATCGTCCTTTACGGCGAGCGCGTGCTGGAGCGCGAGCCGCGCCACGTGGAGCTCGCCGAGCACGTGATCCGGGCGCTGCTCGAAAAGGACGACCCGGACCGCGCCGAGCGCGCCTTGAAGTACGCCCGGCAGTTCCTGACGACGCTCCAGATCCTCGAGCTCCAGCAGCCCTCCGGGGGCAGCAAGCTACTGGCCGCGCGGGAACGGCTGGACCGGGCTGTAGCCAAGGCCTACGTCTTCCAAGCCCGGGCCCTCGGCAACCTCGGGCGAACGGAAGAGGCGGTGAAGCTCGCCCGGGCCAGCTTCGAGCGCTACCCCACGGCGGAGGCCGCCCGCGAGACCGGCCGCTGGCTGGCCCGCGTGGGCCGTCCGATGGAAGCCGCCGAGCGCTATGCCGAGGCGTTCGTCATCGACGATCCGGACAACACGGCGGAGCTTCGCGCCGGAGACGTGCGCCGGATGCGGGAGCTGTACCGGGAAGCCCACGGAAGCGAAGAGGGCCTCGGCGACCTCGTGCTCGCCGCCTACGAACGTACCCGGGAAGCCCTCGAGGCCCGGCGGGCGGAGCTCAAGAAGCTGGTGCCGAACCTGGACGCCGCCCACGTGCTCGACTTCGTCCTCAGCGGGCTGGACGGCGCCCGCCTCGAGCTCGGCGCCTTGCGCGGGAAGGTGATCGTGCTGGATTTCTGGGCCACCTGGTGCCGGCCCTGCCGCGAACTCCACAAGCTGATGGGCGAGGTGAAGCAGCGTTACGCCGATCGCGACGACGTCGTCTTCGTCAGCGTGAACACGGACATCGACCGCGGCCTCGTCCGGCCGTTCCTCGCCGAGGCCGGCTGGAAAGAGCCCGTCTATTTCGAGGACGGGCTGGAGCGGTTCCTTGAGGTGACGAACATTCCCACCATCATCGTCATCGACAAGCAGGGCGAGATCGTCAGCCGCATTCCGGGCCTCGTCGCCGGCAAGTTCGTCGAGTTGCTGGCGCACCGCATCGACCGCGCTCTCGAGGCCGACTGAGGGGTCCCGCCCCGGAGCCAGCCTCCCCGCCGCAGGCCGCGCTTGGCAAAGAGAATGCGAACAAGAGGCGAAGATCTGGAGGCCGCAAATCCGCCAACCGCCGTGTAGACTAGTACTTGTGTTGTCTTGATGTAGCCGGGCGCTGAGCTAAACTGGACGTGGAGGTCCGACCTGATGGCAGCACCTGCGGGCAGGCAGATCACGACGGGTCTCGAGAGCATCGGACTGGAGCGGGCCGACCTCATTCGCGCTTTCCGCACCATCTACACTTCGCGGAAGATCGATGACCGCGAGATCCTGCTGAAGCGGCAGCAGAAGATCTACTTCCAGATCAGCGCCGCCGGCCACGAGGCGATTCAGACCGCCGCCGGCATGACTATGCGTCCCGGCGTGGACTGGTTCTACCCCTATTACCGTGACCGGGCCCTCTGCCTCGCTCTCGGGGTGACGCCGCTCGAGATGCTGCTCCAGGCCGTCGGCTCGGCCGAAGATCCGGCCAGCGGGGGGCGCCAGATGCCCACCCACTGGAGTTCGCCGGAGCTGAATATCGTTACGACCTCCTCGACGACCGGGACCCAGTTTCTGCCCGCCGTCGGCTGCGCCCATGCCTGCCGTTACCTGAGCCCGGACCGCATTGAGGTGACGCTGGTCTGCGGCGGCGACGGCCACACGAGCGAGGGCGAGTTCTGGGAGGCGATCAACGCCTCCTGCCTGGAGAAGCTCGCCATCATCTTCTTGATCGAGGACAACCACTACGCCATCTCCACCTCGGTGGACCTGCAGACACCCGGCGGCAAGATCTCCAAACTGGTCGAGAGCTTCCCCGGCCTGCTCGTGCAGGAGGTGGACGGGACCGACTTCGTCAAGTCCTACCAGGCGATGAAGAAGGCCGTCGAGTACTGCCGCCGAGGGCTGGGCCCGGCGCTGGTGCACGCCCACGTCATCCGGCCCTACTCACATTCGCTTTCCGACGACGAGCGCCTTTACAAGACCGAGGCCGAGCGCGAGGCGGAGCGCAAGCGGGACCCCTTCCGGCGCTATCCCGAGTGGCTCGTCGAAGAGGGCATCGCCACCGAGGCCGAGCTCGAGGCCGTCCGCCAGGAAGTCGATGTGGAGATCCAGGAGGCCACCGAGAAGGCGCTCAAGGCGAAGCCGCCGGATCCCGCTTCGGCTCCTC
>Ga0256830_1002680_pt1 | contig 11549 bp, 5 predicted proteins | sample 128326metaG_FD_190537 | JGI IMG/M metagenome (GOLD analysis project Ga0256830, IMG submission 190537) | Hydrothermal vent microbial communities from Lau Basin, Pacific Ocean - 128-326 | ecosystem: Environmental > Aquatic > Marine > Hydrothermal vents | place: Pacific Ocean: Lau Basin | collected...
TTTGAACTTCCCGCGCGCCGGCACATTCAACTCGACGTGTACAACGTGCTCGGTGAGCGCGTGCTGTCCCGTTCGCTAGGAACCCTTTCTTCCGGCCGGCACGAAGTCCGCCTGCGCGCGGAGAAGTTTGCTCGCGGCATGTACATTTATCGTATCACGGCCGGGAGCAACGTATTTTCACGGGTCATGCACGTCTTGCGTTGACAGTCGCGATGCAAAAGGATGATCGTGTCAAAGGTTTGCGCTCGTTTCGCGCCTGTTTCCGAATGAACCAAAAATGGTATTTTGCCGCATGGTGAATTCTACCTCGAAACACGTCCTCCATCGGTTGTCACGGTACAAACTTGAAGGATTTTCCCTGTTGCTGCTGATTATCGTTGCGGGGTGTACATACGCGTTGTGGGGTGGGCCGGAAGCGCGACACGCTTCGGAACCGGAGGCATCGGCCGATACGATCGCTGCCGGTCCGTGCTTGATTACGGATCCGACGTCCAAAGGTTTGATCGAGTACGCGGGGACGGTGGCGCCCGGCACGTCTTTCCAGGCTGCAATATTGTCTTCGGGAATGAGCTCGGCGCTGGCGGACACGATCCAGCGCTACCTCGGTGGCGCGAACTTCAACTTTCGGAAATGTCTCCCCGGACAGCGGTTCGTAGCACAAGTAGATTCGCAGGAAAACCTCCGCGTTTTCTGCTATCGGCTTGATAACCTGAGCAGTTGGTGGATTTTGCGTGATTCCTCGTCGTCCCTGGCGGTGGAATATTATTCCGCTCCGATCGAGAACAAATTGGTTTCGGTGGAAGGCGAAGTCGAGCAATCCGTGTACCAGGCGATGCTGCAATCAGGCGAGACGTCGGAACTCGTAGCGGAATTCGCGGACGTGCTTGGATATGACATCGATTTCATCTTCGATCCACGGATCGGTGATACCTTTCGGGTGCTGGTGGAAAAGAAGTTCTTGAACGGTAAAAGCGTCGGATACGGGCGTATCGTGGCCGCCGAGTACAAGGGCAGTGTAACGGGCGATGTGGTGGGGTATTTCTTTTCCGATACCACGGCGGGTGTAAAAGGTTGGTTCGCGCCGGACGGCAGCAACATGCAGAAATTCTTCATGCGGTCGCCGCTCAGTATCCTGCGCGTCACGAGCACGTTCGGCATGCGGGTACATCCTATTTCCGGAAAGCGGAAGATGCATACCGGTACTGATTATGCCGCTCCGAAGGGCACACCGGTCTGGGCGATCGGGGCGGGCAAGGTTGTATCCGCGGGGTGGCGAGGTGGCTATGGAAAGCTCGTAGAAATCCAGCATCCCGGAGGCGTCCGCACCCGGTACGGGCATCTATCACGAATCCTTGTACGGCGGGGACAAACCGTGCGCCAGCACCAAACAATTGGAAGGGTGGGCAGCACGGGTTACGCCACGGGTTCCCATCTGCATTTCGAGTTCCTCGTCAACGGCAGGCAGCGTGCCCCCCGAAACGTGAAGAATCCTTCGTTGAAGAGTCTTCCTCCCGAGCTCATGGGCGCGTTCAAACGTTCCATGGCGCGCGCGGACAGCCTTTGGCAGCAGGCGCCAAGGATTACGTCTCACTCCGTAACGTCCGGCACGACCGCTTCAATCCAGTAGCAATCGATACGTCTTGTTATTCCTCGCACGAGGAGACAGTCAAGATCGTTTCAACCGGGACTATCAAGAAAAACCGGCAGGAAACGCATCGTCCCTGGCATGCGGACTGCTGTTGCGAACACACATGTGAATCCGTTTGAATGACGGAGGTCAATCCGTGGCTTTCTTGAGCAGGTCCTGGAGTTGCCTGGCGAGGTCCGCGTGGCCGCCTTCCTTGAGGATGCGGTATTCCCTGGAGGCAGCAGGCTTGTTGCCGAGGTTGATATACGCGATGGCCAGGTTGAAATGGGCCTCGGCGTAATCCGGTTTGAACCGGAGGGCCTGGCGGTAGGCGTTGATGGCATCCTCGAATTTGCCCAGCTCGGCGAGGGCGACACCCATGTTGTGATGAGCGTCCGCGTAGTCGGGCTTGACGCGCAGGATGGTTTTATATGCATTGATTTCGTCGTCACGCCGTCCGAGTTGACTATAGAGCACACCGAGATTGAAATATGCCTCCACGAAATCCGGTTTGAGTGAAATCGCGGTCTTGTATGCTTCGAGTTCCTCGTCATGCTGTCCCATGTGTCCCAGCGCCTCGCCAAGGTTATTGTACGCTTCCGGGTACTCCGGCTTCAGGCGGATGGCGTTGCGGTAGGCGTCGATGGCTTTCGTGTACTGTCCCAACTGGGTATAGGCGACGCCGAGATTATTGTACGACTCGGGATGCCGGGTGTCGATGCGCAGGGCGTGTTGGAACGCTTCCGCGGCCTTTTTGTAATTGCCCAGACGGCTGAAGGCCACGCCGATATTGTAATACGGCTGGGCATAGGTTGAATCGAGCCTGGCGGCACGCTGGTAGCAACGAACAGCGTCGTGATACTTTCCAAACCTGAAGAACACCAGGCCGAGATGGTTATGCGCCTCGGCGTAATCCGGCTTCAGGCGCAACGCCTCCCGGAAGGCGTTCCACGCTTCTTTCCAGCGGTCCAGTTTTCCGTACGCAATTCCCAGGTTGAAGTGTCCTTCCGCGAAGGCCGGGTCGAGGCGGACGGTTTTCTGGAATGCATCGAGTGCGTCCACCCAGCGGTTGATTTTTCCATAAAGCAATCCCACGCTGAACTGTGCTTCGAGGTAGTCCGGTTTTAACTCCAGCGCTTTCTTGTAGGCGTCGATGGCTTTCCGATGATCGTTCAAGCGGCTCAGCACGATTCCCAGGCCAGCAAAGAATTTCGGCCGATCCTGTCCGTATCGCACAGCATTCTCGTAAGCGTCGCGGGCCTTCTCGAGTTCGCCCAGCTTGGTGTAAGCGAGGCCAAGGTTTGCGTACGCATCAGAGTAATCGGTTTTCAACCGTACTGCGTTCTGGTAGCACGTGATGGCCTCGTCGTACCTGCTCAGGCGATGAAAAGTAACACCGAGATTATTGTGCGCGTATGCGTAATCCGGGTGAATCTCGATTGCTTGTTCGAACATCTTCACAGATTCCCGGTACCGGCCGAGCTTGATGTAAATCAACCCCAGGTTGCAGAAAGCTTCCACGAAATCCGGTTTCAGTTTCACCGCCTGCTGATAACTTGTGATGGCGGACTGGTGGTCGCCGAGGTCGTCGTACGCGTTGCCGAGACTGTTGTACATGGCCGGATCGGCGGCATTAAGCTCCACAAGTTCGTTGAACGTCTGAAGCGCTTCATTCGATTGTCCCGCGCGGGCCAGGGTTTTCCCGAGCTCGATGCGTGCTGGAATGTGATCCGGCGCGATCTGGACGGCTTCGCGAAGCGCCTCGATTGCATCGTTCCACCTGCCCAGGGTGGAGGATACCCGCGCGACTTTGATGCGCGCTTCCACGTGTTTCGGATCTATTTCGATGGCATGGCGATATTCTTTCAGCGCCTCGTCCAGTTGTCCGAGGTTTTCATATGCCTGGGCCAGGTTCAGAACCTGTCGAATGTCATGTTGCGAACTCACATTGGATCCTTTTCGATTCCTTGTGGAGCACGGCGCTCACGTAAGGCGCCAACAGTTGTACGTGTGAAAGGTACACTCCCGGTGTCAATAATGAAACGGCCGGACGGCCGGTTGCGCTGTCATTCTAGCCCCGGTAAAAATATGAAGGGAAAGCGGACGCCGGTTGCGTTTCGCGGAGACGATGGATTGCTCCGGGTACAGCATGCCAAAAAAGAGGTCTGCAGCGTCTTTGTCCAGGGCAGCCAGAATTTTGTATTCCTCCACCGCGCGTCCCCGCAAACCGAGAGTCATCAAGAGTTGACCCAGTTTCAGGTGTGCTTGAACGTTTCCGGGAAGAAGCCGGACGACGTGTTCCAATGCTTCGACCGCTTCAGGCAAACGCTTGAGGCGAATCAACGCGAGACCGAGTCGATAGTACGCCTGGTGACTCTCCGGGTTGAGTCTCGTTGCCGTACGATAGGTTTGAGCCGCCTCATGGATGTGAGCAAGTCGTTCCAATGCCGTTCCGAGGAGAACCAGGAGACGCGCGTCGCCCGGGTTCAAAGCCACCGCGTGTGCGAACGTTTCCCGTGCCTGGTGGAATTGCCGCAACGCCAGGTATGCCTGCCCGAGGGCGACGAAGGCGTCCACGAATCCCGGTCGAACGGAAAGAGCGTCGTGAAACGCATTCACGGCTTCTTCCGGTAATCCGGTTCGAAACAAGATCATCCCCTTGTTGTAACTCGCCTTGTGGCATCGCGGCTGGAACGCAAGCACTTCGTTGCAGACGTCAAGCGCCTTGGAGAACCGTCCCATCTTGTACCATGCGCAGCTCAGGTTGATGTAAGCGGGCGTATAATACGGCGAGAGACGGATGGCGCGACTACAGGCTTTGACCGCCTCGCGGAACAAACCAGCTCCCATGTATGCGAAACCAAGGTTGTTGAAGAGATGGTGGTCGTCCGGTGAAATATCGCTTGCTCGCTTCAACGCGGATATGGCGGCGTCGAATTCCCCGAGGCGGATCCACGCCCAACCGAGGTTGAATAACGCTACACTGTTGTCGGGATACAGGTCGAGCACCATGGTGAAAACCTCTGCCGCCTCCCTGTACTTGCCTCGTTGGCACATAACGGCTCCAAGACCAATGTTTGCCGCGATGTCGCAGGAGTCGAGGCGGAGGGCTTTACGCAATTCCTTTTCCGCGCGATCGTAATCGCCGGCTCTGAGGCAGGCGATACCGAGCGTGAAGTGTGCGGCGGAGCTTGTCGGCGCGAGTTCCACAGCGGTTTGAAGCACGCGGAGAGCTTCTTTCAAACGTCCGCTTTTTTCGAGTGCACGCCCTAAATGAAGCATTGCGCGTGCATTTGGTGGGCTGGAACGCGCAGCGCGGCGATACGTCTCGAGGCCCTGGTCATCGCGTCCAAGCGAGACGAGGGTCCTTCCGAGCTCTACCAGGGCGTCGGAAAACGAGGGGTTCGCTTCGACGGCCTGGCGGTACGCGGAAACAGCGGCTTCCAACATCCCTTCGCGTTCGTATTTACGGCCCAGATCGAAATACCACTGGGCGAAATCACGTCCACGTTCGTGTTCCCGAAGCTTGTCGGATGTCATCATGATTGAAAGAATTTTTACGTAAAAATTGAACTACGGCACCGCTCAGATGGACGCCCGCGGTTCGCTCTGAAAAACTAGGCATTTGACACTTGTAATCAAACAGGGAACCGGGAGAATGATCGAAGAGCGTACGATCTTGAAATTCCTGCAAGCTTCTTCGAGCCGAGAGGGCTTGCCATTCTCAATGTTTTCTTATATTGCACCGGGCGATATCATGGAGGGCGAACCATGACAGAATACTTCCCAAGATGTTGTAACGATCGCGCAAGAGTCGCGATGGAACGAGCACGCTGACGGCTTCCCGGCTGGATATCAATCAATCGTCGGTATTCGGCTGATCCATCATTCATGACGAAGTAAGAGAGTTGATCGATGCCTTCAGGAAAGCAACAGACCATTGAAGAACAGCATTTTGACGCTGACTTTTTCCGGACACTGGCAGAATCGGTTGACGATATCGTGTACGTCGTTAATCGACGCGGTCGATTCGTGTATTTCAATCCCAAGGGTAATGAACTTACCGGCTATTCTCCTGAAGACATCCGCAACATGCGATACTTGAACCTGATCGCGGATTTCTATCGAGACGAGGCGCAGGAGTTCTATCGCCAGCAGGTAATGAGCGGAACCTCCCACACCTATTTTGAACTCCCCATCCAGTGTAAAAACGGGAAGGTGATCTGGGTCGGTCAAAATATTCACATGGTTGATCACGGCGATTCTGAAACCTACTGGTTCTGCGTCGCTCGCGATATCACGGAAAGCCGGTCCATAAAAAGGCGATTGCACGAAAGCGAAGAGCGTTTCCGGACAACGTTCGAACAGGCTCCGGTTGGTATGATTATTCTCGATCCCGAGGGAAGGGTGCTGCAATCCAACGAGGCATTCCAAACCCTGTTTCGTTATTCGAAGGATGATTTGCGGAAACTGGCCTATTCGGATATAATCTATCCCGAAGACGTGGGAAAAAGTCAAACGATGTTACAGGAGTTGTTCCAGGGAATGAAAAACACGCTCCAGATGGAGAACAGGTACGTGGCAAAGGATGGAACGCTGTTCTGGGGCCTGACATCGATCTCTCCCGTATTCATTCGGCAGGATGAACTGTCGAACTGGGTTGTCATGATTCAAGATATCAGCGAGCAAAAGAAGCGTGAAACAGTCATCCGCAAGATGACACGGGCGGTTGAAAACGCGGCGGACATGGTGGTCTTGACGGATGAAAACGGTCACATCGAGTACACCAACCACGCTTTCGAGCATGTAACGGGCTATACACGGGCCGAGGTCATGGGGAAACCCTTCATGTTCTTGCATTCCCACGAGGAGGATCCGGACATCGTGAGCAAAATGTGGGACACGGTAAGGCACGGAGAAGTCTGGCAGGGGCTTGTTACAAACAGGAAGAAAAACGGGGATTTCTTTTATGAAGAACAAACAGTCAGTCCGATCCTGAATTCTCAGGGTGCAATTACCAGTCTGGTGGCTGTCAAGCGGGATGTCACTCGCCGCATCCAGCTCGAACGCGAGAGCACCATTTCGCGAATCTTACTGGAACGAATCATCCACGAGCTTCCCTCGGGCGTTTTCATTTTCGATACAACGGGACTTGAGCTGAGAACCTGGAACAAAGAAGCGGAGAAGATCCTCGGTGTGAACCCGGGGGAACGCATGAAAGACATGACACCGGTAACCCGCTTCGCGGAGGCATTTGGTCTCCACGATCTAAAAGGGAATTTGTATTCCGAAGAAGATCTTCCATTGTATATCGCCGTAAAGAACGGGACCCCCGCCGTGAAGGATAATCTTGTCGTGCATCGGCCGGACGGTGAAAAGGTATTCATCACCGCGCAGGCGATTCCTTTACACGTGGACGCAGAAGGACAGGCAATCAACATGGTTCTGGTGATATTCCATGACGAGACGGAGAAACGCAGGGTTCGACTGGCCTTGGAAGAAAGCGCAAAGCGGCAGGAAGCGATCCTGGCTTCGGTTGCCCAGGGGGTGAACCATGTCGTGAATCGTATTTTCCAATTTGTCAATCCTGCGTTGTGCGAAATGTTTGGCTATGCACCGGAAGAGCTCATCGGGCGAACAACCGAGTGCCTGTACAGGTCGAAAGAAGAGTACGAGGCCATCGGCAAGGAAGTCGTGGAACAGATTGAAACAACGGGGAAGTTTTTCAAAACCATTGTTGCCAGACGCAAGGATGGAAGCACTTTCGAATGTGAAATCAGCGGACGAGCCATCGACATCAGCGACTTTTCGAAGGGATTCGTCGGAGTGTGGCAGGATGTTACGGAACGGAACCAATACCAGAGAACATTACAACGGCTCAACACCCTGATGACCGGCGTGTTAGAAGCGTCGTTCCTCTTTGCGATTGTTACAACTGACCTGGACGGGAACATCACGTTGTTCAGTCGTGGTGCCTCCCGGATGCTGCAATGGAAAGAGGACGAGATCCTTCAGGTTCATACACCCGGGGTTTTCTTCGCCCCGGGGCAGTTCCGGCTTGAGCGCGATGAAAAGACGGAGATGAGCGGAGAGGACGCGTTTCAATATTGCCTCAAGGAGCTTCAACAGCATGGTTTGCATGAGTTGCGGGGATGGTTTGTCCGCAAGGATGGCGACACGTTTCCCGTGCACCTGGTATTGAATAACCTTCTTGACGACCAAGGAAACACGGTGGGCTACTTGCTAATTGCCCGCGATATCAGGGAAGAACTCGAAACCCAGGAAAAGATCAAAACATACGTGGCGGAATTACAGAAGTCGGAAGAAAGCTTGCGCAAACTCAACGCGCAAAAAGACAAGTTCCTGTCTATCGTGTCCCATGATTTGCGCTCGCCGTTCAACAGTATTCTGGGTTTCTGCGATCTACTCCTTGACGAATCTGTTTCTTTCAACGAGGAAGAGCAAAGGCAGTATTTGCAGATCATTGCGAACGCGGCCCGCCAGCAACTTGAAATGGTGAACCACCTGTTGGATTGGTCGCGGCTTGAGACGGGAAGACTGCAGTATAATCCCAAGAAACATAATTTTGCCATGCTTGTGCGAAGCAGTTTCGATAATCTTTCCGGCAACGCGCAAAGAAAAGACATCAAGCTGATTTATTCCGGTCCGGAGATTATCAATGTGCGTGTGGACGAGGTGTTGGTCAAGCAGTTGCTTACGAATCTTATCGGCAATGCGCTGAAATTTACCGAGAAGGGGGGTGAGGTCGAAGTCTCTGCGCGGCCGCTCGACAACAAGATGGTGGAAGTAACCGTGCGCGATACAGGGGTCGGGATCGCGGCGGAAGACCTTGATAAATTGTTTCGAATCGACACCAAATTTACGAGCGAGGGGACGGAAGGGGAAAAAGGCTCCGGATTGGGTCTGGCGTTGTGTAATGAAATCACGGAAATACACGGCGGAACAATTCGAGCCGAAAGCAAGCAGGGCGAGGGATCGGTTTTCACGTTTACATTGCCTGGTGCCGTCCTGAAGTCGATTCTCCTGGTGGAAGATGTGCACTCCGAACAGCTTCTCTATCGTCGCCTTCTCTCCCAGCTTTTACCATATGCCGACGTCGATGTAGCCCGGAACGGATCCGAAGCTATCAACATTGTAAAGAAACACACGCCCGACCTGATTATCACGGATTACGACATGCCGCTCATGAATGGTGAAGAGCTTATCCGCAGGTTAAAGAGCAACGAAGAAACGAAACATATACCGGTGGTAGTCGTCACAGGTATCGACTCGATGGCGAATTCGAATCGCCTCGCCGAAGCAGGTGCAGACATGGTTGTCAAAAAACCGGTGACCCAAGCTACTTTCCACGAGATATTCGATTCATTAGAGTGAATTGCACCCTGTTCTCGGGCGACGAGTGAGCAAGCCCGGGACGTACATTACCCCTGGCAGCGATCGCCGGTGCACGATCTGCTTTCTAAAAGGATCGCTCAGGGAGGGGTTGCCTTACTTGGGAAGCTGAGTTTTTGGCCGTGCGAAAATCCACGCAGCGATTACCGCCATCACAACAACGCTGAGAAGAAGCCAATACATAACAATGTTATCCTTCTTGTTTTGACGCGACGTGCTTGATTCAAGCAGATATCAAATACAAGTTTTTTGGTCTATGGGTCAAAGAGTGCTTCCTGCCGGAGCGCACAACAGCGCAGAACCGCTACTCTTGTTGTTGCATGAAATGAAACGTAATCCTTCTCGCGCACATTATCGTAATTTTTTTTGTGATTGTCAATAGCTCGCCTGTTTTTTTTATAATCGTGTTTATCTGGCAGTAATCGTGTTGCGGGAAAACACGCGGATAAGAATCATCGGGGTTCACCGGTTCCACGGAGGGTGATTTTCTGTTTTTGGAAAGGTTGTTAACAACGGTCAAGCTATTCGATGGTGAAAGAAGCCGGTGTAAGGGGGACACGGAGTTTACTTGGAGCCTGTTTGTGTCACACTGTCATCAAAAGGAATCGAAATCGTTAATAACCGATACTGGTATGTATTAAGCAAATCCGACATACGCATTCTCGCAGATGGGAATAACGGCCTTAATAATTCTCATAATAGAGAATTATTTTCCCTCTGTGCATACGAAGGGCGATTCATAATGTCTCAACACGCTAGCAGGAGACAGAAGTGGCCTTCTTTCACAGTGTTTAAATATGTGGTATTATTATTGCCTTCCAACAATAAGGTACTGCTGCCCGTTGTTAATCATGATAGGGTAAGTATATGAAGAGAAATTCAGCTATTATCATCTTTTTTACTGTATTCGTTCTGGTTCTCGGCATCGTTCTGGCAGGAATCCTGAGTAACGGGCAGCCGATACGGTACAATCATGAGAAGCACATCCAGCAAGCGGATTTAGAATGTCTTGATTGCCATAAGAACGTTGAAACCAGCGCACGGGCATCAATTCCCAACATTGAAACATGCAGTGAATGCCATGACGATCCGGAAGACGAAAACGAAGAAATACGGAAAGTGGCAAGCTACGTGGAAGAGGGCAAACGCATCCCGTGGAAACAGGTGAACGTTGTACCTGATTACGCGTTTTTCTCTCATCGAAGACATGTCGTCCTGGCTGAAATTACGTGTGAAACATGTCACGGTAATGTTTCTTCGATGGCCACGCCGTTTTCCGAACCGTACCAGGAAATCAACATGGACTGGTGCATGGATTGTCACGAGGAACGCAAAGCTTCCTCGGACTGCTACGCATGCCATCGTTGATGGCGCCTTTCATCGTTATTCATGATAACCCAGGAAAATATTCATGGAACTGACTCGACGTGATTTCCTGAAATTGCTTGGGGTTACCTCCGCTGCTACAGCGGCAGGCGCCCTGGGTGCAAGTACGATTTACTCGGTGCCTGATCACATTTTCGAACGAGTGGTTACCGGTCCCAAGATTGAAACATGGAAGACTAGCGTTTGCACGATGTGCCCGGGGGGGTGTGGGGTCAACGTCCGACTTGTCGATTCCGTCCCTGTACGGGTCGTGGGAAATCCGCTGTATCCGATAAACAAGGGGGCAGTCTGCCCGATGGCGGAAGCTGCCGTCGAAGAATTGTTTCATCCAGACCGCATTCAAACACCGCTGAAGCGGGTCGGAAACCGAGGTGATCACAAGTGGGAAGCGATTTCGTGGGAGGAAGCTCTCCAGGTTCTATCTTCCCGGGTTTCGACACTGATCAAGAATAAGGCGAGTGAGCGATTCGTCCTGGTGACACGAGATGACAATACGGCCGAGCTTGATTTTATCAGGAAATTCATGGAAGTGACAGGAAGCCCGAACCTCATCATAGAAAATCAAATGAAATTTGGGGTTCTCCCCGTCTTCCTGTCCCAGGGGATGTGGGAAGCGCCCGCTTTTGACCTCGCCAATGCGGATTATATCCTCAATTTCGGCGCGAATGTCCTTGATGATGCTCCGTCTCCCATTCATTACAACCAGCTTTACGCGCACCATCGCGATCGCGGCCCCGGTCATCAACTGCGGATCGTTCATGTCGATTCGTTCATGTCGAGAACGGCCGTGAAATCATCGGAATGGGTGCCGATCAATCCCGGGACTATGGCGGCGTTTGCGCTTGGATTGGCCCACGTCATTATTCGAGATGGGACATACGACAAGCAGTTCATCAATAAGCACGCGTTCGGTTTTTCCCGATGGAAGGATGAGAAAGGATCATGGCACGAAGGGTTCAAGAGTGTGGCGCTGGGAAAATATTACCCCGAGAAAGTCGAGGAAATGACGGGCGTACCGGCGCAGAAAGTCGTCCAGATCGCACGGGATTTCGCTGCGTCGAAATCGGCAGTTGCCATGTTCGGCGGGCAGGCGTCGAAAAGCACCAATGGTTTTTATACACAG
>Ga0256830_1002681_pt1 | contig 11546 bp, 7 predicted proteins | sample 128326metaG_FD_190537 | JGI IMG/M metagenome (GOLD analysis project Ga0256830, IMG submission 190537) | Hydrothermal vent microbial communities from Lau Basin, Pacific Ocean - 128-326 | ecosystem: Environmental > Aquatic > Marine > Hydrothermal vents | place: Pacific Ocean: Lau Basin | collected...
TGCACTGGCCAAGCGGTGCGTAATAGAGGTTGATCTCTTTTTGATACGGTAGCTGGCGTGACAGGTATCTGAGTTTATCTGGCAATTCGAAACCGATCATACGGCGCAGGGCGATACGTGTTTCCTCTTCAGCCTGCCGGATGTTGTCACGCAGCTCTATCGCGACGCTCTCCTGTTTATCGACCAGCGCCGGGTATCCGCACATTAAAGCCCCATTGCGTTTGAACTCAACATCGGTCGCCAGCTCGCCAAAGTTCCATGTGGTGATTCCCTGGCGCTCGCCATCCCATGATGGAATCTCAGCAAAGCTCTGTTGCGCTCGCTCTTTTAGTTGCTGCTGTAGCTGGTGCAGATCGCGCCCCATGGCGATCGTCTTTTCATCATCACCGATGACATTAAAATTAACAAACATGTGTGGAGACAGTTTATCTAACTGCCAATCCTCCAGTGTCACTTTGATACCTGTCATGCGCAGTAGTTGCTGCTGGAGTGCCGGTAGTAGAGGCTCATCGCTGGCGGAAAGGGCTCGCAGACAGGCGTCCGCATAGTTGGGCATCGGTACAAAGTTTTTACGCAGGCTTTTGGGGAGCGACTTCAGAAGCTGGCGGATCTTTTCGTGCAGCAGGCCAGGTACCAGCCATTCGAATCGTGGCGGGCTTAGCAGGTTTAATGCCGCTAATGGTACAGTAACCGTAACGCCATCCTGAGGATGGGTGGGGTCAAAGTGGTAGCTTAGTTTAAGCGCCATACCTGCAATATTAATCGTCTCCGGGAATTGTACATCGGTGACCGCATCTGCCCCATGCTGCATCAGCTCGTCACGGTTTAGATAAAGTAACTTCGGCTCTTTTTTTTCGGCCTTCTTACGCCATGATTCAAAGCGCCGCCCATCATAAATCTCCTGCGGCAGACGTTGATCATAAAACTGGTAGAGCACCTCATCATCAACGAGCAGATCACGACGGCGTGATTTTGCCTCCAGTGATTCAATCTCATCGATGAGCTCGATGTTGTGCCTGAAAAATGGGGCGTCTGTTTTGAACGCTTTTTCAACCAGTGCACCGCGAATAAAAATCTCGCGTGCCTCAGTGGGGTTGATTCTGCCGTAATGTATCTTACGGCGTGGATTGATAATCAGCCCATATAGTGAGAGCCGTTCAAATGCCATCACTGCCGCGGGACGCTTCTCCCAGTGCGGCTCGAAGATGGTGCGTTTACAGCGCTCACCAGCCACCTGCTCTATCCATTCCGGTTCGATACGTGCACAGCTGCGTGCGTACATGCGAGTGGTTTCAACCAGCTCAGCGGCCATGATCCATTTGGGTGGTTTTTTAAACAGGGTGGAACCGGGAAAGATATGCAGCTTGATGCCACGCGCACCGGTAAACTCCTGTTTATCGCCCTTGAAGGCGACATTACCCAGTAGACCGGTTAATAACGCCTGATGAATCGCCGCATAGCTGTCGGCTTCAATCTCGACCGCGTCGCCGTTTTTACTGTTAAGCAGCGGTGAGTCGTTGAGCCTCCAGCCGAGTTCACGCACCAGACTTTTCAGCTGTACATAAACATCGTGCCATTCACGCATACGCAGATACGAAATAAAATGATCACGGCACCAGCGGCGCAGCTTATTGTTGGTGAGTCTGTCGGCCTGTCGATGGTATTCTCGCCACAGTTTCAGGTAGGCGAGAAAGTCGGAGCGCTCATCGCTAAAGGCTTTATGTCGTTCGTCTGCTGCCTGCTGTTTTTCATGTGGCCGTTCGCGCGGCTCCTGTACGCTAAGGGCGCTGGCGATCACCAGCAGTTCGGCCAGGCTACCGAGTTGATGCGCGGCCAGCACCATGCGTCCGACCTTAGGGTCGATCGGCAGTCGCGCCAGCTGCCGGCCTGTCTCTGTTAGCTGTTTCTGTTGATCGATCGCTCCCAGCTCTTCGAGTAGCTTGTAGCCGTCGCTGATCATTTTTGGCTCGGGTGATTCCACAAATGGAAAGCTTTCGATATCACCGAGGCGTAACGCCTTCATCTGCAGGATCACCGCTGCCAGGTTGCTACGCCTGATTTCAGGCTCACTAAATGCGGGGCGCAATAGATAATCTTCTTCGCTATAGAGGCGAATGCAGATACCGGGCGCGATTCGCCCACAGCGCCCCGCACGTTGATTGGCAGAGGCCTGCGACACCTTTTCAATCGGCAGTCGCTGCACCTTGGTGCGGTGGCTGTAGCGGCTAAGACGTGCAACGCCGGGGTCGATCACATAACGTATCCCTGGCACCGTAAGTGAGGTTTCAGCAACGTTGGTGGCGAGCACGATACGCCGCCCTTTATGTGGCTGGAAGATTCGGTTCTGGTCACTGGCTGATAGTCGTGCATAGAGCGGCACTATTTCCGTGTGTGGTGGGTGGTGTTTACGCAGGCTTTCGGCGGCTTCACGGATCTCGCGTTCACCGGGTAGAAAGATCAACAGATCCCCCAGCCCTTCCTGCGCCAGCTCATCCACCGCGTCTCGGATCCCCTGCAGGATATCGCGGTCATCTTCACCATCACGATCACTTTGTAGTGGGCGGTAGCGTGTCTCGACCGGATAGGTGCGGCCGCTGACCTCAATGACCGGTGCATTGTCGAAATGTTTTGCAAAGCGAGCGGTGTCGATGGTGGCTGAGGTGATGATCAACTTCAGGTCGGGACGTTTCGGTAGCAGCTGTTTGAGATAGCCCAGCAGAAAATCGATGTTAAGGCTTCGCTCGTGCGCCTCATCGATGATCAATGTGTCGTACTGATTGAGGAATCGATCTTTCTGGCTTTCAGCTAAAAGAATACCGTCGGTCATGAGCTTGATATAACTCTCCGGGCGGATGCGATCACTAAAGCGCACCTTGTAACCGACTGTGTGGCCAACTTCGGACTGCAACTCTTCGGCGATGCGCGTTGCCACACTGCGTGCGGCGATGCGGCGTGGCTGGGTGTGGCCGATCATACCGCTTACGCCACGTCCAATCTCCAGGCAGATCTTGGGGAGTTGAGTTGTTTTGCCTGAGCCGGTTTCACCGGCGACAATAACTACCTGATGCTGTTTGATCGCAGTTGCAATTTCTGCGCGCCGCTCGCTAACGGGCAGCTCATCGGGATAGCTGGGCAGCGGCAGGTTTGCCTGTCGCTGTTCTCGCTGCTGGTGTGATTTTTCAATGCGTCTGCAGAGCTCCTTTAATGCACGCTCATCCGGGCGGTCTTTTAGCCGCCGCAATTTCTGGCGCAGCGGATGGCGGTCAGCCACCATACAGCGGTTGATCGCATTCTGAATATCTGCTGGGGTTTTACACATGCGGCGGGTCGTTTACGGCTCAAAATTATTTTAGCCGGCCATTATAGCACTCTGCTGCCTCTCTTAAGCGATATCATCGCCCCGACTTTTCCGATCCCTATGGCAGTACGATGGTGCAGCACGCACCGCCATCGACACCTTCATTACTATTTTCCAGATAGCCGCACACGTTACGGTTTTTGTGCAGCTGAGCGATGGTAGTAGAGAAATAGAGGCCCAGCCCGGTGCCGCCTGATCTGGTGTTAACGTCACCCGGCAAAACTTCGTCAGCGGCGTCACCATGTTTTAACATCGAGTGAGGGAATCCGGGGCCATTATCACTCACTGAAAGCCGCAGTTTCTTTTCGTGGACAACAGCGCTTAGTGCGATCCTGTTTCTGGTGTGCTGTTGTGCATTGGTGATTAAGTTATTGACAACGCCCTTGAGCAGCTCTCGATCAAAAAACCACACGAGTCCCTCTTCACATCTAACGGTCAGTTCGATACCGCGCAACGAAAGTAGCGGGTGGTTTTCACTATTAATCTCTTCGAGGAACTCATCAACACAGTGCTCGTCGATCTGCAGGCAATGCTGTGTATTACTCATTTTATAGAGGGTGAGTAGCTGTATCAGCTGGTCGTTGATACGCCTTCCTTCCGCCTCTGCGCGTAAAACCCTTGTGTGTGATTTTTCATCGACAGGGAGTTCATCGATCACTTCATCCAGTGTCCCCAGCAGCAGCTGAATCGAATTTTTCATATCATGCACTGAGCTGGCGATGATGGTTGAGAAGTCGAGTCCGGATGAGGTGCCTTTACTGCTCATCAGGTCTACTTATAGCCCGGCCTGTTGTGCAACTTCACGGCAGCTCTTCATGAGTGAGTTATATCGCTTCCGAGCGGAGTCGATATCTTTAACGGCATCAAGGTAGCGCATCGCCTCATTAATATGCTGCCTGTTCGCTCCATTTTTTTTCATCAACAGAATATAAGAGTGTGCTGCGTTAAGGCTGATGATGTGGTTTCGAGGCAGCGCCCTGGCGGCTTCCTTAAACAGCTCAATCGACTCCAGAATTTTACCTTCATTAATAAGCCTCACACCTTCGTTATTGATTTCAGCAATTTCATCGATTGCTGCTGTAATCGCCTCCTCGGCCTTTCCAGCAAATCCTGCATCTTCATAGGTCTGGCTGATCTCCTCTAATACCGCTTTATTTTCATGATTGTTTTTAGCGATATCTTTGATGATCGCATCAGCCTCTTTTTCTCTGCCATATTTTAAGCAGTTTCTGGCGAGCGCCAGGCCCGCGCTACTCGAGCCGAGCACCCCGCTTTTCTGGTAGAGCTCAAGGGCGCTGTTCATCGCCGCTTCCGCTTTGGCATCATTGCCCAGCTCCTGGTGAACGGTGCTTTTACAGATCTCTGCCTGGAGTCTGGCACCGTTATCACCTTTAAAGGCGTGCTTTATGTTCTCGGCAACCCTGAGAGCCTCTTTCCCTTTATTGTTTTTCACCAGGGAACTGGAGTAGTTTACATAGTCTTCAGGGCTCCTTAAAACAGAATATTTACCAATCAGCATCGCATCCCGGCAGGCGCGCTCAGCGAGGGTGTGGTTGTCATTGATGACAGCCAGTTCGCTTAGTTCCCGTTGCCGCTGCAGAGATTTGGGCGATCTCTCAACGGCCTGTGTGAGCGCCTCTTCTGCTGCAGTGGTATTTCCAAGTTTCTTCTGTACCCTGCTAAGCCAGTCATAAGCGGCAACAAAGTCACCATTATTAGCGATGATTCCATCTAATAGCTCTTTTGCCTCATAGTATTTCTGCTGGGAGAAATAGACCTTTACAAGCCCTAATTGAGCCCAGGGTACATCACGCTCAGCGAGCACCTGGTTGCAGAGAGCTTCGGCCGCTTCGTAATCCCCGGTCGTTGTCAGCAGGTTGAACTTCAGGTTTTGCAGCTCCTGGTGTGGAGCAGAGGGGTCAGCCATCATTTCATCACATAGCTTGCTCGCTTTGCTGTACTCTTTTTTATCGAAGGCGATGGCGACCTGTTTCGTGTAATTTTTTTTATCTAAAATCTTTTTCAGACGCGTTTGAAGCGTCGTTTTTGTGATCGGTTTGGAGAGGTAGGCGTCGGGTTGATGGTCGATAGCCCCCATCACCATCGTTGAGGTGTTTTCTGCGGTGACCATAATGAAGGTGGTGGCTAGTGGCAGTATTGCGCGATACCGTGCCTCTTCCAGTACCTGCTGGCCATCTTTTCCATCCCCAAGGTTGTAATCACAGAGGATGATGTCAAATGGAGTCTGTTCGATCTTATCGATCGCATCTTCACCATTCGATGCCTGCTTGATATCTTCAGCACCATAAGCTCGCAGCATGCTGCGTAACATAGAGCGCATCTCTGCAAAGTCATCGACGACCAGGATTTTGGTATTTTTAAGCGTCCACAGTGCCATTTTTTTCGCGATATCCTTTGCTACTCTGGGGTGTTACCCGCTACTTATGTCGTGGGCGGAGCGGTTAGGGGCAGCCGTTACCCGGCGCTTATGCCCCAGTGAATAGTCTCCATAGTAAATAACGCTCATTCTGTTGAATTCTTTAGGAATTACGAATGATCACAGGGTCTCCTGCTCGCGATGGTAAGAATCAAACGGCAACAGGCCATTCGGCGCTGGCCTGGTGTACAATAAGCCGCGAAATAACTTAAAGAATAAGGTTTATATGAAGCTGTGGTTTAAGAATGGTGGCTGGGCAAGCGGGCGGGGGCGGCGTGTGGCTGCATCGATCGACCCTGCTGCGATTAAAAAAATTGCGGTGATCCGCCATGCCGCTCTGGGTGACATGGTGCTGACGCGCCCTTTTTTAATCGAGCTGCGCGGGATTTTTCCCAATGCTGAGATTACGTTGAGCCTATGTAGCAATTATACGCGCGGTGCGCCTGAAGATCTGGTTGATCGTCTGCATGTGGTCTACGGCAGTGACCGTAAAGAGGTGCCATTAAAAGAGCAGATTGCGCGCGTGCGTGAACTGGGTGAGCAGGATCTGATTTTTGATCTGGCAGTGACGCCACGAAGTTTCTATACCTGCCTGTTAACGCGGGCAAAGCTTAAGATCAGTTTCCCATATAAGGCGATTCAACGTCGTCTGTTTTATGATGTTGCTGTGCAGCGTTCTGATTTTCAGTTCGAAGCGGACAATATTTTAGATATGTTGCGAATTTTTGGCTACCGTGTCGCATATCCGCCGCAATTTCTGATGCCGGTTGAGCCCTTTCAGCACCCCCGTCCCTATGTGGTCTATTTTCCGAGTGCATCGACACCCACAAGATGTTGGCCGAAAGGGCTCTTTTCCCAGCTGGTTGGCGCGCTTTCTGAAAAATTTCCACAGTATGATCATATCGTTTTGAAGGGGATTGGTGAGTGGGAGACGATTGACGAAATTGTTGATCCACTGGCGGGGCAAAACAATGTGAGTGCTATGCAGCTGAATGATTTCGATGAGACACTGTCCTTTGTAAAGGGCGCATCGCTGCTGGTTGGGAACGACACCGGTATTCGGCATGTTGCAATAGCCTGTGAAACGCCAACCATCGGTATCTTTTTTGACTCTGAACCCTATCGCTACTGGCCGCGCTACGATTTTCATGATGCCGTGTTTTGCAGTGATGCGACTGTTCCGAGTCTCTCTGCAGTGCAGTTATCAGCATGAGCGCCAGGTATGATACCGCTCAAACCGTAGCAGAAGAGCCGCTGCTGTTTATGCGCCAGTTATGCCGCTTATGAAGCAAACATATCACGCCAGCGATGCGGCAGGGGAGTTGGCCTCTGTCAGGCGTATCGTAATCCTTGGCTGGGGGTTGATCGGTGATCTCTTTATTCGGGTACCGCTTATTGAGGCGATAAAGGCGCGTTTTCCCGAGGCTGAGATCACGGTTGTGGTCGATCCGGTCGGTGTGGTGGTTGTAGAGAACCATCCCGCCTGCGATCGAGTGGTCGCTTTTAATCGCAGCAAGCAGTCGCGGATGGAGTATGTAAAAACCTATCTGAAGCAGGTCATGGCACTCCGTCGTGAACGGTTTGATCTCTGTGTGAACTTTTACTGTGGCGGTGGCAGCCCGCTAGTCACAAGATTAATCAACGCACGATGGCGGGTCAGTTTTGATCACACCCCGGCGTTGCGGCGAGCGAACAACCTGATGGTGCCGCGTCCCTCTTTCTGTGACAACTGGACCCAGGACCCAGGACCTTGGCCGTATGTTACGCCCTCTGGGGATCAGCGCCGACAGGATTCGACGCGGCACCAGCTTTTATTGTCGCCACGAGGCCCAGCAATTTGCTGAGCAGTTTCTTGCAGACAACGACACTCCGCTGGTAGCGATCAATCTCGGCGCGGGTGCCGATGAGAAACGCTGGCCTGTAAAACGCTTTGTTGAGCTGGCGGTCAGAATCAACCGAGACTACGGGCTGAAGCCGCTGGTCTTTACGAACCCGGGGATGGAGCAGCTGGCCGATGAGTTTGTTAGCCAGTACCGCCGCTGTGGCAAGGCACTGCATGTGCCGCTTGTGTCGATCGATCAAGTTGCAGCGCTGATGCGCTGTTGTGATTATGTAGTGACGGGCGATACCGCTTTAATGCACCTCGCCTTCGGTCTCAAGCGGCCGACATTGGCGCTCTTTACCTACACCCGCCCAGAGACGGTGATGCCGGAGGATACGCCGCACCTCTGCTGTTTCGTCGCAGGCAGTGGTGATCGTGACGCCTGCGGCAATCCGATGGGAACGGTCGATATCCCGCTCGATGAGGCGTATCGTCAGTTCGGCAATCTGGTAACATTGATCTCAAGCCGCACGGCTGCGAATGATAATGAAAGGCCCGATGATGAATGAACTATATAAGAAGATTCGCTACAACCTCTTTGCCGCGATGCCGAAGTCGAGAGAGTCTGATCAAAAGATAAAGGATTACATCCGTAAAGTTCGTTACAACCTGTTTGGCAGGCTTCCTGTTTTAGGGCGGCGCTCATCTCAGGGTGAGACAACCAAGTCGCATGAGCGGCGTGCGCGCGAAGGCTTTTTTGAACGATTTTGTCAGGGTAGCGGCATCGATATCGGCTATGCGGGGGATTCCGTGGTACCCGATGTTAAGGGGTGGGACTTTGAACATGGCGATGCTCAATATATGAATGGGGTTGATGATGAAAGTTTTGATTTTGTCTATTCCAGCCATCTGCTGGAGCACCTGCCCGACATGGAGGCCGCACTGACAAACTGGGACCGGATACTCAAACCAGGTGGCTACCTGATACTCTATTTGCCGCACCGCGACCTCTATGAGAAAAAGAAGACGCTGCCATCTCTATTTAACACTGACCACGTCCGTTTTTTTATGCCAAAGGAAGATGAGGCTCCCGATACTGTGGGTGTCGAGGCGCTGGTAAAAAGAAAATTTCCTGAGCACGAACTGATCTACTGTCGCACCTGCGATGAAGGTTATGTGAACCCTGGAGATGAACTGCCGAGCGAAGGTGAGTTCTCAATTGAAGTGGTACTGAAAAAGCCGCTTCATGCTTAAATAAAAAGCCTATAAAACAGTGAAAATATTAGCAATAAGAGTTGGGCGCGTGGGTGATATCGTGATGATCACCCCGGCACTGCAGGCGATGATCGACGCCTATCCCGAAGCAGAGGTACACCTGCTAACGAGTCCCGACGGGAGACGTGTACTGAAAGGCTTTTCACCGCAGGTGACAAAGCTGATGGTGCATGACCGAAAATCACTGCTTGCCTTTTATCATCTGCGTAAGATTGAAACGGCGTTACATGAAGAGCAGTATGACAAAGTCTTCTGTTTTGAGTTGAATCCGCGCTTTAGTGATCTATCAAAACGGCTAACAGAGCACTATTTCTGCATTGACCATAGTAATGAGTCGGCACATTATTCGCGTCGCTGCCTCGATACGGTAGAGCGCTCTGTGGATGGTGAATTAAAAGATTACTGGATCACGCTACCGGTGAGCGGTGAGGCGCGTGTTAAGGCTCGCAATATTCTTGCAGCGGAAGGGATTACGGATGAGACATTCGTCGTAGGCCTTCATCCAACCTATAGCGGCTTAAAGAAAGTGGCGTGGCGTCGTTCCAAAGATGCCGGTCGCCTCTGGCCTGCCGCATCGTTTGCAGAGCTGGCTAAGTTGATTGCCGCTTATGGTGCAGAGCATGGCCTTGATATTCGTATCATCATGGATCTGATGCCGGATGAGGTGGATGTCGGTGAAGAGATCGTACGCCTGAGTGATGGCGCGGCTACCATGCTGGTACCGCCACTCGACTTTGAACGTTATAAAGCGACACTGGAACGGATGGATATTCTAGTGATTTCAAACACCGGCCCGATGCATATCGCTGGGGCAGTTGGCACCCATGTGGTCGCTTTTTTTGGTGATGTGCCGCCTACTGACAGCGCTGCCTATGTGGCTGAAGGGCAAAACGTCAATTTGATGCCCCCATCGAAAGCGATTGCAGATATTACGCCAGCGCAGGCGTTTGAGGCGTGCAGGCGTTTCTTTCCCCAGCAATAGTCAGTAGCATACCGCGCAGGCTGCGCTGCACTCGCGCCATAATAGCCGCTCAACAGAGCGTCGCCTCCCCCTGAAAAATGACGGCCAGCTCGCTTCTGGTGGCTGCTCATCTCTGCCCCAATCGCTCACCAAAGAAAACTTTAGCTATTATTTTTATATGTTTCGTATGAGGCGTTAATTCATTGAAATATATTGATAAATTCCACAACAGAGAACGCGTATTTTTGTCCTGCCATCGCTATAATGGGCGCTTATTTTTCTGGGGAATGTAATGATTTTCATATATAGCGGGGAGGTGCCAGCGCTTGATCGCCGGCTACGCTATGAGCTAGGTGTAAACCATCGCCTGCTCACGATCCCTTATGCGCCTGAGGAGTATTGGGCGGCGCGTGAAGCGAGAGATTATTTCAAATCCTGTGGGCTCAATGCCCATGCGCTCAGCAGGCAGGCCTATGAAAACCGGCAGTCACTGCGCAATGAGATTTTCACCTCCGATGCGGTCTATCTAACTGGCGGCAACACCTACCAGTTTCTCGCCTATGCGAGGGCGACAGGGCTGTTTTCAATGCTACAGACCTTTGAGTCTCTTGGTGGCATCATTGTGGCTGAATCTGCAGGGGCGATTATTCTCTCATCTGATATTTCAACGGCGGCGATCCCGACGACCTCGCAGGATGAGAACAGTGTTGGTATCACTACATTTGATGCGATGGGTCGCCTCCCCTTTCATGTGAGCCCACATTTTGAGCCTGAGGCCGCTTCAGCGGCCAACGAGATGGTGGAGCTGCAGCAGCTGGCAGACCTGTCGAACAGGCCTGTTCTGATATTGACCGATGGCGCAGGTGTCGTTATTGAAGAGGATGAGGTTATTTTCTCGGTAGGGATGCCGGCCTGGGTCGAGGCCGTCGCCTGTCAGCCACGCTCTGATAGCCAGGCTGCTTTGGCAGTGGCTCGACCGGCCTGATGGCCAAACAGGTTAACGCGCCAGCTTCTCTAACGTCTCTAATTCATTACGACTAAAGCCCGCCTGCTGGCGCAGTTCATAATCAAATGGCCCGCGTAGCTCCCCGATGAAGTAGGCGTTGATCAGCTCTCGAAAGGTCTCCTCTGTATCGAGCTTGCGCGCATCGCAGAAGTGCTTAAACCAGCGAGAACCGATTTCAACGTGGCCAATCTCATCGCGCAGGATAACCTTTAAAATCTCAACCGTCTCTTCATCACCCACCTTTTTCAGGCGCTTCATCATCCCGGGTGTCACATCGAGCCCGCGCGCCTCTAGCACACGCGGTACAAGTGCCATTCGCACCATAGGGTCATCCGCTGTCTTCTGCGCCATTGCCCATAAGCCGTTATGGGCGGGGAAGTCACCATACTGATAACCGAGGCTCTGTAGCCGTGTTGAGAGCAGCTCAAAGTGATACGCCTCCTCATCGGCAACACGAATCCAGTCATCGTAATATTGTCGAGGCAGACCACGAAAGCGGTAGACCGCATCCCATGCAAGATTGATCGCATTAAACTCGATATGGGTGATGGCATGAATCAATGCGGCACGTCCGGCATCACTGCCGAGGCCGCGTCGAGGTACATTAGCCGGTGCCACGAGCGTTGGCTTATGTGGCTGCCCCACTTTACCAATCGGGACGGGTGGCGAATCCGGCAGCAGTTGATA
>Ga0256830_1002682_pt1 | contig 11544 bp, 10 predicted proteins | sample 128326metaG_FD_190537 | JGI IMG/M metagenome (GOLD analysis project Ga0256830, IMG submission 190537) | Hydrothermal vent microbial communities from Lau Basin, Pacific Ocean - 128-326 | ecosystem: Environmental > Aquatic > Marine > Hydrothermal vents | place: Pacific Ocean: Lau Basin | collected...
CAAGCTGCTGCTCCTCGACGAGCCCCTGTCGGCCCTCGACCGCAAGCTCCGGGAGGAGATGCAGCTCGAGCTCGTGCGCCTGCAGCACGAGGTGGGCATCACCTTCGTCATCGTCACCCACGACCAGGGCGAGGCCCTCTCCATGGCCACCCATGTCGCGGTCATGAACCAGGGGCGGGTCCTCCAGATCAGCGACCCCCGCACCCTCTACGAGCAGCCGCGCAGCCGTTTCGTGGCCGATTTCATCGGCCAGGTGAACGTCTTCGAGGCCCGCCGCGTGGCGGCGGGGGACGGGGAGCTGCGGCTCGCGGTGGACGGCATCGGCGAGCTCGCGCTGCCCGACGAACGGCCGCCGGAGAAGGTGGTGGCGGTGGCCGTGCGGCCCGAGAAGATGCGGGTCTCGGCGGTGCCGCCGGAGGAGGGGAGGGTGACGATCGCCGGCAGGATCGGCCAGATCGCCTACTTCGGTGATCACAGCCGCGTCTTCGTCGAGGCCCGGGGCCGGCGCCTCGTCTGCATCCGCCACAATCGCTCGCGACGGGAGGAACCTTCCTTCCGCGAAGGCGACCCCTGCTACCTCTCCTTCCGTCCCGAGGACGCCATCCTGCTGTCGTCCTGAGGGGCGTGGCGGTAGGGCAGGAGCCTTTCGAGCTCCGCGAAACGGTGCCGCAGGAGCCGCGTCTCGTGCCGCAGGAAGCGGGCGACGGCCGCCGCCAGCCCGGTGTCGCGGATGTGGTGGGCGCTCCAGGTCCAGACCGGTTCGTAGCCGCGCAGCAGCTTGTGCTCTCCCTGGGCACCCGCCTCCACCCGTCGCAGACGGTGGGCGATGGCGAACTCGATGGCCCGGTAGTAGCAGAGCTCGAAATGCAGGAAACGGTGGCTCTCGAGGCTCCCCCACAGGCGGCCGTAGAGCGCCTCTCCGTCGCGGAGGTTGAGGGCGGCGGCCACCAGCCGGCCCTTCTCCCGCGCCGTCACCAGCACCAGGGATGCGGCCATGCGCTCGGCCAGCAGGCGGAAGAAGGGGGCCGTCAGATAGGCGCCGCCCCAGCGGCGGTCGACGGTCGCCAGATAGAGGGGGTGGAAGGACTCCATGACCTCGGGCGTCACCTCGGCGCCGGTCAGCGTCCGGATCTCGAGCCCGCTTTCCGCCGCCTCGCGGCGTTCGCGGCGGATGGTCTTGCGGCGGCCGCTCCGCAGCCCGGCGAGGAAATGCGCGAAGTCGCGATAGCCGCGGTTCTGCCAGTGATACTGGATGCCGCGGCGCAGCAGCCAGCCCGCGGCCTCGAACCACCGCGCCTCCTCCGCGGTGCAGAAGTTGACGTGGACGGAGGAGAGGTCGAGCGTCCGACAGGTTTCGACGAGCCCGGCAACGAGTGTCTTCGCGAGGTGCCTGTCGCCCCCGGTCAGCAGGCGCGGTCCCGGCACCGGCGTGAAGGGCACCGCCGCCAGGAGTTTCGGATAGTAGCGCCCGCCGGAACGCTCGCAGGCCTCGGCCCAGCCGTGGTCGAACACGTATTCGCCCCAGGAATGGCTCTTGGCGTAGAGCGGCACCGCGGCCCGCGGTTCCCCGGCCGTCTCGAGCACCAGGTGGAGGGGTTGCCAGCCGCTCGCGATCGCCGCCGAGCCGCTCTCCTCGAGTGCCGACAGGAAGGCGTGGCGGAGGAACGGATGGCCTCCGGGAACGAGCGCGTCCCAGCGTGCCGCCTCGATGCCCGCGACGGGGCCGAGCAGACGCAGGCCCGTTGCCGTCACCCGTCAGGAGAGCGCGAAGATCGCCTCGACCTCGACCGCGGCGCCGAGCGGCAGGGCCGGCGCCCCGACCGCGAACCGGGCGTGCCTTCCCGCTTCGCCCATCACCGCGACCATCAGGTCCGAGGCCCCGTTGATCACTTTGGGATGGTCGCTGAAGTCGGCGGTGCAGGCGACGAAGCCGCCGAGCTTGACGCAGCGGGCGAGCCGCGAGAGATCGCCGTCGAGTGCCGCCTTCGCCTGGGCCAGGATGTTGAGGGCGCAGATCCGCGCCGCCCGCTGCCCCTCCTCGATCCCCACATCCTCTCCCAGCCGGCCGGCGACGACGATGCGGCCGTCGACCATGGGCACCTGGCCGGAGACGAAGAGGAGGTCGCCCGTGCGCACGCAGGGCACGTAGTTGCCGGCGGGTGCAGGCAGTTCGGGCAGCTCGAGGCCGAGTTCCCCGAGGCGGCGTTCGATGGCACTGGTCATGGCGGCTCCTCCCCGCTCGAAGCGTGGCGCCGAGGGCGCCCGGATGGCTACGCCGTGGTTGCCATGCTCGCGGGGATGTCGCAACCTGAACATGAACGCGCAGGAGATGGAGGCCGAGGGTGGAGCGACCGCGGGATCTCGGTTTCGCGATGCCGCCGGAGTGGTGGCCGCATGCCCGTTGCTGGATGGCATGGCCCTGCCGGGACGCGATCTGGGAGGGCAATCTCGAGGCGGCGCGCCGCGTGGTCGCCCAGGTGGCGGCGGCGATCGCCGAATTCGAGCCGGTGACGATGATCGTCCGTCCCGATCTCGCCGCCGACGCCTCCCTCTATCTCGGCAAGGGCGTCTCGGTGCTGCCGATGACCCACGACGACAGCTGGGTGCGCGATACCGGTCCCACCTTCCTGCTCGACGGGGAGCGGAGGCTCGGTGGTGTCGCCTGGCGCTTCAACGGCTGGGGCGAGCTCTACCAGGACTACGCCCAGGACGCCCAGCTCGCGCGGCGTATCCTCGAGCATGTGAAGGCGCGCAGCTTCGAGTCCCAGCTCGTGTTCGAGGGCGGCAACGTCTCGGTGGACGGCGAGGGGACGGCGTTGGTGTGCGAGCCGGCGGCCCTCGATCCGGCCCGCAACCCCGGCTTCGGCCGCGAGGAGGTGGAGGCCGAGCTGGCCGCCTGCCTCGGCGTCGAGCGGGTGATCTGGCTGCCGCGGGGCATGGTGGACGACGAGACCCGGGGCCATGTCGACAACCTTGCCTGTTTCGTCCGCCCGGGTGTCGTGCTGGCCGCACGGGACGAACCCGGCGGTCCCCACCACGAGGCGCTGGAGGCCAATTTCGAGGTCCTGAAGCAGGCCACGGACGCGCGCGGACGCTCGTTCGAGATCATCGAGCTGCCGATGCCCAGGCCGCGCGAACGTCGCGAGGGGGTGCTGCTCACCACCTCCTACGTCAACTTCTACATCGCCAACGGCGGCATCGTGATGCCGGCCTTCGACGACGCCGCCGACAAGACGGCGTACCGCGTCATCGCCGCCGCCTTCCCCGAGCACGAGGTGGTGCAGGTGGACGTGCTGGATTTGGTGGCGGGCGGCGGCGGCATCCACTGCATCACCCAGCAGCAGCCGAAGTCCTGAAGCGGTCGGATCAGAGGCGGGCCAGCCGCTCCACCAGCAGATCGAAGAAGCCTTCGGCATCGGCCTCGTTCACGACCAGCGCGTTGGCCGGTCCGTCCCCGCTGCCCCACCAGTCGACGTAGCTGCGCCCGAGGCCGAGGGGGCTCACGGTCTCGATCGCCACATGGCACTCGCGGCCGGAGAACAGTTCGGGCGCGATCAGCCAGGCGATCGTGCAGGGGTCGTGCAGGGGGCCGTCCTCGGCGCCGCCGGTGCGGCCGTGGCGACGGTAGAAGTCGAGCATGCCCGCCACCGCCCGCGCCGCGGGCGTGCCGAGGGCGTCGATCCGCTCGAGCCGCTCCGGGGTGACCAGCACCTTGTGGGTGACGTCGAGCGGGAACATGGTGATCGATACACCCGAGCGGAACACGATGTCCGCCGCATGGGGGTCCACGTAGAAGTTGAACTCGGCCGCCGGGGTCACGTTGCCGAGACCGATCGCGCCGCCCATCAGCACGATGCCGGCGAGGCGTCCGGCCAGGGCCGGCTCCTTGACGAGTGCCAGGGCGATGTTGGTGAGGGGCCCGGTCGGCACCAGGGTGACGCTGCCGGGCGGGCGGCCCATCACCAGCTCGACGATGACGTCCGCCGCATGACCGGGCGCGGGCGGTCGTTGCGGAGGCGGCAGCCCGGAGCCGTCGAGGCCGGTCTCGCCGTGAACGTGCTCGGCCGTCTCGAGCGGCCGCAGCAGCGGCCGTGGGCAGCCGAGGTGGACCGGCACCGACGCTCCCGCCGCCTCCACCACCCGCCGCGCGTTGGCTTCGGTCAGCGCCAGGGGGACGTTGCCGCCCACGGTCGTGACGGCCAGGACGTCGAGTTCCTCGGGCGAGGCGAGGGCGAGGAAGATCGCCACCGCATCGTCCTGACCGGGATCGCAGTCGAGGATGATGGCCCGGGGCGGCATGCCGTCCTCCTAGCGTTCGGTGAGCTTGAACTCGATCCGGCGGTTGCGGCGATAGGCCTCCTCGCTGTCCCCCGGATCGATCGGCTGGTACTCGCCGAAGCCCGCGGCCACCAGCCGCTCCGGCGGAATCCCGTGGTCGATCAGGAACTCCACCACGGTGAGCGCCCGGGCGGTGGAGAGCTCCCAGTTGGAACGGTAGATGGATTCGGGGCGGAGCGGCACCTTGTCGGTGTGGCCGTCGACCCGCAGCACCCAGTCGATATCCGGCGGAATGGTGGCCATCACCTCCTTGAGGCTTTCCGCTACCTTCTCGAGCTCCGCCTCGCCGGCCGGGTCGAGATTGGCGGAGCCCGAAGGGAACAGGAGTTCCGCCTGCAGGACGAAGCGATCGCCGACGATCTTGATGTCCGGACGGTCCCCGAGCGCCTTCTTGAGGCGGCCGAAGAACTCGGAGCGGTACTCCCTGAGCTCCTCCACCTGCTTGGCGAGGGCGGCGTTGAGGCGGAGCGTGAGATCGGCGATCCGCGTCTGCTGGCGCTTGTTCCGCAGATCCGCCTCCTGCAGCTTCTGATCGAGGCTGCCGAGGAGATCCTTGAGGGTCGCGAGCTGGCGGTTGAGGCGGGCGATCTCCTCGTTCATCGCCCGGATCCGCTCCTGACCGACGCCGAGCCGCTGTTCGAGCTCCGCCAGCCGCGCCTCGCGATCCTCGATCTCGCGACCGAGCTCGGCGATCCGCTGCCGGGCCTCCTGTTCGCGTCGGCGCCCTTCCCGCTCGAGGCCGGCGAGACGTTCCTCGAGGATGGCCCGCTGCTCTTCCAGCGTAGCCCGCTGCCGTTCCACCTCGGCCAGCCGCGCGGCGAGCTCGTCCCGCTCCTTGAGAGTGGAGTCGAGCCGGGCGCCGAGTGCCTCGAGACTGTCGCCGAGCTTGTAGCGGTCGGGCCGGTCGAGACCGAGCATGTCGGTGAGGGCGGCCACCCGCTGCTCGAGCGCCGTCAAGAGCTGCTCGCGCTCGCTCACCGCGCTCGAGAGCTCGTCGCGTGCCTGGGCGATGTCCTCGAGCTCGCTGCTGAGGGCGGTCGTCTTCTCCCGCAGGGCCTCGGTGGTCTGGGTGGTGGTGCCGATGACCCTGGTCGCTTCTTCGACCTGCTTTTCGAGGAACTGCAGGGCCTTGTCGCGCTCGGCAGCGGCCCTGTTCATGTCCTCCACCTTCCTGCGCATGCGCTCGATCAGGGCCTGGATCTCGTCCACCTCGGCCCCTTCCGTACCGGCCGCGGCCGGTGGCGTGGCCGGCTCCTGGGCGAGAGCCCGCTGCGATCCCGCCGCCGCGAGCGGCAGGGAAAGGGCGAGAGCCAGGCAAAGCCAAGGTTGCATGCGGTTTCCTCCCGAGCGAACTGCGCCACGGCCCGCGGGCCGGCGCCGCCTGCGGGTCGTGCCGTTTCGTCATACGCCAAACCGGCGGTCCGCGAAAAGCCGCTCAGTGGTCACCCCGCGCGGGACGCAGCCGGGTCGTCAGCAGTGCCGGATAGCGCAGCAGCACGAGGAGGGTGGCGATGGTGCCCTCGGCGGCCAGCACGAGCAGCGCATTCTGGACCCCGAGCCATTCGGCGAGCAGGCCGGCGTGGGCGAAGCCCAGCGGCGCCACGCCGATGGTCATGGCCATCAGTCCCACCATCCGTACCCGCATTTCGGGCGGTGCGGCATAGATGGGGAGGATCATCTGCATCACCGCGAAGGCCGCCATCCCGAGCCCGGCACCGAAGAGGGCGGCATGGGCGACGAGAACGGAGGCGGCGCCGGCGAGCAGGGTGGTACCGACCACGAAGACGATGGGGCTCAACGCGTAGAGCGGCGCGAACAGGGCGGGCCGCAGCCGGGCGGCGATGAACACCGAGCCGAGCAACGCCCCGAGCGGCTCCATCGCCATGAGCAGGCCGATGCCGCTCGGCCCCAGCCCCAGTACCTCCCGGCCCACCACCGGTCCCAGCGCGAAATAGGGGAAGGCCCAGAGGTTGAAGACCGCCGAGATGAGGAGACTGCCGGTGAGCAGCTCGGAGCGGCGCGCCTCGCGCACGCTCTCCATGAGACCGGCCAGGATCTCGCGCGGGCCCCGCGCGGCCGCACGCGACGGTCGACTGTGGGGCAGGCCGAGGACCAGCAGGATGGCGCCGGCATAGAGCAGGATACCGGAGAGGAAGACGCCGCCGAGGCCCAGGAAGGCGACGATGGTGCCGCCCATCACGGCGCCGGTGAGGCGGGTGAGCTGGTTGGTGGCGATCTCGAGGCCCATGCTCTGGCCGATCCGTTCCATGCCCCCGGCCTCGGCCAGCATGGTGCGGCGAAGCGGCGTCTCCACCGCCCAGAAGACCCCGCCCAGCACCGCCGCCAGCATGATCAGCGGCACGTTCAGCAGATCGCCGACAGCGGCCGCGAACAGGGCCGCGGCGCTGGCCAGCATGGTGCCGAGAGCGACCAGCAGGGTGGCGCGGCGGTCGCGCCGCTCGACCAGGGAGGAGGCGATCCCGCCCAGGAACAAGAGCGGCAGCATGCGGGCGAAGACGGTGAGGGAAACGACCAGCGCCGAGCCGGTTTCCGCGAGGGCGAAGAGGCTGAAGGCCAGCATCTCCAGCCAGCGCATCACGCTCACGGCGATGCCGGCCAGCCAGAGACGCGCGGCACCCGGCCGGCGCATCACCGAAAGGAGACGGGAACGGGATTCCACAAGGCCTGTCCATCATCGGCGGCATTCACCGGCCGCCTTACCATCCGAGCATTAAGAAATGAGAAAATTCGCCGGAACGCCGTGTGTTCTCGCGTTGATGTTAGAGCACCGAAAAAGACATGCCAACCGCTGCGAGACGCGGACATTCGCGGATATTCACGCGCGAACCGACATCACCAGCCGCAGCCATCGGTGCATGATGCGGCGGCCGAACCGCTGGGCCTCGGGCAGCAGCCGCGGCAGCGCCCGGCGCGTCCGCTTGAGGGCCTCGGGATCGCCGCCCGAGCGCGCATAGAGGGCCAGCCAGGATTCCAGGATCTCGGCCGTCACCTCGAAATGGCACTGCAGGCCGTAGACCGCGCGGCCGATGCGGAAGGCCTGGTTCGGACAGGTCGCGCTCTCGAGGAGGTGCACGGCCTTCGAGGGCAGCGCGAAGGTATCGTCGTGCCACTGCATCACCGCGACCGGAAAGGACAGACCGCCGAACAGCGGGTCGCGGGCCGTCGCCGGCCGCGCATGGAGCGGCACGAAGCCGAATTCCGGAGCGCCCCCGATGCGTACCTCGCCACCGAAAGCGCGGGCCACGAGCTGGGCGCCCAGACAGACGCCGAGCACCGGTTTGCCGGAGGCCGCGAACCCGCGGATCAGGGCGAGCAGCGCCGGAAAATGCGGACAGCGGGCATCGTCGAGGGCGTTCATCACCCCGCCCAGGACGATCAGCCCGTCGTGCCCGCGGGCGTCCGGCGGCAGGCGCATGCCCCGGCGTTCGATGCGCAGGTCGATGTGGCCGCCGGCGGCGGCGATCTCCTCGCCGATCAGACCCGGCGGGGCGTCGTCGCTGTGCTGCAGCACGAGCAGCTTCGGCACGGCGTCTCCGGCGACGGGGGCGGGGGAAGGTTGACCCGGTGATCGGCGCCAGCATATGGAGCGGTGCGAACGTGACAAGGACAGCGTGCATGGACCGGGCCGCCGGCATCGCCGAGGAGCAGGAGCGCATCGTCGAGGAGTTCGCGCTCTTCGAGGATCCCCGCGAGAAGCTCGAATATCTGATCGAGCTGGGCAAGGAGCTGCCCGCGCTCGAGGAGCGCCACCGTACCGAGGCGAACAAGGTGCGCGGCTGCCAGAGCCGGGTGTGGCTGGTGGCCGATTACGATGCCCGCAGCCGTCTGCTGCATCTGCGGGCCGACAGCGACGCCATCATCGTGCGCGGGCTGATCGCCCTCCTGCTGCGGCTCTATTCGGGCCGGCCGCCGGCGGAGATCCTCGCCACCCCGCCCCAGGTCTTCGAGCGGATCGGGCTCGGCCGCCTGCTCACGCCCGGCCGCCAGAACGGGCTCTATTCGATGATCGGTCGCATCAGGGAACTGGCGGCGGTCTACGCCCGGCTCGACGAGGGGCGGATCGCCGCTTCCTGATCCGTCAGGCACTGCCCCGACCGGCGAGCGGGATCCCGGTCAGCCGGGCGATCTCGCCGGCGATGCCGGGCGCGGCGGCGGCGACGCTCCGGCTCTCCAGCAGATCCGTTCCGAACGCGGTGGTCCGACCGCCCGCCTCGCGCACCAGGAGGAGCCCCGAGAGCACGTCCCAGCTGTGGGTGCGGAGGGTGAAGACGGCATCGAGGCGGCCGTCCGCGACATGGGCGAGGCTGAGGGCCGCCGAGCCCAGGCGGCGGTGATCGAAACCGGCGGCGAGCAGCCCTTCGAGCGCCGCGAGATAGTCCCGGACCGGGGTGCGGAAGGTGAAGCTGAGGCCGACGCAGGCCTCCTCCGGCCCGCAGGCCCCCGAGACCCGAATATGCCGCCCGTCGAGCTGCGCACCGCCGCCGGCGAGAGCGACGAACAGCTCGTCGTGGACCGGATCGTAGGTGAGACCGATCAGCGGCCGTCCCTTCTCGACGAAGGCCAGGGTCGTGCTCCAGTAGGGAATCCCGCGCAGGAAGTTGGCGGTACCGTCGATGGGATCGGTGACCCAGACGCGCTCGGCCAGCTGGCCCCCCTGTTCCTCGCCGATCACCGCATCTCCGGGAAAGCGCTCGGCCAGGCGGGTGCGGATCAGCGCCTCCACCTCCCGGTCGGCGCGGCTCACGAAATCCTGACGGCCCTTCCGTTCGACCGCGAGTTCGCGGTGTCGGGCGAAGAAGCCGAGGGCGGTACGGCCGGCCTCGCGCAGGATTTCGCGGCCGGCCGCGAGCCGGGCCTCGATGTCGCTCGCCTTCATGATCGGTTCTCGACCTCCCCCAGCAGACGGTGGCGCAGCAGCGAGCAACGCTCGCTGTCGGCGGTCCGGATGGCGCGCTCCAGCGCCGACGGCTCGGCCAGCACCACGAGCAGGCGCCGGGCGCGGCTGATCGCGGTGTAGAGCAGCCGCCGGCGCAGCATGCGCCCGTGCTCGCGGGCCAGCACCAGCACCACCGCCGGATACTCGCTGCCCTGCGCCTTGTGTACCGTGATGGCGTAGGCGGGCACCAGCCGCTCGAGATCGGCGGCCTCGTAGCGCACATGGTGGCCCTCCATGTCCACCACCAGCGTGCGGCCGCGGCGGTCGAGTTCGACGATGGTGCCGATGTCGCCGTTGTAGACCTCGCGCTGGTAGTCGTTCTCGGTCTGCATGACCTTGTCGCCGAGGGCGAAGCGCTGCCCCCGATGGTCGAGACGGGCGGCCGGCCGGGGATTGAGCCGCTCCTGCAGGAGGCGGTTGAGCTCCACCGTGCCGAGAGCGCCGCGATTGGTCGGGCAGAGGACCTGGAGCTGGCGTACGGGATCGAGGCCGAAGCGTTCGGGAATGCGGCTCGCCACCAGCTCGAGCAGCAGGTCGGTCGCCTGTTCGGCCCGTTCGAAGCGGACGCCGAAGCAGTCGCCGCTGCGGCCGTCGTGGGAGAAGCGGGGCGGCAGGCCGCGGTTGACCCGGTGGGCGCTGGTGACGATGCCGCTCTCCGCCGCCTGGCGGAAGATCTCGGTGAGACGGACCACCGGCAGCCGGCCGCTGGCGATGAGATCGGCCAGCAGCTGGCCGGGACCGATCGAGGGGAGCTGGTCGGCATCGCCCACGAGCAGGAGGGCGCAGCGCGAGGGCAGCGCGGCGAGGGTGGCCTGGGCGAGCGGCAGATCGACCATCGAGGTCTCGTCGACGACCAGCAGATCGAGTTCGAGCGGACGGCCGCGGTTGCGCCGGAAGCCGCGCCCCGGTTCCGCCTCCAGCAGCCGGTGGAGGGTCGAGGCCTCGTGACCGGTGCTCTCCGCGAGGCGGCGCGCGGCCCGGCCCGTGGGCGCCGCGAGGGCGATCGCGAGGCCGCGTCCCCGCAGTGCCGCGAGGAAGGCCCGCACCAGCGTCGTCTTGCCGGTTCCCGGTCCGCCCGTGAGGATGCTCACCTTGTGTTCCAGGAGACGCGCCAGGGAGGCGCGCTGGCGCTCCGAAAGCTCCAGCTCGAGCGCCTTCGCCGCCCCGTGCAGGGCCTCGCCGACGTCCAGCGGATGCCAGGGCGGCAGGCCGGCGGCCAGCCGTTCGAGATCGACGGCGATGTCGGCCTCCGCGCGGTCGAGCTCGGGCAGCAGCAGATAGGCGAGGGGGCCCGTGCGGCGCCGCGCCAGCCGGCCCTCGGCGAGGGCCCGTTCGAGCGCCTCCCGGAAGTCGTCCGCACCCTGGTGCAGGAGCGATGCCGCGGTCTCCAGCAGGGCTTCCTGCTCGACCGCGCTGTGGCCTTCCTCGGCCGCCTGGCGCAGCGCCTCCTCGAGCGCCGCCACCCTGCGTACCGGGGCGTCATCGGCGATCCCGAGCCGCCGTGCGAGGGCGTCGGCGGTCGCGAAACCGATGCCCCGCACCTCGCGCGCGAGGCGGTAGGGATCCTCGCGCACCCTGGCCACCGTGGCCTCGCCGAAGACCTCGAGCACCGCCCGCGCGCGCCGGGCGCCGAGGCCGTGGCTCTGCAGGAACAGGAGGGCCTCCCGCTCGGCCGCCCGCTCCCGCCACGCCCGACCGATGCGTGCCGCCGTCCGGGGGCCGATGCCGCGGACCTCGGCCAGCCGCTCGGGCGCCTCGAGCAGGACCGAAGGCAGCTCGTCGCCGAAGCGGGCGAGCAGGCGCGCCGCGAGGCGCGGCCCGAGGCCCTTCACGATTCCCGACCCCAGATATTCGGCCACCGCCTCGGCGGTCCGTGGCGCGAGGGGCTCGACGGCGGTCACGCGCAGCCGCCGCCCCCAGCTCCGGTCCTCCTCGAGCACCCCCTCGGCGCGGACGCTCTCGCCGACGCCGAAACGGGCGATGTCGCCGGCGAGCACGAGGGGCGGCCCGCCGGTCGCCGGCCGCAGGGAGAGAAGGGCGAACCCGTCCGCGGGCCGGGCGAACAGGACCCGCTCCACCACCCCGGAGACGGTGGCCACCGGTCCGCCCGACGCTTCCGCCCCGGTGCGCCGGGGCCGGCCGTCAGCGCCCATCGTTGCCCCTTCCCGCGGACGTCGGCGACGGTGAAAATCCTGCCGCGAAGTCATGGTTTCGTCGCCCTTCGCGCCCAATATTTTCGGTGGTGCCGA
>Ga0256830_1002683_pt1 | contig 11541 bp, 10 predicted proteins | sample 128326metaG_FD_190537 | JGI IMG/M metagenome (GOLD analysis project Ga0256830, IMG submission 190537) | Hydrothermal vent microbial communities from Lau Basin, Pacific Ocean - 128-326 | ecosystem: Environmental > Aquatic > Marine > Hydrothermal vents | place: Pacific Ocean: Lau Basin | collected...
GCCTGCTCCATTTTCAGTCACAGGGGAGAACTCACACATCTGATAAATCGCTTATCGACCAGCTAGCTAAGGAGTCATCCCCTCATACTGATTTAGTCGGCAGCGATACCGCATTTATTAGAATCTGATGGCTGCTAGCACCATTCAACTATCGACTTTGCCGTGAGTTTCCGCTTTTTCAACGGGCCTGGTGCAGGCAAGAAGCCATAAGTACCCCCCCACACCGGCAACGATAGAGCCGGCCAGCACGCCTGTTTTTGCCATTAGCAGATATTCAGCCTGACCAGCAAAACCGAGTTCTGCAACAAAGATAGACATTGTAAAACCGATACCGCTCAGCAGCGCGACTCCACAGATCTGCGCAAAAGAGACCCCTTCTGGCAGGCGGCAGAGCCCCAGTTTCAGTGCTACCCAGCTAATGCCGGCAACTCCGATAAACTTACCGACAATCAGTCCCGCAATCACACCGAGCGCTACCGGGTGACTAAGCGTTTCACCGAGGGATGAGAAATCAATCGGAATACCGGCGTTGATAAAGGCAAACAGAGGAATAACCAGAAAAGCCACTGGCATGTGCATGCTATGCTCCAGACGTTGCAGTGGTGTTTCAACGGCGTGCACACCATCTTCCAGTGTCTGTACAATCGCCTTCTGCTCATCATTTTTCATGATGCTTTCACCGGGGCGATAACTTCTGTCGAAACGGGCAATCAGCTCTTTTACACGCTGGCTAAAGAGTACCGGATCATATTTTGGACGAGCCGGGATCATCAACGCTGTCAGGACACCCGCCAGCGTCGCATGAACACCCGATTTTAACAACGCAAACCAGAGCAATGTACCAATCAGAAAATAGGGCAGCGGCTTACGAATACCTACCACATTAAAAAATACCAGTACCGCAAAGAGTAAACAGCCGATCACTAACGGCTCCATCATCACCTGCTCGGTGTAAAAAACTGCGATGACGAGCACTGCGCCAAGATCATCAACAATTGCCAGAGCGACAAGAAAAGTGATCAGCGCCTTTGGCACACGGCTCCCCAGCAGTACGAGCGCACCAATCGCAAAAGCGATATCAGTCGCCATTGGAATTCCCCAGCCATGCGCCCCCGCTGTGCCTGCATTGATGGCGTAGTAAATTAACGCCGGGATCAACATCCCACCGATAGCCGCAAGAATAGGTAAAACAGCCTGTTTAGGCTCAGCCAGTTCGCCCACCAGTATTTCGCGTTTTAACTCCAGCCCGACTACAAAAAAGAAGAGCGCCATCAGACCGTCATTCACCCAGTGGTGAAGTGTCTTTTCAATCTCCCAACTGCCAACGGCAAGTCCAATTTTGGTGTGAACAAAATGCTGGTAAGCCTCTGCGTAGAGGCTGTTAGCGGCGACGAGTGCCAGTAGAGCGCAGGCCATCAATAAAAAGCCACTCGTGGTCTCGCGGTGAATAAACTCCTCAAAGGGGGTTACGACACGATCAAACGTCTTTTCCCAGGGGGCAAAATATTTACGCTGGCTAGATTGGTTGTCAGGCTGCTGCTGTTCCATTATATAACTTCTCTAATATCAACCTGGTACTACGCCAGGTAAGGGGGGAATTCATTCTCAGAATAGCGGCCAACGACCACCGCCAGCTAAATTCCGAGAGCGGGATATTATACGCAGATATTACAGTGATGTCTCTCAAATTCAGTTGAGAACAGCCCTGAAAACAGGAGCTAACCTACCACTGTGGTGGCAACTTCTGGCGCCAGTAATGCACCAGTAAATATCATCATCGGACGTGTGATCAAAATACCTAGCCCCTGAGCTCTGTGGTCTTTTTTCAGTGCTATGACCCGCTCCGCATCCTCTTTACCCGAAACAATGGCACGTGCAACCTGTACCTGCACGGCATAGAGAACATAGAGGGTGATCACCAGCATGAAGTGAATCCAGACACCAAAGGTCAGAATATCACCCTGCGCAATTAGCTGGTTGTACCAGTCACGCGTCATAAAGAGATAAATTGGGAAGGTTAAATCAAAAATCAGTAGTGAAACCATCACACTGATATGAAATGTGCGAATATGGGCAAAGTAAAAAGCGGCAAACTGTAACAAACAGGTTGCAGATGCAAATATGATCGCGCCAGTCATCTATATTATTACTCTCAAATTAGAGGATCAGTGAAAAACTCGTCAGGAACCACTTGGACAAAAGTGGATAGTAAGGTGATACTCACCATAACGCCAGCATCCGACAATAAATTGCGCCACCACCATTAACCCCATAAAATAGTACAGATTACACTCAGGAACCTGATTAATTGCCTTTTCTGTCATTGCGAGCGAAGCGTGACGGACTGGAAGTCCAAATCCTTTAGGGCGGTCGACGCTAGATGAGCCATTGAGTTAAGCGATGACTTCGTCGTTTCACTCCCCGGAATGACAATTGATCAAAACTCCTCCAGCTTATTTTACTGGAAATTTCTTCAAAAAGAGATTATAAGTGTTTTTTGAGTCCGAGAAAATCGATTATTAAACCTTAATGTATCGACTAATGCGAACAATGGTATAGCGAATGAATAGCATCAATTATAAACACCTCCACTACTTCTGGGTCGTTGCCAGAGAAGGGAGTATCGCGCGCGCAAGCGAGCAGCTCCATCTGACACCACAGACAATTAGTGGCCAGTTAAGCCTGCTAGAAAAGTCGGTAGGTAAAAAACTCTTTTCCAGATCGGGTAGAAATCTGGTGCTTACCGAAGCGGGGCGCACCGCGCTCGAATATGCGGATGATATTTTTCTGCTGGGAGCTGAACTACAGAATGTGCTCTCAAACTGCGCGGTTGAAGGCAGCCCGCTGCGATTATCAGTCGGCATCACAGATGTAATTCCGAAGCTGATCGCTCACCGCTTACTTGAGCCTGCACTACAGATCGACGAGCCGGTTCGCATCATCTGCCATGAAGATAGCCTGGATAACCTGTTAACCGATATCGCCGCGCATAAACTGGATGTTGTGATATCCGATCGCCCCATTCGACCTTCGATGAATGTGCGCGCTTTCAATCACCATCTAGGATCATGCGATATCACATTTTTTGCCGACGCTAAACTGACTGAAAAATATAAAGAGGGGTTCCCGCACTCACTCGATCAGGCGCCGATGCTGCTGCCTGTTGCTGGCAATGCGATCCGGCGTGAGATTATGCAGTGGTTCGATAGCCTGGGCGTCCGCCCGATCATCGTTGGCGAGTTTGATGATAGCGCTTTAATGAAAACCTTTGGGCAGGCGGGTGTAGGGATTTTTGCTGCACCCACCGTCATCACTAACGATATAGAGCGGCAGCATAATGTGTTTGCAATCGGTTCAACCGATAAAATCCATGAGGAGTTTTATGCTATCTCCCCGGAGCGTAAGTTAAAACACCCGGGAGTGATTGCCATCAATGACTCAGCCCACAAAAATGTCTTTCCTGAAATGTGATTAATCTTTAGCGGTCACAATTGGGCGCCATGTTCCACTGAGCTTTTCAAGCTCACGGTCACTCAAGCGCCCCTCTCCAGCCAGCAGATCACTGGCTATCTCAATCGGCTCACCGTTATCATCCTGATACCCCCAGCCACCCTCACTGGCAAGATCAATTAACGTACTGGCGATATCATCGATCCGCATCGAATACTCTGCCGCCAGCTCACGTAGATCTGTCATTTGCAGATTGGCCTGCTTTTCGTCGTACGCTTCGCGCAATAACGTGATTAAAAATGGTTTAAGGGAAAGCGGTCCGTGACGAGGCATTCTAAATCTCTCCGATCATTTAAGCTGTCGCAACTGAATCACGCTACAGGTTGCCATTCACCCGTAAAGCCACGTAGATCCTTCTCCTGAAGACGTGCATTCACATACAATTGATCCAGCGTCTCTCTGGTAATTTTGACGGGTGTGGAGTCTTTTATATATTGCCATTCGCCATGAATACAGAGTTCAAACATCGTCACCATAATATCATCAAAGCGGATTTTGTTATCCACCGCGAGTCTATGGAAGTCATCTATATTTAACGCCCCCCCCTTCATTCGATGCGCCTCTTTAGCCAGCCCCTCCAGCGCAATATCCCACTTTGGAACCTCGTCATCACTTACTATTGTCGAATCACTCACAAGCCACACCCCTCAACATTGGAATTTCACCCATACCAAACCGTAACCACCGACGTTACTCCCTTGCGCCTCTATCGGCAGTTTTTTGAAAAACCTGAAAGAACAATTATAACTTGCTATTTTCTATGTAATTTACCGTTTCATACTTTGGTGGCGTCTGCAAATAGAAGCCGCTTTCATGGAGCGCCCTCATCACCTCAACCACATCCGCCTGAGCAAGCTTGCGCGCCTCAGAGAGCTCCAGTTCCATCACGAACTCAAGCTCCCCTAGCAGGCTGGAAAGGGTTTCGGGAATAGAGGAGAGATCATCCTCCTGCCCGGCATCACGCCTGAGGTAGAGATAATAATCAGGTTTTCTTCCACTTTTATAGACTGCACAATTGACTGCCATTTCTCACCCGGACGTTTTGAATGTTGTTCAATTTTGAGGAAGAGGCATTCTAGTCCCCACATCCCGATCGAACAAGGAGATGGTTCATTTAAAAACAGAAAAAGCGCCATCAGGCGCTTTATCAGTAGAGTTTTAGATCTATTTTGCAGCATCCCTGCTGCTACATTCTTCCCTGTGCTGCCCGCTTAAGGGGGAATAGCAGGCAGCGCCAACTCCGTTTGCCTATGCGATCCTGCATCAATGACTGACATCCCTCTCACTCCATTGTGATCCATCCATTGATGCCAATCCCTTTGGCGCTCTCCGTGGAATAGTCCTGGTTCGACAGACTACTCATTCATCCCGTCAGATAGCGACTACAGTGCTCAACACCTTATCGCTATGACAGATATATAGCGGCCACAAATCCAGACTCATTAACTCGGGAATCACGGTTTTTATTAATAACCGACCCTGAGGATCGTACCTGGGGTAAAATAGGCGCTGGCATAATCAGCCTGATTTAGAATTATCTCCAGCGACTTCAATATATTAAAAGAGATGTAATGAGCCATTCTCCAGCTAAAATCGGTTTTGTCAGCCTCGGCTGCCCCAAAGCACTCGTCGATTCAGAACAGATCATCACCCGCCTGCGTGCCGAGGGATACGAAATCAGCGCCAGTTACGACCAGGCCGATATGGTTGTGGTAAACACCTGCGGTTTCATCGATGCAGCAATCGAAGAGTCACTGGATGCGATTGGCGAAGCAATCAACAAAAATGGCAAAGTCATTGTGACCGGCTGCCTCGGCGCTCACGGTAACACGATTCATGAGCAGTTCCCCGACCTCCTTGCCGTAACAGGCCCTCATGCCGCTCACGAGGTGATGGCCGCCATCCACACACACCTGCCCCCACTTCACGACCCTTACACCAGCCTGGTGCCGCCTCAGGGCATCAAGCTCACCCCAAAACATTACGCCTACCTGAAGATCTCGGAGGGCTGCAACCACCGCTGCACCTTTTGCATCATCCCCTCACTGCGCGGTGATCTGGTGAGCCGCCCGATCGGTGAAGTGATGCAGGAGGCAGAAAACCTCGTCAATGCCGGTGTGCGTGAACTTCTGGTGATCTCACAGGATACCAGCGCCTACGGCGTTGATACCCGCTACAAACTCGATTTCTGGAACGGTAGGCCGATGAAGACCCAGTTTCTCTCCCTGGTCGAAGCACTCGGCGAACTCGATGTGTGGGTGCGCCTGCACTATGTCTACCCCTACCCGCATGTCGATGATGTTATTCCACTGATGGCTGAAGGCAAGATACTCCCTTATCTCGACATCCCGTTTCAGCACGCCAGCCCTACTATATTAAAGGCGATGAAACGCCCGGCACACAGTGAAAATACACTGGAACGCATCCGAAAATGGCGCTCGATCTGCCCCGATATCACACTACGCAGCACCTTTGTGGTCGGTTTTCCTGGTGAAACGGAATCTGATTTCAACTACCTGCTCGATTTTATGCAGGAGGCGCAGCTCGATCGTGTCGGTGCCTTCGCCTATTCCCCTGTTACAGGCGCAGCCGCCAATGCGCTGCCCAACCCCGTGCCCGAGGCAATTAAAGAGGAGCGGCTGGCAGAGTTCATGGCACTTCAGGCCAGTATCAGTGCCAATAAACGCCAGCAATTAATTGGCAGCGAAATGGTGGTGATTGTCGATGAGGTTAGCGAAAGCGGCATCGTGGCACGCTCAGCGGCCGACGCACCGGAGGTCGATGGGATCGTTCACATTCCAGAAATTGCAGAGCTGACCACAGGTGACTTTGTCGAGGTCACGATCACTGGCGCAGATGAACATGATCTCTTTGCATCGTTAATTATTGATAAGCCGTAACAGATTTACGAACTCTGTTGCTCCCAGTTGCTATTGACCTCTCAATCGATACATGCGAAATTAGCCGCACTATTTTAGTCGAGATTAGCCACCAGCGTTGGGCCTCGACATTTTTCGGCACTGAGAATGGAGAAATCACAACATGAGCGTCAACCGCTATAAGCAGCTTAAATATAATACAAAAGATGTCATAACACTTCTGGTGGCTATTCCAGTCGTCATCACAATCGCCATTCTGATTGTTTCACAGGTACCTGCATAGATCTCGACCAGATCTGTTTTTTCTCTGAATCGAGATAAAAAAAGGGAGCCACTGGCTCCCTTTTTGTTTGCCTGATCGCCGCAGAAAAGCGTCAATAGCGGTTTGCTCGCACTAGAACAGATCTGCTTTGCACGGGTGATTCAAAACACCGTATCGATAGCGTCAGCATCGGTTTCAGCCTTCTGGCACAAAACAGCCCTGAAGCAACATAAGGTCACCGCTGTGTTAGTATCCACGCTAAATAATATTTGCCTGAGATGACAGTTGCAGCATGAATGATCCGATACGCCTCTCCAGACGCCTGATCGAACTGATCCACTGCTCACGCCGAGAGGCGGAACAGTATATCGAAGGCGGCTGGGTACTGGTGGATGGGGTGATTATCGATCAACCACAGTTCAAGGTGCTCGACCAGAAAGTCTCACTACACCCCGAAGCTACGCTCGCTCCCTGCCCGCCGGTGACGATAATCTTTCATCAACCAACCGGGTTTGATACGGCCACACCAACAGCCCCCCTTGCGCTGATAACCGCGGAAAGCCGCGCCTCTGATGATCAATCGGGTATTCGTCTTCTGAAACGCCATTTTTCCCGGCTAAAACCGACCGCGCCACTGGAAGATGGAGCGACAGGGCTCATCGTCTTTTCTCAGGATCGACGCGTGGTTCGCAGGCTGGTTGACGATGCCAATAAAAATGAGCAGGAGTACCTCGTCGAGGTGAGCGGCGAGATCGCCCCAGGCGGCCTTGAGCAGCTTAATCGTCCCATGAAGATGACCAACTGGCAGCTCCCGCTGGCCAAAGTGAGCTGGCAGAATGAGACCCGCCTGCGCTTTGCCCTCAAAAACGTACGCCCCGGACAGATTAAATTCATGTGCCAGAGTGCTGGATTAACAGTCAACGCGATGAAACGGCTTCGAATTGGTCGCGTCTCTTTATCAAAACTGCCACCCGGCCAGTGGCGCTACCTGCCAAATGGCGCACTATTTTAAAGGGGTTTAAATATAAAAGGCGGCTGCTATTTATCTCATACAGGTTTATCGGGAATATCTCTCTGTTTTTGCAACAACGGGTTGTAATTCAGAATATCAGCTATAAAATCAATGTAATAAGACAACCTCCAGTTCAAGACCAGTTAATCTGGCCGATAGCTGGTACGAACGGACTAAACTCTATGCTGGCACTACGCCACTGAAGGCTGCACCATGATCGTAAAAAGCATCTCCATACTCGCCCTGCTCATCAGCGCCACATGGCAGCTCGCAATTGCTGGTACAGCCCTGTCACCCGCACCAGAACATAGCTACTCTGCTGTGCTTGTTTCCAAATTCATTACCCAGTTCCATTACAAAGAGAACAGGCTCGACGATGCGCAATCCAGAGCGATACTGAAAGAGTATATCGATGCACTGGACCCCAACCGCAACATCTTTACCCAGAAAGATATTGCGCTCATTAACCGCTACAGCACATCGCTCGATGACGCCATTCGCCGCGGCGACATGGCCCCTGCATTTCTCATCTACCGAAAATTCAACCGCCGCCGCATTGAACGGGCCGAATATGCGCTGGCTCGACTGGAGCAACCCTTCGACTTCACCATCGATGAAACGTACCTGTTTGATCGTAGCGACGCTGACTGGCCTGAAGATACAGAGGCGCTGGATGAGATCTGGCGCAAGCGGGTAAAGAATGATGTGCTAAGCCTGATGCTTGCCCATAAAAGCGAAGAAGAGCTGAAAAAGACACTACGAAAGCGCTACAAACGCTACATCACCCGCGCCGACCAAATGAAAGCGGAAGATGTTTATGAGGCGTTTATCAACGCCTACCTGACATCGATTGAACCTCACACCGCCTATTTCTCGCCGCGCACTTCAGAAAATTTTAATATCAACATGAAGCTTTCGCTGGAAGGGATCGGAGCCGTACTGCAGACCGTTGGAGACTACACCGTCGTCAAGAAAACCATCCCTGGCGGCCCCGCTGAAAAGAGTGGGCAGTTCCAGCCCGAAGACCGCATCAGTGGTGTTGGTCAGGGGCATGATGGTGAGATAGAAGATGTGGTTGGCTGGCGCATCGATGATGTTGTTGCGTTGATCCGTGGCCCCAAAAACTCAGTCGTGCGACTACAGGTGCTCCCCAAAGGTAAAGAGGGTGATGGCGTTGGAAAAATCATCACCATCACCCGTGACAAGATCAAACTGGAAGAGCAGCACGCCCAGAAGAGGGTTATTGAAGTGCCCAATGGCGACCAGATCACTCGCATCGGCATCATCTCGATTCCCACCTTCTACATGGATTTTGAGGCGGCCAGGCGAGGTGATAAGGATTATGTCAGCACCACGCGAGACACCCGAAAACTACTTAACGAATTAAAAACGGAAGGGGTTGATGGTGTTGTGATTGACCTGATTGGGAATGGTGGCGGCTCCCTGCCCGAAGCGATCTCCCTCACTGGCCTGTTTATAAAATCCGGCCCGGTGGTGCAGGTTAAGGATAGTGAAAACAGACTGGACATCAATGAAGATACCGATAACGGTATCGCCTATGACGGCCCGGTCGCAGTTCTGGTCAATCGCTTTAGCGCCTCCGCCTCCGAGATCTTCGCCGGTGCCATGCAGGATTACGGTCGCGCCACCATTCTCGGTGAAACCACCTACGGCAAGGGCACCGTACAGCAAATGCTGGACCTGAATCGCCACGCCCCCAGAGATAGCGCTACACTGGGCCAACTAAAACTCACGATGGCACAGTTCTTCCGCGTCAATGGAGACAGCACACAAAATCGCGGTGTGATCCCCGATATTATCTTCCCCACCGCCGAACCCAGCTCAGAACTGGGCGAAAGCGCACTGGATAATGCGCTCCCGTGGGCACGCATTGAGGCTGCCAGCTACACGCCATTTAGTCGCACCCGCATGGATCTGACCGAGGTGATCGCTGCCCACAAAAAACGGACACAATCTGATGACGGTTTTAAATATCTATTAGCTCAGGCAGAAGCACGTAAAGCAGCTATGGCTAAAAAGTCTGTCACACTACTTAAAACTGCACGCAAAGCAGAAAGAGAGAAGCAGGAACGTGAAGGACTGGCGCGAATTAACCACTTCAGAACCTCGATTGGCCTGGAGCCCAATGATATCAGCGACCTTGAAAATGAGAGTGAAGTGGCCACCGCTGAAGATGAAAGTTTTGTAGATGAGGTGAAAAATATTCAGCTCAGAGAAGCCGCCGCGATACTCGCTGATATTATTGCCCTCTCGGCAGATGATAAAATGGCCCATCATCGCATGGCGAGCAGCTTACGCTGATTGTAGAGAGGGGCGAACTTCGAGCGGTTTTGCCTCGCCCATACTCACCTGAGCAGGTTGTAACAGCCTGCTAAACTGCTTCCACCATCTGTATCGCCTCCGCAACATCAACAGCAACCAGGCGTGATACACCCGGCTCATGCATGGTAACGCCAACCAGCTGATGGGAGATCTCCATCGTGATCTTGTTATGGGTGATGAAGATAAACTGCACCCGGTCCGACATCTCTTTAACTAGCTGGCTAAAACGGATGGTGTTGTTATCATCGAGTGGCGCATCGACCTCATCGAGGATACAGAACGGAGCAGGGTTAAGCTCAAAGATAGCAAAGACCATCGCCACAGCGGTGAGCGCCTTTTCACCACCCGAAAGTAGATGAATGCTGCTGTTACGCTTGCCTGGTGGATGCGCCATGATGGTGACACCGGCATCCAGCACGTCATCACTGGTCATCTCAAGGCGCGCACTACCGCCACCAAAGAGGCGTGGAAAAAGCTCCTGCAGCTTGTCATTAACCTTCTCAAAGGTGTCTTTAAAACGGGTGCGGGTTTCGTGGTCGATTTTACGGATGGCGCTCTCCAGTGTCTCCAGCGCCTCACCAAGATCTGAAAGTTGTGAATCGAGATAGAGCTTGCGCTCCGACTGCTCAGTGTACTCTTCAATCGCCGCGAGGTTGATTGCGCCCAGGCGCTGAATGCGACGCTCCATCTCTTCCGCCTGTTTCGCCCACTCCGCCTCACTGGCCGCTTCGGGCATCTCGGCAATCAACGCATCCAGTCTGTATTGTGATTCGTTAATCTGCTCCAGCAATGTCTGGCGGCGCACCTTAATCTCCTGCCACGCCATCCGCATCTGCTCCAGCTCAGCGCGAATCGCCAGCACCCGCTGCTCAGTCTCGCTGCGGCGACTACCAAGCTCGCGCAGCGCGTGATCACACAGCTCAACCTGGCGGCGCACCTCTGCCAGTTCACCCTCAACCAGAAGACGTTTTTCAAGCAGCGCTTCCAGCTCCATTTTGCTATTTTCGAGCGGTTCAACACCCGCTTCAAGTGCCTGCGTCAGCTCTTCACGACGACGTTCCAGATTACCCATCTGGCGCTGCATCCGTTCTGTGTTGGTCGTCAGCGTGGCCAACTGGGTGCGCATTGAATCAATTCTCAACATAAATTCACGCGCAGTGTCGCGGTCGCTCTGCGCTCGCTGGCGGCATTCATCCAGCATCGCACTCAGCTCTTCGCGCTGATCGCTAAGCGCGGCGCGCTGCTCCTGATGCTCTGCCATTTCAGCGATCATCAACTCAAGACGTTCGCGGGCGATAATCAACTCTTCGCCACACTTTTCATTGTGGGCGCGGATCTCTTCAATCTCCTCCTGCAGGCGGCTCTTCCTCGCCTCCACCTGCTCCAGGCGCGCTTTTTTGCTGCTTAGCTGTGAGCGCACCTCGGCATTATTATGGGCGATCTGGTTGATATTACGCTGCAATGTCTCACGCTGTTCTTCCAGCGCGGCAAGCTTGATCTGCCCCTCCTCAAGCCGCTGTTCCAGTTGACAGAGA
>Ga0256830_1002684_pt1 | contig 11540 bp, 9 predicted proteins | sample 128326metaG_FD_190537 | JGI IMG/M metagenome (GOLD analysis project Ga0256830, IMG submission 190537) | Hydrothermal vent microbial communities from Lau Basin, Pacific Ocean - 128-326 | ecosystem: Environmental > Aquatic > Marine > Hydrothermal vents | place: Pacific Ocean: Lau Basin | collected...
AGCGCGCAGGCAAGGTTGCGGTTGTACGCACCACCACCACGACAGCTCGCATCTCGCTAAGAGGCTTTCACACGCTGGCTCGCCGGACTTGGCGAACCTGCCGCCCCACCAATGAGGCATCACCAGTATGTCTGTTTTTTGAACAAAAAAGACGCCCGGAGGGCGCCTTTACGGTGTTGGAATTGGCGGAGTGGACGGGACTCGAACCCGCGACCCCCGGCGTGACAGGCCGGTATTCTAACCAACTGAACTACCACTCCTCCTTTGGTGGGTGCTGCAGGGATCGAACCTGCGACCCTCGCCTTGTAAGGGCGATGCTCTCCCAGCTGAGCTAAGCACCCAGAAGGCCCGCTAGTTTACGGCATCTTTAAGCGCTTTACCAGCCTTAAAACCCACTGAATTCGAAGCAGCGATCTGCAGCGGCTCCTTGGTGCGCGGATTGATCCCGGTACGTGCCGCGCGGTGCTTGACCTTAAAGGTTCCAAACCCGACAATGGTGATTTGGTCACCACTTTTCAGGGCGTCTGTGATCCCGTTGAATACCGCATCCACGGCCCGTGTCGCATCGGCCTTACTGATTCCCTCGATCGCCTCAGAAACCACCTCAATCAATTCTGCTTTATTCATTCATTCCACCTTCATCATCTTTAGAAAACAAGTCTTCCCGGGCCGGCATACCTGACCCGGGGTTCTCACCAGCCTTTTTGCGGCGGCCCAACGGTTCGCGACGAACAGTGGTGAGCATCCGGGCTGGTAATCGTCGAAAATACAAGCCGTCCCCGGACAGGCCGCAGCACGGCCGTCGACGGCCGATCCCGTAAGTATAGGTGTTTACCAGACTTTTTTTGCAGAAGTGCTGAAAAACACAGCTTGATTCAGGCTGTTATGAAAAACCCCGGAAAAGAGGCATCGAGCCAGGCAGCCTGGCACAGGCCGCCTGGCCGGCTTTAGTGCGGCCTGACCCGGGTATTTTGCTTTTGCTGGCTTTCACGCTGGGCCTTGCGCTCCTTGAATTCTTCAGCCAGCGGGGAAGGCAGGTGAGTCAACGCGACTTCCAGCACCTCGTCGATCCATTTGACCGGTTTGACCACCAGCTGGTCCTTGATGTTTTCAGGGATTTCAGTCAGATCCCGGCGGTTTTCCTCCGGAATCAACACCGTATCGATTCCACCGCGGTGCGCAGCCAGCAGTTTCTCTTTCAGGCCGCCAATCGGCAGTACTTCACCACGCAATGTGATTTCACCGGTCATCGCGACATTCGCCTTGACCGGGATATCGGTCAACGCCGACACCAGCGCCGTACACATCGCCACGCCGGCACTCGGGCCGTCTTTCGGCGTTGCGCCTTCCGGCACATGGATATGAATATCGTACTTCTGGTAGAAGTCATCCTCGATGCCCAGCACCTTGGAACGGCTCCTGACCACGGTCATCGCCGCCTGAATCGATTCCTGCATCACGTCACCCAACTGGCCGGTATGGACCAGCTTTCCCTTACCCGGGACCAGCGCGGTCTCGATCGTCAGCAGCTCGCCGCCCACCTCGGTCCAGGCCAGGCCGGTAACCTGTCCAACCTGGTCATTTTCCTCGGCCAAGCCAAACCGGTAGCGTTGTACTCCCAGGTATTTCTCGAGGCTGTCCGCCGTAATCACGATCTTCTCCGGCTTTTCCCCGGCCTTGGTGGTCAGCAGGATCTCTTTGACCACCTTGCGGCAGATCTTCGACAGCTCCCGTTCCAGGTTACGTACGCCGGCTTCCCGCGTATAGTAACGGATGATATCGCGTATTGCGTCTCGTTCGATCTCGATCTCCGATTCCTTCAAGCCGTTGTTCTTGCGCTGCTTGGTAAACAGGTAACGTTGCGCGATATTGATCTTTTCGTCCTCTGTGTACCCCGGGATACGGATCACTTCCATCCGGTCGAGCAACGGAGCCGGGATGTTCAACGAATTCGCGGTGGCCAGAAACATCACGTCCGACAGGTCGAAATCGACCTCCAGGTAGTGATCACCAAAGGTATGATTCTGCTCCGGGTCCAGTACTTCCAGCAGCGCCGACGACGGATCTCCGCGAAAGTCCATCGACATCTTGTCGATCTCGTCGAGCAGGAACAGCGGATTACGGGTTCCCACCTTGGAGAGGTTCTGAATGATCTTGCCCGGCATCGAACCGATATAGGTCCGGCGGTGGCCGCGGATCTCTGCTTCGTCGCGCACACCTCCCAGCGACATACGTACGAACTTACGGTTGGTCGCGCGTGCGATCGACCGTCCGAGCGAAGTCTTACCGACTCCGGGAGGACCGACCAGGCACAGAATAGGCCCCTTGAGCTTGCGCACACGCAGCTGTACCGCGAGATACTCGAGAATACGTTCCTTGACCTTTTCAAGTCCATAGTGATCTTCTTCGAGCACCTGTTCCGCTTTGCTCAGGTCACGCCGGATCTTGCTGCGTTTCTTCCACGGCAGGCTTACCAGCCAGTCGATATAGTTGCGCACCACCGTGGCCTCGGCCGACATCGGTGACATCTGCTTCAGTTTGTTCAGTTCCGAGTTGGCTTTTTCCAGCGCCTCGTCTGTCATCTTGGCATCGAAGATACGCTGACTGAGCTCCTCGATCTCGTTCGGCGCATCTTCCAAGTCGCCAAGCTCTTTCTGAATCGCCTTCATCTGCTCGTTCAGATAGTATTCACGCTGGCTTTTCTCCATCTGTGATTTGACCCGCGAACGAATCCGCTTTTCGACCTGCAGTAAATCGATTTCCCCTTCGATCAGGTTCAACAGCTTTTCGAGCCGTGGCCTGACTTCCTCGATTTCGAGTATCTCCTGCTTGTCCTCGATCTTTAACGACATATGCGCGGCGATGGTGTCCGCCAGGCGGCCCGGGTCGTCGATCCCGGACAGCGAAGACAGGATCTCCGGAGGCACTTTCTTGTTCAGTTTGACATACTGGTCGAACTGCGACAGCAGCGAACGCATCAACACATCGATTTCGCGTTCGTCCTCCTCGGTGTCCGATTCGAGCTGTTCGATCTCTGCGGCAAAATATTCCTCCTGCGAGACATATTTGACCACCCTTGCCCGCTCAGCGCCCTCGACCAGCACCTTGACGGTACCATCCGGCAGTTTGAGCAATTGCAAAATTGTGGATAAAGTACCCACCTCGTGAATTTCATCGATTTCCGGGTCATCCACCTCGGCACTTTTCTGCGCCACCAGCAGGACCTGCTTGTCGGCCGCCATCGCGCTCTCCAGTGCCTGAATCGATTTCTCCCGCCCGACAAACAACGGAATCACCATATGGGGATAGACCACCACATCACGCAGTGGCAGTACAGGCACCTCTTTTGGGCCGTTCTGGCTAAAATCCGTTAATTGGTCGTCGTTCCCCATTGCGATACCCTCGTTGTCTTGTGTTTAAAATATTACCTTCATATATTTGGCCATTTCAGGAAATTTCAATATAGAATAATTTCATTATGGACCATGACGCTGTTATAAGCCAACTATGCACAATATGGGCCTGCTCTGAAAAACACCCCCCCTTGCGAGCACAATAACCGGCTCGAACGCGGGTAAACTCGAACGAGGATAGCCTCGAATAAAGGTAGCAATGGGCCGGTCAAAGGGCCCGGGCAAGGGATCGTTCAGGTGGGGCTTGTCGAGATCACGAACCTGTCAGGCCGCTGCTCACGAGGCGCGTACGGCCCGCCCTGCCTTGCGCAAAAGCCGGCCATGCTGTACGACACCTTTACGCCGTCACACTACAAACGGTGGTGAGAAATCCGGGCTAGTCAGAGACCGCGACCTTGTCGTTCTGCTCATAGATCACCAGCGGCTTCGACTCACCGCTGATCGTCGCATCGTCAATGACCACTTTACTGACGTTTTCCATCGAAGGCAGGTCATACATGGTATCGAGCAGCACATGTTCGAGTATGGTCCGCAGGCCGCGCGCACCGGTCTTGCGTTCCATCGCCTTGCGGGCAATCGCCTGCAGCGCTTCGAGACGAAACTCGATCTCACAACCTTCCATCTCAAACAGCTTGGTGTACTGCTTGGTCAGCGCGTTTTTCGGTTCGGTCAGAATCGTCACCAAGGCATCCTGGTCCAGCTCCTCGAGTGTCGCCACGACAGGCAGGCGCCCGACGAACTCCGGAATCAACCCATACTTGATCAGGTCCTCCGGTTCGACGTCATACAGTGTTTCACCGATACTCAATTCCTCTTCCTCGCTCTTGACCTCGGCGAAAAAGCCGATACCGCCCTTGTTGGAACGGTCACGGATTATTTTTTCAAGCCCGGCGAACGCACCACCGACGATAAACAGGATATTCGACGTATCGACCTGCAAAAACTCCTGCTGGGGGTGCTTGCGCCCACCCTGCGGCGGTACCGAAGCAACGGTGCCTTCGATCAGTTTCAACAACGCCTGCTGCACACCCTCGCCGGAGACATCGCGGGTAATCGAGGGATTTTCCGACTTCCTCGAAATCTTGTCGATTTCATCGATATACACGATCCCGGTCTGGGCCTTGTCGACATCGTAGTCACATTTCTGCAACAGCTTCTGGATGATATTTTCGACATCCTCGCCAACATATCCTGCCTCGGTCAATGTCGTCGCATCGGCAATCGTAAAAGGAACACTGAGCAGACGTGCCAGCGTTTCGGCAAGCAGTGTCTTACCCGAGCCGGTCGGCCCGATCAACAGAATATTGCTCTTGGAGATTTCCACGTCGTCCTGGCGCTGCGTGATCTCCATACGCTTATAGTGATTGTAGACTGCGACTGACAGTATCTTTTTGGCCTTTTCCTGCCCGATCACATATTCATCGAGCACTTCCTTGATCTCATGAGGCTTGGGCAGCTTGCTGGATTCACCACCAGCCTTGTCCTGCATTTCTTCACGGATGATATCGTTGCACAGCTCGACACATTCATCGCAAACAAAGACAGACGGTCCCGCAATCAGTTTGCGCACCTCGTGCTGGCTCTTTCCGCAAAACGAACAATACAACAGCTTGCCGTTGTCGTCGCCCTTGTCCTGTTTGTCATCACTCATAGCTTAAAACCTCATCTTCAATTTTATTATAGTAATTATCCGTTTCTTACCAAGGTTAGATCTTATTACACCAGCAAAGTTCTGTATAAGCTCCTTCCCGATTTCTCCCGAAAATCCATCACCCGAATAAACTTACGCTTTACCCTTACTCAGTAAAAGGTTGTTTTTTATTCAACTTTCCTTACTTTACCACTATTCGGCCGGAAAATTAACATACTAACTTTCTGGTTCCAACCCGGCTGCCTGTGCAGCAGCACGCGAGGTGATCACCTCGTCGATCAAGCCGTACTCAACAGATTCTTCCGCACTCATGAAATTATCCCGGTCAGTGTCCTTGGCGATGGTCTCCAGCGTCTGTCCGGTATGCTGCGCCATGATCGAATTCAGCCGGTCACGGATCAACAGTATCTCCTTGGCGTGAATATCGATGTCGGTGGCCTGCCCCTGGAAGCCGCCCAGCGGCTGATGAATCATCATCCGCGAATGCGGCACAGAATAACGCTTACCCTTGGCGCCACCGGTCAGCAGTAATGCACCCATGCTCGCTGCCTGGCCGATGCACATGGTACTGACATCCGGCTTGACGAACTGCATGGTATCGTAGATCGCCAGCCCGGAAGTGACTGCCCCCCCGGGAGAGTTGATATACATATGGATATCCTTGTCCGGATTCTCTGACTCCAGGAACAACAGCTGGGCCACGACCACGGTGGCCATATGGTCATCCACTGTGCCTACGACGAAGATCACACGCTCTTTCAACAGCCGTGAGAAGATATCATAAGACCTTTCCCCACGCGGAGTCTGCTCAATAACGTAAGGAATTGTAAGGTTCCTGATCGGGCTATCGTGCTTCATAACATCATTATCGGACATAATTCTAAGTTCCTTTACAAGCTTTGGTTGTCTGCGATTGGCGTGTCTCTCCGGCTACTGCGCGCTCTCCATCATCTCATCGAACGTAACAGGAATTTCTTTTACCGTCATCTGCTGCAACAACGTATCGATCACCTGCTCTTCCAGTGCCAGTGAGGCAATGCTTTTCATCATCTGCTCGTTCTGGCGGTAAGTCTGAATCAACTGCTCCGGATCATCGTAAGACGAAGCCTCGCGATTCAGAATTTCATCGATTTTCTCACTGCTCGGTTCCAGCTTGTTGGCCTGCACCACCTCGGCCACCAACAACCCGATCTTGACCCGCTGGCGGGCTATCTCCTGCAGTTTTTCATACACTTCCTCGGTCAGCGTGCCCTCCAGGTCCAGCGTATAACGTTGTGCCAGCACTTTGATGTCTTCATCCACCAATGCTTTCGGGATTTCGATGTCATTCTTATCGAGCAGTATATCAAACACTTTGTTTTTAAGATTACTGCGAATCTTGTCCTCCAGTTCGCGCTCCATATTGGTACGGATATCACGCTTCAGATCCTCCAGGTCACCTGAAGCCACACCGAAACTCTTGACGAAATCCGCATTCAATTCTGGTAAGTGTGGCTCAGAAACAGTTTTTATCAACACCTCGAAGCTTGCCTGTTTACCGGCGACATCCTGATTGGCGTAATTTTCCGGAAAAGTCACCTCGACAGTCCGGGTCTCGCCTGCTTTCGCCCCGAGCAACTGCTGTTCGAAGCCTTCGACCATCGTGTTCGAGCCAAGCACCAGCGGCGTATCCTTGGCCGACCCACCGTCAAACGTTTCACCATCTATTCGGCCTTCGAAATCGATCAGCAATTGATCCTCTTCGGCAGCCTCGCGCTCAACCTGATTCCAGGTCACGCGCTGAACCTGCAGTTTCTCCAACAACTTGTCGACATCTTTGTCCTCCACCTCCGCTACCTGCTTCTCAACCTCGCTGCCCTCCAGCGAGCTTAGTGCAATCTCGGGATAGATTTCAAAGGTCGCACAAAACTCGAACGTTTCGCCTGGCTTCATGTTAACCGGCTCTATACGTGGCGCCGAACCCGCCATGCGGATATTCTTTTCCACCATCGCCTCGTTGAGCGATTTCTGTATCACTTCTTCCAGCACCTGCTGCCTGACATGACGGTCATAATGCTGCTTGACCACTTTCAAAGGCACTTTCCCGGGGCGAAAACCATCGATCCTGACCTTCGATGTCAGGTCCGCCAACTTACGACTGACTGCTGATTCGATTTCATCGGCAGGCACTTGAATCGTCATCTTTCGCTCAAGCCCGCCTGTTGACTCCACTGATACTTGCATTAAAAAACCCCTAATTTTTCACCACGTTATTGCATGGAAACTGGTCAAGACAAATCCGCGAATAGTGCGCAGTACGCTTCTGACCGCTAGTTTAGATCAAAATTTGAATATAAGCTATTGAAAAATAACAAAGAGATATGGAATTCCGAGCCTGGTGCGAAAGGAGAGACTCGAACTCTCACGGGTTGCCCCACTGGAACCTAAATCCAGCGCGTCTACCAATTCCGCCACTTTCGCATTACTCGGCCAGATCTCAAGCCCCATCACCGTCAGAACGACTCAGCAACCCGTGCCGGGTCGCCAGGACAATCCTGTAAACGATTGATTATGTGAGCCAGGCGCAATGTTCCGCCTGAAGCCCTCCGGCAAATCCCGAGAAACCACCGAACATTTCCATACCAGAAGAATCGCCTGGGAGCTGTTCGCATCACGCCGCCGAATCATACCAGATAGCCCCTGGTTCGGAAATAATAAACGCGCTGCCCACTGCCCGCCTTTCTCACCATCCCTCTACTGTGACCGCCCAATAGCGCGCCCCGGCTCCGTCTCGCGACGAACGCTGGTGAGAAATGCGGGCTAGCGTTTTTTAAACAGCAAAAAATAATTTACCCGTAAAACAGGCTTTTCCTCCAGCAACTCGAAGCCCTGCCGGCTGACCTCTGCGATCACCGTCTCTTTATTTGCGCGCACATGGCGCATGACCCAACCGGAACTCACCCCCTTGCGCTTGCGAAAATCGATAATCACCAACAACCCCCCTGGAACCAGGCTGCGGTGAATCGACCGCAGCATCGATGCCGGGTATTCAAAATGGTGGTAGGTATTGGACGTAAAAACCAAGTCCACCGTGCCGGGTGCCAGCCCGGTGCTGCGCGGCGAGTTGACGATCCCGGTCACATTCAGCAGTCCCCGCCGGCGGCTGTCCTTGACGATCGCCTTGACAAAATTCGATGAAATATCAATAGCATAAACTTTTCCTTTGGGGCCAAGCCTGGCTGCGAACAAACGCGCAAACAACCCCGTCCCGGCGCCAAGGTCAGCAACCCGGCTGCCAGCCTTGAGTGGCAGCGCATCGACAATCTGCATGCGCTTGTCGAAAACCTCCCGGCCGGGGCGCTCGAAACGCGCCTGCCATTGACGAAAGTCAGGATTTTTATACCCCTGGTTGATACCGGGACTGACACTTTGCTCTGCCAGCGCCGGAAAAACTGCGGCCAGTGCCAGTACCAGTGCCAGCGACACCAAGACCCTGACCACACTGCGGAAATAAACACGGCGCGGGCGGCTGCCAGGCTGCCCGCACCCGCTGAAAGACGAAGGTGGTTTGTTTATCATCGCAACAAGGCCCCGGCTTGCGGACAAGCATCGATTTTGTTAAATACGACTCACAATTAGACTTTGTAATAGAGCGATAAATAAGTTATAAATATCACTCCAAACTAGATTAATAAAAATGGAATAGAAAAGCTATGAAAAAACTGGTTATATTATCACTGCTACTAGCAACTTTCTCCGGACACGCAGCGTCATTGAAAGCCAAAAAACTCTACGAGTTCACCGGCAACGATTTATCCGACAACTGTGTCGACGGACACGCGTATAAGAGGGGCGTATGTCTGGGTTTCGTCAACGGCGTTGCCGCAGTACAGAAAAAAGCATGTATTCCTGACGGCGTCAAATTCGGTCAGCTGCGGCGCGTCGTGCAGCGATACATGGAAGAAAACCCGGAACAGACACACAAAAGCGCATTCCAAATCGTTATTGCAGCACTGAAAAGCGCCTGGCCCTGCAAATAACCCTGCGGAACGCTCTGAATACGTAGTCCTCGATTCTGCCGCCATGCCCGGCTCATTGCGGCAGAATGGCGTGTGCACCAACGAAGCGGCAACCGGCTTACCCTGAATCGCCGAGACCTGCCCGGCAAAAAAAGATTGCCGCTAAAGTTCCCAGTCAGCGTTTTCTGCCCGTCTTCTTTTTGGCTTTCTTCGTCTTTTTCTTGCCGACTTTCTTCTTCGCTGCTTTTTTCTTAACCGCTTTCTTCTTGGCTTTCTTTTTCACTGCCTTTTTCTTGGCTTTTTTCTTGACCGCTTTTTTCTTGACCACCTTTTTCTTGGCTTTCTTCTTCGCTGCCTTCTTCTTCGCTGCCTTTTTCTTAATAACCTTTTTCTTGGCCACCTTCTTCTTGGCCTTCTTTTTCACTGCCTTTTTCTTGATCACCTTTTTCTTGGCGGCTTTTTTCTTGCTGACCTTTTTCTTAGCCGATTTCTTAGCAGCTTTTTTCTTGGCAACCTTTTTCTTGGTTGCTTTCTTTTTGCCCGCCTTCTTTTTCGAAGCCGCTTTTTTCTTCGCCGGTTTTTTCTTCGGCTTCACTGGCTGCTCTTCACTTTCACGTTCCTCAAGCAAACCTTCCTCTACTACAGCCTCGGTTTCCATGGTCATGCTGGATGCAGCCACTTCATCCTCTATCTCATCGTCCATCGCAACGGCATCAACAGTAGAACCGGTACTGGATGTGCTGCTGCCGTAGAGCGACGTATAAGAATCCGCCGAATCCTCCCTGTCCGGCCCGTCACTGCCGACCGTCTCCATACCAAATCCCGCCGCTCCACTGTCTGTATGCCCGGTATCCTGGCCGGTATCACCGGCTGACATGGTCGATACGCCTGTTGCAGACGGCTGTTCATCGATCATGTTGTCCACCTCTTTGTAGAAGCGCTCGGTATAGGAACCCTTCAACTGACTGCGAATATCCTCCTCGTCCTCGTCCGAAAAGCTCATATTCATCATCCGGATCTTTTCGATTTCCGACGATACGTAGGAATCCAGGTGCACATTCCAGATCTCCTCCGCGATTTCCGCCAGATCAGAAGAACTGTCAGAGGCGACGGCGATCTCTTCGCGCATTTCATTCATCTGTTCCTGCGCTTTTTCGAATAAATTCCGTTTTAGCGAGTCTTTCTCATCTTCGTTCATGGCATCCCAAATACTCATAGTCTCCTCCTCAAGTATCTTGCTCAAAAGATCCAAGCATCAGCACAGCATACCGGACTTGTATCGTATTGCTTTATTATAATAGCAATCTCACCACTGTATATTAATTAGTTGTAGAAAGCAGTGCTGTCAAGAGAACAGGCAATGCATGCTTACCCATAAAACTCGCGCATCACTGCGCTGTCATTACCGCGGCAACACAACACTGCCTCGAGCCTGCTTAACGTACATCAGTCTCGACCTGCTTGTAGACATAATAGACAACCCAACCAAGTGGCCCCAGCCAACTCCGCACGGGGTTTTGCGTCGTGAGCACGCCCCGACTGAATGCCGTAATCACTCTGTGCCACCGCGGTCGACTGTCGTTCGCAACCAACGCCTGCCGCCCGTTTCTTCCTGCACTATGCACAAAAAATAATCAATCCAATTGGCCTTGAACGAATGATTCCAGCCGGTTAGACATACACTGCAAACCTGTTAGACTGTGGCTGAACAACGCTGCAGGCGCCAGAACTGCTGCAGTCACCCGCGACACGCTCGATGAATCAAGCACAAGAATCTTATCTCCAGCCATGACCCGCGACGAATCCATATTGCTCATCCCTTTCCCGCAGACTGAATATGCCGATGACGGGATCGCTCTGCATGTTTCACTCACGCTGCATGACCGGAAAATCACGCTCGCTTACCAACTCGACGATCCGGCTGACACGGTAGTGTGGCCTGAACAGCCACCGCACTCCTCTGCAGCCACTCTGCGCCAGGATGAACTCTGGAAGACAACCTGCATGGAGCTTTTTATCAAGCGCAGCGACGACCCCGAGTACTGGGAGTTCAACTTCTCACCCAGCGGAGCCTGGAACGCCTACCATTTCACCCGTTACCGACAGAACATGACCGCTGAAAAATGTATTTCCGCGATCCCGGTCCGGCAGCACAGCCCGACACCGGGCTCACGCATACTGCAGGCCTGTGTCGATCTGTCAGCAACGGCGCTGTTCCACGCCGACTCACCGGCGACGACACTGTATGCCGGGATCGCCGCGGTCATCCAGACCAAGTGCGGTCATTGTTACTACTATGCGCATACGCATGCAGCAGACACGCCTGATTTCCATGACCCAAAAAGCTTTTGCCTGTCGCTGCCAAGCGATCGCTGACGGCTCTCCAAAGGCAAGACCGGGGATTGAACTTACGCTATAATCTTGCAATGCTTTTAGGAATCGAACGACTGCTCAACGAACCAGCACTGCAGGACAGGT
>Ga0256830_1002685_pt1 | contig 11537 bp, 12 predicted proteins | sample 128326metaG_FD_190537 | JGI IMG/M metagenome (GOLD analysis project Ga0256830, IMG submission 190537) | Hydrothermal vent microbial communities from Lau Basin, Pacific Ocean - 128-326 | ecosystem: Environmental > Aquatic > Marine > Hydrothermal vents | place: Pacific Ocean: Lau Basin | collected...
TTCCAATGTCGCACCTTGCTCCAAGACATTCATAAGAAATCTCGGCCTCTAAAGGATTAAGCCTTGTGTCATAGGCATTAATCTCAACAAGAGTATTCTTATACTTGCAAAGATCAGGAGTTTCAACTTCAGCAGCAGTTGCATCAAGAGCCTTTCTTGGCTTGTTCCCTTGAATAACTACTGCAACAGGAAACTGAAATATCTCCTGCTCTTCTCCATTTCCTGAATAAACCTGAATTAAAACAGGATATCTTATGTTATAAACAAAATGATAGGGAACATAACAAAAGCCCATTGCACCTACTCCTTCCTGGTTTCCTACTGGACTGGCAATTAAAACATTCCCCTCGCTTGGAGAGACTTCAAAGCTACTTGGCCATTTTCTTGAATTCAAAAACCTGACTTCCACGCCAGAATCAATTCCTTTCAATGCATCAACAGCAAAATAGTCGTTTTTCTTTCCAGAGCTCTTTAAGGCAAGAGTATTCGCTTCAATTGCCTCTCCTAACTGGTCAAAAACTTCATCAGCAATCCATGTTTTAGGGGAACATGAAATCTCTACACCGTCAACAGGAGCATATAATCTTAGAACATCAACAGAGTAATTCTCTAAAAACAATGTTTTCTGCTCTGCCTCATAAACTTCTCTTGCCGCCTTGTAAAGCCTTCCAAGATCCGACCTGACAGATACTTCATGAACGCTTACAGAAGCAGTTTCATCCTCGTTGCTTACTGTAAAATCCATGTCCAGTTTAACTCTCACCTCATCATCACCAATCTTAATTTCGGCTTTTGGCTCTCCTTGAAGAATTTCAAATCCCGCTTCATAATAGCTGTCAAACCTGCATCCGGCTATCTTATTCTCAATAAATCTTTCCATCTGATTCTCCATGTCTTTTTTTGAAGGTATCTGCTCTTTTTGCACGTTATTCCCAGAAACATAGTACCAGTAAGGAATAGGATTTCCTAGAAAATCCAGTTGAGATGAAAAAGGCATGTATGGGGAGCCGGGCTCAAAATCAGGAAGCTCTATATATCCTGCCTGGCTCTCTAAAATAGCTATTCCTGTTCTTATTTCCTCTTCAAGGCAAGACAAAAAATTAGCGTAAACAGGTTCAATGCTTGCAGGAATCCCTGTATCTGATTTTAAATAGCCTCTGAATATGAAAAATCCAGCAGCTGCCCCGACAAAAAGCATCGCAATTATGATAAAAACAGTCAATTGCGCATGTTTCGAGTCTCTCAAAAATGCCTTTTTTAACACTAATTTCAAGACGCGGATTTCTGTTTTGCCCTCTTTTATAAGCATGAGAAAATAACGGAAACCACGTATATAAAGTTTATTAGAAAAAATCCAGATCAAGCATTATTTCTGCTGGCTCTCAAATAGTTAATTCCTCCAATAATAACCAAAATGCCCCCTACAAAAATTATCCAGGAATCAACCTTTGTTACAGAATCAGGAATTTGCAGAAACTGAAAATGGTAATTGATAAAGTATAACCCAAAGGCAAGATAAATTAAAAAAAACCAAAGCTTATTTCCCTTTTTCATAATAAGCATTAATAAAAAGTTATATTTAAATATTTCCATAAACAGGTAATTAAAAAGATTAATCTTCAGAGGATTAGCTCCTCGCAAAGCATAAAGGCCCCATAGTCCAGTGGCTAAGACGTATCCTTGACGTGGATAAGACCGCAGTTCGATTCTGCGTGGGGCCATTTATTATCAGATCTATCCAAAAGGGAAATAAGCCATTTTCTTTTCCTCTCTTGCAATTACAAACTCAAAATCATCAATCATTCCTTCAAACCTCTCTCTTATCTCATTCATAATCTGCTCAAACTCATCAAAAGACTTTGCCTGCAGTTCAATCTCAAAATCCCTGCCTCCGATTGTTCTGTTTGTATTCAGTATGTTTGGGTGATGCATGCAGAAATTTTCAAGCTCCATGATTCTTTCTGTATTTATCAGGTTAATATAAGACTTGTAATACCTGTATCCTAAAAAAGAAACATCAATCAAAGCCCTATAACCCTGGATAACGCCCAATTTTTCTAATTTCTCCATATGATTGCTTACAACCTGCGGGCTTGTTTTTAATTTTGTGGATATGTCCAGCAAAGACATTCTTCCATTGTCTGAGATTAGCTTTAACAATTTAATATCAAATGCGTCAAATTTAACTGCTTCCTTTGATGCTCCGACAAGTGTTCCTTTTTCTGTATTTGGTTTTCCAATAAGATATGATTTCGGATATTGTTTTATATGGGTGTAAGCAACAACAGACCTTTTACTGATGAATTTACGATATTTTCTCATTATTCTGTCCCAGTAATCATAAAAATCCAGCAGGTCTCTGACAGCAATAGCATATCCGACATCCCATATGCCTTCAAGAGTGACAAGCCACCAGACCTCTTTATCTTTAATCAAGTTATTTTCTATTTCATTCTGTTTTTTGGGTGTCAGATTGTGAAATTTGAAATAAACCCTCATGCTTGCATATCCCAGCTTGGAGTAATCTATGACCGCTATATATCCTTTCAAAACTCCGTATTCCTCAAGTTTTTTAATCCGATAATCAACAAACTGCTTTGACTTTCTGATTTTCTTTCCAATTTTCGTCGCTGTTATACGGGCATTTTTGTCCAGTTCAAATAAAATTCTTCTGTCAAAATAATCCAGTTTTGCTCTTTCTTTATTTTGTTCTACCATATTTAGACAATAGTAATATATAATATATAAATATTTCTTTTTGTCAAAAATATAGATGGTTTATTTTATATAGTTAATATGGATACGACTATTAAGTAAATAAATCAAAAAATAACATATTGACAATGATGTACAGATTTAAAGAAATAGAAGAACTTAAGAACCTATCAACAAGGCAAAACTTAGAGGAGACTATAGCACTGCTTAAGCCAGAGTATAAAGAATACTTAAGAAAAGATGAAAGATTTAGGTTTGGGAATGATGGTGATAAAAAAACAAAATTAGAAGGGGTTAATATGTTTGATGTAGAGGCAAGGTTGGCTGAAAGATTTGCTAAAGCATATGAAAATGGCGACAGAGGAGCTATAGACAACATTCCAACCTACTGGGGGGACAATCCTGGATTAAACGCTATTACAATTCCTGGAGGATTAAATTGTTCTTCGCATAATCTTTTAGAAATAGGCTATTTAAAAAAGAATGTCTATACTCTAAAGTTTGATCTTTTTTCAGATGAAAGGAAAAGATATTTGGATTGGACTCCTACAGATATGGCAACCTCTTATAATTTGAAAAGCGTAATTGATTGTTTTGAAAGAGCAAGGCCTGAAAATAAGACTACTAAACTTTATGATGGATTGATAAAAGGAATAATGGAAGTTAACAATAACCTTGTTCTTTTCACAAAAGAAGTCTTAGATTCCCCTGGTTATAAAAAGGCTATTGAAAAGTGTGAAAAAGACAGAGTTATATTTCCAGACAAACCAGGAGGATTTCCTAATGAGATTCTTTTCAAAAGAGCCATGAAAGCTTATCATGATGAGGTTTTTAGGCACAGGCAAACCGCATTATATCATGCCAGAGCAATTAAAGACATATACAGAATTGCAAGTGATATAACTACAGGGATATCAACATAGAAAAAAATCAAAAACAACTAAAAAACAAGCTGATTAGAATTGCTATTAATGAAGAAATAAATATAGATGATTTAAGTAAGAGGTATTGAAATGGGAGAGATAGTTGATAAAATAAGAGAATGGGAAACTGAAATCTTTGATTCAGCAATATCTGGAAAAAGCCGAGAAAAAATTGAAAGAGATAAAATATTTGATAAAAGATATGAAGATTTAAAGGCTCGTTTAGAAATTGCCGAGCTCATCATTAGGGCATATAGTGGTGAGATCAGGAAAGAGAATCCCTGTTTTTTGCCAGGCATTCCAGCTAAAATGCCTTCTCTAAAGACACCAAGAGATATTTACGGAAGGGAAATTGACATTGACCCTGGTTTTTTTATTGGAGAGGGTGAAGGAAGATGGTGCGATCCTTATTTTGTTTTCAGTCCCTTGGAAAAATTGCTTAGAAAGTATGAATCAATTATTTTTTCTTCAAAGATAGCCTCTAAAAAATATAGAGATTCACTGAAAAAAAGAGGCATAAGCCCACATTATCTCTCTTCTGTCAATATCAAAAAGTAATATTATCTCTTTCCCCCCTTCCTCTTCTTCCCTCCTTTCACCTGACCCCAATTGCTTTCCATATAGCTAACTTTTAATGAATTAATGTCTATTTTAGCCAGATAGCACAAATCCATGAAGAAATCTTCAGGCAAAAGCCTTTTTTCAGTAAAATAATTTTTCAGGGTGGAATAAGGGATGTCAAAACCAAATTGCCTTATGCTTCTTAAAGAAGGGCAGTTGATTCTCTTCAAAGCTCTTCCTATAAATTTTCTCTGCATTCCTTTTCCCGAAAACTTAACTCTCCTCATTCTTCTCATGATTAACTGCGGGACCATAAGCATAAAAACCTTTTTAAACCATTTTCCCTGTAGGTTTTTATGAAAATTCCAAAAACAACAAACAGGTTTTGCCCTTATTGTAATAAAAAAACAGAGCATAAAATAAAGATAGTAGGAACAGGATTCTCGAGAGGAACTATGACTCGCGGGGGCGGAAGGACTCGGGCAAAACTGAGAGGGTTGGCAAGAGGAATTGGAAACTTGGGAAAATGGGGGTCAAAGCCTGCACAGGCAAAGCATAAAAGAAAGTCAAAAACAACTAAAAAAACAAACATCATGTATACATGCCAAGTGTGCAAAAAATCAAAATACCAAAAAAAAGGAAAAAGGGCAGGAAAAGTAATGCAGGAGTAAAATGAAATTCGCTAAATTAAACAAAAAGTATAATGAAATGGAAGTAAACGCAGTAAAAACAGGAGGAATCCTATAAATGGCAATTGCAAAAAGAAAAAAGAAATTTTTTGAAGTGGAAATTCCTTTATTAAACAGGCAGACACAGCTGATTGCATATGAGCTTAAGGAGCTTGACGGAAGATACATAAAATACGACCTGACAAGGCTTCTCAGGGGGAAAAACATGACACTCCAATTAAAAGTGGGTGTAAATGGGGAAAAGGCAGTAGCAAAGCCGAGAGAAATAAGGCTTCTCCCTTATTTTTTAAGGAGAATGGTCAGGAAAGGAACTAATTATGTTGAAGATTCATTCTCAACAGAGTGCAAAGATTTTCAAATAAGAATAAAGCCTTTCCTCATAACAAGAAAAAAAGTATCAAGGGCAGTAAGAAAAGCATTAAGGGAAAAAGCGAGGGAAGAGATTGAAAAATATGCTAAAAGCAAGAGAGTGGAGGAGTTGTTTGAAGAGATACTAAAAAACCAGCTTCAAAAGCCCTTAAGCCTAAAGCTGAAAAAAATCTATCCTTTGTCGCTTTGTGAAATCAGGGTTTTAAAAGTGGAAAAAGAGATTGGAGGGAAAAAAGAAGAGCCAGAAAAAGAAAAGGCTGAAGAAAAGAATTCTGCTGTAAAAGAAGAGAAGAAAGAAAATGATTCAGAAGAAGTAAAAAAAGAAGAAAGCGCAGATAGCGGGAAAGATAGCAAAGCAACTCATTGATATTTTTGACAGAAGGATTTTTAAAAGGAAAAACTAACTTATTTTTATGCCTGCGTAGCTCAGTGATCAGAGCATCTGCCTTGTATAATCCTTTCAGGAGAGCAGAGGGTCGGGGGTTTGAATCCCTCCGCAGGCTTTTTGATTCAGTTTCTTTTAACAGATATCTAAAGAATGCTTCAGGGCATTGGAATGCGTTCAAAAAAGCCTACAGAAACTTCGCATGTCAGAAAACTGAAGCTCTTTCGGAAAAAAGCTCTATTACGGCGTTGTTAGTGAGAGAAAAAACAAGTGTGGAACATAAAAAATTCCTCATTCATGCTCTAAAACTTCTGCTCTTCCATCGTCAATAAGGATTTTTGCAACCTCTTTTGGAATGTTTGCTATTTGTCCCTCGCTAAAAGGGCCCATTTTTTCCCCGCTCAAATCAACAAATTCTTCAACATCCTTCTTAAAAACCACGAGCTCGTTTTTTTGCGTCTCTTCTTTCCTGCCCTCCAGAATCAGGCTCATTTTTTTGTCAGAGTCATTAAGGCATCTCATCAAATCCTCGAACAGGCCCTTCTCAAAATCAAACATGTTGTCAAAATCGTGTTTAGATATTCCTGTCTCAGAAGCTATTAGAGCAAGATCAAGAATCTTTCTTCTCCTTCTTCTCATGAGTTCCTTGAAAAAAGTTGTTGCATTCTCAAGCTGCTTCTTTGTTTTAACAACGATATCTGAGAAAACATCATCTTCTTTCATGGCTATCTCTTTTTTTTCTTTAAGATAGTTGGCAAAATCCAGAATAAAATTTTTTGGAAGCCTCTGAAGCTGTTTGGAGTATCTCTCTTTTCTTGCTGCCTCATAAATGTCATTATAGGTTATCATAAAAAAATAAGAAGAAATGGATTTTTAATAATTGCTGTATTCCACTATTCAAAATCTCTTTTATCTGATAAAGCCAGTTTTTCTAAGAAGCTCATTTCCAATAATCCTTCCAAGACTTCCTTTTCTTGCCTCTCTTTCACAAAACATTTTTTCCCTCGGAATTGAGCCGTTATAGAATAAAACAGGAACAGGGTCTGCTGAATGTCTTTTGAGCCTGCAAGGGGTTGAATGATCTCCAGTAACAATGATTTTAATTTTGTTCTGAGGGGCAAATCTCCTCAAAAATCCAAACAAAGATTTATCAATATATTCTATCATTGCCTTTTTTTCAAGAGGCTTGTTGTCATGCCCTGGAATGTCTGTTTCCTTTATATGAATGTATGCATAATCTTCCTTATGGCTTTTCTTCAGCGCCTTTATAGAAAACTTGCATGCTTTTCTCAGCCCTTCATGAAGGTTCTCGTAAACATCAATATCTTTTAATAAAGGGTAATTAAATGAGTAAACTTTCATTCCAGAGAGTTTGGAAAATCCTGTTTCAAGAGGCATATAAGTGATAGATATCCACTTTTTATACAGATTGAGCCTTGGAATCTCAATCCCCGGCCCCCTGACTAAAATATAGTTTGCAGGCATCAGCCCCTTTCGCCTTCTTTCCTCATTAACTGGATGGTTGTTCAGAATATCATATGCTTTTTCAAGAAACTCGTTTACAAGGTTAGAGGTATAAAGGGAATTTTCTTCATCATCAAGAGGCTTGCAAAGCCCGATCTTATCTGAAGAAAAAACCTTTCCATAAATATGCTCTGAATCATTTCCTGAAATATTGTCTGAAAACCCTCCTCTAAAAACAAGAACGCCCCTGTGCTGTATTGTGGGTTTGAACACAAAATCACATGGCATCTTTATCTTGTTGAGAGACTTGGCAAGTATTTCTGCCTCATAGGTTGTTAGAGTTCTTCCTGCCCTTCTGTCCAGAATATTTCCTCTTTCAAGAGAGTCAATTGTTGCAAAATTAGTTCTTAATGCAAGGTCTCCTCTTGTTAGCTTAATACCTGCACCTACTGCCTCTATTTGCCCGCGGGTTGCAGAGTCATGATTGTTTCCAAACAAAGAAACAATTGATTCATCTGATTTTGGAACAAATCCTGGTTTTACAGGATACATATAACCCATCTCTCCTCTTGCAGCAAAAAAATCAATATTTGGGGTATTGGCTGCCTCCAGAGGAGTCTTATCATTAAGTTGCCTGCAGGGAAGATCGCCAAGACCGCTTATAACAACAAATATCCCCTTAAGGTTTCCTCTTGCAATAAAAGGGCTGATAATCTTCTTTATATTTTCTTTCATAGAAATATATGTGGCTTTTTATTTATAAGAATTTGTGTATTTTTTAGTGAATGAATCTGTCAGGCTTTAACAGAATACTCGTAATAATCATCATATGGAATAACCCATTTAATGGCCTGCTCTCTTGAGGCATTCTCCATAATTTTCCTAAAGAGCCTTATGGAATTGCCATGTGCAGAAATAGCCACATTAACCTTGTTCTTTTTTATATACTTTTTAAGATAGTTTATAAAATCCCTCACTCTTTTTTCAACATCAGCAAAGCTCTCTCCTCCAGGAGCTGCAACATCATATCCCCTATGAATTGCATGATACTCTTGCTCCCCCAAAAATTTCTCAGCTTTTCTCCTCATCCGCGGGCTTAGATTCTCAATTGCATCTCCTTCTGCTTCAAGATCATACAGTCTCTTTCCTATTTTCTTGATAAACTCTTTATGAGTTGTTCCCTCAAGAATTCCATAGCTCCTTTCAATCATCCGGTCATCCTTTATAATTTTCTTGCATTCAGGATGGTATTTCAATACATAGTCCAAAGTCTCTTTGGATCTTGGGAGGCTTGTGTGAAAAGCCACCTGAAATTTTTTATCCTTCAATTTTTTGGCAAGTTTTTTTGCATCTCTTTTCCCTCTCCAGACTAATCTTGTTTTTTTGTGTCCTGTAAAAATTCCCCTTACATTAAACTCAGTTCTTCCGTGCCTGAAAACGTAAATTTTATACACTCTCTTCTTCATTAAAGAAAAATGCAGATTATATTTATAAATGTTCCAATATTAGTAAAAATATGTTTAAATTCTTAAAAGACAAGATTGGAAACTGGGCGAAAAAGATCTCTGAGAAAGAAGAAACAGCCGAAGCTCCTGTTAAAGAAGAGGAAGCAAAAGAAAAAAATGTAAAAAAAGAAGTTAAAGAAAAAAATCTGAAAAAAAGAGAAAAGCCAGGGAAAAAGCCTCGCCAAAAGCAAAAAGAAACTGAAAAAAAAGAAAAGGAAATCTCAGAAGCTGTTGAGGAAGTAGAGATTCCAATGAAATTTGATGCCGGGAAGCAGAAGTATGAGCCGGATTTGGAAAAACTCAAAGAAAAAGAAAAAGAATTAAGGGAATTGGAGGAAGAGGCAAAAAAAGAGCCGGGAACAAAATCATTCTTCAAAAAAATAACTTCAAAAGTTTCAAAAATAAAAATATCTGAAGATGATTTTGAGGCTTATGCACGGGATCTTGAAATGCTTCTTTTAGAGAATAATGTTGCTTTTGAAGTTGCTGAGAAAATAATTAAGGAGCTTAAAGATAGAATTGTTGGAAAAGAGCTGTTGAAAAAGGAGATTGAGGGGGAAATAAAGGATTCCTTAAAAGAGATAATTGAAGAAATTCTTATAGAGCCGTTTGACCTTGCTGAGAAAATAAGGGAAAAGGTGTCTGATTCAGAAGCAAAAAATAGGCCTTATGTCATACTATTCTGCGGGATAAACGGAACAGGAAAAACAACAACAATCGCGAAAATTGCTTACTCTCTGAAAAAGAAAGGAATTTCGTGTGTTATTGCTGCTGCTGATACATTCAGGGCAGCATCAATTGAGCAGATAAAAAAACATGGAGAAAGCCTTGGAATTAAAGTTATTTCTCATGATTACGGATCAGACCCTGCATCAGTCGGATTTGACGCCATAAAATATGCAGAAAAACACAGAATCAATTCTGTTTTAATTGATACTGCAGGAAGAATGCATACAGCAAAAAACCTCCTCAAAGAAATAGAAAAAATTTCACGCGTCTGTAAGCCAGATGCAAAGATATTTGTTGGAGAAAGCATAACAGGAAACGATGCAATAGAGCAGGTAAGGAGTTTTGATTGGGCAATTGGGATAGATGGAATAATCCTTACAAAAGCAGACATTGATGAAAAAGGGGGAACAGCCCTGTCATTAGGATATGTCACTAAAAAACCCATTCTTTATCTTGGCATTGGCCAGGAATATGATAAAATAGAGCTGTTTAACAAGAGCAGGTTTATTGAGAGGCTCGGGCTTTAATAAGAAACATTAAAAATTTAAGGGCAGAGAAGCCTTCTTGATAAAAGGAGAGATAACAATGAGGATAATTACTTCAAACCAGACTTATCCATTGATAACCTTCTTCGCTCCCGCAGTCAACGCACACCTCTATATGGTCGCGGTTGTCTGCGCTGCCTGTAGTGGTGGTGCAGGTTCTGGCAAAAGTTCCCTGTGTATAGCGCAAAAGGCCCCTATTAGATGAATTGCATGGAGCTCCTGAGTTTCCTATTCTCATCTCTCCATTAATATCCAGCTTTGTCTTAGGATCGCTGGTTCCTATCCCTATTTTTCCGTCAGGAGTTATTGTTAATTGAGCATTGTCTCTTTGATATTTCCAAAGGTCGTCTTGCCCTATTTTAAGCTTATATCCATCTGTATTATCGATTCCAAAATTCCAATTTATAATTGATGCGATTCCAAGATTCAGGTATGGATGTCCGCCATTGTTTCTTGTTCTTAAGCTTACCATTGATCCTCCGCGCCTCACATTCTGGCCGTTGACAACTTCAAAGCCCCCTGAACTGTAAGAATTGTCAATAAACATTCCAAAATTGGCCTTGTCAGAGGATTCGTCTACATGGATTTTTGCAAAGTCACTCGGAGAAGAAGTTCCAATGCCGATATTTCCGCTTTCATTCAAAATTACGTTGTTTCCTGATTTAACCCAAGAGCTGTCGCTGGTTCCTGCACTGCTCCCTCCACCAGTTCCAGCAAAATCCCCATCGTCAATTGCCTGTTGAAGTGTTTTTGCAGCCCCGCCAATACTGACTTCCAGCTCATCTGCACTGTGCCCGAAAACAGCAGGGTTGTTGTAAGCAGAATTGTAGGCATAAACTCCGATCCCGGCAACAATTATGAGCGCAGCAGCTATTAAAGTGTAAAGAGCCCTGTTTGAAAAAGATATTTTAAACTGTATTTCCCTCATTTTTTAACCAATATATAAATGGTATGGAAAAAGAAGTTTTTAAATATTATGGAGGCAGAAGAAGCTGTATAGCCTACAGACATACGCCATTTGATTCCACATCTATAATGGAAAAAATAATTTTATTAAAAAATTCTTTCTACAAAGTCAAAAGTTTATATCAATGCCATTCATTTGTAGCACATGCTTGAATGGATTAATCTATAAGAGATTTAAATTTTAGCTGGAAAAAGATTCCGTTGAACAAGCATTTTCTCAATTTTTATTTGTATATTATACTCTCTGGATCCGAGTTGGAAAAGTAAAATCTGAAAAAGAAAGTATTTTTATTTTCATTCTGCAACAGCAGATTAAACAAAATATCTTAGCTAAAGATTTAAATGGTATATATGATAAGTTTATCATATGGATAATCTGCACAGATTATTTTTCAAGGCGTTTTCAAATAAAGCAAGATGGAAGATTATTCAGGTATTGAAAAAAAAAGCCCCTGACAGTAACAGAAATATGCCTCAAAACAGGATTTGAGCAAAACAGAGTTTCTCATAACCTCGGATGCCTGGAGAACTGCTGATTTGATAAAATCACCCATCATAGAAATTTTAGAAAACGCTTGAGAGGTCCTAAAACAATTATTCCAGTTATTGACTTGTTTGAGAAGCACGTTAAAAAATACAAAAAGAGGCTTGAATGTTGCAAAATAATCAATAACAACAGAAGCAAT
>Ga0256830_1002686_pt1 | contig 11534 bp, 12 predicted proteins | sample 128326metaG_FD_190537 | JGI IMG/M metagenome (GOLD analysis project Ga0256830, IMG submission 190537) | Hydrothermal vent microbial communities from Lau Basin, Pacific Ocean - 128-326 | ecosystem: Environmental > Aquatic > Marine > Hydrothermal vents | place: Pacific Ocean: Lau Basin | collected...
GCTTTCGCGACCGAGGAGCGCGCAGGCATAGTCGACACTATGTCGAGCACTCCGACAGAGCGAAAGCCAGCCAGGGCGTGCCATTGCACCGTCGCAGTAGAAGGGTGGTGAGAAATGCGGGCTAGAATCCTGGGGTTGCGCTGTGCCGAGATCGGGCGTCTGGCCGAGCGCAAAGACTGTTTGTCGCCTGCACGCCAGGAATGGATCCAGGCACAGCTGTTTTGCCGTTTGTACCAGGCGCTGTATACACGCATGGACGGTGATGGCGTCAGGATGCGCCATTGGCTCTGGCGCCGGCATCCGGTACTGCAGGCACAACCGGCGTTGCTGATGATCGATGCCGGGGAGTTGGCACGGGTCGTTCGTTGTCTTGAGGAATTTCCGAGTATTCAGATATAGTAATATTCAATGCCGGATTGAATAACCGTTTGCAAAAAACAATAAAAGTTGACATGGAACTAGGCGAAATGGCAAATTATCGAGTATACTAATCGCTAGTTTGTTTATTGCATGATATCAGCACTTTTCAGAAGTTCCTTCCAGTTTCTCCTGTAAGTTGCCACGTATAGTTTGCAATTGCATACTTGCTTAATCAGTCAGTTTTTAAAAAGAAGTTTTGAGGTAAATTTACATGGCTACAGGTACTGTGAAATGGTTTAACGAGTCCAAAGGATTTGGTTTTATTTCTCCCTCAGACGGAAGTGCCGATGTGTTCGTGCACTTCTCCGGCATTTCAGGTGATGGTTTTCGTACCCTCAGCGAAGGTCAATCCGTGACTTACGATGTCGAGGACGGTCCCAAGGGTCCCCAGGCATCGAACGTGGTTCCAGAGTAAGCGCTGGCGCCGGATCCCGGGACAGGTTTCGCATTACGCAATCCAGGTTCCGGGGTCGTCTCTCCAGGCAGCCCTGTCCGTCGGCACAATGGCAGGGGGTTGCCACCAAAACAACCCGGCCGGGTTGTAGCAAGGCCCTGTTTGCATTAGAAAAGTCAAGACAAATCAAATGTTATCACGTGGCGATTCTTTTACACACAATTCTTCCATGCCGCGTCATTGTCGATACATTGCTGTGTAATACGGGTCAGAACCAGAGTCCCGACAGGCGGCGGCGTGGGTGCCTGTAAGTGACCGCAGGCTGTCGCTGCAGGCTGGAAGAATGGTCGAGAGGCAGGCGCTCGTAGGTGAACACTTCACTATCCTGTTCCAGCAAAGCAAGTAGGCGCTTGATCCGTTCTTCGCTTGGTGGATGGGTGCGGATGATCGAGGGTTCAGCGATACGTTTTCCCGGCATATAGATCTGTTCCAGCAGCCTTCCTTGGTAGTGTTCTGTTTTGTGCAGGGCCTCGGCCAGCGGCCTGGGGTCACCAAGCAGTATCGCTGCGCGCAGATCGGCATCGTATTCACGAGTGCGTGACAGTGCGAGCTGCAGCAGAGTCGTGGCAAGCGGGGCCAGGATCAATGTCAGGATCAGTTCCCAGTGAAACACCACATAGCCGGCCAGCAGCAGTGGCAGGTTGATCAGCAGCAACAGATAACCGAAATGGGAAAGCAGGGTGGTCATACGGCTGGCGAGATCGGCGAAGCTCATGACCCGGATGTCCTGGTGCAGGCAATGACTGACTTCGTGCGCCAGGACACCGACACATTCGCGAAAGCTCAGGCGTTTGAGCAGTCCGCTGGACAGGGCGATGACAGAGTTTTCCTCGTTGCCGATCGTGAACGCATTCATCACCGGTGATGGAATATGGTAGAGGGTCGGAACATAACCCAGTTCCGCACGCTGACACAGAATCTTCAACGCATCGTAGAGCGACGGTGCGTGTGCGTACGGGATCGGCCTGGCATGATACATCCGCAGCAGCCAGGCCGGTGAGACTGAAGAGTTCATATAGTAGGCAAAGAGCAGCAGGCCGATAGAAATGATGACCAGCAGCATGCCACCGATGATCCAGCCGATCAGGCTCAGAATCAACCCGAGGCCCAGCAGCAGCAACAGTGATTGGACCAGGTTACGCAGTTTGTTGATCTGTAACAAGTGGGTATTCATTTTATTGGCCTGCTGTGCGGTGCGGATTTGTGTGGGAATTTGTTACAACACGCTATAGCCGTTTGCCTGTCAGGTTTCTTGCGATCAGGGTAAAGATTGTATAACATTACATCATCAGCTGGAAAACTCAGGATCGGTCGGTGGCCCTCTTTTTCGGCTTTGTCCGGACAAGCCTAAGCAATAGCAAGCAGTATACAATAATAGTACAGTGGAGGTGAAACGAAGATGCTACGTTTATTGACAATGATCTGTCTGTTCCCCGCGTTCGTATCCCTGAGTGTCGCAGACGGCATGGCCAAGCCTGATGAGGTGACCATCAACGTGATCGATCACGATGATCCGGCGGCAGTATCCGAATTGTCGGAGGTGGACGAACCGGTGGTCCGGAAAGCCTCTTACCGTACGACCGAGACCGAGCAGCCGGAAAGGGCGGATATCGACAGGCCGGAGCCGGAGCGTGTCGCACGCCAGGAACCGGAAGAAAGACCACGCCCGGAAAACGTGGCCAGGCGCCCGGAGCCTGAGCCGGCAGAGCGCCCGATGCGCTGCATACGCAATCGCCGTTAAAATTCGTTTTCTCATTCTCCTTAGTCAGTGCGCCAGTCTGCGTTGCGGCAGTGTCTGCCTGTCGTGACTAGCCCGCCTGATTGGCTCCATCACCTCGAGGCAGACCCTGCATGTTCAAACGTTGGTGGCACAAGCGGATTGTCAGACGTTCACAGATCAGCCCGCAACGATGGCAAGAGGTGTTTGCACAATTGCCGTTGCTGCGGCGGTTGTCGACCGCGGACCAGGCGAGGTTGCGCGAGCTGACGATTCTTTTCCTGTATCAGAAAAATTTCATTGGCACCCACCAGCTGCAGGTCACCGAGCAGATGAAACTGTTGATCGGTCTGCAGGCTTGTCTGCTGATTCTGCACCTCGGGATCGAGTGGTACGACGACTGGAGCACGATCATCGTCTACCCACAGGGATTCGTGCCGCGGCGTGAAGTGATGGATGAGCATGGTATCGTGCATCAACAAAGTGTCGCGTTGAGTGGTGAGGCCTGGCAGGACGAACCGGTGATACTGTCATGGGATGAGGTTGCCGACGCGGCCGCATTGGACGCCAGTAACCTAGCCCGCATTTCTCACCACCCTTCTACTGCGACGGCGCCATGGCGCGCCCTGGCTGGCTTTCGCTCGGTCGGAGTGCTCGACATAGTGTCGACTATGCCTGCGCGCTCCTCGGTCGCGAAAGCCAGCCATGCCACACCCTTGCACCGTCTCGCGACGAACGGTGGTGAGAAATGCGGGCTAGTGATCCATGAGTTTGCACACAAGCTGGATATGCGTAACGGTGCGGCAAACGGGATGCCGCCGTTGCATGCCGCGATGCAGCGCCGGCAGTGGACGGAAGTCTTCAGCCAGGCCTATGCCGACTTTCAGCAGCAGGCGCGGTCCGGCACGGAAACGGTCATCGATGCCTATGCCGCGAGCGATCCGGCGGAATTTTTTGCGGTAGTCAGCGAAGTGTTTTTCGAATGTCCTGATGCCCTGCAGCAGCTGTACCCACGTGTCTACCGGCTGCTGACCGAGTTTTATCGCCAAGACCCGTTGCACGGACAGCAGAGCATGAATTGACCTGCGTGAAAAATAGCAGTTTACCCGCTGTTGATTCTTGCCTACTATGTTTATAGAACCTGTGCAGATTCAGCTTCCTCGGCGTTTGCCGGCAACTTGCAAGCAGTAGCCTGCTGCCATACAAGGAGTACCAATGCAACTAGCGATGATAGGTTTGGGCAAGATGGGGGCCAACATGACCCGGCGGCTGTTACAGGCCGGAGTCTCGGTGGTTGGGTATAATCGTTCTGCGGCCAAAGTACAGGAGCTGTCATCGGTCGCCGGGTTTTCACCGGCCGGCAGCCTGGCTGATGCGGTCGGGCAGCTGCCGCTCCCCAGGGTGGTCTGGTTGATGCTGCCCAGCGGTGAGCCGACCGCCGAGGCGGTCGAGCAGCTCGGCGGGCTGTTGCAGCCGGGTGATATTCTCGTCGATGGCGGTAACGCCAATTATCATGACAGCCAGGCACGCGCACGCCTGCTGGCCGCAAAGCAGATCGAGTTTGTCGATGCCGGAGTGTCGGGTGGCGTCTGGGGACTGCAGAACGGTTATTGCCTGATGCTCGGCGGCAGTCCGCAGGCGGTCGAGACACTGTTGCCCGCCGTGCACGCATTGGCACCGGCCGCAGACCGTGGCTGGGCACACCTGGGACCGGCCGGTGCCGGGCATTTCAGCAAGATGATCCATAACGGCATCGAGTACGGCATGATGCAGGCACTGGCCGAAGGGTTTGCGCTGTTGCAGGGCAAGCAGGAATTCGACTACGACCTGGCTGAGATCGCCGAGTTGTGGCGTCATGGTTCGGTGGTGCGCAGCTGGTTGCTGGACCTGATGGCCGGGTTTCTGCAACAGGACCAGCAGCTCGACACAATCTCTCCGTTCGTCGCCGATTCCGGCGAAGGGCGCTGGACTGTCGAGGAGTCGATTCACCAGGGGCTGCCGGCCCCGGTGTTGACGCTGGCGCTGCAGATGCGCTTTGCCAGCCAGGACGAACAGTCGTATACCAACCGGCTGTTGTCAAAGATGCGCCAGGCCTTTGGCGGTCATGCGGTGGTTGAAAAATCATGAGCCGGCAAGACGCGGAAGCCTGTACGTTCATCATTTTCGGGGTGACCGGGAACCTGGCGCGCAACAAGCTGCTGCCCGCACTGTACCGCCTGCAGCAGGCCGGCCGCCTGCCGGCACAGATGAAGATCGTCGGTTTCGGCCGGCGTGACTGGACGACAGACAGCTGGCGGGCGCAGCTCGAACGTGAAATACGTCAGCGTGAATCGAACGGGTTCGACAGCGAAACCTTTGCGGCGCTGGCCGCGCGTCTGCATTACTTCCGCGGTGACCTGGCGGAACCGGCGTCGTACCAGGCGCTGCACGCCGAACTGGGTTCCGGTCCGCTGTGCAGCGGTAATATGATTTTCTACATGGCGATACCGCCATCCAACTACGCGGCGGTCAGTAGTTCGCTTGCGGCGGCCGGCCTGAATTCAGAGGCCAACGGCTGGAAGCGCCTGGTGATCGAAAAGCCGTTCGGTTACGATCTCGAAAGCGCACAGACGCTGGAGGCAAAGATTCACCAGCACTTCTCCGAACCGCAGATCTTCCGTATCGATCATTATCTTGGCAAGGGCATGGTACAGAATGTACTGGTATTCCGTTTCGCCAACCTGATGCTGGAGCCGTTGTGGAATCGTAACTATATCGACCATGTGCAAATCACTCACGCCGAGACACGTGGCATCGAGGACCGGGCCGGGTACTACGACCATACCGGCGCAATGCGTGACATGATCCAAAGCCATTTGCTGCAGATGCTGACGCTGGTGGCGATGGAACCACCGCCGAACATGGATGCCGAGTCACTGCGTGACGAGAAGGTCAAGGTGTTGAAATCGATCCGGCCGATCGCACGCAATGCCGTCAATGCCCATGCGTTTCGCGCTCAGTATGCACGCGGTGCCGTCGACGGACAGGAGGTCTGCGGCTACCTGGAAGAGGAGGGCGTGGCCGCCAACAGCGTGACCGAGACCTATGCGTTTTTGAAAGTCTATATCGACAACTGGCGCTGGCGCAATATTCCTTTTTATCTGCGGACCGGCAAACGCATGGCCAGGCAGAGCTCGATGATCTGTATCCGTTTCAAGCACCCGCCGCAGCAGTTGTTTCGCCAGACGGCCATCGATAAGCTCGAGCCCAACTGGATACTGCTGGAGATCCAGCCCAACGAATGCCTGCGCATGGAGATGCAGGTCAAGGAACCCGGGCTGGAGCTGCGTACCCATACCACGCGCCTGGACGCCAGTTACTGTGGTATCAGCGACTACGGTATCGGCGCCTATGAAGCCCTGCTGCTGGATGTGATCGAAAACGACCGTTCGTTGTTTTTACGCTATGACGAAATCCGCCTGGCCTGGGAGCTGATCGACCCCATACTCAAGGCCTGGGCGACAGAGAGTGATCATATCCAGCCTTACCGGGCCGGCAGTTGGGGTCCGGAGCAGGATCTGCGCCTGTTCGACCGTGAAGATCAGTACTGGCGCAATACCCTGGAAGGGTAAAAAGCATTTCGACTATGCGCCGCCTCTGACGCGGTATGGAAGAATCGTGTGTAGAAGGATCGCTACGTGATGCAATGCAATTGGTCGCGGTGTTGATCTATGTAATATACCCCGCCTCATCGTGACGGTGTGCGCAGCACACCGAAGGATTTACGGTAAAGAAATATCATGCTCCAAAGTAGGGTGCGTTGTACGCACCAACACACCGCACGCACCAACACATCAATGCCCCAATAATCGCACACCAAAGTCATGCCCCTCCCGCAGCTGCCGCCTCGTCCAGGTGCCATTCCAGGCGTTCACCGCCGCAGACGAGTTGAACCGGGTATTTTTTTACGCCGGCGTTTTCCAATCGTTGGATTTCATCGATGATCGCGCGCTTTTTCTCGCCTGTTGCAATAATGAAGATATGCTGTGCCGCATTGAGCAGCGGCAAGGTAAAGGTGATGCGTTCGGTGCCGGTCTGTGCTGAATGACTGGTGGTGACCAGCCTGTCTGTGACCGCCAATGCCGGTGAGCCGGGAAACAGCGAGGCGGTATGGCCGTCTTCTCCTACCCCAAGCAATACCAGGTCGAGCGACGGAATCCCGTGCTGTGTTCTGCTGACTTGCCGGCGAATGGTGTGCTCATAGTCCTGTGCCGCCTGTCGCGGGTTTTCGCTGCCGGTATCGACGGCGAAAATATTTTGTGCCGGGATCGGTACGTGCTGCAGCAGCGTCGTATACGCCATCCGGTAGTTGCTCTGCGGACTGGTATGCGGCACATAACGTTCGTCACCGAAATAAATATAGACTTTGGACCAGTCGGGGCCGGGGTCGGCCGTTGCCAGCCGGCGGTAAAGGCTGGCCGGCGTGCTGCCGCCGGCGAGTGCCAGATGGAAAGCCTGTGCCTGCTGGATACAGCTGTTGGCAAGGTCGACGATTCTGTCAGCGAGCCTTGTAACCAGTTGCGCAGTGGACTCGTAGACGGTGCTGTTCAACGCCCGGGTTTCCTTCGTTCAGCAGCGCATCCCGGCACATTCGTGCCGGGCGCGCCAAGTGTAGTCCCGGGCTTACGATCCTTCGACATACATGGCCTGGTGCTGTTTGTGGCAGACCCTTCTGGACTGGTAGATCAGGATTTCGGTTTTATCACGGGTCTGACAGCGGTATTGTACGTGCCTGCCGGCAGCGGTGCTGCGGCTGCCCTGGGCGACACAGCGTTTGAACCGGCGTATGCTGTTGCGTGACAGCGGCCGGCAGCCGGAGCGTTCGAGGTTCCATGAATCGAACCCGTATTTATTGATCAGCGCGGCCGGTTTGATGGGTTTTTCACTGGCCTGGCTGTTGGTGGCGCTGGCAAGCAGAAGCAGTAACAGGCAATGGATAAAAGTGACTCTGTTCATATCGATCCCCCTCTTGTTGTTATCTGTTTTAGTACACACGCGGGCTGGCGAAAGTGACTTGGTGAAAACACTGCTGTGGACAGAGTTCTCTGCCGGGTGTGTAATTGTAATATAACAGTTAACAAAGTAGTCATGGGCGGATTGTAGTGTAGGACAGAATTTACGCATTAAAAGCCGGGAGACTGTCCACCGCTGTCAGAGGTCCATTTCAAGTTCGCCGACCAGTTTCTGCACACCGGCCTTGGCGCATTCTTCGTCTGTTTTGCCGCTCGGTGCACCGCTTACCGCAACGGCACCAAGCAGCTTGCCCCCCACGTGAATGGGGATTCCGCCGGGGTTCATCATCAGCCCCTCGACGTTGGCCAGCGACGAGTTGGCCTGGCGTGTCAAGGCGCTGGTCGGGACATTGAAGTTGGCCGTGGTGTAGGCTTTCATCTTGCTGATTTTCAAGGTCAGCGGGGCGGCCAGCGTGTCACGCAGCGTCACCTGTACCAAGCCGTTACGGTCGACCACGGTGACCCCGACCTGGATGCCTTTTTTGCGGCAGGCATCGATCGCGGCCCTGGCCAGTTCGATCGCCTTGTCCAGCGACAGGCGGACGGTCTCGACGGTCTTGACCTGGTTCGGTGCGTTGCCGGGTTCTTTGGCTGCCACCGGTGACAACAGTGCCCATGTCAGTACGGGTGCCAGGAGTAATTTGCAGATTTTCATCGTGTCCACCTCGGAGATAGCGTAATGCGGGCTGGCCGGTTCAGGGGTGTATTCGCCAGCCTGATCAGGTCAGTATAGTCCGACTGATGAGGCACCGGCAATGCCTAGCCCGCATTTCTCACCACCCTGCTACTGCGACGGCCCAATGGCACGTCCTGGCTGGCAGTACTGTAAATAGTTCGACAGAACAGGTGCTTGGCTGTGAGTGGTTTGCACAGACCTGGTTGTTGTTTGTACAGCACGGGAAATCCAGGTGGATTTAAGGTATGATTTTACCTGCTCCTGGCTTACGGCCCGGGCAAGACTCTCTCATCAGTAAAGGAGACGGTACAGAATAATGTCCTGGCGAACAGATTTTTTACGTAGGCTGCGTCTTGTGGCGCTGTTGTCTTTTTTTTCGGCGGGTGCGGCGATGGCCGCTGCAACGGCGTTGTCGCATCTGAATCAGTTGGATCGGGCGATGTTTACCGCAGACTACAAGAAAGCGCTGGCGATCCTGCAGAAGAAGCAGGACAAGCAGTCGTTGTATCTGCAGGCGATGTTGTATCTCGATCACCGTGACGGCCTTGGCGTAGAGAAAAAAGACGCTGATTTGAAGGCTGAAAAGCTGTTGATGAAGGCCATCGCCAAGGGACACAAGGATGCGCTGTATGTGCATGCCTTGAGGTTTGCGCGCGGCGAAAAGGACAAGGCGCTGGAGAAGGCGGCAAAGCAGGGCTCCGCAGCGGCGGCGTTGTATCTCGGCAGTGCCTACTATTTTGGCAAGCGCGGTAAAAGCAGGGATTATGCGCAGGCAAAGAAATATTTCACCCAGGCCGCCGGCACCGGCAGCGCCAAGGCCAGTTACTATCTGGGTACCATGTATGAACTGGGGAAAGGGGTGACCAAGCATCCCGGGCAGGCGGCAAAATGGTACCGCAAGGCAGTCAGGAAAGGAGATTTCCGTGCCTACCTGCAGCTCGGCAGGCTGTTGCACGAGCACAAGGGCAGCGTGAAACCCGCGAACATCATGGAGAAGATCGCGGTACGGATGTACCTGAAGAAGTATCACGAAGCAATCCCCAAGCTCAAGGCGCTGGCACGCCGAGGCAATGCCAGGGCACAGTATATCCTTGGTACACATTATATCGCTTATCAATACAAGGCCTCACGCTGCGGCCTGGCACAGTCTTACCTGCTGAAGGCGATGGGGAAGCGTCAGCCGGGAGCCAGGGAACGCCTGAAGTATATCTATTCCAGGTATTCAGTGTGTAAACAACAGTAGCCGGCACGCCTGCGCCTGTTGTGCTGATCACGGCAGCCTCGGTGGCAGGCTGTCGTGGCGGCCCGGCGCACGAACGCCGTCGAGTACAGCGCTTACCCTGAAAGATGCCGGTTGACGTTTGTTAAGCAGTCGATGGTCGAAACGGCCCTGAGGTGTTGCCCGCAGAGCGGCAGTGTCAGTGGTCACAGGCCAGTCAAACACTTAAAGTACAGGATTGAAAAATGAGTCAGCACAATTCAATAACAGAGAAAATCAAGTCCATTGTGTTTTCGCGCCTGGGGATCTACGGCATGGGTGCGGTGATCGTCATTCTCGGTTTCGTCTGGACGTTTCAGTTCGTCGAGCCGGCGCCGAAATCACACCTGACGATCGCTGCCGGGTCACCGTCCGGGGCGTACTACAGTTATGCCTTGCGCTACAAGGCGCTTCTTGAAAAGCAGGGGCTGAAGGTCGATGTACTGCAGACCAAAGGTTCGGTAGACAATATCAAGCGGCTGACGGCAAAAGACTCGAACGTGGACCTGGCTTTCGTTCAGGGCGGGATCAATCCGAAGGCCCCTGTACTGCTGTCACTCGGCAGCATGTATTATGAACCGCTGTGGGTGTTGTACAGTACCGACCTGGATATCGACAACCTGCCCCAGCTGGCCGGTAAAAAAATCGCGATCGGCCAGCCCGGCAGCGGTACGCAGGCACTGGCCAGGACCCTGCTCGACCGCAACGGCATCAGCAGCCGCAATGCCACCTTGCTGCCGCTGTCGGGCCAGGAGGCAGCCAAGAAGCTGTTGGCGCAGGAAATCGAGGTGATGTTCATGGTGGCTTCGCCGGATGCGCCGTTGCTGAAGCAGTTACTCAGTTCCGGCAAGATCAAGATCATGAGTTTCAGCCGTGCCGAGGCCTACACCCGGGTATTTTCCTACTTGTCGGTGATTACGCTGCCACGCGGTGCGATCAGTTTCAGCGCTGACATTCCGCCGAAGGATGCACGGCTGCTGGCGACCACGGCCAACCTGGTGGCCAAAAAGGACCTGCACCCGGCACTGATCAACCTGGTTCTGCAGGCTGCCGTGCAGGTGCACCACACGCACGGCTTGTTTGCGCATGCAGGCCAGTTTCCGACGCCGAAGTATACCAGCGTGCCGTTGAACAAGGAGGCCAGGCGTTTCTACAAGAAGGGGCCGCCGTTTCTACAGCGTTACCTGCCTTTCTGGCTCGCCAGCATGGTGGACCGGCTGAAGATCATGTTACTGCCGCTGATCGGCCTGCTGCTGCCGTTTTTTAAAGTCTTCCCGCCGCTGTACCGGTGGCGCGTGCGGCGTAAGATCTACCGCTGGTACTCTGAATTGCGCGGTGTGGACCCGCAGCTCGTGGACATAAAAAAAGAAGATGTCAGAAAACATTTGCAGAAACTCGACGGCATCGAGGAGGAAGTGACCCGGGTTTCGGTGCCTTTGTCTTACGCCGATGAAGTCTACAACCTGCGGCTGCACATCGATATCGTCCGCCGCGCGCTGGCAGAGCATGGAAAGGTCGCGCTCTAGCACCACCGTTCGCAGCGAGACGGCAATTCTTTGCAAATCGATTACACTTAGGTGTGTCAATGGTTTGAAGCAACGAGTATGGGAATCGATTTAAAGAAACTGATCAGCAAAATTACCAAGTCGTCATTGCCGACGCATGTCGACGGTGTGTCACCACGTATCAGCACCAGCAAGGAGGCCATCAAGAGCGCGTTCCTGGACAATCTGTTCTATATCCAGGGCAAGTTCCCCGGTCACGCGACGATGCAGGACTATTACCTGGCGTTGGCCTACCTGGTGCGTGACCGCATGCTGCAGCGTTGGATCAGTACCACCGCCGGGTATACCGCCAACCGGTCGCGCACACTGGCCTACCTGTCAGCCGAGTTTCTGCTGGGCCCGCACCTGGAGAACAACATCATCAACCTGGGCATCGAAAAGCAGACCCGGGAA
>Ga0256830_1002687_pt1 | contig 11531 bp, 11 predicted proteins | sample 128326metaG_FD_190537 | JGI IMG/M metagenome (GOLD analysis project Ga0256830, IMG submission 190537) | Hydrothermal vent microbial communities from Lau Basin, Pacific Ocean - 128-326 | ecosystem: Environmental > Aquatic > Marine > Hydrothermal vents | place: Pacific Ocean: Lau Basin | collected...
TATTCTGGAAAACTAAAGTCAATTATACTATATTGGAGCCCGCTTTTCTACTTTTATTTAATTATTTCAATGACTTATCGTTGCCCACAGGGGTGCGAAAGTTGAGAATTCTTGTTTTATCCGGCAGTGCCTCCACTTCTCTGGCGGGGGAGAGTTTTTTGTCGTGGTTGTTCAGTCTGGACAGGCAAAATGAGGTGGTGCCGGTGACAGACGAAATATATATCGAGGAATGCGGAGCCTGCCATTTTCCATACCAGCCGGGTCTTTTGCCGGAGCGGTCATGGAGGAAACTGTCAAACGCCGATGCTCTTGAAAATCATTTTGGTGAAAATGCAGAGCTCGATGAAGAGACACGCCTGTATATATTTAATGTTCTTTCGACTAATTCTGCTGATAAATCGCTCCACAAACGGTCAAAAAAGATTATGGTTTCTCTGGCTGATAACGAAGCGCCGCTTCGTATTACAAACGTGCCGTATATTCGTCGTAAACATCATGAAGTCTATGAAAAAGTTGTAAAAAAGAGCAACGAAGTAAAGTCATTGAGTTTTTGTGATAAATGCCACCGGAAAGCGGCGGAAGGGATTTACGATGATGATACGGTGATAATTCCGGGATACGGCAAGTGGACCCGGTAATCCGGTCCGCAAAAATGTAAGAGGTCAGTTAACATAAACCATCATACCCGCACTTTATTTTTTCACTCAATGTCATTGCCCATCCAATAAACCTCCGTCGGCATGGTTCCAATCGTTCCGGCATCAGGTCTGGAAGCCGGAAGCTTTCAGACCTTTTTCTATCAATTGTTTTCAAAAAAAGTAAACATATTATTATTTTCAGGCAACTGTTAATCCTTTCTTGCCATGTGATATAGTAATGATTATTATATCTATTAAGTGACTGACAGGAAAATTTCATCCGATAATCCGGCTAATTTTATTACAATCTGAATAACTGTCTTCATGATCTAAGAGTCTTTGAGAAACTCGTGGAGCATGTAAATGGCAATCCTTAATGATTTGTTACATTTATTTGCTCCCGGCCCACATCATTAAGCAACAATCAGGTTTACCGTATCAGGCTTTTAAAAACCGGGTCAGCTGTATTTCCCGGATCTCATACACATATGTGGAAGAATCAGGAGATGGTTTAGATGAACGCTGAACATTCTTTTCTTCATATTTCCACCATGACTGTTCTGGGTCTTGCCACATTTGCCGGATTTTATGCAGGTCATGCTGCCCGCAAGCTAAGGTTGCCGTCTATAATAGGTTATATGGCGGCCGGGATAATTCTCGGCCCTTCCATGCTGAATATTTATGGTAAGGAGGCGCTTGAAAGCCTGTCGTTTATCACAGAGCTTACACTAGGTTTCATAGCTTTTACCGTAGGTTCGGAACTTAGCCTTTACGCTATAAAACGTCTCGGGCCCGGAATAGTCGCTATTATATTTGCCGAATCTTTTATGGCTTTTATTGTAGTAACCGCCGCTATTTACTTTTTAACAGGAGACCTGCCCATGGCCCTGATATTCGGTGCAATGGCTCCGGCAAGCGCTCCGGCCGGAACGGTTGCCGTTATCCATGAATGCAGGGCAAGCGGTACTCTGACAAAGGCGCTGTATGCTGTTGTCGGTTTTGATGACGGTCTGGCTATAGTTATTTATGGAATTGCAGCCGCCTTCTCCAGGAGTCTTCTTATTGAGGAGAGCACCGGCATTTCTTCATCAATATTGCCTTTGTTTTGGGAACCTTTAAAAGAGATAGTTCTAAGCATTCTGCTCGGACTTATTGCCGGAAAATTTTTTTGTGCAGCTGTTGAAAAAACGAGCAAACCCAAGACGGTATTCATCATCATTGTCTGCATCGTTCTTATTGTTACCGGTCTTTCCGATAGATGGCATCTATCCCTTATACTTGCTAATATGACAGTAGGGTTTGTTCTCGTTAACACAAAACATGAGGCATTTGTAAAACGTATCAAAGAGCCTCTGCTTGAAGTAATGCCCCTGTTGTTCATTATGTTTTTCTGCCTTGCAGGAGCCCATCTTGATATAGGTCTACTTCCATCGCTGGGAATGATAGGAACCGTTTACATACTCGCTAGATCCGCCGGCCTTGTAGGAGGGGCCAGAATGGGCGCCGTTATAGGGAAAAGTGAGGAGAAAATACGTAAATACCTCGGTCTCGGCATCCTCTCTCAAGCGGGTGTAGCGATAGGACTTTCGCTTATGATAAAAAATAGCTTTTCAGAAATTGACGGCGCCTACGGTATTCCGCATGCAGTGGAGATAGGGACTGTTGTGCTTACTACCATCACGGCATCGAGCGTTGTCTTTGAGCTTGTCGGCCCTGTACTTACAAGATATATATTAAAAAAGACAGGTGAAGCTGCTGAATAGTTATTACAGGAAAGGTTGGAGGATTTATGAAACGTTCAAAGAAGGAATACAAGAGCCCGGGGACGATTGGGGATCTCCTGAAAAGAATGGAAAAACGGACGATTCCGGTTGTATCCGAGAGCTTTTCGGTCAACATGATTGTTGAAGCATTGGCAGGGTCGAATCATTCCAGAATCATATATGTTGTAGATGACAATAAAAGACTTTCAGGCATAATTACTCTTGGCGATCTTATAAGACGGGCCTTTTTTATCTACCATAAACCGGATACCGACAATCATTCTTATTTGCATATGACAGTTGATAAGACAGCGGGAGACTTGATGCATAAAAAACCTTTTTATGCCGTTGTTTCGGATAAAGTGGAAGAGATTCTCGAACGCATGATAGAACACAATATAAAGGAAATGGCTGTTCTAAATGATAAAGGGGAAATTGATGCTGATATAACAATGGTGGATATGCTGGTTCACTTCAATAACCTGGATATGCTTGAACTGTCGGGAGGTTCATGATATCCGGCAGTATGATGATTCAGGTCTGATTTAATGCCGGCCGCGACTTAGGCGCCGACTTTAGGATGGATTGTGTAACCATTTTATAATAAGATATTTTTCATTCCTATGGAGACGATCCGATGAAGAAAAATCAAATCGTTAAAAATAAGGTAGTCAATTTCATTCACACTCTCCTCCTGTTCTCCCTTTTACTGGTACTTATGGTACTGACCGGTTACCTTCTGGCCGGAGGGGCAGGTCTTATCTGGGCCGGATTTATCGGGATCTTTTCACTTATCGCAACTTCAGGGATTTCCCCCCATATAATACTGAAAATGTACAAAGCCAGGCCGCTCTCTGTTGCTGAGGCCGGAGGACTCTATGCCATTGTTCATGAATTGGCAAAGCGGGCCAACCTGCCCAAAATTCCGGAACTTTATTATATCCCAACCAGGAATTTAAACGCTTTTTCCGTAGGCAGACAAAACAATTCGGCTATCGGTATTACAGATGGACTCCTGCGAAGTCTTGATATGCGGGAAGTTTCGGCGGTTCTCGCCCATGAAATCAGTCATATACGAAGCAACGATATGCGTGTCATGGGAATAGCCGACATTATCAGCAGGATTACCGGTTTCTTTTCCACTGTCGGCCAATTGCTCCTTTTGTTCAATTTTCCTCTAATTGTAGTCGGCAGTCTGGCCATTTCATGGACTGCTATTTTTATTCTTATTTTTGCGCCTGTTTTGAGCGGGCTATTGCAGCTTGCCATTTCCAGAACACGGGAATTTAACGCCGATCTTGATGCTGCAAGACTAACAGGAGATCCGGAAGGGCTGATTGTAGCCCTGAAAAAAATGGATTACAAACAGTCCGGTTTTTTTAGAAGAATTCTTCTGCCCGGCAGAAATGATCCTAACCCGTCACTCCTGCGTACTCATCCCCGTACGGAAGAAAGAATTGAAAGGCTGAGGCAGCTCAGTGAAGAGAGATATCAGCCCTTTTTTACAGATAATTACGGCTCTTTGATTTCTAGGGATTTTCCTCCGGAAGTTTTGAATAGACCTCGCTGGAGACGTTTCAGCGGACTCTGGTATTAAATGGGTGTTACTCAATGATGTATCAAACAGATGTCGTGTTTGATTTTGCTGTAACGAATTTTCGAAATAGACTGGATGGCGCCTTAACCTCCTGATCGGAAGTGTGTATGTTTCCATTAATAAAACTTATACCGCAATGAAACTTTTATATATGAAATTAACTCTATAATAAAATAAAAAATGAGTTATTCCAACAACTAACAAGCTTTTTCGAAAGAGAGATTCCTGGTAAGGGAATATTTATACGGGGCAGGGAAAAAACATAAAAAGGGAGGTCAGTCATGAAAGGAAAAGAAAGAAAAGAGATGGTAAAACATGAGCCTGGGAGGGCCATCTCTCCATTCGATGAAATGGAGAGATGGTTTGATGAAGTCTTCAGAAAGCCTTTTTTTCATTTTGGCCCGTCACGGTGGCCCGGCATTCAACAGATTGGAAGAGAAGAGCTTTCTCCGGCTGTTGATATTTACAGAGAAAAAGGAGATGTTGTGGTTAAGGCAGAAGTTCCAGGCATGAAAAAAGAAAATATCAAGATTAATCTGACCGATAACTCCATTACTATTTCAGGCAAAAAGGAGAAGGAAGAAAAGGTGGAAGAAAAAGATTATTATCGTTATGAGTCCTCACATGGTTCTTTTCACCGTACTTTCAGTCTGCCTGAAGGAGTGGAAACTGATAAGGCCAGAGCTAAATTTAAGGACGGTGTTCTTGAAGTCAGGATCCCCGTCAGCGAAGAGGCGAAGAAAAAAGAAAGAGAAGTGGTTATTGAATAACCGGCCGTTATATATTTATGGGCCGAGGAAATTGTATTAAGCCGCTAAGTTAAAAACGCTCCTCCCCGCCCCTCCCCGGCCCATATACTCACAGGGGTATGAAAGTCACACCAATAAGAAAAGAAAGGGAAAAGTGTCAAAAGGAACAGGCGGCAGCCTGTGTAAAGACTAAATCGTTGACACAACCCTGATTGTTCACTCTGTTCATAATCAATCCGATTTTAATCTTGCATAAAAGATAAACAATTAAAAAGGAGACAATAATGATAAAAAAAATTGGAAAAGACTCCGGCAATATTATCGGCTTTGAAATGAGTGGTAAACTTCATGACAGTGATTACAATTTTTTCGTTCCCCAGATTGAGGCTGTAATTGAAAAGGAAGGTAAAGCAAGGCTTTTACTGTCATTTGTGGATTTCCACGGATGGGATCTTCATGCCGCTTGGGATGATATAGTTTTCGACGTCAAACATTATAGCCATATCGAAAAAGTTGCAGTTACGGGAGACAGGAAGTGGGAAGAATGGATGACTAAACTATGGAAGCCCTTTACCAAGGCTGAAGTAAAGTATTTTGACGCCTCGGAAATTGAAAATGCCTGGCAGTGGGTTGAGGAAGGCTGAACATATAAAATTGAAAAGAGGGGGCAATGAAAAAAATATCATTAACCGATTTGTATGGACATCCATTGAGTATTTTTGACGCCGTCAATTACGGGAGCATTTAATGGAGTATAAAGATTATTATAAGATAATGGGTGTCAAGCGTGACGCCACTCAAGATGAAATAAAACGGGCTTATCGAAAACTCGCGCGTAAATATCATCCCGACGTCAACACGGATACAGGCTCGGAAGAGAAATTTAAACTGTTAAACGAAGCCAACGAAGTGCTCAAGGACCCTGAGAAACGGGCAGCATACGATAACCTCGGATCAAACTGGAGAGCGGGGCAGGAGTTTAAAGCGCCGCCGAACTGGAATGAGAGTTTTGAATTCAGCGGCGGCGGTTATACCGAAGGAAACGCCTCGGACTTCAGTGATTTTTTTGCGAGTCTTTTCGGCCGGGATTTCAGCGGTACACGGAGTGGTCATACCGCCTTCCGGAGCCGGGGAGAAGACCATCATGCAAAACTGTTTATCGAACTAGAAGATTCTTACCATGGAGCCACACGGACTATTACCCTGCGTTCGCCGGAGTTGGATAATAAAGGACGCCTGGTTACGCGGAAACGAACATTGAAAGTGCGCATTCCAAAAGGCGTCAGACAGGGACAGCATATTCGTCTTGCCGGTCAGGGATCGCCGGGCATCAAAGGGGGCAAGGCGGGAGATCTTTACCTGGAGGTTGAGTTCAGTCCGCACCGATTCTATCATGTTGAAGACCGCGATGTTTATCTGGATCTTCCTGTAGCTCCATGGGAGGCTGCCCTCGGCGCCAAGGTCAAGGTTCCTACGCCTGACGGTGTAATTGATATGAAGCTTCCGGAAGGAGCCTCTTCAGGGAGCAAGCTTCGCTTAAAGGGGCGAGGCATCCCGGGTAAACCCCCTGGTGATTTTTATGTAGTGGTGCAGATTGTGCTGCCGCCGGCCGGCAGCGAGAAGGCCAAAGATTTTTACCGAAAAATGGAACGGGAGTTTGCATTTAATCCTCGATCCGAACTGGGGGTGTAACATGAAAAAAAGTGAAATTCTGACCGGCACGCTTCTCGATGAAAATATAACCTTGACCCTTGGCGAATTGAGCTATGCCTGTCAAACACATGCCGAATGGATAATTGAACTTGTAGAAGAAGGTATCCTGGAGCCTATTGGTAAAGATGCCGCCAAATGGCGTTTCCCCGGGGACAGTATAAAACGGGTGCGCACAGCCATAAGGCTGCAGCAGGATCTTGGCGCCAACCTTGCGGGCGTCGCCCTGGCGCTGGATCTTATTGATGAGATAGAATCCCTGCGATGCCGATTGCGGAAACTGGAGAGAAAGTGTTAACAGCAAGTAATCGGCTGTAACAGAGATGATCATCCGGCATTCTTTCGCATGATAAGTACAGGGCGCATAGATTTGTTTGCGGACGACAGTCGGGTGTATGAGGATAGTTTTGCAGGAAATTTGAAATCTGTTCTCAGGCTGATGAAAATGAGCGTCCATAAATTAAAAACAATATAATCAAGAGGAGATAATAATGCCTGAAATCAAAAAAATACTTTATTCAACCGATTTTTCCGAATGTTCAAAAGAGGCTTTGTCCTATGCCCTCGCCCTTGCAGCAAAGTTTGGAGCAAAGATAGATCTTGTTCATGTTATTCATGAGCCTGTAGATATAACAGGATTTGTCATGGCTCATATATCCTTCGACGTTATGGAAAAAGAAATGGCGGAGGCGGCTGATAAAAAACTGAAAATATTCTGCGATGAAAATATCAAGGGCTATACGGAGCATGAAACACATATCAGAAAAGGTGTTCCATACAAAGAGATAACAAAGGCGGCTGAAGAGCTGGATTCTGATATCATTGTTCTGGGCACTTACGGGATGACAGGGGTGGGCCACCTTTTTTTCGGGAGTACGGCGGAAAGAGTTGTCAGAACATCGCCGATTCCGGTCTTAACGGTAAAGGCAAAGATACATGGCTTGTAAATTCAATAAATCATTGAAATCGGTGGTACAAGGGTAATTCCCGGTACAGCGAAACAGTAAAGAACATATCTCAATCGGTTAAACAGTCTTCTGCACACAATTTAATCAAATAACAGGTAAGGAGGTAAAAAATGAAAAAAAGGAGCGTTGTATTAGCATTGCCTCTGATAATAGCGGGGATAATCATGGGATTTTTCCTTACTGCAAATCTTGATATCCAGCAGCTAAACTATGCTCAACAGGCCGGTGTTTCTCCCGGTACGGCAGATTTCCTCGGCAAATTCAGTAACGCCCTTTCCGAAGTTGCCGAGGCGGTAGAGCCGTCAGTGGTCAATATCGCCACAACGAAAACGGTTACCATGGCCCGGAGTCCTTTTGGTGACTTTTTTAACGACCCCTTCCTGAAAAGATTTTTCGGTGATCAGTTCGGCCCGCCGGGCCGCAAAAGGGAATATAAATCGTCAGCCCTCGGATCCGGTGTTATTGTATCCGACAATGGATATATACTTACAAACAACCATGTTGTTAAAGATGCGGACGAAATCAAGGTTGTTCTCTACGATGAAAGGGAGTTCGAAGGCAGGGTTGTCGGTACTGATCCCAAGACCGATCTTGCCGTTATTAAAGTCGATGCAAAAGGGCTTCCAGCCCTTAAGATAGGAGATTCCGGCAAAATAAAGGTGGGAGAGATCGTTATGGCCGTGGGCAACCCCTTTGCGCTTAGTCATACCATCACCATGGGCATTGTAAGCGCTCTGGGCAGATCTAATGTGGGGATTGCCGATTATGAAGATTTTATTCAAACAGACGCCGCTATTAATCCGGGCAACTCAGGCGGCGCCCTGGTAAACACGAATGGTGAGCTGATTGGAATTAATACGGCCATTTTTTCAAAGAGCGGGGGATATATGGGTATCGGATTTGCCATACCTTCAAATATGGCAAAATCCGTTATGGACAGCATCGTCACCCACGGCAAGGTGATAAGGGGCTGGCTGGGTGTAAGCATACAAAACCTGACGCCGGATCTGGCAAAGCAGTTCGGCATTAGTGAGACCAGGGGCGCTCTTGTTTCGGAAGCGGTTGAGGACAGCCCAGCCGCAAAGGCGGGTTTAAAACGGGGCGATTTGATAATCGGATACGACGGCAAAGAGGTTGAAGACTCAAGGGCTCTCAGAAATCTGGTGGCGGAGACTCTTCCCGGCACGACGGTAAAAGTGAAAATAATCAGGGATGGAAAGGAAAAAGTAATTAAAGTAGCCATTGGAAAGCTTTCAGAGGCGGTAGTTACCGCAAAGAGCGAATACAACAATGCCATGAAGGGAGTCCATGTGCAGGATCTTAACGGGGAAATCAGGAGAAGCCTCGATATTCCTAAACGGGTGGAAGGAGTGGTCGTGACGAATGTCGAGGCTGACAGCCCGTCAACAAGGATACTGAAACGAAACGATGTGATTCAGGAGATAAACAAGAATGTTATCAAAAGCGCAAAAGAATATGACAGGGTAGTTTCGAAGATAGGCTCCAAGGATATTGTGCTTATACTTGTATACCGGGGCGGCGGTTATATTTATATAACGATAAAACCATAACCGGAACGATGGAAAGCTGTCATTTGTAAGCTCGGCAGGGTAGCAAACGGATATTATTTGCCGGAGGAGACGGGTCTCCCTGATTCCTTAGCCTGTTCCAGATTGCTTAAGCTCTTTTTATCTTTTATGAGGAGGAAGAAAATGAAACAGCAGGGTAAATACATCCGATGGTTTGAGGAGATCGGGATCGGGGATGTCCCCCTCGTCGGCGGCAAGAACGCTTCGCTCGGGGAGATGTACCGGGAACTGACGCCGAAAGGAGTGAAGATACCCGATGGGTTTGCCGGAGGATAGGGTATCAATAAAATAGAAAGCTTCAATTTATCATTTACACTAAATACTTGACACCCTCTACGGCTTTTCACAGCAATATGCCTCGTATCTCCCGTATCTATGGACTCCCCCGGGACTTGCAGGAGGAAGGTGTCCTACGATACGGCTTTCACGGCCTGTCTTATGAATATATTATGGAAGAGCTGGCCGGAACAGCGGGGGAAGAGGTCGCTCGCCGCCGCACAATCATTGCCCATCTCGGTCACGGCGCAAGCATGGCGGCTGTTCATAACAGAAAGTCGGTCGACACTACAATGGGGTTTTCTCCCGCAGGTGGGCTCATTATGAGCACCCGCTCCGGAGACCTTGACCCCGGGGTAGTTCTCTACCTCCTTAAACGGAAGGGTATGACATCGGATCAGATTAACGATGTTGTCAACCGCAAGTCGGGTCTCCTGGGAATTTCAGGGTTGAGTGATGATATGAAAGAACTTCTTAAAAATGAGAGAGAAGAGATGCCGGCAGGGGAAGCGGTAGATCTTTTCTGCTATCAGGCAAAAAAATTTATCGGGAGCCTTGCCTCGGCTCTCGGAGGTCTGGATACATTAATTTTTACCGGCGGCATAGGGGAAAGGGCATCGGCAGTCCGCATGCGCATTTGTCAGGGACTGGAATTCATAGGCGTCGAGATTGATCCTGAACTAAATGAGTCGAATGCCCCTGTTATATCCGGAAGAAGCGGTTCCGTTGCTGTAAGGGTTATGAAAACCAATGAAGAGTTGATGATTGCCAGGCATACCCATAAGGTTCTTTTTTAAAGCGGATAGAGATAAGGAGAGACGGTCATGAATGAAAATATCGGAACGAAACCGGATAACGGCAGGCTGGCCGGGGGGCTTTCAGCTGATGAGTTACGGAAAATAAACGCCTACTGGCGGGCCGCCAATTATCTTTCCGTCGGGCAGATATACCTTCTCGACAATCCCCTGCTTAAAGAACCGCTGAAACTTGAACATATCAAACCCAGGTTGCTCGGCCATTGGGGCACTACGCCGGGGCTTAACTTTATCTACGTTCATCTGAACCGCGTGATAAAAAAGGATAACCTGGATATTATTTATATAACCGGTCCCGGCCATGGCGGCCCAGGTCTTGTCGCCAATACCTGGCTCGAAGGGACGTACAGCGAGGTTTATCCAAACCTTTCCCGCGATGCAGTCGGCATGAAAAAGCTTTTCAGGCAGTTTTCGTTTCCCGGCGGCATACCCAGCCATACCGCGCCCGAAACACCAGGCTCCATCCATGAAGGGGGCGAGCTAGGTTACTCCCTTTCCCACGCCTACGGCGCTGTTTTTGATAATCCGAATCTCATTGCCGCCTGCATAGTGGGTGACGGCGAGGCGGAAACAGGCCCACTTGCTACGGCCTGGCATTCCAACAAATTCCTGAACCCGGCAAAAGACGGGGCCGTGCTGCCGATTCTGCACCTGAACGGATATAAAATCGCCAATCCAACTGTTCCGGCCCGTATCAGCCGTGAAGAACTTGAAAATTTGTTTATCGGCTACGGGCACAAACCTTATTTTGTCGAGGGTTCCGATCCCGAAGTCATGCACCAGTTGATGGCTTCAACCATGGAAACCGTTGTTGACGAGATAAAAAAGATTCAGGCCGATAGCCGCGCCGGAGGAATTACCAGACGTCCGCGGTGGCCCATGATTGTGCTGAGGACTCCCAAGGGCTGGACCGGGCCGAAGAAAGTGGACGGACTGAAAACGGAAGGGTTCTGGCGGTCACACCAGGTGCCTTTCGGGGAGATGGCTGAAAAACCGGACCATGTCAAGTTGCTGGAAGAATGGATGAAGAGTTACAGACCGGAAGAACTGTTCGATGACGAAGGGAGGCCTGTACCTGAACTTGCGGAACTGGCTCCAAAGGGCAATCGCCGGATGGGCGCCAATCCGCATGCCAACGGCGGATTGCTGCTTAAAGATCTGAAAATGCCGGACTTTCGGGACTACGCCGTTGAACTTCCGGGCCCCGGCAGGGTTTCCGGTGAGGCAACCCGTGTCATGGGCCGTTTTTTAAGGGATATAATGAAGCTCAATATGGACGAACGCAATTTCCGTGTTATGGGGCCTGACGAAACTGCGTCAAACAGGCTCGGCGCTTTATTTGAAGTGACAGGCCGCGCATGGATGGCTGAAACTATCCAGGACGATGACCACCTTGCCACCGACGGTCGCGTCATGGAAATACTCA
>Ga0256830_1002688_pt1 | contig 11524 bp, 11 predicted proteins | sample 128326metaG_FD_190537 | JGI IMG/M metagenome (GOLD analysis project Ga0256830, IMG submission 190537) | Hydrothermal vent microbial communities from Lau Basin, Pacific Ocean - 128-326 | ecosystem: Environmental > Aquatic > Marine > Hydrothermal vents | place: Pacific Ocean: Lau Basin | collected...
CGCTCTCTGGACGAGGCCGCGAAAAAGGTCCTGGAGCGGATGGACCGGGGTGATGAGATCCGGATGATCTGGATCTCGGGGCCTTCCTCTTCAGGGAAGACCACCACCACCGTGAAGCTGACCCAGCGGCTCGAGCGCGAGGGGCTGCGGTTCTTGATGCTCAATCTGGACGATTACTTCTGGCCCCTGGTGGAGCATCCCACCGACTGGATCAATGACCGCAACTTCGAAACCCCGGAAGCGCTGGATATCCAGCTTATCAACAAGCACCTCAAGATGCTGCTCGAGGGAAAGACCATCGAAAAGCCCATCTACGATTTCAAAGTGGGGGAGCACGTGGGTACCAAGAGGGTCAGGCTCGAGCGCGATCAGATCTTGCTCCTCGACTGCCTCCATGGGTTCTATCCCCCGCTCACAGAGGGGATAGACCGCTCGGTTATGTTCAGGATTTACATCGAGGCCTGCAACATGATGTACGAGGGGGACGGCTCCTCCGGGCGCCTCACCCAGTTCACCGACGTGAGGCTGCTAAGACGCATGCTGCGGGATGCCAAGCACCGCAACCATCCACCCCTGCAGACTTTGCTTCACTGGCATTACGTGCGGGCGGGGGAGCTTTTTTCCATCATCCCTCTGATGGGCTTAGCGGACCACATGATAAACGGGGGGATGCCGTTCGACCTCCCGGTGCTCAAGCCCTTCTTCGTTCCCGATGGTATTTGGCCGAAACCCGAGGAATTGGCCCCGTATGAAGCGTTTTTGGACGCGCGGATACGCTACCAGCGGGTGAGCGAGCTCCTTTCGGCGGTGGAGGGCCTGACTATGTGGGAAGTCCAAGACCACGATCTCATCCCCGGGGACCATCTGGTGCGCGAGTTCATCGGGGGAAGTACCCTCCGGATTCCCCACAACGAATGAAGCCCCGGGCCAAAAGTCCGTAGGCACTTTGAAGTCTGTCCCTTGGGTGTACGAAAAATTGGGAAGGTTGTCTTTGCCTCCAAAAGGATGCTGGGGTAAGTTTATTATTGATGGAAACGTTGGCGGGAACGGAGGGGTTTTTTGTTTACGAAGGGTCGCGGCTCAAGGCAGGCGAGGTAGAGCTCGCCCTCGTCCGCGCCGGAGACACCAAATCCCTTTACCTCTCGCGCCCCCTCCCCGGGTTCGTCGGAAGGAAGCTCCCCGAAGGGGGCGTTTTATGCCCCCTGACTCCCGAAAGCGCCCGGGCGCTGATGGAACTTGTTCCTGAGCTCAAGCCCCGAAGGCTTCCCCCGGGACCGAGCTTCGGGTTCGGCGACAGGATCGGACTTGCCACCCCGGGGCACGTAAGGGCGGCCCGGGGCTCGAAGGCCTTTCCGGTCCTCGCCCAGCAATCGGTGCGGGAGAACGCCCGCACCGGGAGGTCCTTCGCCCAAGTACTGGCCGATGCAGTATTCGGCGCATTTCAAGAAGGTTACCTCGACGGCTTCGCCGCCGATGCCGACCACCTGAAATCGGTGGAAGACGCCCGGGAGGCGGCAAAGTGGGGTTACACCTTCTTCACGTGTGATCCGTCTGACCACGTAGTAGCCGCGGAAAAGCTTTCCGAACGGGAACTCAAGCGTCGGTTCCTCTCCCTTCCGGAAGCCTCCAGGCTCAAATCGGAGTACTTGGACAAAAGCTTCGAGATAAAAGGCTTGGGGAAACTTTGGTTCTCAGAAGCCGAGCTCATGCGGGCGGCGGTGAAGTACCTGAAGGCAATCGAGTTCGCCGCGGAGATGTACCGCGTCCTGAATCAGGAGCTCCCCGGAGGATTCGACTTCGAGCTCTCCGTGGACGAAACGGAGACCCCCACAAGCCCCTTGGAGCACTTCTTCGTGGTGCAGGAACTGAAAAGGCGCGATGTGGAACTCACGAGCCTCGCCCCTCGCTTCTCCGGGTCATTGGAGAAGGCGGTGGATTATCGGGGGGATCTGGAAGTTTTCCGCCGGGACCTCAAGGCCCACGTGGCCTTGGCCAAAGCCTTGGGGGGATACCGCATAAGCCTCCACTCCGGCTCCGACAAGTTCTCCCTTTACCCCCTTTTCGCCAAGGAAGCCGAGGGGCTTTTCCACGTGAAGACCGCGGGGACGAGTTACCTCGTGGCGTTGGAAGTGGTGGCCGAGAGGGCGCCCGAGCTTTTCCGGGAGATCTACCGTCTTTCCGTGGAGAGGTTCGAGGAGGACCGGGCCACCTACCATCTCTCCACCAATCCAGCGGCGCTCCCCTCTCCAGCCGACCTCTCCGACGCGGAACTCCGCCGCCTCCTCCAGGAGCCCGATCCCCGTCAGGTCCTGCACGTGGCCTACGGCTCGGTCCTGCGGAGCCCACTGGGGGATGAACTGCGGGGCGTCCTTCTCGAGCATGAGGAGGATTACGCCGCTTCCCTAGAGCGCCACCTGGGACGGCACCTGGAGCTTTTGGGGGTGAGAGGATGAGGTTCGACCTTTCGGGGAAGGTGGCGGTGATCACCGGCGGTGGCGGGGTGCTTTGTTCGACCATCGCCGAAGGCCTGGCCTGCGAGGGCGTGCGCTGTGTGATCCTCGATATCGCGGAGGATAAGGCAGAGGCTGCGCTGGAGCGGGTGAAGCGGGCGGGATCCGACGGGCTTGCCCTCAAAGCGAGCGTGCTCGATCGGGGGGATCTCGAGCGGGCGGCCGACGAAACCGTGAAGGCCTTCGGCCGTGTGGATTTCCTCATCAACGGGGCGGGAGGGAACCACCCTAAGGCAACCACCTCCGCGGAGGTGCCGTTTTTCGAACTTCCCGAGGACGCCGTGCGGTTTGTGTTCGATCTCAACTTCATGGGGACCTTCCTGGCCTCCCAGGTCTTCGGCAGGGTGATGGCCGAACGCAAGGAGGGCGTAATACTGAACATCGCCTCCATGAACGCGCTGCGGCCCCTCACGAGGATCCCGGCCTACTCTGCGGCCAAGGCGGCGGTGGCCAACTTCACCCAGTGGCTGGCCGTTCACATGGCCCAGGAGTACTCCCCGAAGATCCGGGTCGTCTCCATCGCCCCGGGGTTCTTCCTGACCGAACAGAACCGGTTCCTGCTCCTCGACGAGCGGGGGGAGCTTACCGAACGGGGCAAAAAGATCATCGACCACACCCCCATGGGGCGTTTCGGCGCCCCCGAGGACCTCATCGGGGCCGTGGTGTGGCTCTTGTCCCCCGCCGCCTCCTTCGTCACGGGGGTGGTGATCCCCATCGACGGGGGCTTCTCTGCCTATTCCGGGGTTTGACGTTCACGCGCTCGATTTCCGGCGTTTCCCCGCGTTAGGATAAAATCGTTGTGCTGCTTCAAGCCCGCAAGGAGGTGGAATGGGCGAGGTAACCGTCGATGGACACCATCTGGGCCTAGCCGACGCCGAAAAGGTGGTCTTCCACAAAGCCACGGCCGTGGCCTCCTCCCAGGCCCTGGAAGGGCTGCGCCGGACCCAAGAGGTGCTCGCGCGGGCAGTGGAAGACGAACGTCCCATTTACGGCGTGAACACTGGCTTGGGAAAGCTTTCCACCATCCGGATCGAAAAGGACGAGATCCTTTCCCTCCAGCGAAACCTGGTTCGCTCCCATGCCACCGCCGTAGGGAACCCCCTCCCGGAGGAAGTGGTACGGGGGATCCTCCTTTTCCGTGCCAATTCCCTGCTCAAAGGGTATTCCGGGGTACGGGCGGAGGTGGTGACGCTGCTTTTGGAGATGCTGAATCGGGAGGTATACCCGGTAATCCCCGCACAGGGCTCCGTGGGGTCTTCCGGAGACCTCGTGCCCTTGGCCCACGTGGCGTTGGTGCTTCTTGGGGAAGGGAAAGCCCTCTACCGCGGGGAGACGCTGTCGGGGGCCGAAGCGTTGAGACGGGCGGGGCTAGAGCCCTTGGAAGAGCTTTTGCCGAAGGAAGGACTTGCCCTCCTCAACGGCACCGCCTGCATGTTGGCCTTGGTGTTTTTGGGGTATGTATTGGGTTGGCGGGCGTTTCGCGCTGGCCTCTTGGCCGCCGCCCTCAGCTTCCAGGCCTATCGTGGACGCACAGAACCCTTGGATTCCCGGATCCACGATGTCCGCCCCCATCAGGGCCAACGCGAGGTGGCGGCCATTATGCGGGAGCTCCTTAAGGGAAGTGAGCTCGTGGACACTTTCCAGGGAGACGTTCAGGATCCCTACTCCCTCCGGTGTCTTCCCCAGATCCTGGGCCCGGTGCTGGAAACCCTCTGGCTCGTGGAGGGAAGGATCCGGGTGGAGATGAACTCCGCCACCGACAACCCCTTGGTATTTCCCGACGGGGCGGTGCTTTCGGGAGGCAATTTCCACGGGGAGGTCCTGGCCTTCGTGGCGGAGTGGCTCGGGGTGGCGTTGTGTGAGCTGGCGGCGAGCTGCGAGCGGCGGATCGCCCTCCTCCTTTCCGCATCAGACCGTGGCCTCCCTCCCTTCCTAGCGCAGGAGGGGGGAAAGAACTCGGGGCTGATGCTGCTACAATACACCGCCGCGGCCCTGGTGGGGGAAAACAAGGTCCTCGCCCATCCTGCTGCGGTGGATTCCATTCCCACCTCGGCCGGGAAGGAGGACCACAATTCCTTCGGGGCCACTTCCGCGTGGAAGCTGTGGCGGATAGCGGAGAACACGGTCCGTGTCGTGGCCTTGGAGCTTGTGTGTGCCCGTTGGGCCGTGGAGCTCGCCGGTGCGGGGAAGCTTTCCCCGGGCACACGTACCGCCTATGAGAGGCTGTGTGAGCTCGTTCCTCCGCCCGGAGAGGACCGGTATTTGGGCGATGCCATCGACGCGGTAACACAGTTGGTACGTAGAGGCGAGATAGGCCATGGGCTTTAAGTCGGGGATCGTCGCGGTAGTGGGTAAGACCAACGTGGGAAAATCCACGTTCATAAACTCCCTGATTGGGAGAAAGATGGTGATCGTGTCCGACAAACCCCAGACCACCCGCAACCGTATCCGCTGTGTGCTCACCACCGATTCGGCCCAGATCGTGTTCGTGGACACCCCGGGGCTTCACAAACCGGTGAACAAGCTCTCCGAGGCCCTAGTCAAGGAGGCAATGCGGGCGCTGGCGGGGATCGACGAGCTGGTGTACATGACCGAGCCCTCGGGGGGAATCGACCCCTTCGACGAGCAGGTGATGCCCCGCATAAAGGAGCTCCCCTGCCCGAAGATCCTCCTCGTGAACAAGATCGACCTCGCGAAGGGAAACCAGCTCCCCGAGACCCTTCTTGCCTACGACTCCCTGGGGATATTCCAGGAGATCGTCCCTATCTCCTGTTCCCGGGGGAAGAACCTGGATCGGGCCCTGCAGGTGATCATCCAGTACCTCCCGGAAGGGGAGCCCCTCTTCCCCGAGGGGATGCCCACCGATAAACCCTTGGAGTTCATCATCGCCGAGCTCATCCGCGAAAAGATCTATCACTTCACTTATCAGGAGATCCCCTACTCCACTGCGGTGGTGGTGGAGGAGATAAGGGAGCGGGAAGATAAACCCCTCATCGAGATCTACGCCACCATATACGTGGCCAAGGACTCACAGAAGGCCATCGTGATCGGCCGAAAAGGCCAGAAGCTTAAGGAGATCGGGAGGGCGGCGAGGCTCGAGATCGAGGCCTTGCTGGGGAAGCAGGTCTACCTCGCCCTCCAGGTGAAGGTCAAGAAGAACTGGACTGAGGACGATGCCATGATCTCCCAGTTCCTCTATGCCAATGAGTGATGAGTTTCCCGTAGAAGTCCCCCGATCCTTCGAGGAGTTCTCCGCGTGTGAAGAACTCCAGGAGCACCTCGATCCCCCGGTGCCGGTGGCGGTACCGGCCTGGATCTTGTGGGAGCTGGTACAAGCGGGGGCCGTGCTGGTAGTGTGTTTCGACGGCCTGGGCATAGCCCGGGAGCCGTTGGGGCTAGCGCTGGCGTTGTGCCGGGGATCGGCGTTGCGTGTGGTGTTATACGGGGTGCGGCGTGATCTCCCACAGTACGGGGAAGTTCTCGGAGCCATTGTGGCCGGAATCTCCGGCCAAGCGGGAGATAGGGAGGTCGCGGAGATCCTGTGGCCCTTTGACCCCTTGGATGCCCGCTGGGCCGAGCTCTTCCTTGAAGTGTTGGGGGCCGAAGCCCGGGGGTATGAACTCCGCCGTGACCGCAGCGGTGAGATCCGATATCTGCGGGCTTTGGCCTCCCTCCCGGTGGGGAAAAGTCCCGTGCCGAAGAGGTGGAAGGCGGCCGCCCTGAAGGGCTTCTTCCCCGTGAACACCACCCGCCTCGTCCCCGGAAAATTACGGGAACCCACCTCCTGGAACCTCCATCTGACCGCACCTCACCTTGTCCTCGAGATCCCGGGGCGGGGGATGGCTTCCATCCCCGCTTCTTTGGTCGACCCTTGGCGAGGGGCGTGGGAGGCGCTGGAGGCGTATTTGGACAAAGGCTATGCCCTGGTGGGTCTTTACCGTCAGGGTGATCGCGCCTTCCTCGTGTTGGAGAGGAAGTCCCCGGATCGTTAAGCTGAAGGGCCATGGAGGGGAAGATCTTCATCGAACCGGTGGAGGACCTGGAGGGGTTCCACCAGTGCGAGCGGCTCCAGAAGGAGGTTTGGGGCATGGCGGATATCGCCGTGGTGCCGGACCACGCCATCCTCACCGCGGTGGAGGCCGGAGGGTTGCTCTTGGGGGCCTTCGCCGCGGAGGAGGGAAAAAGGGAGATGGTGGGGTTCGCCCTCTCCTTCTTCGGCCGCACCGGGGATGGACGACTGCGGCACTGTTCCCTCATGGCCGCGGTGAAGGACGGCTGGCGCGACAAGGGCGTGGGGTACGCCCTGAAGTTGGCGCAAAGGGAGCATGTTTTACGCCAAGGAGTGGGGCTCATCACCTGGACCTTCGATCCCCTGGAGTCGCGCAACGCCCACTTCAACCTGAACAAACTGGGGTGTGTGGTCGCGCGCTACTACCTGGACTACTACGGGTCGCTTCGGGACGAAAGGAACAAGGGACTTCCCACCGACCGGTTTTTGTGTGAATGGCACCTCAAATCCCCGCGGGTGGAGCGGAGGGTGGCGCAGGGGTTCCCGGGGTTCCCTCGGGGCTTGGTACGGGAGCTTCCGTGCGCCCTCCGGGCCGAGGGGATGGAACCGGGGTCGGTGGAGTTGGGGCTGAAGGAAGAGAGGCTCCTCGTCGAGATTCCCCCCGATTTCCAGGCGCTGCGTCGGGAGTCGATGGAGCTCGCGCTGAGATGGCGGCTCGCGGCCCGGGAGGCCCTATCCCACTACATGGGTCAGGGATATCTTGTCACCGGGCTTGTGCGAGAAGGGAACAGGAGTTTCCTTCTTTTGGAGCGGAAGACGCTCGAGGAGGTGCTTTCTTCCCCATGATTTCCGTTGAGGCCCTGGAGCTTTTCGTAGTGGAGCTTGTCCTGAAACATCCGTTCAGGACGAGTTTCGGAGAGGAGCGGAAGAGGAAGGTCTTGTTGGTAAAAGTCATCGGCGAAGAAGCGGTGGGATGGGGCGAATGCGTGGCTTCCTCCGGGCCCTGGTATTCCTACGAGACCGTGGACACCGCGTTCCACGTGATCCGGGATTTCATCGCCCCCCTCCTGGGGGAAGCTCGGTTGGAGACACCCCGGGATTTTCCCGCCCTCGTCTCCCCCATTCGGGGCCACCCCATGGCCAAAGCGGCGGTGGAGGCAGCCTTGTGGGATCTTTATTGCCGGATAAAGGGTGTGCCCCTATGGCGGGAGATCGGCGGCGTGCGGGAGGAGGTTACATCCGGGGTCAGCATTGGGATCCAGGCTTCTGTGCCTGAGCTCCTCGAGCGAGTGCGGGGGTTCGTGGAACAGGGGTATCCGCGGGTGAAGCTGAAGGTAAAGCCTGGTTGGGATATTGCGATCCTCGAGGCCGTACGGCGGGAGTTTCCGGAGGTAAAACTCCAGGTGGACGCCAACTGCGCCTACCGACCAGGGGATCCAGCCCTCAAGGAATTCGACCGCTTCGGCCTCTTGCTTTTGGAGCAGCCCTTCCACTACGAAGACCTCCTGGAGCACGCCCGCTTGGCCCGGGAGATCTCCACCAGGGTTTGCCTCGACGAGTCCATCGGCTCCCCGTATCGGGCGCGGGAGGCGCTGGAGCTCGGGGCATGCTCGGTGATCAACATAAAGCAAGGCCGGGTGGGAGGCCTCACGGCGGCGATGGAGATCCACGACCTGGCCCGGGAGAGGGGGATCCCGGTTTGGTGCGGGGGGATGCTGGAGACCGGGGTGGGACGGGCCCTGAACGTGGCCTTGGCCACCCTCCCGAACTTCGCACTCCCCAACGATATCTCCGCGACCGATCGCTATTTCGTAGCGGACATCGCTTACCCTCCGTTCGTGCTAAGCCCCCGGGGTACGATCCCCGTTCCCCAGGGCGCGGGGCTGGGGGTGGAGGTAGACGAAGGGAGGCTTCGCCGGGAGGCGTCGGCAGCGGTAAAGCTCGAATTGAGGAGGTGAGGGCAGTGCGCAAGCGGGAAATCGCGCGTTATATCGATCACACCGTGCTCGGGCCCGCGACGACCCCGGAGGATGTGGAGCGGGTATGTAATGAGGCGAAGCTTTATGGTTTCTATGCCGTCTGTATCCCCCCAACCTACGTGAAGCTCGCCCGAGAACTCCTGCGGGACGCGGAAGTGAAGGTATGCACTGTGGCAGGTTTTCCCCATGGCCAACACGTGCCCGAGGTGAAAGCGTTCGAGGCCAAGACGGCCGTGGATTGTGGGGCCGACGAGGTGGACATGGTAATCAACGTGGCCGCGTTGAAGGCGGGGAATTACGCGGAGGTACTGCGGGATATCCGGACCGTCCGGGAGGAGATCGACAAGGCCCCCCATAGGGTGGTGCTCAAAGTAATCCTGGAATGTGCATTACTTTCCGACGAGGAGAAGGTGGCGGGGGCAATCCTCGCCAAAGCCGCGGGAGCGGACTTCGTGAAGACCTCCACCGGCTTCGGCCCCGGAGGGGCCACGGTGGAGGACGTGGCCCTTTTGCGGCGCACGGTGGGTGAAGGGATGGGGGTCAAGGCTGCGGGAGGAATCCGCGACTACGAGGCCGCCCTTCGGATGATCGAAGCCGGGGCAACGCGGATCGGCGCTTCCCGCGGGGTCCAGATCGTCCAGGGGGCGCCGGACTGAGATGGCGAAGCTCCGCCGTACCCGGGGCATCGTGCTTGTGGCCCGAGACGTCCAGGAGACCGACAGGCTGGCTTTTGTCTTGTCGGAAAAAGAGGGGAAGATAGCCCTGCTGGTGAAGCGGGCCCGGCGGATGGAATCTCCGTATGGAGCTATATTTGAGCCCACCAACGCCGTGGAGTTCATTTACTATGTGCGAGAAGGTCCATATCTTCTGAAAGAAGGCTCCTTACTCCACCTTTTTCCCGAGTTGCGGCGGGATCCGCATAGGCTGGGAGCCGCTTTGGAGGGCTTGGCGATGGTCGCCGAGCTCCTGCCCGAGCGAAGTCCCGAACCCCAGATCCTCCGCTTGGCGCAGAGTTTTCTCTGGGAATTGGAGGGGGGCCTGGCCCCTGGCTTAGGCCTCCTTTCCTTCCAACTCAAACTCCTCTCCCTCCTCGGTCAGGGGCCCCGCCTCGATGGCTGTGTCCGGTGTGGCTCCCGAAAGGGACTCACTTGGGCCCCGGGGGAGGGGCTTCTGTGCCGCGGCTGCGGCGGAAGGGGAGAGGAAGTGCCCCCGAACATTTGGCGGGGGATGAGGATGCTCCTCAGCCTCCCCCTGGGTGCAGCGGGCGTGCTCAAGCTTGCACCGGCCGAGGAGAGCTTGATCAGGCGGCTCCTCGGAGAGTTCCGCAGCTACCTCCGCGCAGGTCTCCCCTCCGTGAGGTGATTGCTGTGGCCCTCCGTGGGCCATAAGATATTGTTCCCGGAGGGGTGGCCGAGCGGACTAAGGCGAGGGACTTGAAATCCCTTGAGGGCCGAAAACCCTCCGCGGGTTCGAATCCCGCCCCCTCCGCCAGCTTACGGTTCTTCGGTGATAAGCTCTTCGAACTCCATGCCTCCAAAACGCCACAGGGCCTCCGTCCACGCCGTGGATTCCGCGGGGGTGGGGGTTTCTGGGACATCGTAGCTCTGCTTGCGTTGAAGCTCCTGCAGCGCTTTTTCCAATTCGTTTAGCCGGCGGACGAAATCCCCGCGGAGGAACTCCCGCACCCGGGGCCGCGCGGCGGCCAGGGTCGCCCGCAAGTGGGGAAGACACAATCCATCGGAACGCTCGTATAGATCGCGGTTGTTTTCGTCCTCGAGGTACCGGGCCAGGGCCCCAGCGTAACGGGCGGCCGCAGCGTGGGCATACGCACAGAGCCTACAGCGCCCCTCCGGGATTCCCTTCCAGATTCGCTCCCTCACGTAAGCGGAGAGGCTTTGGTAAAACCGGGCGACTCCACTCGGGGTGATGAGATTCCGTTCCCTGACCATCTTCTCCAGGAGCGATGCGTGACGGGAACAGAGCCCGAGCGAGGAGCAGAATTCCCCATGGGTTCGGAGATCTCCGGAAGATTCGTATAGCATCGTCCATAGAAAACCCTCTTCCCCCTCCCGTACCAACCGACAGATGGGACATCCCTCGCCTTTCAGGGCTCGGGCGATGCCCACCTCCACGATGGAAGTTCCACCTCGGCGGAAGAAGGAGAGCCTCACCGCACCCTCTCCGTGAGGACTCTCACCAAGCTCCCGATATCCTCGGCCACGAGATCGGGGGGAGGATCGTAGCGAGGGAGTTCGGCGGGCGAACTCACGCCGGAGAGGACCAACGCGGTGGTGAGGCCCACCCGTTTTGCCCCTTGGATATCCGTTTCCCAGCGGTCCCCAATCATCAGGGCCTCACCCGGGGCGGCGCCGGCCACCCGCAAGGCGATCTCGAAGGCTACGGAGGAAGGCTTTCCCACCACCGCCTCGGGGGAGAAGCCCATCCCCTCGATGGCGCCCACCACCGCCCCCGCGCCGGGGAGGAGCCCCTGGGGGGTGGGAAAGGTTCCATCTCGGTTGGTGGCCAGAAACCGTGCGCCGGAGAGCAGTGCCCGCAGGGCATCGGCCAGCTTGGCATAGGTCAAACTCCGGTCCATTCCCACCACGATCCACTCCGCTTCTTGGGGGGGCACGAGGGTGTGTCCGGCGAGCTTAAGTTCTTCTGAAAGCCCCTCTTCCCCGATGGTCCAGACCCGGGAAGGTCCTGCTCGGTCCAGGAGCCACCGGGCGGCGATATAGGAGCTGGTCACCACCTCTTCGGGGGCAACGGGGAAGTGGAGGGACCGGAGGAGCTCGGCGGTGCGGGCACGGGAGCGGGTGGAGTTATTGGTGAGGATCACCACCGTGCCCAACCGTTTCAATTCGGAAAGGGCCTCGCGGGCTCCCGGGATCGGCGCCCCGCCTTTGACCAACACTCCATCCACGTCCACGAGGAACGCCTTGAAGTGGTATGATTGTCCCATGGCGGGGGATACTAGCCCTTTGCTTGCCTAGGTTTCAAGCAGTGAATAGAATGGGGGAGGGAAA